>Ga0247717_1000043_pt1 | contig 33791 bp, 32 predicted proteins | sample 24E_NmetaG_FD_189047 | JGI IMG/M metagenome (GOLD analysis project Ga0247717, IMG submission 189047) | Soil microbial communities from hillslope of Landscape Evolution Observatory, University of Arizona, Oracle, AZ, United States - 2-4-E_N | ecosystem: Engineered > Artificial ecosystem >... | reverse complement strand
GTCCGCTGAGTCTTCGGCTTCATTCGTTCGCTCCGCTCACTCCATTCGGCCGAGTTGGATCGTGCTCCGGCGGGCGAGCGGAGCTCGCGCCGCCTCCGCCCTGTCCTTTCACCGGTGTCCGCAGCCGTTGAGGCCGCCGATGGCGGCGAGTGCGGCCACGGACCTGTCCGCTGAGTCTTCGGCTTCATTCGTTCGCTCCGCTCACTCCATTCGGCCGAGTTGGATCGTGCTCCGGCGGGCGAGCGGAGCTCGCGCCGCCTCCGCCCTGTCCTTTCACCGGTGTCCGCAGCCGTTGAGGCCGCCGATGGCGGCGAGTGCGGCCACGGACCTTTCCGCTGGGAACGCGGCGAACGCTTTCCGGTCACCGGATAGCCACGGCCGTCCTGGCCCGTTCGGGCCATGCGAAAATGGTCCTCGACGCAAAGGGCGGGATGCCCGAGAATTCCGGTGAGCAGGCCCACGGGGTGGCGCTTGCCGAGGCAGCGATCCCCCAGCCGTTGCCGGCGCGAGCCCCCCGTGGGCTCCTGCGCGCCGGGGCGGGACGCCTCGGCTCAGGCGGTGATCTCGGCGATGCGGCGCTGGGCCTCGCCCGCCACCGACTCGGGCGGCGCCTGCACCACCGTCAGCAGCTTGGTCATGTCGCCCTGCACCTTGATCTTGCCCGCCATGAAGTGCTGGATGGCGCTCTGCGGGTCGATGAAGACGGCCTTGGCCGTCTCGTAGTCCAGGGTGATCGACACCTCGGCGTCGTCGAGGTGGCCCGTCTCCAGGTCCAGCTCGCCGCCCGAGGTGTCGAGGTGGGCGTTGATCGTCCCCTCGCCGAAGGGGACGTCGGTGATCACCTGGTTGAGCTTCACGGCGTTCTCGCCGGCCGGCACCTGACCCTTGAACTCCTCACGGATCCTGCGGGCCTCCTCCAGCCACTCGGCGCTGAGGAAGGGGTAGGTCTCGGGCACGGGCGATCTCCTCGGGAGGTGCGGGGCGGTCGGGGAACGCTAGCGCCGCTTCAGGGAACCCTTGCGATGTTCGAAAGCGCTGTGTCCATCGGCGGATCAGGGTCTTTTCGGTCAGCGAACATCGCAAAGGTTCCCTTTCTCGGCGCTAGCGCCGCGTACGGTTGCGGCATGACCGACGGGCCGGCCCGCAGCGACGCCGCCGGGCCGTTCCGGGCGGCGGGCGGGCCGTGCGGCGCCCTGGTCCTCCACGGGTTCACCGGGACGCCGGCGTCGGTGCTCGGGTTGGCGTCCGCCCTGGCCGGCGCCGGGTTCACGGTGGAGGCGCCGCTGCTCCCGGGGCACGGCACGTCGATGGACGACCTGATCGACAAGCGGTGGGAGGACTGGTCGGGCGCCGCCGGGGAGGCGTACGACCACCTGGCCTCGCGCTGCGACCGGGTGGTGGTCGTCGGCCTGTCGATGGGCGGCACGCTGGCGTGCTGGCTGGCGGCCCGTACGCCCGCCGCGCTGGCCGGCGTGGTGTGCGTGAACCCCATGATCGAGCCGCCCGCCCCGTCGTTCCTCGACATCCTGGAAGGCCTGTTGGCCGAGGGCGTCGAGGTCATGCCCGGCATCGGCGGCGACGTCGCCCGCCCCGTCGAGCGGGGGGAGGGCGGGTACCGCGGGACCCCGGTGGCGGCCTCGCTGTCGCTCATGCAGGCCCTGGGCCGGCTCGAGCCCCGCCTCGGGCGCATCCGGTCGCCCCTCCTCCTCTTCACCAGCCGCAAGGACCACGTGGTGCCGCCGTCGAGCAGCGACCTGCTGGCCGAGCGGGTGGCCGGGCCGGTGGAGCGGGTGATCCTCGAGCGCAGCTTCCACGTCGCCACCCTGGACTGGGACGCCGAGCTCATCGAGCGGCGCACCGTCGAGTTCGCGGGGGAGGTGACGGCCGCCGGCGAGGACCGGGTGCCGGTCTCGTAGTCTGGGCTCGGTGTCCGATCGCATCACGCCGGCCGACGTCGCCCACGTCGCCAAGCTCGCCCGCCTGGACCTGACCGAGGAGGAGATGGCCCGCCTCGTCGTCGAGCTGGGTGCCGTGCTCGACCACGCGGCCGACGTCGCCGCCCTGGACACCTCGGGCGTGGCACCGACCGCCCACCCCCTCCCGCTCCGCAACGTCCTCCGCCCCGACGAGCCCCGTCCCGTGCTCGAACGCGACGAGGTGCTGGCCATGGCGCCCAGGGCCGAGGACGGCCGCTTCCGCGTCCCGCCCATCCTCGGGGAGGAGCCGTGACCCGCCCGCGGCGCCGGCGCCCCGCCGATGCGCCGGTGCGACGTCCCGGGCGGTGGGGGCGCCGGTGACCGCCGGGGAGATCGCCGCCGCCGTCCGCCGGGGCGAGCGCACCGCCCGCCAGGTGGTCGAGGACAGCCTGTCCCGGATCGCCGCGGGCGAGGGCGAGCTCCACGCCTTCAACGCCGTGCTGGCCGACCAGGCCCGGGCTGCGGCGGACGCGGTCGACGCCCGGGTGGCGGCGGGCCAGGACCCCGGCCCCCTGGCCGGCGTCCCTGTCGCCCTCAAGGACAACCTGTGCACGCGCGGGGTCCCCACCACGTGCAGCAGCCGCATCCTCGACGGCTGGCGCCCGCCCTACGACGCCACCGTCGTCCAGCGCCTGGCGGCGGCGGGTGCGGTGGTCGTCGGCAAGACCAACCTCGACGAGTTCGCCATGGGGTCGTCCACCGAGAACTCGGCGTTCGGGCCGACCCGCAACCCCCGGGACACCTCCCGGGTGCCGGGCGGGTCGAGCGGCGGCAGCGCGGCGGCGGTGGCCGCCGGCTTCGCCCCGCTCGCCCTCGGCTCCGACACGGGGGGCTCCATCCGCCAGCCCGCCGCCTTCTGCGGTGTCGTGGGCGTGAAGCCCACCTACGGGGTGGTCAGCCGCTACGGCCTGGTGGCGTTCGCCTCGTCGCTGGACCAGATCGGCCCCTTCGCCGCCACGGTGGCCGACGCCGCCCTGCTGCTGGAGGCCATCGCCGGTCACGACCCGATGGACTCCACGTCCATCCCCCGGGCGGCGCCGGCCATCAGCGCCGGGCTGGCCGGCGGCGTCGAGGGCCTGCGCGTCGGCCTCGTGCGCGAGCTGATCACCGGGGTGGACGCCGACGTCGAGGCGTGCGTGCGGCGGGCGGCCGACGCCCTGGCCGACGCCGGCGCCAAGGTGGACGACGTCTCCCTGCCCATGACCGTGCACGGGCTGGCCGCCTACTACCTGATCGCCCCCGCCGAGGCGTCCAGCAACCTGGCCCGCTACGACGGCGTCCGCTACGGGCTGCGGGTGGACGGCTCCGACGTGGCCGCCATGAACGCCGCCACCCGGGGCGCCGGGTTCGGGGCCGAGGTGAAGCGGCGGATCATGCTCGGCACCTACGCCCTGTCGGCCGGGTACTACGACGCCTACTACGGCCAGGCCCAGCGGGTGCGCACCCTGATCATCCAGGACTTCGAGGCCGCCTACGAGCAGTTCGACGTCCTCCTGTCGCCGACGGCGCCGACCACCGCCTTCGCCTTCGGGGCCAGGACGGCCGACCCCCTGACCATGTACATGAGCGACGTGTGCACCATCCCGTCGAACCTGGCGGGTCACCCGGCTCTGTCGCTGCCCTTCGGCGCCGGCGACGACGGGCTGCCGGTCGGCGTGCAGGTGATGGCGCCCGCCCTCGGCGAGCCGGTGATGTTCCGCGTCGCCGCCGCCCTGGAGGCAGCCCGTGGCTGAGACGACGACGCCGGCCCCGCCCTACGAGACGGTGATCGGCCTCGAGGTCCACTGCGAGCTGCGGACGGCCACCAAGCTGTTCTGCGGCTGCCCCAACGCGTTCGGCGACGAGCCGAACACCAACGTCTGCCCCGTGTGCCTGGGGCTGCCCGGGTCGCTGCCGGTGCTCAACCACCAGGCGGTGGAGCTGGCGATGCGGGTGGGCGAGGCCCTGTCGTGCGAGGTGCGGCCCAGCATCTTCCACCGGAAGAACTACTTCTATCCGGACATGCCCAAGGACTACCAGGTCAGCCAGTACGACGAGCCCATCAACGTCGAGGGCCGCCTGGAGCTGCCGGACGGGTCGGTGGTGGGCATCGAGCGGGCCCACATGGAGGAGGACACCGGCAAGAACACCCACGTGGGCGGCAGCGGCCGCATCCACGGCGCCGACTACGCCCTCATCGACTACAACCGGGCCGGCGTCCCCCTCGTCGAGGTCGTGAGCCGGCCCGACCTCCGCTCGGCGACCCAGGCCGTGGACTACGTGCGCGAGCTGCGGGCCATCCTCGTGACAACCGGCGCCTCGGACGGGAAGATGGAGGAGGGGTCGCTCCGCGTCGACGCCAACGTCTCCGTGCGGGCCGGAGGCAGCGACACCCTGGGCACCCGCTGCGAGATCAAGAACCTGAACTCGCTGCGGTCGTTGGTCCGGGCCGTCGAGTACGAGGCGGCCCGCCAGTGGGACCTCCTCCAGGGCGGCGACCGCGTGGTTCAGGAGACCCGCCACTGGAACGAGGACGCCGGCCGCACCACGTCGGGGCGCTCCAAGGAGGAGGCCTACGACTACCGGTACTTCCCCGAGCCCGACCTGCTGCCGCTGGCACCGGAGGAGGAGTGGCGGCACCGCGTGCGGGCCGCCCTGCCCATGCTCCCGGCAGCCCGCCGCCACCGCATCAGCGAGGCCACCGGGGTGGACGCCCCGCTGGCGGCCACCGTCGTGGAGCTCGATCTCGACAGCCTGGTGATGGCCGCCGTCGCCGCCCGGGCCGACGGGCGGCGTGCGGTCAACCGGGCCGTCAACGAGGTGGCGGCCGACCTCGACGCCGCCCGCCGCCTCGACCCGGACGCGTTCACCAAGCTGCTGCGCCTGGAGGACGAGGGCCGCCTCACCGCCACCCAGGCCAAGCAGGTGCTGGCCGAGCTGCTGGCCGGCGGCGGCGACCCCGAGGCGATCGCCGAGGCTCGCGGCTTCGAGGCCCTGGGCGCCGACGCGCTGGCATCGGCCGTCGACGCCGCCGTCGCCGGGAACCCGGCCGAGTGGGAGCGCTTCAAGGCGGGCGACGCCAAGGTGACCGGGTTCTTCGTCGGCCAGGTGATGCGCGCCACCGGCGGCAAGGCGGACGGCAAGGCGGTGACCGCCCTGCTCCGGGAGCGGGCTGCGGCGGGATGAGCGGCGCCCGGCGCCCGGCGGGGACCGACGTCCGCCGCCGGCGCGGCGCGGCGGTCGTCGTCGCATCGCTCCTCCTGGCCGCCGCCTGCGGCGGGGACGACGGTGACGACTCGGCGAGGGAGCCCGACGGCGCCACCACGACCACCACGACCACCACCACGACGGCTGCCGTCCCCACCGTCGCGTCGTCCGGCCCGGCGGCCACCACGACGCCCACGACGTCCGCCCGGGGCGGTCCCACGACGTCGACGGCGCTGCCGGCTACGACGACGACCGCCGCACCCTCCCCGCCCGGCCTCCCGTTCACCACGCCGGGCACCTACCGGTACGCCTCCGCCGGCCAGTTCACGTCCACGCTCACCGGGCCCCAGTCCCGCAACGGGGAGACCACGCTGACCGTCGACCCGCCGTCGGGCTCCGACCAGCGCAGCGTGCGCCGGGCGTTCTCGCGCACCACCGAGCAGGTGCTGCGGCTCGACGCCGGCGGCGCCCACCTCGTCTACCTGCGCTTGACCGACCAGGGGATCGACAAGGAGGTGCGGGCCTCGCCGCCCGTCCTCGCCCTGCCCGCCGACGCCGCCCCCGGCCGCACCTGGACCTGGCGGCTCACCTCGACCGACGGGCTGACCAGCGTCGACTCCACCTTCCGGGCGCTGCGCTCGGAGGTGCTGGCGGTGGGGGACCAGCGGGTCCCCGCCCTGGTGGTCGAGGTCGTGCTCAGCCTGTCGGGCGACATCGTGTCGACCCTCACCCAGACGACGTGGGTCTCCCTGGAGCGGCGTCTCCTGCTCCGCCAGGACGAGGCCTCGGACGGTCGCTTCGGCGTCGTCCGGTTCTCGGGATCGACCAGCGAGACGCTGCTCGCGCTCACGCCCGGCTGACCGGGTCATCCGGTTGCGCCGCACCTCCGTAGAGGCTTCGAGAGTCCCGACGAGGCAGGGGAGCGGACATGAGGAACAAGCTGATCGCAGCCGTGGGCCTGGGTGCCGCGTTCACCGCCGGCGCCGCCCTGGGCCCGCTGGGCGTCGCCGGGGCCGGCCACGCCAACCCGGTGCTGGTGGCCACGCTCGACGGCCGCAGCGAGGTGGCGCCGGGAGCGACGAACAACCGGATCGTGGGCGACCCCGACGGTCGGGGGGAGTTCTACGTGTTCGGCATCGACGGCGATGCGTCCACCCTCTGCTACGTCCTCACGGTCGACGGCATCGCGCCGGCCACGGCCGCCCACATCCACCGCGGCGCCCCGGGCACCGCCGGCGGCGTCGTCGCCTCGCTGGGCGCCCCGACCGACGGGAACGCGGCTGACTGCCTCACCGAGGGCGAGGCGGGCAAGTTCCCCGGCAACCCTCCGGGGATCGTGGCGGAGATCCTCGCCCACCCGGGCGACTTCTACGTGAACGTCCACAACGCCGAGTACCCGGGCGGCGCCGTGCGGGGACAGCTGGCGGCCGAGCGGTAGCCGTCACGCGGCCCCTTGCGCTCAGGCTCCTTCGGCGGCGCGCTCCAGGGCGGCGATGTCGATCTTCTGCATCCGGAGCATGGCCTGGACGGCCCGGTTCGCCCGGCCCTGGTCGGGGTCCCGGAACAGCTCGTGGAGCCGCCTGGGGACGACCTGCCACGACACGCCGTAGCGGTCGGTCAGCCAGCCGCACGGCCCCTCCTTGCCACCGTCGGACAGCCGGCCCCAGTAGTGGTCCACCTCGGCCTGGTCGGCGCACTCGATCTGGAAGGAGATGGACTCGTTGAAGGAGAACTCCGGCCCCCCGTTGAGGCCGACGAACTCCTGGCCGTCCAGCTCGAACGAGACCGTCATCACCGTGCCGGCCGGCCTGGGCATGTTCTCGCCGTAGTGGCTGACGTCGGTGACCCGCGAGTTCGCGAACACGGACGTGTAGAACTCGGCCGCCTCCTGGGCCTCGGTGTCGAACCACAGCCACGGGGTGATCCTGGGCATCGAACCCGTCCTTTCGTCCGTCGGTTCACGCTCTCCACCGGTACAGACGCCAGGACGGGGCCGAAGTCATCGCGCCCTCCCGGGCCGCCGCGGGAGCCCTTTCCCCGCGACGGCGCCCGCGGACCTCAGCGGCTCGGGGTGATCCTCACCACGACCGAGCCGCTCCCCTCGAAGGTGTAGCCCTCCGGGAACTCGGGGTCGGACCCGTCGCTCACCTCGCTGAAGGAGAAGGTGCAGGTGACCGGGTTCTTCACGCCCTTGGCCGACCGGCCCTTGGTGCCGCCCTCTTCGGTGAACGTCTCCACGACGTTCCCGCTCTCGTCGTACACGGTGCCGGTGAAGTCGCCGAAGGCGATCGGTACGAGCACGGCCGTGTCGCCCTCGACCAGACCGGGGGTGAACTGCCCGTTCCCGTTGGTGTTCACCACGTAGGTCTGGCCGTTGTCGCACTCCAGGGGCACCTGGAAGCCCTTCGGGTCGGCGCTCGCGGCACCGACGACCAGCGTCGACGCCATCCCGAGCGCGACGAGCCCACCTGCGATTCGAAGTCCCACTGTTGCCTCCCGTGCCGCCGGGCCACTTCGTGGCGTGTCCCTGAAACCTCGCGGATGGACAGCAATGAGTCAAGTGACAAAAGGGCGAATCATCGCCGGCGGCCTATCCTCGGAGCCATGACGACGCAGAACCGCCCCCGCTCGCGCGAGGTCACCGACGGCTTCGAGCGGGCGCCGGCGCGTGCGATGCTGCGCGCCGTCGGCATGACCGACGACGACTTCGACAAGGCGCAGGTGGGCGTGGCGTCCTCGTGGAACGAGGTCACGCCCTGCAACATGCCCCTCGACGCCCTGGCCAAGCGGGCCAAGGAGGGCGTGCGGGCGGCCGGCGCCTACCCGATCGAGTTCGTGACCATCGCGGTGAGCGACGGGATCTCGATGGGCCACGAGGGCATGCGGGCGTCGCTCGTCAGCCGGGAGGTGATCGCCGACTCGGTGGAGACAATGATGCACGCCGAGCGCTTCGACGCTTTGGTCGCCCTGGCCGGCTGCGACAAGTCGCTGCCCGGCATGCTGATGGCCGCCGCCCGTCTCAACCTGCCGTCGGTCTTCCTCTACGGCGGCTCCATCCTGCCCGGGCGCATCCCCGACGACCCGGCCGAGCGCAACCTCGACATCGTCAGCGTGTTCGAGGCGGTGGGTGCCCGCGCCGCCGGGTCGCTCACCGACGAGGAGCTCTCGCTCATCGAGCGCCACGCCTGCCCCACCATCGGATCGTGCGCCGGCATGTTCACCGCCAACACCATGGCCGCCGTCGGCGAGGCCCTGGGCATGTCGCTGCCCGGCAGCTCGTCGCCGGCGGCCGTCGACCCCCGCCGGGACGACTACGCCAGGCGCAGCGGCGAGGCGGTGGTGGGCCTGCTGGAGGCGAACATCCGGCCCCGCCAGATCCTCACCAGGGAGGCGTTCGAGAACGCCATCGCCGTGGTGATGGCGCTCGGCGGGTCGACCAACGCCGTGCTCCACCTGCTGGCCATCGCCAACGAGGCCCGCGTCGAGCTCAACCTCGAGGACTTCAACCGGGTCGGCCGGCGCACGCCCCACATCGCCGACACCAAGCCGCACGGGCGGTACCACATGGTGGACGTCGACCGGGTGGGCGGCGTCCCCGTCGTGCTCCGCACCCTCCTCGAGGCCGGTCTCCTCCACGGCGACTGCCTCACGGTGACCGGCCGGACGATGGCCGAGAACCTGGCCCGGTTGGACCCACCGGCCCCCGACGGCTCGGTGATCCGCCCGCTGTCCGAGCCCATCCACGCCGACGGCGGCATCGCCGTGCTGCACGGCTCGCTGGCACCCGACGGCTCGGTGGTCAAGGTGGCCGGCATCGACGTCGACCGCTTCGACGGGACCGCCCGGGTGTTCGAGGGCGAACAGGGAGCGCTGGAGGCCGTGCTCGCCGGCGTCATCGAGCCCGGCACGGTGGTCGTCATCCGCTACGAGGGCCCCAAGGGCGGGCCCGGCATGCGCGAGATGCTGGCCGTCACCGGTGCCATGAAGGGCGCCGGCCGGGGCGGGGACTGCGCCCTGCTCACCGACGGCCGCTTCTCGGGCGGCACCCACGGGTTCTGCATCGGCCACGTGGCGCCCGAGGCGGTGGACGGCGGCCCCATCGCCTTCGTCCGCGACGGCGACCGCATCGTGATCGACGTGGTTGCCCGCTCCATCGACCTCCTCGTCGACGACGCCGAGCTGACCCGGCGCAAGGGCGAGTGGAAGCTGCCCCCGCCCCGCTACACCACCGGCGTGCTGGCCAAGTACGCCCGCCTGGTGACGGGCGCCGAGCGGGGCGCGGTCACCGAGCCGTAGCGGCGCGTGGCGGGGCGGGCCGTGGCGGCCCGCCCCGCCAGGAGACCCGTGCCTTGGGAGCTACCCGCCGGCGACGCTGAGGTAGGCGCCGATGAGGCGGTCCAGGTAGACGGCGTCGAAGAAGTCGATGCCCTTGCCGTCGTCCGCCTGCTTGGCGCCCTCCTTCTTCAGGGTGCCCTGGGCGGCGGTCGTGTGGGCGTTGACCGTGAACGACGAGGGCACGCCGGCCGCCTCCGCCGCCGCCACCATGGCCGGCACCTGGCTGAGGTCGGCCTCCGGCAGGCCGAACTCCTCGAAGTTCTCCACCGCGTCGGTGAACAGGTCGGTGAGCGTGAGCGTGAACCAACCGTTCGACTTGGCGGCACCGGCCTCGCCCTGCGCGGAGCGGCTGGCGTTGATGCAGTGGAACGCGTACGCCGAGCTCGCCGATCCGACGACGAGGCCCAGCGCCAGCACGGGCGCGGCGAAGAGCTTTCGCTTCAGCGTCATTTGTCCATCCCCCAGGTTCGTGAGAAGCGGTGGGCGCACCCTCCGCGGGGCGTCCGCAGCCCCGAAGGGAAGGTAACACGGCGCGGCCCGATTTGTTGCAAGAAGGACCGTTTTCCCGGACGGCCCGAGGGCGGCTACTTCACCGAGCCGCCGAGGAGGCCGGCCTCGAAGTGGCGCTGGAAGGCGAAGAACACCACCAGCGGCACCGCCATCGACACGAACGACGCCGGGGCGATGATCCCGATGTTGCTGCCGAACTGGCCCAGGCGGCGGCCGATGGCGACGGTGAGCGGCGGGCTGTCACCGGCGAAGATCAGCGCCACCAGCAGGTCGTTCCACACCCAGAGGAACTGGAAGATGCCCAGGGCGGCGATGGCGGGGGCGCCCAGGGGCAGGACGATGCGCAGGAAGATCCGCCACTCCGACGCCCCGTCCAGCCGGGCGGCCTCGAACAGGTCCCGGGGGAGCCCGGCGAAGAAGTTGCGCAGCAGGAACACGGCGAACGGGAGGCCGAAGGCGACGTGGAAGAGCACGACGGCGGGGATGCCCTCGATGCCGAGGCGCCGGTAGAGCTGGAACACCGGGATCAGCGCCATCTGGAGCGGCACCACCAGGAGGCCGACGACGACCAGGAACAGCGCGTCGCGGCCCGGGAAGCGCATCCATGCGAAGGCGTACCCGGCCATGGAGGCGACGAGGACGACGAGGACGGCCGACGGCACGGTGATCAGGACGGTGTTCCACACGCTGTCGACCAGTTCCGAGTTCTCGAAGAAGCCGCGGTACGACTCGATGGTCAGCTCGGCCGGCTTCGTCAGTCCCTGCCACCATCCCGAGCGCCCGTAGGTCTGGACGGGGCGCAGGCTGGTGACGAACAGGCCGAGCGTCGGTACGAGCCAGAACACGGCGACGACCACGAGCACGGCGTGGACGGCACTCCGGCGCAGCAGCCTCACCGGCGCTCCTCGTCGATGCGGAACCGGCGGATGTTGAACGCCAGGACGGGGACGACCAGGACGAACAGGAACACCGCGATGGCGGCGCCCAGCCCGCGGTTGCCGGCCCCGGTGAACGCGGTGCGCCACATCTCCAGGGCGATCACGTTGGCCTCGTCCTGCACCGCCCCGGGGGCGATGGCGAACACCAGGTCGAACATCTTCAGCGCGTTGATCGTCATGGTGATGAACACCACGCCGAGCACGGGCCCGAGGAGGGGCACGGTGACCTTCCGGAACACCGTCCACTCCGATGCCCCGTCCACCCGGGCGGCCTCCAGCAGCTGCCGGTCGATGGCGGCCAGCCCGGCACCGATGGTCACCATGGCGAAGCCCGCCCACACCCAGACGGCGGCGATGATGGCGGCCGGCGTCACCAGGCTCTCGCCCAGCCACGAGATGCCCTGCCACGGCGGCCGGAACTCGCTGGCCGCCACCCGCACGGAGTAGTCGCCCGGCTCGACGCCGGAGAAGCGGAAGGAGCCGTCGTCCCCGGTGGTGGCGGTGCCCACCTCGTCACCGGCCGCCGACACGAGCGAGACGGTGACGGCGGGCACGCCGTCCTCGCCGTCCTCGACCACGCCCTTCTCGTCGTCGCCCGGCCGCACGTCGCGCCAGACCACGCCGGCGACGGTGCCCGCCTCGGCCACGGGGTCGGCGGCCTGGGCGGCCGACGACGCCACCTGGTCACTGCGGAGGCGGAGGAGCCCGATGCGGGCGACCCCGCCGCCGTCGCCGACCGCCACCGGCGCCTCCAACCCCCGGTCGCTCCGGACGCGGAAGGCGTCGGGCAGCGACGGCACGGCGCCCGCCAGCTCGCCGGGGGGCGACAGGGCGGAGCGGGGGATGTCGAGCACGGCGTTGATCACGCCCCGGTCGGGGTCGCTCTCGTAGACGATGCGCCAGATGACCCCCGACGCCAGCAGGGAGATGGCCATGGGCAGGAAGACGATCGTCTTGAACGCCGTCTTCCACGACACCTTGTCGGAGAGCACGGCCAGGACGAGCCCGACGGTGACGACGAGCGCCGGGAAGGCCGCCACCCAGAAGAAGCTGTTCACCATGGCCCGGCGCATGCGCCGCAGCTCGAACATGGTCCGGTAGTTGTCCAGGCCGACGAACTCGTCGCCGGCCACGTTGTACAGGCTCCGGATGGCGGTGGCGATCGCCGGCCACACCACGAAGGCGCCCAGCAGGAGCAGGGCGGGCAGGAGGAAGATGCCGGCCAGCAGGACGGCAGCGCCTCGCCCGCCGTCGCCGGGCCGGCGGATGTGCGGCCGGCCCGGCTTGGTGGTCGCCAGAGAGGGCGGGACCGAGGTGGCCGCCGCCCCCGTCGCCGTCATTCGGTCGTGGCCGCCTTGGCCTCGTCCTCCAGGCGCTGGGTCACCTGGTCGACGTTGTTCGGGTTGCCCATCCAGTCCTGGAGGCGACCCCAGATGCCCGCGCCCTTGGTGGCCCCCAGGGCGGCGGGGACGGTGTCGGAGAGGTCGAAGCGGAACGTCTCCGCCTCCACCAGCTGCCGCGCCGCCTCGCGGGCGATGTCGTCGGGGTACACCGACAGGTCCACGTCCTTGTTGGGGGACGAGAACCCGCCCAGCTTCGCCCACACCTCGGCCGCCTCACCGGTGGCGAGGTACTCGATGAGCTCGCGCACGGCGGGGCGGTCCTTCAGCATGACGACGACGTCGCCGCCGCCCACGATGGCGGGGTCGGACCCGTCGACGGACGGGAAGGCGAAGAAGTTGTAGTCCTCCTCCGCCTTGGCGTCGGTCTCCTCCCGGATGGTGTTGGCCACGAAGTCGCCCTCGTAGACGGTGGCCGCCTCGGGCGGCGAGCCGAAGACCTGCTTCACGCTGTCCTCGAAGGTGACCTGGAGCGCCCCGGACAGGCCCTTGTTGACGAAGGCGTCGTTGCCGATCATCTCCTTCATCTTGTTGAGGGCGTCCTTCACGCTCTGGTCGGTCCACGGGATCTCGTGGGCCGCCAGCTGGTCGTACTTCTCGGGCCCGGACATGCGCAGGTAGACGTTCTCGAACCAGTCCGAGAGCACCCAGCCGTCGGCGGCCCCCACCGCGAGCGGCTTGGTGCCGGCGTCGAGCAGGTCCTGCGACGCCGCCACCCAGTCCTCCCACGTCTCCGGCGGCTCGAGCTCGGCCTGCTCCCAGGCGGGCACGCTGTACCAGACGGTCGACTTGTTGGCCGCCTTGAACCACACGCCGTAGAGCTTGCCGTCGTGCGACCCGAGCTCGTTCCACACCGCGGCGTAGCGCTCCTCGACCTGGTCGCCCACGAACTCGTCGATGGGCAGGAGGGCGTTGCGCTCCGCCAGGTCGACCAGGAGGCCGGGCTGGGGGAGCTGGGCCACGTCGGGCGGGTTCCCGCCCTCGACCCGGGTCGACAGGATGGTGGGCAGGTCGTCGCCCACGCCCTGCAGGTTGACCTTGATGCCCGTCTCCTCGGTGAACGCGGCCATGACCTCCTGGGCTGCCTCCAGCTCGGCGCCGGTCCACTTGGCGATCATCTCGACCGTGTCGCCGGTGCCGGCGGCGCCGCCGGTCGTGTCGGTGGCCTCCTCGTCGTCGTCGCCCCCGCCGCAGGCGCCCGCCGCCAACGCCATGACGCTCAGCAGCGCCACCAGCCGCGGCCATCTCCCGTTTCTCGTCACTGCTCGGCTCCTTCCGATGTGGGCGGGGACCCTCGTGGTCCCGTGCCGCCGCCCTGCCCCCCGATCGACGCCCCCGTGCCCAGGTCGAAGAAGTGGAACCGGGCGGTGTCCACCACGACCTCGAGTCGCTCCCCCTGCCTGGCCGCCGTGCGCGGGCCGCACCGGGCCACCATGTTCGCCCTGGCCGACGCCGTGGCGTCGGCCAGCTGGCGCGCCTGCTCGGCGTCCACGTCCTCGGCCAGCTCGCGGGTCTCCTCCGTGACGACCGGCGGCGCGTCCACCTCGAAGTGCACGAAGACGTCCGACCCCATGGCCTCGACCAGGTCGGCGGTGACCGACAGCCGCCGGTCGGCGGGCGCGTCGCCCGCCAGGGCGGCGTCCTCCATGTCCTCGGGACGGATCCCCGCCGCCACCGCCCGGCCCCGGTACGAAGCGAGCGCCGGCCGCCCGGCCGTCACCTTGTCGTCGAGGCGCAGCCGCCGGCTCCCCATCCGCAGCCACCAGCCGTCGCCGCCGCCGTCCTCGATGGTCGCCTCCACCAGGTTCATGGCGGGGGAACCGATGAACCCGGCCACGAACAGGTTGACGGGGTCGTCGTAGAGCTCCTGGGGCGTGGCGACCTGCTGGAGGACGCCCTTGCGCATCACCGCCACCCGGTCGCCGAGCGTCATGGCCTCGGTCTGGTCGTGGGTGACGTAGATCGTGGTGACGCCCAGGTCGGCCTGGATACGCCCGATCTCCGCCCGCATCTGGACGCGCAGCTTGGCGTCGAGGTTGGAGAGCGGCTCGTCCATCAGGAACGCCTGTGGCTCGCGCACGATGGCCCGGCCCATCGCCACCCGCTGGCGCTGCCCGCCCGACAGGGCGCGCGGCTTGCGCTTCAGCAGCTCCTCGAGGTCGAGGATGCGGGCCGCCTCACGCACCCGCCGGTCGACCTCGTCCCTGGGCACCTTGCGCAGGCGCAGGCCGAAGGCGATGTTCTCGAACACGCTGAGGTGCGGGTACAGGGCATAGCTCTGGAACACCATGGCGATGTCCCGGTCCTTGGGCGCCACGTCGTTGACGACCCGGCCGCCGACCCGCACCTCGCCGCTGCTGATGTCCTCCAGCCCGGCGACCATGCGCAGGGCGGTGGTCTTGCCGCAACCCGAGGGCCCGACCAGCACCATGAACTCGCCGTCGCCGATGGCGAGGTCGAGATCGTCGACGGCCGTGGTGCCGTCCGGGTACACCTTCGAAACGTCGTCCAGGACGACCTCGGCCACGCTGCGCTCCGTCGGCACCGGTTCACCCGGGGGCAGGGCCGCCCGCGAGTGTGAGGCGCCTGTACCCAGCCTGACACCTTCCGACACGATGGCGGCGGATCTGCCGCCTGCGCGGCGGCGACGCGCCCCGTCGGCCTCAGGAGGAGGTCGCCGAGCGGCGGCGCCGGACGGTCAGGCCGCCCGCACCGGTGGCGACCACCACCAGGCCGGCCAGGATCACCCGTTCCGGCGTCCCGCCGTCCCCGGTGTGCGTGACCGGCTGCGGGGCGAGGCCGGCCCTCAGCGTCGGCGCGCCGTCCCCGCCGGCGTCGACGGGAGCCGCCGCTGTCGGTCCTGTCACGACGGTCGCCGGCGCCGCCGCGGGCGGGGCCATCGTCGGGGCGGCGGCGCCCGAGGGCGCCGGCGTGGTGGTCGCCGAGGTCGTGACCGGGGCGTCGCGGGTGGGCGCCCGCACGGGGGCGGCCGGCGTGGTCGGTGCGGTGGCCGCCGTCGTGGCGGCCGCCCGGCCTTGTCCGGCGGCGGCCGGCGGATCGGTCGGCGAGGGCTCGGGCGGCGTCGAGGCCGCCGACGTCGTCGCCGCCGTGGTGGGAGGGGGCGGCGTCGTGGTCGTCGTGGTCGTCGTGGTGGTGGTCGGCTGCGGCAGGACCTCGATCACGGCGCGCGCCGGCGTCCCCGGGGCCGGCGTACCGTCGGCGGAGTCCTGCATGGCGATGACCTGGTAGGAGCCGGGGCTCGTCACCGGGACGGTGAACGCCGCGGTGATGGCCCCGGCCGCGTCCGGCCGCCCCTGCCACAGGATCGGCCCGGTCGTCGTGCCGAAGCGCACAGTGACGGGCCCGGCGCTCGGCGGGTCGCCCGAGCCGCCCGAGAAGCCCTTGCCCGAGGCGACGGCCTCCGTGCCGGGCGGGGCCGACGCCGGCGCCACCCTGAGACTGGCCATCGGGCCGCAGGCGAAGGCCGAGGCGAGGGGGGCGAGGACGAGCGCGGCGAAGGCCGCCACCCCTCCCAGCGCCGCCGCCCTGTTGCGCCCCATGCCGCCCCCTGAAGTACCGGCGAGGGTACCGCATGGCCGTCGGTGGGCGGACAGGCTCAGCGCCGGGCCAGGACCGCCGCGAATGCCTCGGCCACGGCGCGGTGGCCGGCGGTGCTCGGGTGGAACCCGTCGCTGCCCACGAGCTGGCGCGTGCGGCCCTCGGCATGGGCGGCGACGCCCGCGGCGTGCAGGTCGACCACCTCGGCACCGGCGGCCGCCGCCACGCGGGCGATGGCGGCGTTGTAGGCGGCCACCGCGAACTGCACGAGCGACGGCTCGGGGAGGTCTCCCCCGAGGCACCCCGGCCGGGCGCGGCAGTCCACGTAGGCGGGCAGCAGGTCCACCGGAGGCGTGTTGGCGATCAGCACCCGGGGGCCGCCGCCGGCGCGCAGCGCCTGCACCAGCTCGCCGAGCCGACGCTCGTAGACCGCCGGCGGGACCCCGGCCAGGAGATCGTTGACGTTCAGCCACACGGTGACCAGGTCGGCGTCGCGGCGCAGCGCCTCGGGCACCTGGCGGTCGAGTGCCTCGGCCACGGTGGCACCGGAGATGCCGAGGTTGACCACCTGGGCGTCGGGCGGGAGGCCGAGGCGGGCGAAGACGCGGGGCCACGCCTGGCTGGCCGGATCGCCCGCCCCGACGCCCACGGTGTCGCTGCCCCCGATCGCCACGTAGACCTCTACCGGCGAGGTCGTGACCGCCGGAGGCGGCGGCGGGTCGTCATGCGGTGCCGTGGTCTCGGTGGGCGCCGACGTCGAGGGCGGGGCCCCCGAGCAGGCGGCGGTGAGGACGGCGGCGAGGAGCTGGGGCCAGTGGCGCCGGCGCATCGAACGAGCGTAGGAAGCTCCTGGGGCTATGGGGCGCGCCGCCGTGGTGTTGCCGTGACGCGGCCCAGGTGCGACACTGTGCTCACCGTGCCCGCCACCACCCTCATCCTCGTAGCCACCTAACGCACGCCGCCTTTCCCGCCGCGTGCGTCACGACCTCCCAGCCGGGAGGTCGTTTTCGTTCCCGGCTACGGCCACCCCGAGACCACAGCGACCAACGGACCCAAGGAAGCGCAGAGACCATGAAGCTGACCGGAGCCCAGGCCCTCATCAAGAGCCTCGAGATGGAAGGCGTGGAGGTGATGTTCGGCCTCCCGGGCGGGGCCATCCTCCCCGTCTACGACCCCATCATCGACTCCACCATCCGCCACGTCCTCGTGCGCCACGAGCAGGGTGCCGGGCACATGGCCGAGGGCTACGCCCACGTCACCGGGCGCCCGGGCGTCGCCATCGTCACCAGCGGCCCGGCAGCCACCAACATCGTCACCCCGCTCTGCGACGCCTACATGGACTCCATCCCCATGGTGGTCGTCACCGGGCAGGTGCCGTCCACCAACATCGGGAGCGACGCGTTCCAGGAGTGCGACACGACCGGGATCACCATGTCGGTCACCAAGCACAACTGGCTGGTGATGGACGCCCAGGACATCCCCCGCATCGTCCGTGAGGCGTTCCACATCGCCACCACCGGCCGGCCCGGGCCGGTGCTGATCGACGTCCCCAAGGACGTGAGCATGCAGACGATGGACTGGTACTGGCCGGAGGGGGTCGACCTCCCCGGCTACAAACCAACCACCATCGGCCATCCGCGCATGATCAAGGAGGCGGCCAGGCTGGTCGGCGAGTCCCGCCGGCCCGTGATCTACGCCGGAGGCGGCATCCTCAAGGCCCGGGCGGCCGAGGCCCTCAAGGCCTTCGCCGAGCTCACCGGCATCCCCGTGGTCACCACCCTGATGGCCCGGGGCGCCTTCCCCGACCGCCACCCGCTGTGCCTGGGCATGCCGGGCATGCACGGCAACTACACGGCCGTCACCGCCATGCAGAGGGCCGACCTGCTCATCGCCCTCGGTTCGCGCTTCGACGACCGGGTCACGGGCAAGGTCTCCGGGTTCGCACCCGACGCCAGGATCATCCACGTCGACATCGACCCGGCCGAGCTGGGCAAGGTCCGCCGCCCCGACGTGCCGATCGTGGGCGACTGCCGGCGGGTCGTCGAGGAGCTGGTCAAGGCGGTCGAGGCCCTCGGTGGCGCCGCCTCCCAGCCCGACCGCACCGAGTGGACGACCCAGCTGCGGCAGTGGCAGGAGCAGTACCCGCTGCACTACGAGCAGTCCTTCGACGAGGGGGGCGCCCTCAAGCCCCAGTACGTGCTCGAGCAGCTGCGGGACAACACCCCCGACGACTGCATCGTCGTGTCCGGCGTGGGCCAGCACCAGATGTGGACCTCGCAGTACTGGAAGTTCGACCACCCCTACACGTGGGTGAACTCGGGCGGCCTCGGCACCATGGGCTTCGCCGTGCCCGCGGCCATCGGCGCCAAGGTCGGCATGCCGGACCGCATGGTCTGGGCCGTCGACGGCGACGGCTGCTTCCAGATGACCGCCCAGGAGCTGGTGACGGCGGCGGCCGAGCGCATCCCCGTCAAGGTCGCCATCCTCAACAACGCCTACCTGGGCATGGTCCGCCAGTGGCAGGAGATGTTCTACGAGGAGCGCTACTCCGAGGTGTACCTGTCGCCCGACCTGCCCGACTACGTGAAGTGGGCGGAGGCCATGGGGTGCGTCGGGCTGCGGGTGGAGCACCCCGAGGACGTCCTGCCCGCCATCGAGAAGGCCAACTCGATCGACGACCGGCCCGTGGTCATCGACTTCCGCACCGACTCGTCGGAGAAGGTGTACCCGATGGTCGCCGCCGGCACGTCCAACGACGAGATCATCGTCGACCCGGCGCACGGCGAAGGGGGGCGGTGAGCATGGCGGTGAAGCACCACACCCTGTCGGTCCTGGTCGAGAACAAGGCCGGCGTCCTCACCCGCATCGCCGGCCTGTTCGCCCGCCGCGGGTTCAACATCTACTCGCTGGCGGTGGCGCCCACCGACGACGAGCGGTTCTCCCGGATCACCATCGTGGTGGACGTCGAGTCCAAGCCGCTGGAGCAGATCACCAAGCAGCTGTTCAAGCTGATCAACGTGGTGAAGATCAACGAGCTCGACCCCGACGACTCGGTCGAGCGCGAGCTGGTGCTGGCCACCGTGCGGGCCGGCGCCGGCGGCACCCGGGGCCAGGTCATCGAGCTGGTGCAGGTGTTCGAGGGCAAGATCGTCGACGTGGGGTCCGACCAGCTGACCGTGATGGTGGCCGGCACCCCGTCCAAGGTCGACGACTTCGAGGACCTCATGCGACCCTACGGGATCATCGAGCTGCAGCGCACCGGCCGGGTGGCGCTGCCCAAGTTGGAGCGGCAGGCACCGCGCCTGCGCAGCGTGAGCGGGAAGGTGGGTTAGCCATGGTGGCCAGGATCTCCTACGAGAACGACGCCGACCCGGGCCTGGTCGGCAGCCGCAAGGTCGCCGTGATCGGCTACGGCTCGCAGGGCCACGCCCACGCGCTGAACCTGAAGGACTCGGGGATCGACGTCCGGGTCGGCCTGCGGGAGGGGTCGTCGTCGAAGGCCAAGGCCGAGGCGGCGGGACTGGCCGTGCGTACGGTCGCCGAGGCCACCGCCGAGGCCGACCTCGTGATGATCCTGCTGCCCGACACCGAGCAGCAGGCGGTCTACGACGAGTCCATCGCCCCCAACCTCTCGGAGGGCGACGCCATCTTCTTCGCCCACGGCTTCAACATCAGGTTCAACCTCATCACGCCGCCCGCCGGCGTCGACGCGGCCATGGTCGCCCCCAAGGGGCCCGGCCACCTGGTGCGGCGCACCTACACCGAGGGCGGCGGCGTGCCGGCGCTCATCGCCGTGGCCCAGGACGCCTCGGGCAAGGCCCGCGACCTCGCCCTGTCGTACGCCCACGCCCTGGGGGCCACCCGGGCCGGCGTGCTCGAGACGACGTTCGAGGAGGAGACGGAGACCGACCTGTTCGGCGAGCAGGTCGTGCTGTGCGGCGGGCTCACCGCTCTCGTGATGGCCGGCTACGAGACGCTCGTCGATGCCGGCTACCAGCCCGAGTCGGCCTACTTCGAGTGCCTCCACGAGCTCAAGCTGATCGTCGACCTCATGTACGAGAACGGGATCGCGGGCATGCGGTTCTCGATCTCCGACACGGCCGAGTACGGCGACGTCACCCGGGGCCCCCGCATCATCAACGACGGCGTGAAGGCCGAGATGCAGAAGATCCTCGAGGAGATCCGCTCCGGCAGGTTCGCCGAGGAGTGGATCGCCGAGAACCGGGCCGGCCGTCCTCGGTTCGAGGAGCTGCGGGCGGCCGGCAAGGAGCACCCCATCGAGAAGGTGGGCGCCGAGCTGCGGGCCATGATGCCGTTCATCTCGGCCGGCAGGCAGCGCCCGGAGGACGTCAGCGGCGGCTGACCGGAGATCGCCGTGGCCACCCCCGACGTTCGCGGTGCCGACCCGATCGACCCGTCGGCACCACCGTCCTGGCGCGTCTGTGCCCTTCGGGCAGCCGCCGGCCTCACGGTGGGGCTGGTGCTTCAGCGTCTGCTCGGTCGGTGGTGGGCCCTCGTGACGCCGGAGCACTTCGCCCCGCCGCCGCGAGCGGGGCCGCCTACTCCTTCGTCGCCACCTGGTTCGGCACCACGTTCGCCTTCGGCTCGTACGTCGCGTCGACCTCGCGTGCCCGGCCGCCCATCGTCGCCGCCAGCTCGGCCCGGCAGCCGTCACACGGGCCGTAGAAGCGGACGGCAGCGGGCTGGTTGCAGCGCGGGCAGGTGATGTCGAGCAGATCGGCGTCGGCCATGCGCCCACCCTTCCACGGGGCGGGCCACGGGGCCGGGACCCTCAACGCCCTTCCGGCGGCACGGAGTGGCGCTGTTCGCCCTTTCCTGCCGCCGGAACCGCCGCCTGAACCGCCGCCGGGCCGCCGGACCGTCGGGGCGGGGCGGTCAGGCCAGCTGGCCCACCACGTGGTCGACGCAGCGGGTGAGGGCGGCGACGTCGTCGGGCTCCACGGCGGGGAACATCGCGATCCGCAGCTGGTTGCGGCCCAGCTTGCGGTACGGCTCGGTGTCGAGGATCCCGTTCGCCCGCAGGGCCGCCGTGACGGCGGTGGCGTCGATGGACGGGTCGAGGTCGACGGTGCCGACGACGTGGCTGCGCTCGTCGGGCTTGGCCACGAACGGCGAGGCGTACGGCGACGCCTCCGCCCACCCGTACAGGTGCTCGGCCGAACGGTCGCAGCGCGACGCCGCCCAGTCCAGCCCGCCGTTGGCCAGCATCCACTCCACCTGGTCGGTGAGCAGGAACAGGGTGGCGAGTGCGGGCGTGTTGTAGGTCTGGTCCAGCCGCGAGTTCTCGACGGCGATGCGCAGGTCGAGCGACGCCGGCACCCACCGCTCGGCCCGGGCCAGCACCTCGACCCGCTCCAGGGCGGCGGGGGAGAGCACGGCCAGCCACAGCCCGCCGTCCGACGCGAAGCACTTCTGAGGGGCGAAGTAGTAGGCGTCGACCTCCTCGAGGTCGACGCGCAGCCCGCCCGCCGCCGACGTGGCGTCCACCGCGACCAGCGAGCCGGCCGGCGCCCCGTCGGGCCGGCGGACCTCCATGGAGACGCCGGTGGACGTCTCGTTGTGGGTAAGCGCGTACAGGTCCACGTCGGCCCGCGCCTCGGGCACCGGGTGGGTGCCGGCCGGCGACGAGATGACCTCGGGCTCCTCGAGATGGGGCGCCGCCTTGGCGGCGGCGGCGAACTTGGAGGAGAACTCGCCGAACGACAGGTGCTGGCTGCGCCGGCCGATCAGGCCGAACGTGGCGACGTCCCAGAACTGCGTGGCCCCCCCGTTCCCGAGCACGACCTGGTAGCCGTCGGGAGCGGCGAACAGGGTGGCCAGCCCCTCCCGGAGGCGGCCGACGACGGAACGCACGCCGCTCTGGCGGTGGCTGGTGCCGAGGAAGCCGGGCGCGGCGGCGGCCAGGGCGGCCACGGCGTCCGGGCGGACCTTGGAGGGACCGCACCCGAAACGGCCGTCGGAGGGCAGCAGCGAGCTGGGGATGCGGATGTCGGTGGAGGGCGTCTGGCTCACCGTGACAGCATGGCCCCATGGGACGCATCTCCGCACGTGTGGCCGCGGTCACCGAATCCGCCACGCTCGCCATCGACGCCAAGGCCAAGAGCCTCAAAGCCGCCGGTGAGGACGTCATCGGCTTCGGCGCCGGCGAGCCCGACTTCCCCACGCCCGCCCACATCGTCGACGCGGCCGCCGAGGCGTGCCGCGACCCGAAGAACCACCGGTACACGCCGGCGGCCGGCCTTCCCGAGCTGCGCCAGGCGGTGGCCGACAAGACCCGCCGGGACACCGGACTGGAGCTGAAGCCGAACCAGGTGCTCATCACCAACGGCGGCAAGCACGCCGTCTACAGCGCCCTCGTCAGCGTGGTGGGCGAGGGCGACGAGGTGATCCTGCCGGCGCCCTACTGGACCACCTACCCGGAGGCGATCGGCCTGGCCGGCGGTACCACGGTGGTGGTCGACACCGACGAGAGCACCGGGTTCCGGGCCACCGTCGACCAGCTGGAGGCCGCCCGCACGCCGGCCACCAAGGCTCTGCTGTTCGTGTCCCCGTCCAACCCCACGGGCGCCGTCTACCCGCGGGCGGAGATCGACGCGATCGGGCGTTGGGCGGCCGAGAACGACGTCTGGGTCATCACCGACGAGATCTACGAGCACCTCGTGTACGGGAGCGCCGAGAACCACTCCATGCCCGTGGTGGTGCCGGAGTTGGCCGACCGGTGCCTGGTCGTCAACGGCGTGGCGAAGACGTACGCCATGACCGGTTGGCGGGTCGGGTGGATGGCCGGTCCGGCCGACGTGGTGGCGGCGGCCGCCAACCTCCAGTCGCACATGACGTCCAACGTGGCCAACGTCTCGCAGCGCGCCGCGCTGGCCGCCCTCGCCGGCGACCTGTCGGCGGTGGACGAGATGCGGGCCGTGTACGACCGCCGTCGCCGCAAGATGCTGGAGATGCTCCGGGAGGTCCCCGGCGTGACCTGTGCCGAGCCCGAGGGCGCCTTCTACGCCTTCCCGTCGTTCAAGGGGGTCCTAGGGCGGCCGGTGGGGGGCCGCACGCCGGCGACCACGCTCGAGCTGGCCGAGGTCATCCTGGACGAGGCCCGGGTGGCCGTCGTGCCGGGCGAGGCCTTCGGTACGCCCGGGTACATGCGCCTGTCGTACGCGCTGGGCGACGACGACCTGGTCGAGGGCATCACCCGCATCGCCAAGCTCCTGGCCGGATAGCGAGTGGCGGGCAAGGGGTCCAGGAAGAAGCGGCCGCCGGCCAGGCGCCCGCCCGCCAAGGCCGCGGGCACGCCTCACAAGCCAGCCGCGCCGGCCGAGGCCGCGGGCACACCGCAGAAGGCGGCGCCTGCGAAGGCTGCGCCCACGAAGGCCGCTGCCGAGGCCGGCGCCCGCCGGTCCAGGCCGACCCAGGCCGAGCGCCTGGAGGCGGCCCGCCGGGCCCGCCGGCGCAAGGCGCTGCGGGTGCGGCTCGGCGCCGCCGGCGCCGTGGTGGCCGTCGTGGCCCTGGTGGTGACGCTGGTGGCGGCCGACCGGCGGCAGGAGCGCGACGAGCGCCGGCGGCTCACCGCCGGCTCGTGCGACTACGACACCCGGGCGGACCGGGTCACCGCCGAACCGCACGTCCCCCCGGCGCGGTACGGGGTCGACCCTCCGGCCGGCGGGGACCACGACCCGGGCGCCGTCCCCGCCAACGTCTTCCCCGAGGGCGGCACCGTGCCCCCCGACGCCCAGCTCGTCCACTCTCTGGAGCACGGGTTCGTGATCCTGTGGCACCGCCCCGGTCTCACCGAGGCGGAGATGGCCGACATCCGTGCCGTGTTCGACGAGCACGACAAGGACGTCATCGTCGTCCCCCGGGCGTCGCTGGACGTCAAGGTCGCGGCCACCTCGTGGGGGCGGCGCCTACTCTGCGGTGAGGTCGAACGCGACACCCTCAGCGAGTTCGTCGAGCTCTACCGCAACAAGTCCCCCGAGTCCGGAGTTCGATGATGGCGCGCATCCTGGTCACCGAGCAGCTCGCCCAGCGGGGCCTCGACGCGCTCGCCGAGGCGGGCCACGACGTCGACGTCCGGCTCGACCTCGACCCCGCCGGCCTGGTCGCCGCCGTCCCGGGCGCGGCGGCGCTGATCATCCGGTCGGCCACCCAGGTGACCGCCGACGTGCTGGACGCCGGCACCGACCTGGTCGTGGTCGGCCGCGCCGGGATCGGGCTCGACAACGTCGACGTACTTGCCGCCACCCGGCGCGGGGTCATGGTCGTCAACGCCCCGCAGTCGAACATCCTGTCGGCCGCCGAGCACACCATCGCCCTGCTCCTGTCCTCCGCCCGCAACATCCCCCAGGCCCATGCGGCCCTCAAGGCGGGCAAGTGGGAGCGGTCGCGGTGGGAGGGAGTGGAGCTGCACGGCAAGACGCTCGGGGTCGTGGGCCTCGGCCGCATCGGCACCCTCGTCGCCCAGCGGGCGCTGGCGTTCGGGATGCGGCTGATGGCGTACGACCCCTTCGTGTCGCCCGACCGGGCCCGCCAGCTGGGCATCGAGCTGGCCGAGACGCTCGAGGACCTGGTGGCCGAGGCCGACTTCCTCACCGTCCACGTCTCGAAGACCCCCGAGACCATGGGGCTGATCGACGCCGACCTGCTGGCCAAGGCCCGTCCCGGCCTCCGGGTCGTCAACACGGCCCGGGGGGGCATCGTGGACGAGCAGGCGCTGGCCGACGCCGTGCGCTCGGGGACGGTCGCGGGCGCCGCCCTCGACGTGTTCGCCGAGGAGCCCACCACCGAGTCGCCCCTGTTCGACCTGGACCACGTGGTCGTCACCCCCCACCTGGGGGCCAGCACGGCCGAGGCGCAGGACAAGGCGGGCGTCACCATCGCCGAGCAGGTCCTCCTCGCCCTGGCGGGGGACTTCGTGCCCTACGCGGTGAACGTCAGCGCCGCCGAGGCGTCGGAGACGGTGCGCCCCTTCCTGCCGCTGGCCGAGCGCCTCGGCTCCATCTTCGGGTCGCTGAACGAGGGCACGCCGCCCGTGCTGGAGGTGGAGTACCAGGGCGCTCTGGCCGACTACGACACCAGCCTGCTCACCCTCTCGGTGCTGAAGGGCCTGCTCTCGGCCGGCGCCAACCTCGACCCCGTTTCCTACGTCAACGCCCCCCAGCTGGCCGCCGAGCGGGGGCTGGAGTGGAAGGAGTCACGGACCTCCGCGGCCCACGACCACGTCAACCTCATCGTGCTCCGGGGCGGCCACCACTCCGTGGCGGGGACGCTCACCGGGGTCCGCTTCGAGCCCCGGATCGTGATGGTGGACGACCACCCGGTCGACGTCCCCCCCGCCCGCCACATGCTCGTCGTCCGCAACGACGACCGCGTCGGGATGGCCGCGCTCGTCACCGGGGCGGTGGCCGAGGCGCAGGTGAACCTGGCCGACATGGCCCTCGGGCGCTCGCCGGCCGGCGACACGGCCCTCATGGTCCTGGCCACCGACACGGCGCTCCCCGAGGCGGTGCTGGAGCGCCTGCGCTCGTCGCCCGGCATCCTGGACGTCCACAGCGTCTCGCTCTGAGGCCGCGGTGACGGCGCCGGCGGGCTACCGCTTGGCCCGGATGAACCCGTCGGCCTCGGCCGACTCCCCGTCGACGTAGCAGCGGTCGGGCCGGGTGCGGTTGTATGCCGCCATCCCGGGCAGGTGGTACAGCATGCTGGACAGCTTCGCCTTCACCGGGTGGGTGGTCGGGCAGGCCTTGTCCACGGCCTCGACCCACGGCTCCACCACCCGGACGCGGCGCGCCCCTGCCTTGCGCACCCGCCGGGCCCGGGCCGGGGTGGCCGGCGTGGTGGTGCCGGACGGCTCCTCCGCCGGTGGCGCGGCAGCCATCGGTGGGACGTCGGCGGCGCCGGGCCGGGCCTTGCGCACCCGTTTCGTGACGGCGCCGGCCGGCGCCCGCGGGGCCGTCTGGGCGGCGGGCCGCTCCGGCTCCGGTGCCGGCTGTTCGGCGATCGGCTCCGGTTCCGGCTCCGGCTCCGGCTCCGGGTCCGGGTCCGGCTGGCGCTCGGCCTGCGGAACGGGGTGCTGCTCTGCCGCGTACGGGACGGGCGCGTCGGCGGCGTCCGCCCCGGCGTCCAGCCGGTCGTCGTCCGGGGCGGTGGCCCATGTCCCCGGTGCCGGTGCCTCCGACGCCAGGCCCCCGGTGGCGAGGGGGCCCGCCGCCGGCGTCTCGAGCGTGGGCTGGGCGAAGCCCCACTCGGCAGTCGGGTCGGTCGGCGTGGCCGGCTCGGGTACGGCCGGGGCCGCCTCGTCGACACCGCCCTCCCAGTCGGGGTCGGGCTCGAGGTGCGCCGCGGGCCCCGGGCCCCCCGGCGGCTCGGCCGGCGTGCCGGTCTCGGCGTCGGCGAACGGTTCGCGCTCCGCCTCCGGCGCGGCCTCGACCTCGGCGGCGCCGGCAGGGGCCGCGGCCTCGGGCGCGGCGGTCTCGGGCGGGGCGGCGTCGGGCGGGGCGTCGGCCTCGACGTCGGCGTCCACGACGGCCTCCGGGAACCCGCCCGCGAAGTCGGTCTCCGCCGCGACGTCGGCCTCCGCCTCGACGTCGGTCTCCGCCGCGACGGCGGCGTCGACGACGGCCTCGGGGAACCCGCCCGCTTCTCCCACAGCGGCGCCGGGCGGCGGCTCGGGCGGCGCGACCGGGGCGGCGGGCGGAGCCTCGACGGCGGTGGCGGCGGCCTCGCCACCCGGCGCGACGCCCTCGGAGCCGACCGGCATCGGCGGCTCCGCCTCGACGGGCTCAGGGGGGAGCGGCGGCCAGGACGGCGCGCCCGACGGCCCCTCGGCGCGGGACGACCGCCGGAGCATCACCAGCTTCACCAGGGCGGCCACCACCCCGACGACGACGCCGACCTGCAGTCCCCGGCGGAACGACCGGCGCACCATGGGCGACACCGTACCTTGACGGCAACCCCGCGGTTTGCCACGATGGCACGTGATGCGTCCGCACCGCGCCTCCTGCCGCACCCTCCTCCTTACGTAGAGCGAGCTCCCCTCCGGGGCTCGCCTCGCCTCCTGCGCCTTCGGGCCAGGAGGTTTTTTGTTTCCGCGTTTCCCTCCGCTGTGAAAGGAACGAGCCGAATGGCCGAGCGAGTGATCATCTTCGACACCACCCTGCGCGACGGTGAGCAGTCGCCGGGCATCTCGCTCGACGTGGCCGAGAAGCTCGAGATCGCCGAGCAGCTGGCCCGCCTGAACGTCGACTACATCGAGGCGGGATTCCCGGTCGCCAGCCAGGGGGACTTCGAGGCGGTCGAGGCCATCGCCAAGAAGGTCCACGGACCCGTCATCGCCGGGCTCTCGCGAACGCACCGGGCCGACGTGGACCGCTGCTGGGACGCGGTGCGCCATGCCGAGCGGGCCCGCATCCACGTGTTCATCTCGACCAGCCCCAACCACATGGAGCACATGCTGAAGATGACGCCGGCCCAGGTGCTGGCCGAGACGCGCGCCGGTGTCGCCCGGGCCCGAGAGCACACCGACGACGTCGAGTTCAGCCCCCAGGACGCCACCCGCACGCCGCTGGACTTCATGATGGAGGTGCTGCAGGCGGCGGTCGACTCGGGCGCCACCACGCTCAACATCCCCGACACCGTCGGCTACGGCATCCCGTGGGACTTCGGCGCCCTGATCCAGTACGTGCGCCGCAACATCACCGGCGACTACATCACGTCGACCCACTGCCACAACGACCTCGGCCTGGCCACCGCCAACTCGCTGGCCGGCGTCCAGGCGGGCGCCCGCCAGGTCGAGGTCTGCGTCAACGGCCTGGGCGAGCGGGCCGGCAACGCCGCTCTGGAGGAGGTGGTGATGGCGCTGCGGATCCGCGCCGACCAGTTCCCCGGCATCGAGGTCGGCGTCCGCACCGAGGAGCTGGCCCGCACCAGCCGCCTGGTGAGCCGCCTGACCGGCTACCCGGTCCAGTACAACAAGGCGGTCGTGGGGCGGAACGCCTTCGCCCACGAGTCGGGCATCCACCAGCACGGCGTGCTCTCCCATTCCAGCACCTACGAGATCATCGACGCCGAGTCGGTCGGCGCCCAGGGCGGCCAGATCGTGCTGGGCAAGCACTCCGGCCGTCACGCCTTCGGCGACACGCTGAAGAAGATGGGCCTGCACGTCGAGGGCGACGCGCTCAACGCCGCCTTCGTGCGCTTCAAGGAGCTGGCCGACCGGAAGGTGCAGATCACCGAGGCCGACCTGGAGGCGATCGTGGCCGAGGAGATCGGGGGCGTCGGCACCGACTCGGCGTTCACGCTGGAGTCGCTGGAGGTCACCGGCGGCACCGTGGGCGTGCCGCGGGCGCGGGTCGTCCTGACCCGCGACGGCGAGAAGACCGAGGCGTCGGCCGAGGGCGACGGCATGATCGACGCGGCGTGCAAGTCCATCAAGGCCGCCACCGGCGTCGAGGCGCGGCTCACCGACTTCAACGTCTCGTCGGTGACCGGCGGGGTGGACGCCCTGGGCGACGTGATCGTCCAGCTCGAGGCGGACGGCGTGCGCGTGTCGGGCCGGGGCGTCTCCACCGACGTGGTCGAGGCCTCCGCCCGGGCCTTCCTGAACGCCACCAACAAGGTGGTCCGCGTCCGGGCCCGGGCCGACCAGCGCGACCCCATCGACGACGTCACGCCGTGACGGGCCGCGGCGGCCGGCGCGTGCCGCGCCGGCCGCCGCGTCGTGACGTCAGGCCATGACGTAGGCGGGAAGCCGCTGGTGACCGAACTCCCGGCAGAAGTCGGCCGAGGCGTTCCAGATGTCGAGCCGCCGGCCCTTGATGGCGCCGCCCGTGTCGAGGGCGCGTCGCACGCCGACGCCGGAGACGAAGATCTCGCTGCCGAGGGGGACGGTGCGGGGGTCGACGGCGACGACGTCGGGCGCCACCGGCGCGCCGGACGCCGTCGTGCCCTGGAGGGCGTAGCAGGTGACGCCGAAGTCGCCCAGGAGCCGGCCCCCGGTGGAGAGCCACAGTCCGTCGCCCGAGGGCGTCGCCTCGATGCCGGAGACGGGCGCCGGGGGGGCGGGCACGGCAGCGTGGGCCGCGGCGCCGCCGAAGGCGTTGACCGCGCCGCCGGCCGACGCCACCCAGTAGCCCTTGCCGTCCGGCGCGGCCGCCAGGTCGACGGCCGCGCCGCCGACGCGGCCCGCCGGCGAGCCGGCGTAGGTGGCGTCGCCGAAGGCGAACACCCCGCCGTCCCGGGCGAGCATCCAGTAGCCCTTTCCCGACGGGGTGGCGGCGATGGCGGCGATGGGGGCGTTCAGGGGCGTGCCGCCGGCCGAGCCGGCGTAGGTGGCGTCCCCGAAGGCGAACACGCCCCCGTCACTGCCCGCCAGCCAGTAGCCCTTGCCGGTCGGCGTGGCCGCCATGCCGACGACCGGAGCGTTGAGGCGGACGCCCCCGACGGAGCCGGAGAAGAGGGCGTCGCCGAACGACAGGACGCCGCCGTCCCGGGCAGCGAGCCAGTAGCCCTGGCCGGTGGGGGAGCCGGCGATGTCGACGACCGGCTGGGCCAGCGGCTTGTCGGCGGCCGAACCCCGGAACGGGGCGTCACCGTAGGCGTAGACGCCGCCGTCACTGGATGCCAGCCAGTAGCCACCGCCCGACGACGACCGGGCGATGCCCACGACGGGCCTCCCGGCGGCGCCGCCGTGGTGGGGGGCGGCACCGGTGGTGAGGACCTCTCCGACGGCGCCGGCGGCCGGAGCGGAGGCGGGGGCGAGGGCGAGGGCGCAGGCCGCGCCGAGGCCGGTCACCGCCAGTCGACGGAGCCGGCCAGGGCGACGATGGGGCGCTGTGGAGCGAGAGGGGGGGCGAACGGGCAAGAGCGATCCTTTCCTTGTGAGGCCCCGCCCTTCGCCCGGACGCGCGTCAGCGGCGACCAGGGTTGGGACAGGGCACGAAACCCCGGCCGATCGACGCACGCCGACAGCAGGGGAGCACCTGGCAGAGACCCGCCAGGGGCACAGGTGCTGGTTGTCGACGGAGACCCTAGTCGCGCCTCTGCCGCCACCCGGGCATCCCGCCCGTCCTGGCGGCGGGCGGCGGTGGCCGGTAGACAGGGGCCGTGCCCCCCGACCGCCGGCCCGAGGACCTGGCCGAGGACGAGGCGGAGCGGCTCCGGCGGGCCCACCACGGCCTGCGCAAGGCGTCCCAGGACCTCGAGGCCTTCACCGCGCCGCGCCGGATGCGGGGGCGATGGGAGCCGCAGCCCGTGCCCGACGAGGCGATGGACGCGGCGCGCCACGAGATGGCCGTCTCGTGGTCCGCGCTGTGGCGGGAATACGCCGAGTTGCTGGGGTGGGAGCCGCCCGCCGCGCCGTAGAGGGCAGGCCCGCTCCGCCGGTCAGACCGCCTCGTCCATCCCCCGGAACGTGCGGCGGTAGGCGAGCGGCGACGTGCCGACCACCCGCGAGAAGTGCACCCGCAGGTTGGCCGCGGTCCCCATGCCGCACCGCTGCGCCACCAGCTCCACCGGCTCGTCGGTGGTCTCGAGGAGGCGGGAGGCCAGGAGCACCCGCTGGCCGAGCAGCCACTGGTGGGGCGTCGTCCCCGTGGCGGCGCGGAACCGGCGGGCGAAGGTCCTCGGGCTCATGTGGGCGCGCCGGGCCAGGTCGTCGACGCTCAGTTGGCGATCGAGGTGCTCCTGCATCCAGCCCAGGGTGGCGGCGAGCGGGTCGTCGCCGGTGCCCGCCGGCACGGGCGCCTCTACGAACTGCGCCTGCCCGCCGTCGCGGTGGGGCGGCACCACCATGCGGCGGGCGACGGCGTTGGCGACCTCGGCGCCGTGGTCCTGGCGCACGATGTGGAGGCACAGGTCGATGCCGGCCGCCGTGCCCGCCGACGTCATCACGTCGCCCTCGTCGACGTAGAGCACCTTGGGATCGACGTCGATCGACGGGTAGCGCTCGGCCAGCTTCTCGGCGTACATCCAGTGGGTGGTGGCCCGCCGCCCGTCCAGCAGGCCGGTGGCCGCCAGCGCGAAGGCGCCCGAGCACACCGACAGGATGCGGGCACCCCGGCGGTGGGCGGTGTGCAGCGCCTCGGCCAGCCCGGGCGGCAGCTCGCGGTCGCTCGGTGTCCACGCCGGGAGGATCACCGTGTCGGCCCGGCACACCTCGTCGAGGCCGTACGGCGTGTCGATGGTGAAACCCACCGAGGTGCGGATGGGCGGCGGCTCCGCCGCGCACACCACGAAGCGGTACCACGGGTCCGCCAGCTCCGGACGGTCGATCCCGAACACCTCGCAGCCGACGGCGAGCTCGAAGGGGGCCACGCCGTGGGCGATGACGGCGGCCACCGTGTGCCGCTTCTTGGCACGACCGGCCATGGCAGTATTCTAGCGGAAGTTGTCGTTCCTGCCAGTGGTCGACCGGCGGTCCCGAGTGCACGATTGGTCCATGGACACCACGGAGACCACCCGGTTGCAGGATCTCGACGTCCCCGCCCCCCGGCTCCGGCTGGACGGGGACGCCGCCGCCGCCGCGCTCGCCGGCGTGTGGCGTGAGGCGTCGAACCTTCCGGTGCTGCGCCAGCCCAAGGCGGCCGGCCGCCTGCCCGAGACGTGGCCGGGCGTCACCCTCCGGCTCCAGGCCGCCCTGTGGGAGGTGGCCGCCCGCGCCGACATCCCGGTGCGGCCGGGCGCCTCGGTGGACGAGGTGGCCAGGCTGCTCGTGGGCCACGGGGCGATCATCCCCCCGGCGGGCGACGCCATCCGGGCGCTTGCGTCCGTCGCGGAGGCCGGGTGCGACTCCGACCCGGCGAACCTCCGCGGGGTCGGCGAGGCGGCGTCGCTGGCCGAGCGTCTCGCCGGCTACCTCGCCCTCCGCGCCCGCTTCGGCTGACGAACGTGCCGGCGCCTGCGGTTCCGGAGAGCGTCAGGCCGGCGACGTGGTCGGCAGCCAGTCCGGCCGCACGGACTCGTAGGCGGCGACGTCGGCCTCGTGGCGCAGGCTGAGTCCGATGTCGTCGAGCCCCTCCAGCAGGCGCCACCGCGTGAAGTCGTCGAGGGGGAAGGGAGCCTCGATGCCGGCCGTGGGGGCACGCACCATGCGCGCCTCGGTGTCGACCGTCACCTCGAGCGACGGGTCGGCCGCCACGGCGGCGAGCAGGGCGGCAGCCGCCTCGGGGTCGAGCTGGGCGGGCACCAGGCCCGCCTTGGTGCAGTTGGTCCGGAAGATGTCCGCGAAGCGCGACGAGATCACGGCGCGGAAACCGTAGTCCTGGAGCGCCCACACGGCGTGCTCCCGCGACGACCCGGTGCCGAAGTTCGGGCCCGCCACCAGGATCACCGCGCCGGCCCGCTCGGGTCGGTTGAGCACGAACCCGGGGTCCCTGCGCCACTCCGAGAACAGGCCCTCGCCGAACCCGGTGCGCTCCACCCGCTTGAGCCACACGGCGGGGATGATCTGGTCGGTGTCGACGTCGGACCGGTCCAGGGGGACGGCGGTGCCGGTGACGGTACGGACGGGCTCCATGTCAGTCCAGCTCCCCGGGGCTGGCGAACCGGCCGGCCACGGCCGTGGCGGCGGCCACCGCCGGGGAGACCAGGTGCGTCCGCCCTCCCGAGCCCTGCCGCCCTTCGAAGTTGCGGTTCGACGTCGACGCGCACCGCTCGCCGGGTGCCAGCCTGTCGGGGTTCATGGCCAGGCACATCGAGCAGCCGGCACCCCGCCACTCGAACCCGGCCGCCTCGAACACCCGGTGGAGGCCCTCCTCCTCGGCGGCCGCCTTGACCAGGGCGGAGCCGGGGACGGCCAGCGCCCGCACGCCCGCCTTCACCCGCCGCCCGTCCAGCACGGCGGCGGCCGCTCGCAGGTCCTCGATGCGGGCGTTGGTGCACGACCCCAGGAAGACGGTGTCCACCGGGATCTGGCGCATCGGCGTGCCCGGCACCAGGCCCTGGTAGGCGAGGGCGCGCCGGGCGGCGTCGCGCTCGCCGGCGTCCAGCAGGGCGTCGGGGTCGGGGACGGCGCCGTCCAGCGGCGCCACCTGGGCCGGGTTGGTGCCCCACGACACGTGGGGGACGAGGGCGGCGGCGTCCAGCTCCACGCCCTTGTCGAACCGGGCTCCGGGGTCGGTGGCGAGCGACCGCCAGTCGTCCAGCGCCCGCTCCCATGCCGCCCCTGTGGGCGCGAACGGCCGGCCCTCCAGGTAGGCGAAGGTGGTGTCGTCGGGCGCCACCATGCCGGCCCGGGCGCCGCCCTCGATGCTCATGTTGCACACCGTCATGCGGCCCTCCATGGACAGCGACCGGATGGCCGAGCCCCGGTACTCGATGACCGATCCCATGCCGCCACCCGTCCCGATGCGGCCGATGACCGCCAGGATCACGTCCTTGGGCGTGACACCGGCGGGCAGCTCGCCCTCCACCGTGACGGCCATGGTGCCGGGGCGGCGCTGGAGCAGGGTCTGGGTGGCCAGCACGTGCTCGACCTCGCTGGTGCCGATGCCGAACGCCAGCGCCCCGAACGCCCCATGGGTGGAGGTGTGGCTGTCGCCGCACACGATCGTCATCCCCGGCTGGGTGAGGCCCAGCTCGGGCCCGATGACGTGCACGATGCCCTGGTTGCGGTGGCCCATGGGGTAGAGGGGCACGCCGAACTCCTCGCAGTTGGCGGCCAGGACCTCCATCTGGCGGCGGGAGACCGGGTCGGCCACGAACAGGTCGTCACCATCGGCGAACGTCGTCGGGACGTTGTGGTCCATGGTGGCGATGGTGAGGTCGGGCCGGCGGACCCGTCGCCCGGCCAGCCGCAGTCCGTCGAAGGCCTGGGGCGACGTGACCTCGTGCACGAGGTGGAGGTCGACGTAGAGCAGGTCCGGCTCACC
>Ga0247717_1000042_pt1 | contig 34586 bp, 37 predicted proteins | sample 24E_NmetaG_FD_189047 | JGI IMG/M metagenome (GOLD analysis project Ga0247717, IMG submission 189047) | Soil microbial communities from hillslope of Landscape Evolution Observatory, University of Arizona, Oracle, AZ, United States - 2-4-E_N | ecosystem: Engineered > Artificial ecosystem >... | reverse complement strand
CGCTCGTCGCCAGCGCCCAGCGCCTGGCCGCGCACACAACGCCCGAGTGGTAGCACGCGGCGACGTCATCTGGGCCGACCTCGGCCCGCCTGCCGGCCGTCGACCGGTCTGCGTGCTCACCCGCGACACCGCGATCGAGGTGCTCGCTGCGTTGACGTGCGCGCCGATCACCCGCACGATCCGCGGCATCCGATCCGAGGTCGAGGTCGGCCCTGGCGAGGGGTTGCCGGAGTCGAGCGTCATCAGCTGCGACAACCTCATCACCGTGCCCACAGCAGTCCTCGACCCCGCTCCGGTCGGCCGGCTGGATCTCGACGCTCGCGTGCGGCTGGATCGCGCGCTCCGCTACGCGCTGGACATCCAGTACTGAGATCAGGGTTCCGGCGTGAACCGGTACACGTTCGTCTCGCGCGGAGATCTGGAAGACATGTCCGTCACTGCACCGCGGTGAGGACGGCGTCCCACGCGAGTTCCGCGGCTGCCGCGCCGATGGCCGTCGGAACCAGACTCGGTTCAGCCACAGTGCCCGTCGACGCCAGCCAGAGCGCGTCGCCGTCACCAGGACAGTGGAACGGATGGATCGAGCGCGCGAGCGAGGCATGGATCTGCTTCGCCAGCTGCCGCTGATCTCGGCTAGCGAAGCGTGCATCGGTGACGACGAGCGTCAGCGTCGTCGCTTCGGGTGGGCGCCGGCTGAAGCGCTCCCGCCGGCGTCGATCCCCGTGTGCCATGTCCTCGAGCGCGATGTGGCTGCGCTGACCCGTCGCAGGATCGCGGTTGCCGCGGACGACGGTTCCCATGCGGTCCACGACGACGCCCAGGGCGTTCACGACCACGAACACCAAGATCGTGACGTTCCCGACCGACGCGCAGGCGGCGCCCTGTCCCCCAGGTTCGGCCCATCCCTGCCGACCCATCTTGCCGCAGGTCGCGGACCGAGCCGCGCCGATCGATCCGACGGGTATGCGACCCGGGACCGCAGCGTCGAGTGCAACCGCACCGAGCTGAGCATCTGGATACACCCCGGTTCGGCCGGCTGGCGCGTAGTCGTAGATCACGCCGCCTGCCACCAGGGGCAGACGATCCGGATCGCTGCCGTGGCGGGTGTACAGTGCCTTGGCGACGCCGGACGACGCGTCGAGACCGAGCATCGAACCACCGGCGAAGCAGAAGGCCTCCGCCACGGGAGAGTGTCCGTTGTGCACGACCGGCGCGCCGCCGCGAACGTCGAGCGCGACCGCGGCGAAGCGGTCGAGCGCGATGACCGTGCAGCCCGTCGGGCCCTCCTCGTACTCGGCAACGCCGACAGACAGGCCGTCGAAGTCGACCTCAACGAATCGGTCGGCCAGAGGCATCACCGGTCGCAGCGGTTCAGTGGGTGGCCGGTCGGCGGTCATCTCGCGATGTCTAGCCCTTCCTCACACAGCGGAGACGCTCGGTCGTTTGTGCGGTCGCTCCAACCGGATTCCGGTTGATCGCACCGCACAAACCGGAGGGTCAGTCCAGGGTGAACCTGTACACGTTCGTCTACGTTCGAAAACTAGAAACCGACTGCCTGAGCTCATGCGCCTGCAACCAGCAGGTGTGCACGTTACGGGATCACGCGGACGTCACCCGTAGCTCCGAATCGTCCAGGGGCATGGCTGTCCAGATGGCCGAGGCTCGACGCCCGCCGCTCGGAGCCCGCTCATGACGGCGAGCGCCCCGACGCCGCACAAGATCCCGATGTGAAACGCGCTCAGCCCCAGACTGTCGTACAACTCTTCGAGCAAGTCGTACGGCAGCGGCAGCGGCGCGATCGCCTCGAGCGGCCCAGGTCGGGACCAGACGTCCGGGTCCTGGAGAGCAACGCCGAACCGGCGCAGCGCGTCAACGACCTGGGTGTCCCCATAGAGATCGTGCAGCAGCTGGCGATGCCTGCCGGAGGCTCCCCGTCCGGGAGGCCGGATGGCTACGCCGGCCTCGTGCAGCATCTCCCTGACAAGACTGGCGCTCACCTCCAGCTGCGCGCCGACATCGCGGAGCGACATGCCCACTTCGACGTAGAGGCGTGCAGCTTCGTTCGCGGGCTCATCGCGGCTACGCGAGAGCTTCGGGCGGAACGTGCCTCGCCGCTTCGCGAAGCCACACTCGCGAAGCCGCTTTCGCAGGTACTCGTCGCTGACGCCGAACACCTCGGTGAGCTCGCGCACCGACAGACCGCGTTCGACGTACAGTTCCTCGAGCGCCTCTCGCGTCACCTCGGCGCGGCGGTCGCGGGGTCGACGATCGTGACGCGACCGTCGCGGGATGCCCGCAAGCGCCAGTTCGCGGATAACTCGGTGGTGCGACATCCCCAGCTGCGAGCCGACCTCACGCACCGTCAGTCGCTGGTCGACGTACAACTCACGAAGTCGTGCAACATCCGTACGTGCATCCGGTGCGCCGATGCCGCACTCCGCGAGCCAACGGCTGGCGGTGCCGCTGGCAACGCCGAAACAATCTGCGAGCTGCGTTTGGCTCAAGCCGCCGACGACGAGGGCACGCAGTTCCTCGACGCCGACGGGACACCGTAAGGCCGCCTCGCGACGGCTTACCCCAGCGCTCGATAGAGCGTCCGAGACGTGCTGGCGACTGACGCGGAGCTCACGCGCGATCTCCCGCTCGGTGAGACCTCGCTCCTACAGCCGAGCAACGTTCTCGGGGTCCGGCGCGCCTGCCTCGTCCAGCCGGTGTAAGCCCACCTTCCAACCGAGTTGCCTACCGGCACTCCCTGCGCCTCGGTCGCCATCGGCATCATCATGCCGGCCAAGGCGAGTCTTCGACTCAGCTGCCGGCGGCCGGCAAGCGCGCCGATCGGCCCTCGCCGGCGCGCTGCTTGGGCCGGGCAGACGGCGGCCGCCACCCTTTCGGGTTATGAGCCCGTTGGTCAACGTGCCGCCAAGTCCCGCCCTGTACCTCGCGTACCTCTGGCCTGCGGTTTCGCGCATCGGTCGTACCACGCCGTGTCGCTGCGCGACGTCCGATCCTGAGCGGCACAGTAGAAGGAACAGTAGAAGGTCGTGGTCTCAGTCAACTGGCCAAGGGCGGCGTTCCCCTGCTGGGCGCCGGCGCCGTTGCCGAAGGCCTTCAAGCGCGCGCACAGACACACGGGGGTCCACCTCGTCGTTGCTATGCGCGGAGTGACCACCCACCCAGACGATCGACCCAGCCGGGCATCGTCATCTTCCCCGAGTTCGTGCTGTCGAACTGGTGCGAGACGAGAGCGCGCTCCTGCTCAAGGCCCAAGAGCCACGGGTGAACGTCAGTCGAATTGCCCGCGTCCGCGAAGGACGGACCTCGACTAGCCGGGCATGACAACCACAAGCCATGCGGATGTCGGATCGGCGACATCAGTTGCGTCACCTCGCCGACAGAACTGCTGGGCGCCCTGACCTCACCGCTCGTCCACGCCGGAAGCGAAGCCGTACGACTCTCGCGACGGCCCGAGGTGACGCGCTCCGGCGAACAAGCGGCACCGACCGACGTGATGCCGCGGTGTCGCGTTGAGCCTCAGACTGCGCCCGGCTCCGCGGCCAGATGCCGAGCGATGCCGAAGCCGAGTCCCGGCGAGCGGTGCAGAAGCCCGAGGAATTCACGAGTGGTCGTCACGAAGAACGTCGCGTCGGTGAGCGCCGTCACGGACACAGTCGGCGGGTCCCCGACCAGTGCGGTCCGGGCGCCAATCACACCGCCGCTGTCGACGACGCACGCATGCTCGCCTCCGACAATTGCCAACGTCCCGTCGAATGCGATGTAGACCCATTGCAATCGCGCCGCTTCCTGGACGAGCTTGCCGCCCTCGACCGCGACGACGTCGCCTCGCCCTTGGATGCGGTAGAGCTCCTGCGTCGAGCACGCACCGAACACGCCGGTTCGATCAATGCGACGCGGGATCACCCGCGCCACTGCCTTGGTCATCACTTCGTTCACAATGACCTCGCTCCTCCTCGTGGGTGAGCCTCTCTTTCGCCGCGACTGTCGCCGAGCGTGGCGGCGCCGAGTTGGCGCACCGCGCGCTGTCATCGGCCTGCCGGCGCCATCGCGATCGGGGTGCTGGATGGCTCCGCCGCCTCGACGCTGACGCGCGGCACCAAGCGATCGAGCCACGCAGGGAACCACCAGTTGCGGTCACCGAGCAGCTCCATCGTGGCCGGCACAAGCACGGTTCGGACGATGGTTGCGTCCATCAGGATCGCCGTGGCGAGCCCGAGCCCGAACAGCTTGAGGATGGTGTCGGCGTTGAACACGAACGACGCGAACACGGTGATCATGATGGCGGCCGCCGCGGTGATCACGCGGGCGGTGGCAGCGAGACCGTCGGCGACGGCGACGGCGTTGTTGCCAGTGCGGAGGTACTCCTCGCGCATGCGCGAGATGAGGAACACCTCGTAGTCCATCGACAGGCCGAAGAGGATCGCGAACAACATCATCGGCGCGAACGACTGGATCGGTCCGGTCCTGTCGATGCCGACCAGGTCCGACAGCCAGCCCCACTGGAACACCGCGACGATAACGCCGTAGCTGGCACCGATCGACAGCAGGTTCATGACCGCAGCCTTGATCGGGACGAGCACCGACCGGAACACCACGAGCAGCAGCAGGAACGACAATCCGATCACGGCGGCCATGAACAGCGGAAGTCGCTTGGCGAGGATGTGGCTGAGGTCGCTGTACATGGCGGTGACGCCACCGATGTTCACCACGAGGTCATGGCCGGCGAGCGCGGTGGGCACGACCTCGTGGCGGAGCCGGTCGATGAGCTGCTCTGTCTCGATGGCTTGGGGTGCGCTCTCGGGGATGACGAGCACGATGGCGGCATCGGCTGCCCGATTGACCTGTGGCGGGGGCGCGAAGACAACGCCGTCCGTCTCGCGGGCGGCGACGGCGACGCGTTCCAGCGCCGCGAGATCTTCCATGCCGCGCACCTCCGCCGCGACGAGGAGCGGGCCGTTGAAGCCCGGCCCGAAGCCCTCGGTGATTAGGTCGTACGCCTCTCGGGTCGTTGACCCCTTCGGGTTCGACCCGGCGTCGGCGGAACCGAGCCGCATCGACACGACCGGCGACGCGAGGAGGAGAAGGACCGTCAACGCGCCCAGCGCGGCCGGCCACGGGTGGCGCTGGATGAACCGGCTCCATCGGAACCATGCCGAGGCCCGGTCGTGCTCGTCGCGCCGTCCGAGGCCGGGGATGGCGAGACGGTCGACGGCGGGTCCGGCGAAGCCGAGCAGTGCCGGCAGCAGGGTGACGGACGCGAGCATCGTGAGGAGCACGGCGACGATGGCGCACACCGCCATGCCCTGCACGAACGAGATCCCCATGACGAACAGGCCCATCATGGAGATGCACACGGTCATGCCAGCAAACAGCACCGCCCGCCCCGACGTCGTGAGCGCGGTCGCACACGCGTCCTCGCTGCTCACGCCGCCATGGAGGCAGGCACGGAACCTCGTGAGGATGAACAGCGCGTAGTCGATGCCGACGCCGAGCCCGATCATCAGCGCCAGCGACGGCCCGAAGATCGGCACGTCGATCACGGTGCTGACAAGCGGAACGGCCAAGACGCTGACGCCGAGCCCGAGCAGCGCGGTCGCAAGCGGGAGGCCCATCGCCACCACCGAACCGAACGTCCAGAGGAGCACGATCACCGCCGCGAGGAGCCCGATGCCCTCGCGCGATCCCTGCTCCCGGGCGCCGAACTGCACGGCTTGGCCGCCGACCTCGACCTGCAGACCCTCGACATCGATTGCCTCGACCGCGTCCAGCACGGCGCGCACCGTCTCGATCGGCAGGTCGAGGGTGGTGACGTCGAACCGGATGCGAGCGAACGCGACGCGCCGGTCGCCCGAGACCTGGAAGCCCCCCTCGGGCTCGTACGGGCTGACGACGTCGGCAATCCGCTCCTGCGCCTCGATCTCGGCGAACAGTCCCTGCATCCGACCCGCCACCGCCGGATCGTCGACTGTGGCGTCGGCCCGGAAGACGATCTCCGCGCCGGCGCCCGCCTGCTCCGGGAACCGCTCGAACAACAGGTCGAACGCCCGCTGGGACTCCGACGCCGGCGCCTCGAACGTGTTGGCGAGCTCGCCACCGAAGGCGTTGGCGGTGCCGGCCACGAAGACGAGCCCGGCCAACCAGGCAACCACCACGGTCCATCGCTCCCGATGACAGAACCGGGCCAAACGCTCGAGCACCATGACCTCCCCAGGCGGCGCGAGTCTAGATCGCTGTTTGGACCGTACGTCCAAACGAACGATTCATGACGCGAGATACCGGAGGACCGGACCGCGCTCCTCGATCACCGCGCCGGCGTCGAGCAGGAGATCGAGATGACCGATGACCTCCGACACGCCGAGCATGACGCCGAAGCCACTGAGGGTCGGGAAGAGGCGCCCGCTCAGCTCGTGCGGTGACGACCCGGGGTTGCGCTCGACCAGGTCGAGGATCACTGCCGCCCGTTCCTCGTGATGGGACCGGACCCCCGTGACGAGCGCGGGGAGGTCGGTGAACGCGGGCCCGTGGCCGGGGAGCACGACCTCGGGATCGAGGGCAACGAAGCGGTCGAGCGAGTCGAGGTACTCGACAAGGCTGCGGCGCCGGCCGAGGTCGCTGTCGTCGGGCTCGAGGACGGGGTTGGGCGTGATGCGCGGCAGCAGGTGATCGCCGCTGAACAAGGTGCGCGAGGCATCGTCCCAGAGCGACAGGTGTCCGGTGGCGTGCCCAGGTGTCACATGGGCAACGACGGGTGTGCCTCCGACGACCAGGCAGTCGCCGTCATCGACCGGATCCAGCGACTCGCCGGGGATGTCGTGCACCAGCGCCCGGATCCCTCCGTACAGGTCACCGAAGCCGGCACGGATGTCATCGGGGATCCCGAGCACGCCGAGCAGGTCCTGGTAGCCGGGCCGATCGAACCGCGATTCGAGCTTCGCGATCTCCGCGCGTCCGCACACGATCCGACCACCCGACTGCGAGATGACCCATCCCGCGGCGCCGTAGTGATCCGGATGGGCGTGGGTGACCACCACGCGCTCGACGTCGGCGACCCGCAGGCCGGCGGCGGCCAGCAGCCCACCGATGAGGTCGAAGGTGTCGTCGTGCAACATCCCGGGGTCGACGAGGGTCACCGGATCGCCGGCGACGAGGTAGCAGTTGACGGGACCGACGGGGAACGGCGTCGGCAGCTCGACGTGAGCGACGTGCGTCGGCAGCGCTTCGACCAGTGGTGCAAGCGCGTCTCTCACCGGCGGGCTCCCCTCGGCTTGGCGAGCCCGTCGAGCACGAGTGCCACCACGGCGCTGGTCACCGCGGCGACATCAAGGCCCTCGGCGACCACGAGCTCACGAAGGCCCGCGACCACCACCGCGCCGAACAGGGCTGAGGTCGTCCGCTCGATGTCGACCGCGCGGAACGAACCGTCGTCGATGCCCTCGGCGAGAAGTCGCGAGGCCGGATCGCTGAACGACGACTTGATCGCCGCCGCCATGTCGGTGAGCGCACCGGCGCCGGTGAGGTTCCCCACGAGCAGGCGCGCCGTCGCCGGGTTCGCCGCCATCACCGCCAGGTGCGCTTCGATGACCCGACGCAGCCGGACGGGCGCCTTCGCCTTCGACGCGACCGCGGCTTCGACCGCAGCCGTCGTCTCGTCGAGCATCGATTGCAGGAGGAAGCCGAGGACGTTCTCCTTGCTGCGGAAGTGGTAGTAGAGCGTCGCCCGGGGGATCCCCGTGGCCTTGGCGATGTCCTCGATCCGAGCCGACTCGAACCCATGCTCGGCGAACGCGTCCGCAGCACGAGCGAGGCGCTCCACCATCGACGCCGGCACCCGTTCCACCATCCTCGACCCTAGGCCCCGTCGGGCGCGAGGTCCAGTCACAACGTTTGGACGATACGTCCAACCGTTCAGGCCGGGGACGTCTCCGCTCGCAGCACCAGGGAGCAGGACACACCCGTCGCGAGGAGCAGTGCGCCCGAGCGCACCTCGATCCTGACCATCGCGAGCCCGTTGTGGATCCGCTCGAGCTGGCCCCACCCCACGACTTCTGGCCCGGCGACCTCGCCGGCAAAACGCAACGACAGATCGGGGTTTGGCGCCGGCGTGGGCCGGCCGGGGAACGCCCCGCCGACCGGCGGGCCGACGCAGATGTCCGCGGCAAGGCATGCCGCCTCCGCCCCCGCGCCGTCGTCGTCCCACGGGACCCGCAGTGCCGTCGCGATCCCGTGCTCGCCCCTGCCCACCGCTCGCGGGGCAAAGGTCGTCACGATCGGCACGTCGGTCCCCGGCGGGTTCCGCCACGGCGTCCCGTCGGACCATGGCGCAGCCACCGGCGCCGCGCCCCCGTCACCCGGGTGCTCGAGCGGCTGCAGTCGCGCGGCGTCGACCAGGTACAGGGTCGAGCGGGTCGCCAGCCGTCCGCGGCCGTCGACGACGTCGACCTGCACGCAGGTCAGGCTGCGTCCGGCGTGCACGACGGTCGGCACCAACCGGGCCTCACCTGCCGGCAGCCCGCGGAGGAAGCGGGCGTCGAGGCTGGCCACCATCCGACCCGGCACGGTGGCGCGCGCCACGGCGACGGTGCATGCCGCCAGGAGCCCGCCGAAGGCGCCGCCGAACGCGCCGTGGCGCTCCCGACCGATGTCGAACCGCCAGCTGCCGTCGGGCTGGGGCGCACCCCGGAGGAACTCGATCGCATCCATCGAACGGCGATCGTGTCATGCGCCATACTCCGTCGCATGTCTTCTCGTGAGGAACTGCCATGCGCACGCCCCTGACCGACCTGCTCGGCGTCGAGCACCCGGTGATGCTCGCCGGTATGGGCGGCGTCTCCTACGCCGAGCTGGTGGCAGCCGTCAGCGCCGCCGGCGGCTTCGGCACGATGGGCGCCGCCCCGCTGCGCTACCCCGACATGGTCGAGGAGATCCGGCGGGTGCGGGAGCTGACCGACAAGCCCTTCGGCGTCGACCTGCTCACCGCCCTGCCCGGCAGCATGGTCGGCCACGTGGAGGCGATCATCGCCGGCGGCGCCCGCGCCTTCGTCGGCGCCCTCGGCGTGCCGTCGGAGGTGATCGACCTCTGCCACGACCACGACGTGCTGGTCGTGAACATGTGCGGCACGGTGGCCCATGCCGTGCGGGCCGTCGACGCCGGCTGCGACCTCGTCGTCGCCCAGGGCACCGAGGCCGGCGGGCACACCGGAGCCGTCGCCACGATGCCGCTCGTGCCCCAGATCGTCGATGCGGTCGGCGACCGGGTGCCGGTGGTGGCGGCCGGCGGCATCGTCGACGGGCGGGGCCTCGCCGCCGCGCTCATGCTGGGGGCGTCGGGTGTATGGCTCGGCACCCGGTTCATCGCCACCCCGGAGGCCAACGTCGTGCGGGGCTACCGGGAGGCGATCCTCGTCGCCAGCGAGCGCGACACCGTCATCTCCCGCGCCTACACCGGCAAGACGCTGCGCACGATCCGCAACGCCTACACCGACCACTTCGAGGCCCACCCCGAGGAGCTGCAGCCGTTCCCCGACCAGATCGGCCGGTCGATGGCCGACGGCGCCATGCACATCGGGGGCGGCCCCGGCACCCAGGGCGTCGACCCCACGAAAGAGATCTTCGCCGCCGGCCAGGGCACCGGCGCCATCGACGAGGTCGTGCCGGCGGGCGAGCTGGTGGCCCGCATCACCGAGGAGGCCGAGGCGTGCCTGCGCCGCGGCGTCGACGTGCTGGCCGAGACGACCCGGTGACGACGTCGATCTCCGGGCAGGCCGCCCTCGTCGGCATCGGCGAGACCGACTACGTGCGGGGCGCCGAGAAGTCGGTGCCCGAGCTGGTATTCGAGGCGTCGATGGCCGCCATCACCGACCCCGCCGGCTGACCGTCAGCGGCCGAGCAGGTCGTCGAGCTCGGCCAGGGCGAGGTCGGGGTCCTCGACGTGGATGGCGTGGAGGCCGGCGGCGCGCGCCCCGGCGACGTTGCCGGGCGAGTCGTCGAGGAACACGGCGCGGTCGGGGGCGACGCCACCGAGCAGTTCGAGCGTGTGGTGGAACACCGCCGGGTTCGGCTTGCGCAGCCCGCAGTCGGAGGAGTCGACCACGACGTCGAACAGCTCCTCGACCGGCACCAGGGCCCGCCAGCCGTGGCTGAACTCCCGCACGTTGTTGGTCACCACCGCGGTGCGGTAGCCGTCCTTGCGGAGCCGGCGCACGGCGTCGACCATCGACTCGTTCACCGCGATGCGCCGATCGGCCCCGGCGGCGCGGCCGAAGTCGATGGTGATGCCGGCCGCCTCGCCCAGCGCGCTCACCTCGGTGAGGTAGTCGGTGAACGCCACCTCCCCCCGCTCGAGCCGGTGCCATGGGTGATCGCCGTCGGTGTCGTAGGCGCCGAGCAGCACGGCGAGGATGGCGGCCTCGTCGCCGCCGCTGCCGACCGACGCCAGCGTCGACCACGGCGAGCCGGTGAGCACGCCGTAGAAGTCGAACAGCACCGCCTCAATCGTCATCCCGGGAAGTAGCGGTGGTGGTCGCAGCCTGTCACCTCGTAGATGGCCTGGCCCTCGCGGCCGTCGCCGGTGCGCACCGCCATGAGGTGCTGGCCGCCGCCGAGGAACGGCCGGTACGGCGCGCACCAGGTGCCGGTGCCGTCGACGGTGATCTCCCGGCCGCCGTCGGGGATGAACCGCACGGTGCGGTCGAGGCCGGTCACCGCCGCGCCGTGGTGGAAGTCGACCACCGGCACCGGGTCCCCGCCGCTCGCCGGCGCCCAGCACCCGTCGGTGTAGACGCGGGCGCCGTTGGCCAGCTCGCAGTGCCACACGCCGAGCATCCCGTCGTCGAGCTGGATTGCCAGCCACATCCACATCGGGAGGCCGTGGGCGGCGGTTCGGGCGGAGAACGTGAGGTCGATCTCGAGGTTGGCGGGATCGGTGACCGCCAGCGCCACCGTGCGGTAGGGCTCGACGATGCGGACCGACGCCGGGCCGACCGAGGTCGTTTGGGGGTCGTCGCCGTAGGGGCGCTCGTAGCGGGCGAAGACCTGGTCACCGTCGAGGCGGCCCATCACGAGTGCGTCCATGACGCCTCGGGTCGGGTAGTGGGCCATGGCGAGGATCACCACGTCGCCGGGCTGGGCCCGGTCGTGGACCACGAAGAAGTAGCTCTCCCGCCAGTGGTGGTGGTGGGCGGCGGTGATCGGGAGCGGCTCGGGCAGTTGGTGGACGAAGTGCTCGTCCATGGCGGTGAGGCGGGGCATGCGACGGTGACCGTACTGTGTCTCGCGGCGAGGGCGCACCGGGCGCGCCGCCGCGAGGGATGGGTGAGAGCGATGGGCAACGGTCGGCTCGACGGGAAGGTGGCGGTGATCACCGGCGGCGCCAGCGGCATGGGACGGGCCACGGTGGCGCGGTTCCTCGCCGAGGGCGCCCGCGTCGTGATCGCCGACGTCAACGCCGAGAACGGCGCCGCGACCGTGGAGGAGCTGGCGTCCGACCACGGCGATGCCGTGCGGTTCGTGCGCACCGACGTGGCCGAGGAGGCCGACGTCGCCGCTGCCATCGCCGCCGCCGTCGACGGCTACAGCCGGGTCGACGTCGTGTTCAACAACGCCGGCATCGGCGGGGCGTTCGGCCCGATCACCGAGGTCGAGGTGGACGACTGGGACTACACGTTCGCGGTGCTGTGCCGCAGCGTGTTCCTCGGGGTCAAGCACGGGGCGCGTGCCATGCAGGCCGCCGGCCACGGCGGGTCGATCATCAGCACCGCGTCGGTGGCCGGCCTGTCGGGCGGCAGCGGTCCCCACGCCTACTCGGCAGCCAAGGCGGCGGTCATCAACCTCACCCGGGCGGCCGCCATCGAGCTCGCCCCCCGAGGCATCCAGGTCAACGCCATCTGCCCGGGCGTCATCCTCACCCCGCTCGCGGGGCGGGTGGACGCGCCGGGGATCGCCGAGCGCCTCGACGCCGCCCAGCCCTGGCCCAGCCACGGCCGGGGCGAGGACATCGCAGCCACGGCGCTGTTCCTCGCCACCGACGACGCCCGCTTCATCACCGGCGAGGCGATCGTCGTCGACGGCGGGCTCACGGCCGCCGGCCCCAACATCGTCGAGCGGCTCGGCATCGGTGCCAACCGCCGGGGCGGCGTCATCGCCGGCGTCTCCCACGGGACGACCGGCCGCAAGGCGACGGTCCGCCAGGTCTCGTCGTGAGCGAGCGAGGAACGAGTGAGCGTGGCCCGAGCGGGCCGGCGCGTCAGCGCCAGGAGCGGACAGCATGAGCCCGCTGCGGGTCGACGTCATGACCGGGCCGGCCCGGCTGCAGCAGGTGCAGCAGCTCGCGCGTGACGTGCACGGCGCCGGGCTGCACGGCCTGGTGCTCACCGAGACGAGCCGCAGCGCCTACCTGTCGTGCGCGGCGGCCGCCCTCGCCGCGCCTGGGCTCGAGCTCTCGACCGGCATCGCCGTCGCCTTCCCCCGGAGCCCCATGGTGACCGCGGCGGTGGCGTGGGAGCTGGCCGAGGCGAGCGGGGGCCGGTTCCGGCTCGGGCTCGGCACGCAGGTGCGGGCCCACATCGAGCGCCGTTACGGATCGGCGTTCTCCCCGCCCGGACCGCGCCTGCGCGAGTACGTGCAGGCGGTGCGGGCGTGCTTCCGCGCGTTCACCGGTGAGGAGAAGCTCGACTTCCAGGGCGAGCACTGGTCGATGACGCTGCTGCCGGCCCAGTGGTCACCGGGCACGATCGACGTGCCAGCGCCACCGATCGACGTCGCCGCGGTCAACCCGTGGATGCTCCGCATGGCCGGCGAGGTCGCCGACGGGGTGCACGTCCATCCCCTGAACAACGCCACCTACCTGCGGGAGACGGTGCTGCCCAACGTCGCCGCCGGCGCAGCCAAGGCCGGGCGCGCCGCGGCCGACGTGCAGCTCATCGTGCCGTGCTTCACGGTCGTCGGCGACACCGACGAGGAGAAGGACCGCTGGCGCGAGCTGGCCCGCAACCAGGTGGCGTTCTACGGCTCGACGCCGAACTACGCGTTCATCTTCGACCAGCTCGGTCGCGAGGGCACCACCGCGAAGGTGCGCGAGAAGCAGAAGGCGGGCGACTTCGCCGGCATGGCGTCGGTGATCGACGACGACCTCCTCGCCCACTTCGTGGTGGAGTCGGACTGGAGCGGCGCCGCCGACGCGATCAGGGCGCGCTACGACGGCATCGTCGCGCGTGTCGTCGTCTACTTCGGCGCGTTCGACCCGGCCAACCTCCCCCGGTGGGGCGACGTCGCTGACGCGCTGGCCCGCTGACTCGCGTGCACGCGCCGGGACCACCTGGATGAGACATCCGCGGCCGATCGTCGCATAGGGTTCGAACGTGACCGATCTCCGGGGTGCCTCCGCAATCGTCGGCGTCGCCGACCGCGCCAGTCCGACCGGCAAGCTCGAGCGCTCCGGCCGGGCCCTCGAGATCGACGTCATCGCCGAGGCGCTCGCGGACGCCGGCCTCGGCATCGGCGACGTCGACGGCATCTGCTGCGCGACGGGGATGATGGCGTCGGTCGACCTCGCCGAGTACCTGGGCATCCAGCCTCGGTGGACCGACAGCACGATGACGGGTGGGTCGAGCTTCGAGGTCCACGTCGAGCACGCCGCCGCCGCGATCGCCGCCGACCTCTGCGACGTAGCCCTCATCGTGTACGCGGCTACCCCTCGCAGCCGGGGCCAGGGCATGGGCGGCATGTCGGGCGCCATGGCCGGGATGGGCGGCGAGATGCCCATGCTCGAGTGGGACCTGCCCTACGGCTTCGGGGTGCCGGCCGCCAGCTACGCCCTCGCCGCCAGCCGTCACATGGCGCAGTACGGCACGACGTCCGAGCAGCTCGCCGCCATCGCGGTGTCGACGCGGGCGTGGGCCGCCCACAACCCGTCGGCCCGCTACCGCGACCCGATCACGGTCGACGACGTGCTCGCCTCGCCCTACGTCGCCACCCCGCTCCACAAGCTCGACTGCTGCCTCGTGACCGACGGCGCCGGCGCCGTCGTGCTCGCCCGGGCGGACCGCGCGGCAGACCTGGCGCAGCCCCCGGTGTACGTGCTCGGCGCCGCCACCTCGCACACCCACGGCATGTCGATCAGCCAGATGCCCGATCTCACCGTGACGGCGGGCGCCGTCTCCGGGCCCGCGGCGTTCTCGATCGCCCGTGTCGGGCCGTCCGACGTCGACCTCGTGATGACCTACGACAGCTTCACGATCACGGTGCTGCTCGCGCTCGAGGACCTCGGCTTCTGCGCCAAGGGCGAGGGAGGCGCGTTCGTCGAAGGGGGCCGCCTCGGTCCGGGAGGGGACCTGCCGACCAACACCAACGGCGGCGGCCTCTCCTACACGCACCCCGGCATGTACGGCATCTTCCTGCTCGTGGAAGCGGCGAGGCAGCTCCGAGGCGAGTGCGGCGACCGCCAGGTCGACGGAGCCGAGGTCGCCGTCGCCCACGGCTGCGGCGGGGTGCTCTCCGCCACCTCCACGGTCCTCCTCGGCACGGCGGCGACACGCTGATGCCGCGGATCGAGCCCGCGGCGTCAGCGCTGACCGAGCCGTTCTGGGCTGCGACGCGAGAGCGGCGCCTGCTCGTCCAGTGGTGCGAGGCGTGTGATGCCGGCATCTACTGGCCCCGGGCCGCGTGCCCGCGGTGCCTCACCGACGAGCACCTCGGTTGGCGGCCCTCGGTCGGTACGGGAACGGTGTACGCCGCCAGCGTGCTGCATCAGCCCGGCAACCCGATGATGGCCGACCGTGTGCCCTACGTGCTGGCGCTCGTCGACCTGGACGAGGGAGTCCGGATGGCGACCAACGTCGTGGGCTGTGACCCGGATGACGTCGCAGTGGGCATGGCCGTGCGCGTCGACTGGGAGGCGCTCAGCGACGGGCGCAACCTGCCGGTCTTCAGCCCGGCCGGCTGAGCCGGCTGCCTCACCGGGCCGCGAGGAGCCCCGCCCCGGCTCCCGGCCGGCCCGCTCGGCCTCCTCGGCGAAGTCGGCCGTCGACGTCCTGGTCGCCGCCGCTCACGAGGATGTTGAAGTTGTCCATGCGCCGCTGCTGCCATCCGGGCTCGAGGGACGCCGCCCACACCGGGTTGGTCTCCCGGTTGTTGCGCACACGTCGACCGACGACGGCGCCCGCTGGAACACGTAGAGATGCTCAGCCCACTCGCCGAGGTGCGGGATGCACTGCACAGCCGTCGCCCCGGTGCCGATGATGCCGACCCGCTTGTTCGTGAGCTTCGTGAGGTCGCCCGACGATTCGTCGCCCGTGTAGCCGTAATCCCATCGGCTGGTGTGGAACGTATAGCCCTTGAACTCGTTGATGCCCGGTATGCCGGGCAACTTGGGCCGGCTGAGCGGGCCGTTGGCCATGGCGACGAACTGCGCCTTCACGCGGTCGGCGCGGTCGGTGCTGATGATCCAGCGCGCCTCGGTCTCGTCCCACCGCAGCTCGGTCACGTTCGTCTGGAAGCAGGCGTCGTCGTACAGGCGGCAGTGGCGGACGATGGCCCGGCTGTGCTCGAGCCGGGTTGTTCTACCCGACGTGGTCGACGTGGAGGTGGGTGCACACGACGGTGTCGATCGACTCCGGCGCGAACCCCGCCGCCAGTGAGCCGGTCGAGGAACGGCGTGTCGAGCCCGTTGAACAGGTCGGCGCCGATCCCGGTGCGGGGCTTGTGGTTCCCGCCCCGGTGTCGACGAGGATGCGGCGGTCGCCGACGGCGAGGGCGAAGGTGTGGAAGCTGAGCGGCATCGTCTCGCCGCCCCCGACGAAGCGCTCGGCCACCCACCGGTGGCGCTCGAGGTCGGCGGACTCGAAGTCGAGGAGGAACACACCCCGCACGTTCACGCGGCACGCGACAAACTGTGCCTCGTGACGCATCGATCGAAGGGCGAGGGCGCGCGGTGAGGTTCAACCTCTTCATGTACTGCACCGTCGGCCGGCGAGCCGAGCTCGAGGCCGGCCTCGCCGGTCTGCGCCCCGAGCTCTACCAGCGAATGCTCGACGAGATCGCCGAGTACGCACGCGTCGCCGACCAAGCGGGCTTCGCCGGGTTCGGCCATCCCGAGCACCATCTGCAGATCGAGGGGTTCGAGGCGTCGAACGACCCCGGGCTGATGGCGATGTGGCTCGGGCAGCACACCGAGCGATTGCGGGTCATCACGTGCGGCTTCGTGTCGACGACCCACAACCCGCTGCGCACGGCGGAGAGCATCGCCACCCTCGACCACATGCTCGGCGGTCGCTTCGGCGTCGGGCTCGTGCGCGGCTACCAGGCGCGATGGGTCGAGAACTTCAAGATCCGTCCCGACCTCGCCGCCGTCGGGCCGTGGAACAAGGACTCGGCCGACGACGACCGCAACCGCGACTACTTCGCCGAGTTCGTCGACATCGTCGTGACCGCCCTCACGCGCGAGACGTTCTCCTACGAGGGGCAGTTCTGGCGGTTCCCGCCCGAGGACTTCGTGAACCCGCACCGTCACGACGTGTACACGCGCTTCGGTGCCGGCGTCGACGAGGACATGCGCATCCGCGAGATCGGCATCGCCCCCCGTCCGCTGCAGCGACCCCATCCCCCGCTCTACGGCGGGTTCACCAACTCGATGCGCACCGCCATCTTCTGGGCCCGCTACGCCGGCAAGCCGATCGTGCTCGCCTCCGACCTCGAGTTCTGCCGTTCCCTCTGGGCGGCCTACCGGGAGGAGGCCGAACGCTGGGGCCACGACATCGCTCCCGGCGAGGAGGCAGGCTGGGGTGGGCTGGCGATCGTGGCCCCGACCGACGCCATCGCTCGGGAGTGGGCCGAGGACATGCTCTGGTTCTGGGACACGTGGTCGACGCCGTTCGGCCAGGGTCGGCCCGAGATGCTCATCGGCAGCCCCGGCACGATCAGCCGGCGCATCGAGGAGGCGACCGGAACCTTCGCGTTCGAGGACATGTTCCTCCTCATCCCACAGGGCATCCACGACAGCAGCCAGATCCTCACGTCGCTCGAGCTGCTGGCGACAGAGGTCCTGCCACGGTTCAGCTGAAGGAGGCGCGCCGTGTACCCAGGAACCCATGCGAAGTCGACGCCCGGCAAGGTGGCGCATGTGATGACCGGCTCCGGCGAGCGGGTCACCTACCGCGAGCTCGACCAGTGCTCCAACCGCCTGGCCCAGCTCATGTGGGCGGCGGGCCTGCGGCCCGGCGACCACGTGGCCGTGCTGCTCGAGAACCACGTGCGCTATCCGGAGGTGTACTGGGCGGCGACCCGCTCGGGGCTGTACCTCACCACGGTGAACCGGTACCTCACCGGCGAGGAGGCGGCGTACATCGTCGAGGACTGCGGCGCCCAGGTGCTCGTCACCTCGGCCGCGCTGCGGGACGTCGCCGTCGATGTCGCCCAGCGCGTCCCCGGGTGCCCCGTCCGGCTCATGGCCGACGGCGTCGCCGAGGGCTACGAGTCCTACGAGGACGCTGTCGCCCGCCATCCGGCCGGGCCGCTGGCCGAAGAGCCGATGGGCGAGCTGATGCTCTACAGCTCGGGCACCACCGGGCGGCCCAAGGGGATCAAGCGGCCACTCCCGGGCCGCCACGTCGGCGAGAGCGCCGGCATCTCAAGCCTGCTCGGCCCGCTGTTCCACATGGACGCCGACACCGTGTACCTGTCGCCGGCGCCGATGTACCACTCGGCGCCGCTCGGCTTCTCCATGGGTGTCCAGACGCTGGGCGGCACTGTCGTGATCATGGAGAAGTTCGACCCCGAGGCGGCGCCCGCCGCCATCGAGGCGCACCGGGTCACCCACAGCCAGTGGGTGCCGACCATGTTCAGCCGAATGCTCAAGCTCCCCGAGGAGACCCGTACCCGGCACGACCTCTCCTCGCACCGCGTCGCGATCCACGCCGCGGCGCCGTGCCCGGTGGGCGTGAAGGAGCAGATGATCCGGTGGTGGGGGCCGATCCTGTTCGAGTACTACGGCGGGACCGAGGTGAACGGCCTCACCTACATCACCTCCGAGGAGTGGCTCACCCACCGCGGCTCGGTCGGCCGTCCGGTGCTCGGCACCATCCACATCTGCGACGAGTCCGGCGCCGAGCTGCCGACCGGCGAGACCGGGCTGGTGTACTTCGAGCTGCCGCAGCGACCCTTCGAGTACCACGGCGACCCCGAGAAGACGCGCAAGGCCGAGCACCCCGAACACCCGAACTGGACCGCCCTCGGCGACGTCGGCTACGTCGACGACGAGGGCTACCTGTACCTCACCGACCGGGCGACGTTCATGATCATCTCCGGAGGCGTCAACATCTACCCGCAGGAGATCGAGGACGTCCTGGTCCTGCACCCCGACGTGGCCGACGTGGCGGTGATCGGCGTCCCCAACGAGGAGTTCGGCGAAGAGGTCAAGGCGGTGGTGCAGCCGGCGGACCGGGCGACCGCCGGCCCCGAGCTCGCCCAGCGGCTCCTCGCCTACTGCCGCGAACACCTTGCCGGCTACAAGGTGCCGCGCTCGGTCGACTTCGAGGACGAGCTGCCACGCCTGCCCACCGGCAAGCTGTACAAGCGCATCCTGCGCGACCGCTACTGGGGCAAGACCGAATCTCGCATCGTCTGACCGCACGCGCGACTCGACACATACGAGGTCGTCGGGCGCCGTCAGGTGCGCCGAGATCAGCCTCCGGCGAACCGGTACGCGGCCGCACGACCGTGGTCGCTACTCCAGCGGCGTTGCCGCCTCGTCGAACAGCGAGCCAAGCCGGGCCGACTCGGGCACGTCGGCGGGGACCAAGTGCAGGTGACGATGATGCGGCCGCTGTCTGAGCCTGAGTGCTTTCGGTGTCAACCCTGCGCGTGACCTGCGCCCGATGCCCGTCACGCCTCCACGCCGCCGACCGGATCGTCGCTCGCACCGCGACGGATCACCGCGCCGAGAGCTTTCGCCATCACCACCGCGAAGACGGCGAGGACCGCGTACATCGGGAGGTAGCGCCGGACGCTGTCGGCGACATGCAGGACGGCGCGGAAGTGCGGAGCGTCGACATCCACCGGCGGCCGGCCGCCGATCGGCACGCGATCGTCGCCCACGCCACCACCGACAGGAACGGTCGCCATGGACCCCCCCAGCCCGAGCGCCCGCCATCGAGTCGCTCGGGCTGGTGCGAGCACATGACACTCAACCGTGTCAACGGCGGGCGAGACACGATGCGGCACCCGTTACATGTTGTCGCCGGTCGCGGCTGCGTCGCTCAGGCGGTGATCGCTTTCATGCGTTCCTGGAACGCCTGCTGCTCGGGCCCGGGGGCGGCGCCGCCCTGCATCGCCATCAGCTTGCTCATGTCGCCCTCGACCTTGATCTGGCCCGACATGAACGCCTGCATCGCCGCCTGCTGGTTTCCCTCGATGAACATCGACTTGGCGACATCGAACGGGACGATCAGCTTGGTGGCGGCGTCGGCCGCCGGGCCCTGGACGAACTGGCCGCCCTGCATGCTGAGCTCCTTGTCGCCGTCAGGACCGCCGGTGACGGTGATGTTGAGCTTCAGGTCGGCCATCGCCGCCGGGACGGGCGGGTCGCCCAGCTCGGCCCGCAGCTTGTCGACGGCCTCGAACCAGTCGCTGGACAGAAACGTGTGGGACATGGGGTGGTGCCTCCTCGTTGTTGGCTTGGACAGGAAAGGTGGTCAGCCGGCGCGCTGGGTGCCGACCTTGAGGTCGCGGAACGGGACGTCCTTGTCGACTCTCGGCTCGGCCGGGAGGCCGAGCACCCGCTCGCCGATGATGTTGCGCTGGATTTGATCGGTGCCGCCGGCGATCGACACGGCAGGGCTGAAGAGCGCCAGCATCTGGAGCATGCCGCCCATGGGCGCGTCGGTCCCATTGAGCATGCCGTGCGCGCCCTCGATCGAGAGTCCGGTGTCGCGCAGCGCCCGGACGATCGTCGAGGCCATCAGCTTGCCGGTCGAGACCGCGGGGCCAGGGCGCTCGCCCCGGGCGGCCGCGGCCTGCGCTCGGAGACCCGTGTACCGAGCGATCTCGAGGAGCGAGTAGAGGCGAGCCACCTCTTGACGGACGACCGCGTCGCCGCCGCGGCCGAACAGCTGCGGAAGTGACTTGACCATCGCCCCGCCCCCGCCGCCGAAGGCAGCCGCCATCCCCGCCATCTCGCCACCCGGGGACCCCTTGGCCAGGTCGCCGACGCGAGCGTCGAGATCGGTCGCCCCGAACATCGCGCCGCCGCCCGTCCCACCCATGGATCCGGCACCCAGCGAGCTGCGCTCGTGGGCGAGCGTCGTCACCGCCACCGCCCAACCCTCGTCGACGTCGCCGATCACGTTCTCGTGCGGCACACGGGCATCGCTGAAGAACACCTCGTTGAAGGTGGCGCCGCCGGTCATTTCCTTCAGCGGGCGTACCTCGACGCCCGGCTGGTCCATGTCGAGGACGAAGTAGGTGATCCCCTTGTGCTTGGGCTGGTCGGGGTTGGAGCGAGCGATGAGGATCCCCCACCGCGAGAACTGCGCACCCGAGGTCCACACCTTCTGCCCGTTCACGACCCACTCGTCGCCATCACGAACGGCGCGCGTCTGCAGGCTGGCGAGGTCCGATCCCGAGCCCGGCTCGCTGAAGAGCTGGCACCAGACCTCCTTGCCGGTGACCATGGCGGGCAAGAACCGGCGCCGCTGCTCGTCGGTCCCGTGGGTGACGATCGTCGGTCCCGCCATCATCACCCCGATGCCGCTCGGCGGTCCGAACGCGCCCACGCGAGCCCGCTCCTCCGCCACGACGGCAGCCTGTTGGGAGCTCAGGCCCTTGCCGTACCAGTTCGGGTCCCACGTCGGGAAGCCCCACCCCGACGCCGCCAACCGCTCCCACCACTCGCCGAGGCTGAGAGAAGGATCCCACGCCTCCTCGAACCAGGCGCGGGCCTCAGCCCGTGTCGCGTCGCTCATGAACACGCATTCTTCACCCGAACGGGTGCACCATTGCAACAGGAGCCGCACATCGTCTCGTGTGGCATTCGCCACACGGACGACCGTCGAAGGCCCGGGGCCGAGACGCTCAAGGTGCCCGGTGGGGTGCCGATGGGACTCTCGTGGACTCATCGGGGACGGAGGCGAGCGGGGCGCGGCACGCCACCGGGGACACCACCAGGATCATCGTGTCGCACGTCCGGGCCAAGGGCGGCGACGACGCCGTGGCCCGCGTACTCGCCGCCGCCGGCGACCGGCGCTCGGCGCAGGAGCTCGAACAGGACACGTGCTGGAGCAGCTACGAGCAGGCATGCGCCCTGTTCGACGCCGCCGTGGAGGTCCTCGGCGACGCCCACACCTTCCGGGACCTCTCGGCGGTCCACGACGCCAACCGGCGACGGGCCAACCGCGTCGGGGGCGAGACCACCCGCGTCTTCCAGACGCTCGGCTCGCCGGGAGAGATCTTCGAGCACATCGACGTGGTCGCCACGCGCTACCTGACAGTCGCCAGGATGGAGGCGGTCCAGGTCGCCGACGACTTCGCGGTCGTGGCGGCCACGGGCACCGACGAGTTCCCTCGGTACCCCGCTCTGTGCGACTTCACGGCCGGCTTGATGGGCTCGGCACCGATCCTCTTCGGGTTCGAGCCGGCAACGGTCATCGAGGAGGCGTGCCAGCACCGGGGCGACGACCGCTGCGTCTTCCGCGTGACGTGGGACCCCACCGTCGATGAGCGGGACGAGCCCGTCCTGCGGCACCGCAACCTCGAGCTCCAGGTGTCGCTGCTGACTGCCCGCCTGAACAACCTGCGGGCGGCGGCCGCGGACCTCGTCTCCGGCGACGACCTCGACACCGTCCTCGCCCGGGTCACGGCCCGCGCCGGCATCGCCGTGCGCGCGCCCAGGTTCCTCCTGGTGCTGGCCACCGAGCCCGGCCAGCCGCCGCGGATCCACCACGACGGCTTCACGAGCGCGGACGAAGCGGGCAAGCTCGCCGCCCGGGTGCAGGGACAAGAGCCGGCACTCGACGACTCGTTGCTCGTCGTGGAGGTCCGGTCGGGTCGTCGGACCTACGGCTCGCTCGTCGCGTGCTACCCGCCAGGGAGCACCTACTTCCCGGAGGAGCGGGTGCTCCTGGAAGCGTATGCCGGGCTGGCGGCCGCCGCGCTCGACGCCGCCACCGCCCTCGACGAGGCGCGCCGTCAGGCCGAGACCGCCAGCGTGCTGCTGGCGCTCGCCGATGCGTTGGCCAAGGTGGGCTCGGCAGGCGATGTGACGGTGCGACTGGCCGAGGCCGTGCCAACGGTCATCGCCGCCGAACGATCGGTGGTCATGCTGTGGGACCCGGTCGACGAGGTCCTCCGAACCTCGGCCTCCCACGGCCTCCCGCCGGCGGCCGACGCGTTGATGCGAGATCTGACCATCAGCCGCACCGACACGCCGTTGCTCGCGAACCTGATGGCCGACGGCACGCCACACTTCATCGACGCCGCGACCGAGAACCCGTTCATGCACGACGTGCTGCACCGATCGGGCGCGACGTCGGTGGTCGCCGTCCCGATCATGGGCGCCAGCGGGTTCCTCGGCATCGTGTGCGCGGGGACCACCAGCGCGACGTCGCCGCTCCGAGGCGATCCCCACGGCGTCGCGCGAGTCCGGGGCATCGCCGCGCAGGCATCGGTCGCGCTGCAAAACGCCATGCTGCTCGAACAGGTGCGCCACCAGGCGATGCACGATGCGCTCACCGGTCTCCCGGGTCGTGAGCTGCTGATCGAGCTCACCGAGCAAGCCCTGCGCGTCGCCAGTCGCGATGGCCACCACGTCGGGCTGCTCTTCGCTGACATCGACCGCCTGAAGGACATCAACGACACGCTCGGCCACCGGATCGGAGACGAGGTGATCCGGTCCCTCGCACAACGGCTGCGCAGCGCGCTCCGTGACGCCGACGTCCTCGCCCGCCTGGGTGGGGACGAGTTCGTGGTGATCCTCCCCCAGGGCACCGCGGCCACCGTCGACGCCGTCACCCGCAAGCTGCGCGCCGCGCTCGATGAACCACTCCGCATCGGGGGCCACGTGCTGGCCATTTCCGCCAGCATCGGTGCCGCCATCTTCCCGGACGACGGCGACACCTACGAGACGCTGATTGCCCGAGCCGATGCCGCGATGTACGTACGGAAAGCGAGCGCCCGAGGAGCGAGCGCCGCGGTCACGGCTTGGGGTCGACGATCGTGAGGGTGCCTTGGGCGGCGCAGACGAGCCGCCCGCCGAAGTAGAGCTCGCCTCGCACGACGGCGCTGCGGTTCGTCATCGCCAGCACGGTCGACTCCGTCTCGACCACGCCCGCCTGCACCGGACCGATGTAGTTCAGCTTCACCTCGGTCGTGGCCGCCCACTGCCCCGGCTTCATCAGCGGGTAGACGACCACGCCGGTGATGTGGTCGACGATGCCCGCGATCACGCCCCCGTGGACGTTGCCGAAGGGTGTCAGCAGCTCGTCGCGGATCGTGGCGCGGCACCAGAGCCGGCCTGGCTCGAACCGCACGAGCTCGATGCCGAGGTAGTCGGGGAGGCCGCCGGCACCGCTCTTGCCGGCCATCGCCAGGAACCGGTCGGCGATCGCCGGGTCGTACCGCTCTTCCATCGTCTGGCGTGCCACGCTGCTCCCCTCGTCCGCGACGCGAGACACACTAGCGTTCATGTTGCATAGCGAGGAGGGCCTGTGACGACCATCGACGACGTGCGCACCGAGACCGAGCAGTGGCTCGACGAGCAGTGGGATCCGTCGATCACCGTGGCCGAGTGGTGGAGTCGGCTCGCCGCGGCGCGGCTGGCGAACCCCATGCTCCCGGAGCCGTGGGGGCGCGGCTGGAGCCGCGAGCAGGCGGCGTCGTTGGCGTCGGCGATGACCGGGCGCGGAGCCCTCGGCCCGCCCACCGGCATCGGGATGATGCTGGCGGTGCCGACGATCCTCGCCCACGGGTCGCCCGACCTGATCGAGCGGTTCGTGCCCAGCATCCTCGACGGCCAGCACGGCTGGTGCCAGCTGTTCTCCGAGCCGGGCGCCGGCTCCGATCTCGCCGGCCTCCAGACCCGCGCCGAGCGCGACGGCGACGAGTGGGGGATCACCGGCCAGAAGGTCTGGACCTCGGGTGGGCAGTGGGCCGACTACGGCATCCTCGTGGCTAGGTCCGACCCCAACCTGCCCAAGCACCGTGGACTCACCTACTTCGCCTTCCCCATGCGCCAGCCCGGTGTCGAGGTCCGCCCCCTCCGGGAGATGACGGGACGAGCCCTGTTCAACGAGGTCTTCATCGACGGTGCCCGGGTCGCCCACGCTGACGTCATCGGCGACGTGCACGACGGGTGGAAGGTGGCCAACACCACGCTGATGGTCGAGCGGGCCGGCATCGGCGGGGCCAATGCGGCCACGCCGAGCGCGGCGGTCGCCGGCACGATCGCTGGCCACCTCGCAAAGCCGGCAGGCAGCTTCGCCGGCATGCGCACCGCGATGGGCGGAGGTGGCGTCGGTCATGCTCGGGTCCGCCAGCTCGTCGAGCTCGCCCGCGAGCGCGGGAAGCTGGACGACCCCGTCATCCGCCAGGACCTGGCCCTCCTCCACTCCCTGGTCGCCATCACGGGGTGGCACATGGGTCGCATGAAGTCGGGTGGCGCCCGGACCGGCGGCGAAGGCAACCTCGCGAAGATCCGCAACAGCGAGATGACCCGCCTGGCGCGCGATCTCGGGTGCGCCATCCTCGGCCCGCACGCCACCGTCACTGGTGATGATGCCGCGAGTGGCGGCGACATCCAGGAGCTCACGCTCATGTCGCCGGCTCCGTCCATCTACGGCGGCACCGACCAGGTGCAGCGCAACATCATCGGCGAGCGGGTGCTGGGCCTTCCGAAGGAACCGGGTCCCGATCGCAACACCCCGTTCCGCGAGCTACCGCAGAACCCGAGGGTCCGATGACCGCCGACGTTCGGACGACGACGATCGACGTCCGCGGCACAACGGTGCCGTGCCTCGTCGGGGGCGACGGCCCACCGCTGCTGTGGTTGCACGGCGCCGGCGGGAGCGACTCGTGGTCGCCCGCCCAGGACGCGCTGGCGACGGCGTTCACGGTGTGGGCGCCGGCGCACCCGGGCTTCGCCGGCACGCCGCTGCCCGACTGGGTGCGCGACGTGCACGACCTCGCGTTCCACTACGTCGACTTCCTCGCTACCACCAGCCTCGATCGGCCGACGGTGGTGGGCATCTCGCTCGGGGGCTGGATCGCCACCGACCTGGCCGTGCACCGGCCCGACCTCGTCGACGCGCTTGTGCTCGTCGACGCGCTCGGCCTGCGTCCCGAGTCGCCGATGCCGGACCTGTTCATCATGGAGCCGGCCGCGGCCATGGGCGTGCTGTTCAACGGGCCGCCGCCCATGCCACCGCCGGGCGCGGACGGCGGCGACCCGATGGACATGATCGTGCGCATGTACGAAGAGCAGGCGGCGGCCGCCCGCATCATGTGGAAGCGGTCCTACGACCCGCGCCTGGAACGGCGACTGCATCACCTGACCATGCCGACGCTCGTCATCTGGGGCGGAGACGATCGCCTGCTGCCGGCCGAGCACGGCCGGCGGCTCGCCGACCTCATCCCCGGCGCCCGCGTCGAGATCCTCGACGGCGTCGGCCACGTCGTACCGCTCGAGGCACCCGACGCCTTCGCCCGCCTCGTCACCGAGTTCGCGCTCGCCTCGATCGGAGGTCCCTCGTGAAGCTCTTCAACTTCCATCTCATGCCGTGGCCGAAGATCCCGGCCGACGTGCGCGAGCGCTACACGTCGTCGTGGGTTCTCATGCCCAACACCGTGTACGACCCCGTCGAGGGCACCGGGCTCTACGCCGAGTACCTCGACCAGCTCGTGTTCGCGGATGAGATCGGCTTCGACGCGGTGTGCGTGAACGAGCACCACCAGAACGGCTACGGCACGATGCCGTCACCGAACATCATCGCCGGCGTGCTGGCGGGCCGGACGAAGAACGCCAAGATCGCCATCCTCGGCAACGGCATCGCCCTGCGGGAGAACCCGCTGCGGGTCGCCGAGGAGATCGCCATGCTCGACGTCATCACCGGCGGGCGCATCATCTCCGGCTTCGTGCGCGGCATCGGTGCCGAGTACTTCTCGCTCAACATCGACCCCAGCACCTCGCGGGCACGCTTCCACGAAGCGCACGACCTCATCGTCAAGGCGTGGACCGAGCCGGGGCCGTTCGCGTGGGACGGCGAGCACTACAGCTACAAGTACGTCAACGTGTGGCCGCGCCCGCTGCAGCAGCCCCACCCGCCGATCTTCGTGCCTTCCCAAGGATCCTCCGAGACGATCGAGTGGGCCGCCGAGCACCGCTACCCCTACGTGTGCACGTACACGCCGATGCCCCAGCTCATCCGCTACTACGACGAGTACCGCCGCCTCGCCGAGGAGCGCTTCGGCTACACCGCCGGTCCCGAGCAGTTCGGGTGGACGTCGCTCATCTACGTTGCCGAGACCGAGCAGGAGGCGCTCGAGGCCGTCGCCCCGCACGCCCAGTACTTCGCCGAGCGCTGCTTCGCGCTCCCACCCCAGATGCTCATGCCGCCCGGCTACACGACCTCGGGGTCGTTCCGGCGCATGCTCGAGGCCCGCGGCATCGGCGGTCCCCAGGCGGCGCCCGACCTCAACGCCGGTGAGGTGCTCATCGGCACCCCGGATCAGGTCGGCGAGCGGCTCGTCAACAACATGGAGCGGTGCGGCGCCGGCATCTTCATGGGCATGTTCCAGGTCGGCGACATGCCGCATGCCAAGGTCATGCGCTCGATGGAGCTGTTCGCCGACAAGGTGCTCCCGCACCTCCCCCGCGACCCCGCGCCGAAACCGGTTACGAGCAGCGTGGCGTAGACCTCGGCCCGCGGGTGTCCCACTGCTGGTCGGACTTCTCCACGCGCCGCAGCACCGGCTAGGAACTCGTCATGCTTGGAGCCCGGCGTGGGTGAGACCGCGATCACGTTCCTCATCGTCCCGGTGGTGACTGCGTTCATCGGTTACGTCACCAACTGGACCGCGGTGAAGATGATCTTCCACCCCCGCGAGCCCGTCGGCATCGGCCCGCTGAAGTGGCAGGGCATCGTCTACCGGCTCGCCCCCAAGTTCGCGTCTGAGATCGCGGCGACGACCGGGAAGGTCCTGTCGCCGGACGATGTGGTGGACCGGGTCGCTCCGGCCGCGCTCGCTACGCGCGTCGTCGCCGAGCACCCCGGCGAGGTCGACGCGATCATCGGCGAGGCGTTCGACGCCCTGGCGTCCGGCGCGTGGGAGTCGATGGCGCCGCCCGCCCGCGACCAGCTCCGGAGCGCGCTGCTCGCCCAGGTGGACGAGAGCGCGGGCGCCGCTGTTGCCGAGCTCGGTCACCGCGCCGGGGAGCTCGTCGACCTCGACCGCATCATCGTGGACCAGCTCAGCGGCGACAACGCCGACCGCCTGGCGCGCGTCGCCGGCGAGGTCGGCGCTCGTGAGCTGCGGTTCATCGAGCTGTACGGCGGCGTGTTCGGCTTCGTCGTCGGTCTAGTCCAAGCCGCCGGCTACTCGATGTTCGGCCGGTGGTGGACGATGCCGATCGTCGGCGCCGTCGTCGGGCTCGGCACCAACTGGCTCGCCATCCAGATGATCTTCCGACCACTCGAGCCACGGCGGTACCTCGGACTCATCACCTATCAAGGCATGTTCCCGAAGCGGCAGAGGGAGATCGCGGTCGACTACGGCCGCATCGTTGCCACGGAGGTGCTCACGCCACGCAACCTCATCGACCACATCAGCGCGAGCCCGGCGCTCGCCGACGTCGGCAGGGACCTCACCGAGCGTGCCCGCGTCCAGATCGCCTCGATGCGGCCGCTGCTGACGATGCTCACCGGGACCGAGCCCAGCGACGCGCAGCTCGACAAGGCGGTCGGCGTCCTGACCGAGCGTCTCGGGCATCTCCTCGGCGTCGCTCGGGCCTCCGTCGAAGACCACCTGGCAGCCTCGCTCCGGCTGGACGCGCTGGTCGAGGATCGCCTCGGTGCGCTCGACAAGCTGCAGTTCGAGCGGATGCTGCGCGGGATCTTCGAGGAGGACGAGGTCATCCTCGTGGTGATCGGCGGCGCGCTGGGCGGCGCGGTGGGTGTCGTCCAGGGCGGCATGATCGTCGCCCTCGGGCTGTAGCCTCGAGCGCCCACGACGAGGTGACCGCGGATCAGCGCCGCGGCGGGCTGATCAGGCGCGCTGGAGGATGTGGATCACGCACACCGAGCCGGCGCCCATCATGTGGGCGAGGCCCGTGCGCGCACCTTCGACCTGGCGAGCGCCCGCCTCGCCGCGGAGCTGCTGCACGGTGTCCCAGATCTGGGCCAACCCGGTGGGCCCCACGGGGTGGCCGCGACCGATGAGGCCGCCGTCGGTCGAGAACGGGATGCGGCCGCCGATCGAGGTGGCGCCCTCGGCCACGAGCTTGTCGCCCTCGCCGTCGCCGCAGATCCCGAGCAGCTCGTAGTACAGGAGCTCCTCGACCGGGAAGGCGTCGTGCACGTGGACGAGGTCGAGATCGGCCGGACCGACACCGGCGGCCTCGTACGCGGCGGTGCTCGTGCTGCGGGTCAGCTCGGGCGGGCCGACCACCGCACCCATGAAGACGTGGCCGGGCGTGTAGCGCTCGGATTGGAGCTGGCTGGTGAGGACGCGGACGAGTGGGTGCCCGGTCGCGTCGCGCACCTGCTCGGCCATGGCGCGGTCGGCGACGATGGCGCACGCCGCGCCGCCGCCCACGGCTGCGGCCATCATCGACGTGTGCGGGTAGGCGATCATCGTCGACGCCAGCACCTCCTCGACCGTGACGTCGTGATCGGCTTGGCGCTGTGCGTACGGGTTCAGACGAGCGTGGTTCCAGTTCTTGGCGGCGATCGCGGCATACGTCTCGACCGTCGTGCCCGCCTCGTGCATGCGGCGCACCGCCCACAGTGCGAAGAACGCGGCGGGGAGCAGGACGCTCTCGACCGACGGTCGCCCGAACATGGACGCGAAGCCGCCGCCCATGCCGCGGCCGCCGCCCTGCATCATGGCCGCCGGGCTGGCGTCGAACCCGAGCGCCATGGCGCAGCGGGCGTGGCCTCCCCCGACCGACAGCGCCGCCTCGCGGAACGCGGAGGAGCCGGTGGCCGACGCGTTCTCGACGTGCGTCACCGACGCGCCGGTGAGCCCGAAGTCCTTGGCGAGGGTGACGCCCATCATCGGCGCGCCCGTGATGTAGCCGTTGTACAGCGACTCGACCGCGTCGAACTCGATGCCGGCGTCGCGCAGGGCGTTGACGCCGGCCTCGTAGGCCATGTCCCGGACGGGGATCGGCTCGCCCGAGATGCGATGCATCCCGACGCCGATCACGTAGACGTCGTCGAGCGCCACGTCAGTCACCCTCGCGCTTGGCCCGGAAGCAGTACGTGCAGAGCTCGTTGCCGTCGTCGTCGGTGGTGACCGGCAGCAGGTCAAGCACCATCGGCATGCCGATCTCCCAGTCGCCCATGGCGCCGAGAAGACGGGTCTGGACCCGGACGCCCTCGGGCAGGTCGACCTGGCCGATGCCGTGGGGCTCGCCACCACCGGTCATCGTCCCGTACTTCATCGTCTGGAGCCACGTCCAGGAGTAGAGGACGCCCTCGGTCGACAGTGGCCGGTCTTCCACGGGGCCGAAGGTGATCGGGCACCGCTTGCGGCGCGGGAAGAAATGCTCGTCGGCGTCCGCGCTGTAGGAGCCGATCAGCCGCGGGCGCGGGTGCTCGGCGTCGGGCAGGTGGAAGTAGCCGTCCTCGAGCGCGAGCTTGGTGGTCACGAGCGGAACTCGCAGCGCCCCTGGTCGACCACGACGTCGCCGTCCTGTCGCACCGTCTGGAACACCGCGCTCGTGCCGTCGACCCACATCTTCACCGTGAGCGCGTCGCCGGGCATCACCGGCTTGGAGAACCGCGCGTCCATCGACACGAAGCGGGCGGGGTCCGAGCCGCACAGCGTGTGCAGCAGCGCCCGGCCGGTGAAGCCGTAGGTGCACAGCCCGTGGAGGATGGGACGATCGAAGCCGGCCAGCGCGGCGAAGCTCGGGTCTGAGTGCAGCGGGTTGCGGTCGCCCGAGAGCCGGTACACCAGCGTCTGGTCGCGACGGGTCTCGTAGGTGACCTCGTGGTCGGGGGCGCGGTCGGGCGCGGCGTTCGCCGAGCTCGACGGGCCGCGGTCACCGCCCCAGCCCCCCTCGCCGCGAACGAACAGCGACGCCGTGGTGGTGAACATCGGCTCGCCGGTCATGGCGTCGACCGCCTCGCTCGCCGTCGCGATCACCCCGCCGGAGCCCTTGTCGTAGATGCCCGTGATCTTCCCGGTGACCCGCACCGTGCCCTCGACCGGCAGCGGTCGATACAGGCGCACACCCTGCTCGCCGTGCACCATCATGGTCATGTCGAAGGTGCCGGCCTTGCTCATCGCCCCCATGCCGGCCATCCCGGCGATGACCGCGAACGTCGGCAGCACCTGCTGCGGGACGTCCTGGGAATTTTCCGTGGTGAACGCCAGCTCCTCGTTCACCGGATCGAGCTGGCCCGCACCGACGCCGATGGCGTAGAGCAGGCAGTCCTTCGATGTCCACGAGCGCTCGACCGGGTCGCTGGTCGCGCCGACGGCATCAGGGTTCAGGGGCATCGGTCGTCCTCCTCAGTTTCAGCCGAACAGGCCGGGTAGGGGGGCCGCCTCGGCGACCAGCTTCTGGACCGTCTCGGTGAGCTCGGCTGGATCCCAGCGGTCGCCCTTGTCGACGCCCGGCCCGCGGTGCCAGCCCTCGGCGACGCTGATCTGACCGCCGGCGACGTTGAACACCCGGCCGGAGATGCCCGCCGACAGACCCGAGCCGAGCCACACCACGAGCGGCGCGATGTTCTCGGGCGCCATCGTGTCGAACTCCTCGGGCTTGCGCTCCGCTGCCCGCTGGCCCATGCCGAGGTTCTCGGTCATCCGGGTGAGGGCGCCGGGGGCGATGGCGTTCACGCGCACGCCGTAGCGCTCGAGCTCCTTGCTGGCGATGATCGTGAACGACGCGATGCCGGCCTTGGCCGCCCCGTAGTTGGTCTGCCCCGGGTTGCCGTAGAGACCCGACGCCGAGCTGGTGTTGACCACGCTGGCATCGACCGGCGTCCCCGCCTTGCTCATCTCCCGCCAGTAGGCCGCCGCCCAGCGCGTCGGTGCGAAGGTCCCCTTGAGGTGGACCCTGATGACGGCGTCCCACTCCTCCTCGGTCATGTTCGTGAGCATCCGGTCACGCAGGATGCCGGCGTTGTTCACGAGGGTGTCGAGCCGACCGAAGCTCTCGATGGCGGTGTTGACGAGGCGCTGCGCCCCCTCCCAGCTCGAGACATCGTCGCCGTTGGCGACAGCCTCGCCGCCCATGCCTCGGATCTCGTCGACGACCTCGCCGGCGGGTCCGGTGGAGCTGCCCGAGCCGTCGACCTCGGCGCCGAGGTCGTTGACCACGGCCTTGGCCCCCTGCCGGGCGAACTCGAGGGCGTGGGCCCGGCCGATGCCTCGCCCCCCGCCGGTGATGACGACCACCCGGCCGTCGCAGATCCCGCTCATGATGTTGCTTCCTCCCTGCTGGTCTGGTCGCCGAGCACGCCGTCGAGGAACGCGACGACGGCGTTGGCGAAGATGTCGTTGCGGTCACCGGCCACCATGTGGCGGGCGCCGGCCACGTCGACGAGCCGACCGTGGGCCAGCTCGGCGACGAGCTCGCGGGCGGCCTCCTCGCTCAGCGTGTCGCTCTCCCGTCCGCGCACCACCAGCGTCGGGACGCCCAGGCGCCGGGCGGCGGCGAAGAGCCGATCGGTCTGCACCGCGGCGGCCGGCCGCCGGTCGCCGGCGAGGAACGCGGGATCCCAGTGCCACCGGTACCGGCCGTCCGGGTGGATGCGCAGGTTCTTGGCGAGGCCGCCGAGATCGGTGGGGCGGGGGCGGTTCGGCAGGTACGCGGCGATCGAGTCGGCGGCGTCCTCGAGGCTGGCGAAGCCGTCGGGCCGGGCGCTCATGAACGAGACGATGCGCGTGACGCCGGCCGGCTCCAGCCGGGGGCCGACGTCGACGAGAACGACGGCGGCAGCCGTGCCGGGAGCGATCTCCCCTTCGGCCAGCAAGGCCGCCAGGCCGCCCAGCGACGCCCCGACCACCACCGGCGGCTCGGGGAGTGCCTCGGCGACGGCGACGAGATCGAGCGCGAACGCCTCGAGCGCGTAGTTGCCGTCGGGCGCCCAGTCGCTGTCGCCATGGCCGCGCAGGTCGACGGTCACCGCGAGGCAGCCCGACGCCGCGAGCCGGGCTGCGGTCGCTTGCCACGAGTGCCGCGTCTGCCCACCGCCGTGCAGCAGCACGACCGGCCTCGCAGCCGGACCGCCGAACGCATCGGCGGCGAGGCGGATGCCGTCGTGTCCGCGCAGCGGGAGCGAACGGGCGGCGAGATCCATGAGACAGACCCTATACAACGTCTCGTCGACGCCGCGCCGCCGCGCCGGTACCCTCACTGCGTGGCCCAACAGCTCCGATGGGGCGAAGAGATCCCCGCCGACCTCAACGACGCCCGCCGTCGCCTGCTCGACGCCGCCGAGGCGTGCTTCGCGCAGTTCGGCGTGGCCAAGACCACCGTGGAGGACGTTGCCGCCAAGGCCAAGGTTTCGCGCGCGACCGTGTACCGCTACTTCGACGGCCGCGACGAGGTCCTCCTCGGCGTCCTGCTGCGCGAGGCCGGACGCTTCCTCGGCAAGCTCGACAAGCGGATCAAGCGCGAGGCCGACTTCGCCACCGCGATCGCCGACGGCGTGCTCTTCACTGTGGCCGCGGTGCGGGCGGATCCGCACCTCGCCCTGCTGTTCGCGCCGGACGCGGCGGGGATCACCAGCGAGATCGCCGGTGCCTCCGAGGCGCTGTTCGAGTACAACGCCGACTTCCTCCGCCCACGGCTGGAGCAGGCGCGCGCGAGCGGGGACCTCCGTCCCGGGCTCGACATCGAGGAGGCGGCCGAATGGATCCTGCGCACGGTCCTGTCCCTGCTGTCGGTCAAGGGGCCCGTCGTCCGCTCCGAGTCTGCCTCCCGTCGCTTCCTGATGACGTTCCTGATCCCGGCCCTCGTCGCCGATCCGCCCGCGGTGACGCCGCGACCTCGCCGCCGGACGACGCCCCTGCGCTAGGAGACGTTGCGACACATCACGTCTCGTGTCTAGTGTAGGACGCATGGCCCGGTCGTTCACGAAGCGGCACGGTGCGCCCTACGTCATCATCGAAGGCTGCATCGAGTGCGGCATCTGCGAGCGCGTGTGCCCGTACGGCGCCATCTTCATGAGCGACGACTTCGAGTTCGTCGTGTCAGGCGATCTCTGCCCGAGCTGCCATCGCTGCTACGAGCCGTGCCCGGTCGACACCATCGTCCCGATGGACGACCCGCGTGCCGCCAAGATCCGCGCATCGAACACGCCATATGTCCTGAACGGGTGGCGAGAGCTGCTCGACGCACAAGGAGGAGCACGTTGAAGAAGTTCATGACCACCGACGAGTTGGCACGCGACGACCGGTTCCGGCGGACACCGGTCCCGCTCGACTTCCTCATGGCCGAGGAGGTCACCGTCGAGCAGGTGGAGGAGACGATGAAGACCCTCCTCGCCAACGACGAGATGCGCGCCGCGATCGAGAAGAGCAGCGCCGACTCCGGCACGAACCTGTTCCGGCGGGTCCGGCCCGACGAGGACGACGCACCGCTGTTCATCAAGTCCCAGATGCACGGCATCTTCATGGGCGAGATGCAGGCGCTCGAGGCTGCCGGTCGCAGCGCCTGGGACTTCACCGACGACGCGCAGCTCCCCTGGAAGTTCCAGCTCGACATGGCTCGCCAGTGCTGGGACGAGACCCGTCACGTCGAGATCTACTCGGCGCTGCTCGACCACGTCGATGCCGGCATCGGCGAGTTCCCAGAGAACCTCTTCCTCTTCGAGTTCGGCTGCTCCGCCGATCCCGCCGAGCGAGTCGTCGGCGTCAACCGGTGCCTCGAGGGGCTCGCGCTCGACGTCTTCGCCGACACCATCCGCTTCGGCAAGGCGGCCGACGACGAGACGATCTGGCGCTCGGTCGACTACGTGTCGGCCGACGAGGTCACCCACGTGCGCTTCGGCCAGGTGTGGAGCAGGGAGCTGACCGAGAACGATCCCGAGCGGCGCAAGAAGGTCGTGGCGTTCCAGCGCAAGGTCGACCGGGCGTTCAGCCTCGGTGGGCTGCGAGGCTCCTACGACGGCGCCAACGTCGAGCAGTTCCTGCCCATCGCCGCCGAGCTGCGCAAGCTGGCCGGCTTCACCGACGCCGACATCGCCGAGGTCGCCGGCGCCGGGCCCAAGATCAAGGCCAGCTGACGGTGGCGACCAAGAGGGGCGCCACCGGCGCCAAGGCGAAGACCACACCCAAGGCGGTCAAGGCGGCCAAGGTGGCCAAGGCGAAGTCGGCAGCGGCCGTCACGAACGGTAACGGCAGCGACGCCGTAC
>Ga0247717_1000041_pt1 | contig 34637 bp, 33 predicted proteins | sample 24E_NmetaG_FD_189047 | JGI IMG/M metagenome (GOLD analysis project Ga0247717, IMG submission 189047) | Soil microbial communities from hillslope of Landscape Evolution Observatory, University of Arizona, Oracle, AZ, United States - 2-4-E_N | ecosystem: Engineered > Artificial ecosystem >... | reverse complement strand
TGGTGTGCGTGCTCACCGGCCACGGCCTCAAGGACCCTGATATCGCCATCGGCCAGATCGCCGTGCCCACCGCGGTGGACGCCGACGGGGCCGCCATCCGGGCCGAGCTGGGCCTGTAGGTCGCCGTCGCAAGCGGAGCTTGCTCGGCGAGTCGGGTGGTGCGCGGGCGGCCGGCGGAGCCGGCCGCCCGCGCTCTGAACGGCCTGTCTCGGCCGGGCTGCGCCCGGCCGGTGGCCGCCAGCCGTGGAGGCCGCCTCCGGCGGCGTCCGGCGGCCGGCGTCCGGTTGCGAACGCCCGGCGTCCGCTTGCGCCGGCGCATCGGCGAGGTCCGTGGCCGTGCTCGCCGCCGTAGGCGGCCTGTGCCGGCTGCGGAGAGACGGGGCGGAGGCGGGCGAGCTCCGCTCGCCCGGCGGAGCGCGATCGAACTCGACCGAGTGGAGTGAGCGAAGCGAACGAACGAGGTCGAAACGTCAGCTGTAGCGCGTCACGTAGCCCCGGGACCGGAACACGCGGAGCATGGAGAGCAGGAAGGCCACGGCGGCGGGGACGGCGACGGCCAGGCCGGCGGCGGCCACGGCGATGCGGTCCCACGGGAACGGGTCGCCGTCGAGGACGGTGCGGGCGGCGGTGAAGGCGTGGGTGGACGGGAGCAGGGCGGACACGGGCCGGAGTGCGCCGGGCAGCGCCTCGGGCGGGTAGAAGGCGCCGGAGAGAGCGACCACGACGAACAGCAGGCCCCACGTCACGATCTCCGCACCGTGCCCAAACCGCAGCACGACGCCGACGACCACCAGGGCGATGGTGAGCCCGGTGACCATGAGGACGGCGACCACCGGTACCAGGCCCCACCCGGCCGACGTGATGTCGAACGAGTAGAGCGCCCACGCCGCGGTGGCGACCATGGTGAGCCCCAAGGTGAGCTTGCCGAGCGCGTACAGGCCCACGCCGGCCAGGAACTCGACCTCCCGGAGGGGCGTGACCATCAGGTTCATCAGGTTCCGTGACCACGTCTCCTGGAGGAACGCCGTGGCGACGGAGACGTTCGACTGGTACAGCACGTGCATCAGCAGGATGCCCGAGAGCATGTACGCGGCGCCGGCCCGGGACGCGCCGCCCTGCTGGTCGACGAACACCCCGATCGACCCCCAGATGACCGTGTCGACGGCCGGCCAGATGAGCACGTCGAACCACGCCTGGGGGGCGCGTCGCAGCACGAGGGCGTGGCGGCGGGTGATGGCCAGCGCCCTCCGGCGGTCGATCCCCGTCGCGGCGGTGCCGCTCACGGCGATTCCTCCCCGGCGAGGTGGAGGAAGACCTCCTCGAGGCTGGTGCGACCGAAGCGCGCGGCGACGTCGGACGGCGTCCCGTCGGCGACGACCCGGCCGGCGGCCAGGAACACGACCCGGTCGCACACCCGCTCCACGTCCGTCATGTTGTGGCTGGTGACCAGCAGGGCCGTGCCGTCCTCCACGCACGCCCTCTCCAGGCCCTCCCGCACCCGGTGGGCGACGTCGGGGTCGAGCGACGCGGTGGGCTCGTCCAGCACGAGCAGGGCGGGCCGGTGGAGGGTGGCCTTCACGATGCCGACCAGCGTCCGCTGCCCGGACGACAGGTCGCTCGCCAGCCGGCCGGCCAGGTGGTCGACGCCGAAGCGCTCCAGCCCGTGGACCACCGCGGCGCCCACGTCGTCCACGCCGTACAGCCGGGCGAACACCTCGAGCACCTCACGGACCAGGAGGTGGTCCGGCAGCGGGAGGTAGCCGGCGGCGAAGCCCACGCCCGACATCGCCGCGCTGCGCCCCGCGGGCAGGCGGTGGCCCAGCACCGAGACCGATCCGGCGTCGGGCGTGACCGCCCCCAGAAGCATCAGCAGGGTGGTCGTCTTGCCGGCGCCGTTGCGCCCCAGCAGGGCCACCCGTTCGCCGGCGGCGACCGTGAGGTCGACGCCGTCGACCGCGCGCGTCGTCCCGAAGGACTTGACCAGGCCGGCGGCCTCGAGGACGGGTCGGCCCGCGTGCACCCGACGACTGTGCCAGAGCGGGGAGCGGCCGCAACCTGAATTCGGGCCGGGCAGGCCCTACGCTCGACCCGTTCCGGTCTCCGACACCAACGGGACGGCGGGCGACGCCCCCGTCCGCGTCCTCGCACTGGTGGACGGCGAGCACTACCCGCCCGTCGTCGTCGCCGCCCTCGGCCGCGTCCGCCGCCGGTACCCGGGCGCCACCATCGTCGGCGCGGCGATGCTCGGGGGCACCGAGAAGGTCGGCTCGGCGATCGACCTCGGCGTTCCCGTCGTCACCGGGGAGAGCGCCGAGGACGCCCTCGGCCGGGCGCTCGCCGCCTTCGGTCCCGACCTGGTGTACGACCTGTCCGACGAGCCCGTCCTCGACAACCGGTCGCGGATGCGCCTGGCGGCCCGGGCGCTGGCCGCCGGCGCCCGCTATGCCGGCGCCGACTTCGCCTTCGACCCCCCGCCCCGTCCCCGGCTGGCGACCAAGCCGTCCATCGCCGTCATCGGCACCGGGAAGCGGACGGGCAAGACGGCGGTCAGCGCCCACCTGGCCCGGGCGCTCGCCGGGCGGGGGACGCCGCCCGTCGTCGTCGCCATGGGGCGCGGTGGGCCACCCGAGCCCGAGCTGGTCGACCCCCGGACCTTCGACCTGTCGCCGAGGGGGCTCCTGGCGATGGCGGAGTCGGGCCGCCATGCCGCCAGCGACCACCTGGAGGACGCCGTGATGTCCGGGGTGGCCACCGTGGGCACCCGCCGGTGCGGTGGCGGGCTGGCCGGGGCGCCCGCCGACGACACCTTCGCGGCCGGTGTGGCGCTGGCCAATGCCCGGCCCGAGACGCTCGTGCAGTTCGAGGGGAGCGGGCAGTGCATCCCCCCCGCGCACGCCGATTCGACCGTCCTGGTGGTGCCGTTCGCCGCCGATCCGGACCTGGTCACCGGCCACCTCGGCGCCTACCGTGTGTTGCTCGCCGACCTGATCGTGGTTACCATTGCGGCAACATCGCTTGCGGCTTCGAGTCTCCGAGCCTCGTTCGAGGGTGACGTCGGGAGGCTGGTGCAAGGGGTGTCGGCCCAACCCCGGATCGTTCGTGTGATCCTTCGGCCCACCCCCCTCGCCCCAATCGCCGGACGCCGCGTGTTCTACGCAACCACCGCTTCTCCGTCGGCCAGGGCCCACCTGGCGGCACACCTCGAACAACGCCACGGGGCCCGAGTCGTCGGCGCTTCCCACAACCTGGCCAACCGCCCTCTGCTGGAGGCGGACCTCGAGTCGTCTCGGGAGGCCGACGTGCTGGTCGTCGAGCTCAAGGCGGCAGCCGTCGACGTCGCCGTCAGGCTCGCCGTCGAGAGGGGGATGGACGTGGTCTTCTGTGACAACCAGGTGGAGACGATCAGCGGGGATGCGTCCTTCGACGATCTGGGGTTGGCGGTCGCCGACCTGGCCGTGCAGCGGTTCTCCTCCTGAGCCCCCTTCGTCCCCGCGCCGGAACCGACACCCCACCCGTGACCAAGACCGCTGAACGCCAGAAGGCCGCCGGCCACGACTTCGGCCTTCCCTATTCCAAGGGCCTGATGGCGTCGCGCATCATGGCCACCGGGCTCTCCCCGGCGCGGGCGTTCCACGTCGCCGAGCTGGTCGAGAAGCGGCTCCACGCCAGGACGGGCGCCCCCGGCGCCGCCGGCGCGGCGGGTGGCGCCACGGCGGTCGCCGGCGCCGAGCTGGTCGACCTGGTGCTCGAGGTGCTGGCCGCCGAGGTGGGGGAGCGCTACGCGGCCTCGTTCGCCAAGTGGCAGCGGGTGATGCAGCTGGACGTGCCGCTGGTCGTCCTGATCGGCGGCGCACCCGGCGTAGGCAAGTCCACGATCGCCACCCAGCTCGCCAACCGGCTGGGCATCACCCGGGTGATCCCCACCGACGCCATCCGCGAGGTCATGCGGGCCATGTTCAGCGAGAGCCTCATGCCCACGCTGCACACCTCGTCGTTCGACGCCGCCAGCCTGGTGCGCCACCCCCTGCCCCGCAGCGCCGACCCGGTGCTGATCGGCTTCGGGGAGCAGGCGTCGGCGGTGGCGGTGGGCGTGGAGGCGCTCATCTCCCGGGCGGTGGACGAGGGCACCGACCTGATCGTGGAGGGTGCCCACGTGGTGCCGGGGTTCCTCGACAAGGACCGGCTGGCCGGCCGGGCGGTGGTCGTCCAGGTCGTCGTCACCGTCGACGACGAGGACCTGCACCGCAACCAGCTCCTGGTACGGGCCCACGAGGTGCGCAGCCGCCCGTCGGACCGCTACCTCGAGTTCTTCGACAACATCCGCAAGCAGCAGAAGTACGTGAAGTCCCTGGCCCTGCAGCACGGGGTCGCCATCATCCCGTCCGACAACCTCGACGTGACCCTCACGAGGGTCATCGAGCTGGTGTTCAACCAGGCGATCGAGGCCGTCCCCCAGCAGCCCGTGGCCCCCACGGCGGAAAGCAAGCGAGGTGCACGATGAGCGAAGGGCAACAGCTCGAGCGCTCGGTCCTGGAAGCGAAGGAGCGAGACGAGCTCCACGCCATCGCCGAGGCCCTCGGCCTCAAGCCCTCGGCCCGGGCCGCCAAGGCGACCCTCGTCGGCCTGATCCTGCGCGCCACCGGCGTGGAGCAGGAGGGTGACGCCCCCCCGCGCACGCGCTCGTCGCGCGGCCGGGCGGCGGCCGCGGCCGCCGGGGCCCGGTCCGGCGCCCCGGCGTCGGGCAACGGAGACAACCAGGCGTCGCAACCGGCCGGTGAGGCCGGGGAGGCCGTCGACGCCGTCGACGGGGTCGACGGGGGCGCCCCTCCGCGCCATGAGCCCGACCGGGGCCCCGACCCCGGGCTCGCCGGGACGGGGGCCCCGGCCCAGGCCGGCCCCGTGCGAGCCGACGACGGCCGCGACGACGGCCGTCCCCTCGACGCCGGCCCGGCGCCCGCCGACGCCGAGGCGCCGGCACCGCCGGGCGGCGGCCGGCCCGGCCTCGACGGAGGCAACGGGCGCGACCCGTCCGATCCCGGCTTCGGCGGCCAGCAGGGCGGCCCCGGCCACGGCCGGCCGGCCGAGGCACCGCGCGACCGCGGGAACGGGTCCGGGCAGCCGGGCCAGAACCAGCAGGGCCAGCACGGCCAGGGCCCGGCGGGCGCCGCCCACGACCCCAACCGCCGCAGCCGGCGGCGCCGGGGCCGTGACCGCAACGACAAGGTGGGCGAGCGCGACCTCCCGGGGCCGGCGCCCGAGCAGCAGCCGTTCTCCGGTGACCCGGTCCCCGTCGCCGGGCTGCTCGACCTCAACGACCAGGGCTACGGGTTCCTCCGCACCAGCGGGTACCTGGCCGGCGCCCGGGACGTGTACGTCTCGATCAGCCAGGTGCGCCGGTTCGCCCTGCGCAAGGGCGACCACGTCGAGGGGGCCAGCCGCCCGGCCGGGTCGAGCGAGAAGTACCCGGCGCTCGTCCGCATCGACACGGTGAGCGGGCTCACCCCCGACGAGGCGCGCGCCCGGCCGCGGTTCGAGGAGCTCACCCCGCTGTTCCCCGACGAGAAGCTGCGCCTCGAGGTCCCCGGCCAGCCCGGCAACATGGTCGCCCGCATCGTCGACCTGATCTCGCCCATCGGGAAGGGCCAGCGCGGCCTCATCGTGTCGCCGCCCAAGGCGGGCAAGACCACCATCCTCAAGCAGATCGCCCACTCCATCGAGGCCAACAACCCCGAGGTCCACCTCATGGTGCTGCTGGTGGACGAGCGCCCCGAGGAGGTCACCGACATGCGGCGCTCCGTGCAGGGCGAGGTGGTGGCGTCCACCTTCGACCGGCCGTCGGAGGAGCACACGGCGGTGGCCGAGCTCGCCCTCGACCGGGCCAGGCGCCTGGTCGAGCTGGGCAGGGACGTGGTGATCGTCCTCGACGGCATCACCCGCCTGGCCCGGGCCTACAACCTGGCCCAGCCGGCGTCGGGGCGGATCCTGTCGGGGGGCGTGGACGCCAACGCCCTCTACCCCCCCAAGCGGTTCTTCGGGTCGGCCCGCAACATCGAGGAGGGCGGCTCGCTCACCATCCTCGCCACCGCCCTGGTCGAGACCGGGTCCCGGATGGACGAGGTGATCTTCGAGGAGTTCAAGGGCACCGGGAACATGGAGCTGCGGCTCGACCGCCGGATGGCGGAGCGCCGGATCTACCCGGCCATCGACGTCAACGGCTCCTCGACCCGCCACGAGGAATTGCTCTTCGACCGCACCCAGCTCCAGCAGGTGTGGAAGCTGCGCCGCGTCCTCCAGGCCCTCGGCGCCGAGGGAAGCGGAGCGGCCGGCCTGGAGTTGTTGATGGACAAGATCAAGGCGACCAAGAGCAACGACGAGTTCCTGGCCGAGATCGCCAAGGGGCCGACCGTCCCCGTGTAGTACCACGTCCCCGCCGGTCGGCGTCTACCATCGGTCCGCCGCAGACCCCACGAGAAGAGGCACCGTGAAGGCCGACATCCACCCCGAGTACCTCGAGACGACGGTGAAGTGCTCCTGCGGGAACTCGTTCACCACCCGCTCCACCAAGCCCGACCTGCGCAGCGAGCTGTGCAACGAGTGCCATCCCTTCTACACCGGCAAGCAGAAGCTGGTGGACACCGGCGGCCGGGTCGAGCGGTTCGAGCGCCGCTACGGCCGTCGCGGCAAGAAGTAGCCCGCCTCTGCTGGAGACCGCCCAGCGACGGAACCTCCTGCAGCTGAAGCTGCGGGCGCTGGTGGCCGGCCGGTGGCCGGGCCCCGAGCCCGACCCCGGTCCCTTCCCCGGCGGCGCCGTGGCGCGCGCCGGTGCGGTGGGCTGGGTCCTGGCCGACGAGCGGCCCGAGCGCGCCCTCGGCGGCGCGCTGGCGTGGGCCCGCCGGGCGGGCGTCGACGAGGTCCACGTGATCGCCGAGGCGGCGACGGGCGTGCTGGCCCGCCGGGCCGGCGCCTTCGCGCCGGCGCCCGCGGTGTGGCGCGTGGAGGGACGGGCCCTGGAGCGGGCGCCCGCCGACCCGCCGGCCGCCGAACCCGATCCGGGGCCCGAGGTGGCGGCGTTCGTGCCGGTGCTGGTCGACGCCGGCGCCGACCCGGTGTTCGAGCGGGGCGTCCTGCGGGGCGAGGTGCTCGGCCTGGAGGTCGCCCGGGTCGTCGCCGACGCCTCGGGCACCCGGCTGGAGGTGGGGGTCGGGCAGGCCGACCGGGAGGCGCAGCGCCTCGTCCACGCCGACCGCCCGACGGCCGAGGCGCTCCGCCGGGCGGTGGCCGCCGTCCTGGCGGTGCGGCGCGCCGACGCCCCCGAGCACCAGGTCAACCGCCTGGCCGGCGAGCGGTGGATGCGGTCGATCCTGGTCCGCCGCCCCGAGCTGGTGGGGGCGCGCCACCTCGAGCCGGTCCCCTCCCCCGTGGAGCGGGCCGACCTGCGCCAGGCCGCTCCGGCCCCGGCGGCGGGCGTCGACCCGGAGGGCCGCCCTCTCCTCGTCGTGTGCTCGACGGGGATCGACGTCGACCTCGTCCCGGCCGCGGCCGACGCCCGCCTGGCCGACGGGCGCGACGCCCGGCTGGTGCTCGTGGTGCCCGAGGCGGACGATCACCCCGTCACCCGGTGGCTGGCCGGCCGGCTGGTGCAGCCCGCCGAGGTGGTGACCCTGCCGGGGGACTGGCGCCGGCTGTAGCGCCGGCGCCGGCCCGTCGCCCGCCGTCGCCCGCCGCGGCACCGGCACGGGGAGGCGGCGGGCGGCCCGGTACCCTTGGCGGGTGCTGGAGCGACTGGAGGGCCTGGAGGAGGAGTACGCCCAGGTCGCGGCGCGGATGAACGACCCCGCCGTGCTCACCGACCAGCACGCCCTGCGCGACACCGGCCGGAGGCTCAAGGAGCTGGAGCCCATCGTCAACGCCTACCGCCGTTACCGGGAGGCCGTCGACAACCAGGCCGCCGGGCGGGAGATGCTCGCCGAGGCGACGGGCGACGACCGGGCCCTGCTCCTGGCCGAGATCGCCGGCCTGGAGGCCACCATCGAGCGGCTGGACGAGGAGCTCAAGGTCCTCCTCCTCCCCCGGGACCCCAACGACGACAAGAACGTGATCGTCGAGATCCGCGGCGCCGAGGGCGGCGAGGAGGCGAACCTGTGGGCCAAGGACCTCTACGAGATGTACGTCCGCAACGCCGACCGCATGGGCTGGCGACACGAGCTCCTGGGCGCCGACGCATCGGACAAGGGCGGGTTCAACGAGGTCAGCTTCCTGCTCAAGGGCGAGGGCGTCTGGAGCCGGATGAAGCACGAGGGCGGCCCGCACCGCGTCCAGCGGGTCCCCGTGACCGAGTCGCAGGGGCGGGTGCACACGTCGTCGGCGACGGTGACGGTGCTGCCCGAGGCCGAGGAGGTGGACGTCGCCGTCGACCCCAACGACCTCAAGGTGGACGTGTACCGGTCCACCGGCCCCGGCGGCCAGTCGGTCAACACCACCGACTCCGCCGTGCGCATCACCCACCTGCCCACCGGGATCGTCGTCGCCATGCAGGACGAGAAGAGCCAGATCCAGAACCGGGCCAAGGCCATGCAGGTGCTGCGGGCGCGGCTGCTGAAGGCCGAGCAGGACCGGCAGGCGGCCGAGCAGTCGGAGCAGCGGCGCAGCCAGGTCGGCGGCGGCGGGCGGTCGGAGAAGATCCGCACCTACAACTTCAAGGAGAACCGGGTCACCGACCACCGGATCGGGCTCACGCTCTACAAGCTCGACAAGGTGCTGATGGGCGAGCTGGACGACCTCACCGACGCCCTCATGGCGGACGAGCGGGCCCGCCAGCTGCGCGGGGAGTGACCGCGCCGGGCGACCGCGCCGCCGAGAGGGACCCGGCCGGGGCGGAGGACGACCACGCCACGCTCCCCGACGGGAGCGTGACGTGGCGCATGCTCCTGGCCGAGGCGGGGGAGCGGCTGGGGTCGGCGACGGACGCCCGCCGGATCGTGGAGCGGGCGTCGGGGTGGGAGGGCGCCGACCACCACCTGCGGCTGGACGACGTGGTGACGGCGCGGCCGGCGGCCCACTTCGAGCAGATGGTGGAGCGGCGGGCGGCGGGCGAGCCCCTCCAGTACGTGCTCGGGGCGTGGTCGTTCCGGTCGCTGGACCTGTACGTGGACGCCCGGGTCCTCATCCCCCGGCCGGAGACGGAGTCGGTGGTCGAGGCGGCCCTGGGCGAGCTGCGCCGGCTGGCCCCCCGGTCGCCCCTGGCCGTCGACCTGGGCACGGGCTCCGGCGCCATCGCCCTGTCCGTCGCCCGCGAGATGCCCGGCGTGGAGGTGTGGGGCGTCGACCGGTCCGCCGACGCCCTGGCCGTCGCCCGCGCCAACGCCTCCGGGCTCGGTCGGGCGGGCACGGCGGTGCGCCTCGTCGAGGGCTCGTGGTTCCAGCCGCTCCCGCCCCTGCTGCGGGGACAGGTCGACCTGGTCGTGTCGAACCCGCCGTACGTGGCGGAGCGGGAGGTGGACGACCTGCCGCCCGAGGTGGCGCAATGGGAGCCGCGCTCGGCCCTGGTCGCCGGGCCGACCGGCCTGGAGCAGATCGAGGCCATCGTGGCGGAGGCGCCCGGGTGGCTGTCCCGCCCCGGCGCCCTGGTCGTCGAGGTGGCCCCCCACCAGCACCGGGCCGTCGTGGCCCTCGCCCTGGGCGCGGGCTTCGGGGAGGCCGAGGTGCGACCGGATCTGGCGGGCCGGCCCCGGGCCCTGGTCGCTAGGGTCTGAGCCGGTGGGCACCGTCCCCGCGTTCGGCGACCCGCCGCCGCCCGAGGCGGTCGAGGCGGCGGTGAAGGCCCTCGCCGCCGGCCAGGTGGTCGGCCTCCCCACGGACACGGTCTACGGGCTGGCCGCCGACCCCTTCTCCACCGGGGGGGCCGACCGGCTGTTCCGGTTGAAGCGCCGCCCCCGCGAGCTGGAGCTCCCCGTCCTCGTCGCCGACGAGGAGCAGGCACTGTCCCTCACCACCGCCGTCCCGGGCACGGCGCGGCGCCTGATGGAGCGCTTCTGGCCCGGCGCGCTGACCGTCGTCCTGCCCCGCAACCCCGAGCTGGTCGCCGACCTCGGAGCGGACGACGCCACCGTGGGGCTGCGCTGCCCCGCCCATCCCGTCCCCATCGCCCTGTGCCGGGCCCACGGCCCCATCGCCACCACCAGCGCCAACCACCACGGCGAACCGACGCTCACCACCGCCGCCGCGGTGGCCGGCGCCTTCGGGGAGGCGGTGGCGGTGGTCCTCGACGGCGGCACGTGCGAGGGCTCGCCCTCGACGGTGGTGGACTGCACCGGCCTGGCGCCCAAGCTGCTCCGGGAGGGCCGCGTCCCCTGGGAGGACGTCCTGGCCGCCGCCGCCGGCGCCTGACCCCATCGGGCCTGCCGAGGGGTCGCCAACCTAGACTCCGGGCATCGACGTCCTGGTCCTCTGCACCGGCAACATCTGCCGCTCCCCGATGGTCGAGGCCCTCCTCCGTCGCCGCCTGGCCGACCTCGGCGTCGACGCGCGGGTGTCGTCGGCGGGGCGGCTCTGGGACGGTTCGCCGGCCACGCCCGAGGGCGTCGCCGCCCTCCGCGCGCTCGGCATCGACGCCTCGCGCCACCGGGCCCGCATCCTGGGGGCGGCGATGTGCCGCTCCGCCGACCTGGTGCTGGCGATGGCGCGCGAGCACGTGCGCCACGCCGTGTCCGTCGATCCCGACGTCTGGCCGCGCGCGTTCACGCTGAAGGAGCTGGTCCGCCGGGGCGAGGCGGTCGGCGCCCGCAGCGCGGGCCAGGACCTCGACGAGTGGCTGGCCAAGGTGCACGCCGGCCGCCGGCCGGGCGACCTGCTGGGCGCCTCCGCGGCCGACGACGTGGCCGACCCCTACGGCGCCCCCGCCGCCGTGTACCGGCGCACGGCTGCCGAGCTCGACGACCTCACCGCCCGGCTGGTCGACCTGGCCTGGGCGCACGCCACGACACGGACAGGAAGGGATCGACCATGAGAGTCGCCATCGGCGCCGACCACGCCGGCTACCACCTGAAGCAGCACCTCGTCGCCACGCTGGAGAAGCTGGGCCACGAGGTCGACGACCAGGGCACCCACAGCGACGAGCCCGTCGACTACCCGGCGATCTGCGCCGGCGTCGGCCGCACCGTCGCCCAGGGCAAGGCCGACCGGGGGATCGTGCTGGGCGGCAGCGGCCAGGGGGAGCAGATCGCCGCCAACAAGGTCCACGGGGTGCGGGCCGCGCTGTGCAACGACCTCTACACGGCGCGGCTCTCGCGGCTCCACAACGACGCCAACGTCCTCGCCATCGGTGGGCGCATCGTGGGGACGGGCCTGGCCGACGAGATCCTCGGCCTGTGGCTCGACACGGAGTTCGAGGGCGGCCGCCACCAGCCCCGCATCGACCAGATCACCAGGATCGAGCAGGAGGGATGACGGCGCCGGCGGGGCTGGGGCCCCGCTTCGGCGAGGAGGCCGGGGTGCCTGATGTCGCCTCCGCTCCGCTGCGGCTCGCTCGGCACTTCGATGGGGCCCCGGCCGGGGAGAAGGCATGACAACTCGGGACGCGGAGTTGTTCGGCATCCTCGAACGGGAGCTGGTCCGCCAGTCGACCACCCTCCAGCTCATCGCGTCGGAGAACTTCACCTCGCCGGCCGTGCTGGAGGCGACCGGGTCCGTCCTCACCAACAAGTACGCCGAGGGTTACCCGGGGAGGCGCTACTACGGCGGCAACGCCATCGTCGACGAGGCCGAGTCGCTCGCCATCGAGCGGGCCCGGTCCCTCTTCGGGGCCGACGCCGCCAACGTGCAGCCCCACTCGGGCGCCAACGCCAACATGGCCGTCTACCTGGCCCTGCTCCAGCCGGGCGACACCGTCCTCGGCATGCGGCTGGACCAGGGCGGCCACCTCACCCACGGCTCGCCCGTCAACTTCAGCGGCCGCATCTACCGGTTCGTGTCCTACGGGGTGACGGAGAGCGACGAGCGCCTCGACCTCGACCAGATGCGGGACCTGGCCCTCGAGCACCGCCCCCGGATGATCGTGGCCGGCGCCACCGCCTACCCGCGCCTGATCGACCCGGCGCCCCTGCGGGCCATCGCCGACGAGGTGGGCGCCCTGCTGCTGTTCGACGCCGCCCACGTCGCCGGCCTCATCGCCGGCGGCGTCCACCCCGACCCGGTCCCCCTCGCCGACGTCGTGACCTTCACCACCCACAAGACGCTGCGCGGCCCCCGCGGCGGCTGCATCCTCTCCCGGGACGAGCACGCCAAGGCCATCGACAAGGCCGTCTTCCCCGGTCTCCAGGGTGGGCCGCTCGAGCACGTCATCGCCGCCAAGGCCGTGGCCTTCCGGGAGGCGGCCCAGCCCGAGTTCCGGGAGTACGCCGCTCAGATCGTGCGCAACGCCCGCGCCCTGGCCCGGGCGCTGTCCGCCGAGGGCCTGCGCATCGTCTCCGGCGGCACCGACAACCACCTCATGCTGGTCGACCTCCGCACCTTCGACGAGGAGCTCACCGGCAAGCAGGCTCAGGAGGTGCTGGACCGGGCGGGCATCACCCTCAACAAGAACCAGGTCCCGGGCGACCCCCGCTCGCCGTTCGTCACCAGCGGTCTGCGCATCGGTACCGCCGCCGTCACCACCACGGGCATGGCCGAGGCCGAGATGGAGCGCATCGCCGCCCTCCTCGGCCGGGCCCTGCGCGGGCGGTCGGACGCCGCCGAGCTCGCCGCCGTGCGGGAAGACGTGGCCGTCCTCTGCACGAAGTTCCCCCCCTACCCGGGCCCACTCCCCGCCGGCCGGGTGGAAGAACGCTGAGGTGGCCGAGTACGGGCTGGTGCTGGCGGTCGCCGCCCTCGCCACCTGGGTGTTCGGCTTCTGGGTGCGCCGGGCGTCGGTGCGGCTGGGCGCGGTCGTCCTCCCCGACGAGCGGCACGTCCACGCCGTCCCCACGCCCACCGCCGGCGGGGCCGCCATGTTCGCCGCCGTCCTGCTGGCGATGTTCGTGGCGTCGCGCCTGGGCCGCTTCGACGCCGCCTTCGAGTCGTCCGAGCCGCTCGGCGTCGTGCTGGCGGCGGCCGTGATGTTCCTGGTCGGCCTCGTCGACGACTTCCGCGAGGTGTCCGCCCCGGCCAAGCTGGCCGGCCAGGTGCTGGCCGGGACCGTGCTCTCCTTCCTCGGCGTCACGATGTTCTACTTCCGGGTCCCGTTCCTCGACATCGTGTCCATCTCCCCGGACCTGGCGCCCCTGCTCACGGTGCTGTGGGTGGTCGCCATCGCCAACGCCGTCAACCTCATCGACGGCCTCGACGGCCTGGCCGCCGGCATCGTCGCCATCGCCGCCGGCGCCTTCTTCGTCTACGGCGACCGCCTGTCCGGCGCCGGCCTGCTCCCCAGCGACAACGTGGGCCCGTTGGTCGCCGTGATCGTGTGCGGCGTCTGCCTCGGCTTCCTGCCCCACAACTTCCACCCGGCCCGGATGTTCATGGGCGACGCCGGCTCGCTGCTCCTCGGCCTGCTGATGGCCGCGTCGACGATGGTCGTGGGGGGACGCACCGCCGACCAGTTCAGCGGACAGACGTACTTCTTCTTCGCCCCCATCTTCATCCCGCTGTTCGTCCTGGGCGTGCCCATCCTCGACACCCTCTTCGCCATCCTGCGCCGGTCGGTGCGCCGGACCAGGCTGTCGGCGCCCGACAAGGAGCACCTCCACCACCGCATCATGCGCCTGGGCCACGGGCACCGGCGGTCGGTCGTGATCCTGTGGGCGTGGACGGCCATCCTCTCGGGCATCGTGCTCTTCCCCACCTTCACCAACGAGGGCAACGCGGCCATCCCCTTCGTCGGCGCCGGGCTCGTCGTCGCCCTCTACACGATGTTCCACCCCGGCGTCCGCCAGCGGGCCGAGGCCGAGGCGGAGGCGCGCGCCGAGGCGGACGAGGCGCGGGCGGAGAGCGGGGTGGAGGCGGGCGCGGGGCGGCTGGCCGACGTGGTGGACCTGGCCGACCGCCGCCGCGAAGCCGAGGGCTCGTGACCCGTTCTCCGGACCGTACGCACCGCGATGGCGGCGTTCCGCGTCCACAGAACGAGCACGGGGCGGGGGTCCCGCGGCAGACTTGCGGCTTCCGAACGGCGACCCTTAGATTGAGAACCGATTCACAAGGACAGAGGGGCACACGGGTTGGACCTGCGCGAGAGGCGCGAGCTCTACAACGGCTTCGGTGACACGCTGGCGCGGGCCGTCGAGTTCGTCGCCGCCCCGGGGCTGTTCGCGTACGGCGGGCACCTGCTGGACGCCCGCTTCGGCACCGGCAACCTCCTGACGGTGGTGCTCGCCGTGTTCGCCATGGCCGGCGTGTTCGTGCGGGCGTACTTCGCCTACGAGGTCGCCATGCGCCAGCACGAGGCCGAGTGCCCGTGGGCGGGCCCGTCACCCGTGCGGCGGGACGCGGCGTGACCGAGTTGGCGGACCACCCGGCCGCCGCGCCGCCGGTCGAGTGGGAGATGGCGACCGACATGGTCCGGCGCTCCCTGCCCTTCACCCCGGCGCCGGTCGCCCTGGGCGCGGTGTTCCACGGCGTCGACGGAGCCCTGTCGGCGGGCTTCGGCGTCGTGCTCGTGCTCGCCAACCTCGTCGCCGCCGGAGCCCTCATGGTGTGGGGCGCCAAGCGCTCGCTCGGCGTCCTCGCCGGCGTGGCCGTGGGCGGGTTCGCCCTGCGCCTGGCCGTGCTCGTGCTCGTCGTGTCCCTGGTGAAGGACCTGAGCTGGGTGGAGCTGGTGCCCCTGGGCCTCACCGTGGTCGTCGCCCAGGTCGGCCTGCTGTGGTGGGAGACCCGCCACCTCTCGTTGTCGCTCGCCTATCCCGGCCTCAAGCCACCTCTCGGACGGAGCTGACCAATGGCCCTTCTCTCCCTCGAGTTCCCGCCCGTCAGCCACCTCATCGAGTGGCCCACCATCTTCGGCAGCGACCCGTTCGCCGTGAACAAGGTCGTGCTGTTGATGTTCCTGGCGGTGATCATCGTCTTCGCCGTGTTCGCCACCGCCGGGAGCCGGCAGAGCCTGGTGCCGACCGGCGTGCAGAACTTCGCCGAGTCGGTCGTCGAGTTCGTGCAGGAGGGGATCATCCTCCAGACGATGGGCCCCGAGGGCCTGAAGTACACGCCGTTCCTGCTGACGATGTTCAGCTTCATATTCGTCTGCAACATCTTCGAGGTCATCCCGGTGATCCAGATGCCGGTCACGGCCCGCATGGCCGTCCCCGCCATGCTCGCCATCCTCGTCTGGGTCATCTTCAACTTCGTGGGCATCAAGAGCCAGGGTTTCTTCGGCTACTTCAAGTCGATGCTCTTCCCGCCGGGCGTGCCGAAGGCGCTCTACGTCCTGGTCACGCCCATCGAGCTCGTCTCCACCATCCTCGTCCGGCCCCTGTCCCTCGCGGTGCGGCTCTTCGCCAACCTGCTGGCCGGCCATCTCCTGCTCGTGAGCTTCGCCGTCATCGCCACCGCGCTGTTCAAGTCGACGGTGGTCGGCGCCGCCCTCCCGGGTGCCCTTCTCGTGGCCCTCACCGGCTTCGAGGTGCTGGTCGCAGTCCTGCAGGCGTTCATCTTCACCATCCTCGCCGCCGTGTACATCGGCGGCGCCATGCATCCCGAGCACTAGGAGGCAGTTGTGTTGGACGTAGTGATGTTGGCGCAGGAGGCCGGCGCGGCCGATCCCACCGCGGGCCTCACCGCCGTCGGTCGAGGCATCGTCTACGGCGGCGCCGCGATCGGCCCCGGCATCGGCATCGGCCTGGTGGTGGGCAACGCCATCACGGCGATGGCCCGCCAGCCCGAGGCGGCCGGCATGGTCCGGACCACGATGTTCCTCGGCATCGCCTTCACCGAGGCCCTCGCCCTGTTCGGGTTCGTCCTCTCCTTCATCATCTCGGGCTGATGGCCACGGCCGCCCCGGCCCGGGGCCTGTTCAGGATCCTCGCCGCCGCCGGCCTCGCCGTCGGATCGGTCGTCGCGATGGCGGGCGCCGCTTCCGCCCAGGGGGCGGAGGGCGGCGAGCCCGAGATCTCGCACGCCGCCGAGGAGTGCATCCACCTGCTCGAGGAGGGCGGGAACGAGCCCGAGGACTGCCACGAGGCCCCCAGCCCGATCATCCCCGAGGTCTCGGAGATCGTGTGGGGGACGATCTCGTTCGCGCTGCTCTTCGTCCTCATGAAGAAGTTCGCCTACCCCGGCCTCAAGAAGGGGATGGAGGGGCGGACCAACAAGATCCGGGAGAACCTCGACGACGCCGAGCGGGTGAAGTCGGAGGCCCAGTCGGTGCTGGAGGAGTACCAGCGCCAGCTGGCCGACGCCAAGAACGAGTCCAACCGCATCATCGAGGACGCCCGCCAGACGGCCGAGCAGCTGCGCCGGGACCTCATGCAGCGCGCCGAGGCCGAGGTGGCCGAGCTGCGCCAGCGGACGCGGGACGACATCGCCGCCGCCCAGCAGCGGGCGTCCGCCGACCTCCAGGCGCGGGTCGGCGCCATGGCCATCGAGCTGGCCGAGAAGGTCGTGGAGGCGAACCTCGACCGCGAGGCGAACATGCGGCTGATCGACGGCTTCATCGCCTCGGTCGCCAGCACCGGCGGGAACGGCAAGTGAGCCGGCCCGTGATCGGCCCGGGAGGCGGGCCCATCGGCGACTCAGTGGTGCACCATCCCAAGGGGATGGTGCGACCGTGACCGACCGGGCCGACGCCTACGCCTCCGCCCTGTTCGAGGTCGCCCTCGCCGAGGGTGCCGTCGAGACGGTGGAGGACGAGCTGTTCCGGGTCGCCCGGACCTTCGAGGCGAACGAGGAGCTGCGCTCCACCCTCACCGACCCGGGCGTGCCCGTGGAGCGCCGGCTCGCCATCGTCGACGACCTCCTCGGCGGAGGGAAGGCGGCGCCGATCACGGTCGCCCTGGTGTCGTTCGTGGTGGCGGCCGGCCGCAGCCGTGAGCTGCCCAGGATCATCGACAAGCTGGTCGAGCGGGCGGCGAGCGAGCGCTCCGAGGTCGTGGCCGAGGTGCGCACGGCCGTGCCCATCGACGACCGCCAGAAGGAGCGCCTGGGCGCCGCCCTGTCGTCCGCCACCGGCAAGACGGTCAGCGTGAAGGCCGTGGTGGATCCCACCGTGGTCGGCGGCGTGGTCGCCCGCATCGGCGACACCGTGTTCGACGGGTCGGTGCGACACCGCCTCGACCAACTGAAGGAAGTGATCTAGGAACCCATGGCAGACCAGCCCGAGAGCGAACCGACCAACGGCTTCACCATCGACCCCGACGCCATCACCTCCGCCCTGCGCAAGCGCCTCGAGGGGTACACCCCGACCATGTCGGCCGCCCAGGTCGGGAGCATCGAGGAGGTGGGCGACGGGATCGCCCGCGTCTCCGGCCTGCCCGAGGCGGCCGTGAACGAGCTGCTCGAGTTCGAGGGCGGCACGCTGGGCCTGGCCCTCAACCTGGACGAGGAGTCGATCGGCGCCGTCATCCTGGGCGAGGCCACCCACATCCAGGAGGGCCAGTCGGTGCGGGCCACCGGCCGCATCCTCTCGGTGCCGGTGGGCGACGCCATGATCGGGCGGGTGGTGGACGCCCTGGGCCAGCCCATCGACGGCAAGGGCCCCATCAACGCGGACCAGACCCGCCGCCTCGAGGTCCAGGCGCCCGGCATCACGGGCCGCAAGCCCGTGCACGAGCCGCTCCAGACGGGCATCAAGGCCATCGACGCCATGGTCCCCATCGGCCGCGGCCAGCGCGAGCTCATCATCGGCGACCGCAAGACGGGCAAGACCACCGTCGCCGTCGACACCATCATCAACCAGCGCGGCCTGGGCGTGAAGTGCATCTACGTGGCCATCGGGCAGAAGGGGTCCACCGTCGCCCAGACGGTGGCCACCCTCGAGAAGCACGGCGCCCTCGACTACACGGTCGTGGTGAACGCCCCCGCCGACGACCCCGCCCCGTTCAAGTACCTCGCCCCCTACGCCGGCTGCGCCATCGGGCAGCACTGGATGGAGAACGGCGAGCACGCCCTCATCGTCTACGACGACCTGTCCAAGCAGGCCGAGGCCTACCGCCAGGTGTCGCTGCTGCTGCGCCGCCCGCCCGGGCGGGAGGCCTACCCGGGCGACGTGTTCTACCTGCACAGCCGGCTGCTGGAGCGAGCCGCCAAGCTGAGCGACGACCGGGGCGCCGGGTCGCTCACCGCCCTGCCCGTCATCGAGACCAAGGCGGGCGACGTGTCCGCCTACATCCCCACCAACGTCATCTCCATCACCGACGGCCAGATCTACCTGGAGGCCGACCTCTTCAACGCCGGTGTGCGCCCCGCCATCAACGTGGGCATCTCGGTGTCCCGCGTGGGCGGCGCCGCCCAGATCAAGGCCATGAAGTCGGTGGCCGGCACCATGAAGATCGACCTCGCCCAGTTCCGCGAGCTGGAGTCGTTCGCCACCTTCGGGTCCGAGCTGGACAAGACGTCGCAGGGCTACCTCGACCGGGGCTACCGGCTCACCGAGCTGCTCAAGCAGCCGCTGAACTCGCCGGCGCCGGTGGAGGAGCAGGTCGTGTCGATCTACGCCGGGACGGCCGGGTTCCTCGACCCGATCCCCGTGCCCGAGGTCCGGCGCTTCGAGACCGAGCTGCTCGAGTTCATGCGCACCCGCCACGCCGAGCTGCTCGAGAGCATCCGCAACAGCGGCAAGCTCCCCGAGGGCGACGCCCTCAAGGACGCCGTGAAGTCGTTCGCCGGCCAGTTCCAGGCCGACGACCCCGACAAGGAAGCGGCGGCTTAGTCGTGGCGGGCGGCAAGGAGCGGATCCTCCGCCGGCGCATCAAGAGCGTCCAGAACACCAAGAAGATCACCAAGGCGATGGAGCTCATCGCCGCGTCCCGGATCGTCAAGGCGCAGCAGCGGGTGGCGGCGGCACGGCCGTACAGCGAGCAGATCACCGAGGTGATCCAGAGCCTGGCGGCCGGCGGTGCCGACCTCAGCCACCCCCTCCTGCACAAGGCCGACCAGGTCTCCAAGGTCGCCTACGTGGCCATAACGGCCGACCGGGGCCTGGCCGGCGCCTACAACTCGAACGTCATCCGGGCCACCGAGCGCGACCTGAAGGCCGAGCAGGCCAAGGGGCGGGACTACTCGCTGATCCTCCTGGGCCGCAAGGCGGAGTCGTACTTCCGCTTCCGCGGCTACGACATCGCCGCCTCGTTCACCGGGATGAGCGAGCAGCCCGCCTACGAGGACGCCCGCCGGGTGGCCGAGGCCATCGCCGACCCGTTCCTGGAGGGCGACGTCCAGCTGGTCAAGCTCGTCTACACCCAGTTCCTCTCGGCGTCGTCGCAGAAGGTCGTGGTGCGACAGTTCATGCCGCTGGACGCCGAGGCACTGGCCGAGGCGGCCGAACGCTCCGACGGCCCCCAGGCGGTCTACGAGTTCGAGCCCGAGCCGGGGCAGATCCTGTCCCGGCTGCTGCCCCGTTACGTCGAGGCCCGGCTGTTCGCCGCCATGCTCGAGTCGGCGGCCTCCGAGCACGCCGCCCGCCAGCGGGCCATGAAGTCGGCCACCGAGAACGCCGAGGAGCTGATCGTCAAGCTGTCCCGCATCATGAACCGGGCCCGCCAGGACTCCATCACCACCGAGATCATGGAGATCGTGGGTGGTGCGGAGGCGCTGCGCCAGGCCAAGGCCGGCGGGGTCGACTACCTCCCCGACACCCTCTCCAACATCGACACGTTCCCCGACCAGATCGATCCGTACCGGATGTCAGGAGCCACCAGGCGATGACCGTCACCGAGACCACCGAGACCACCGAGACCAAGCGGGGCGCCGGCCGCGTGGTGGCCGTCGCCGGGCCCGTCGTCGACGTGGAGTTCCCCCCGAACGAGCTCCCGGAGATCAACACCGCCCTGGAGATGGAGATCACCCTCGAGGGCAACACCACCAAGGTGACCGCCGAGGTGGCGCAGCAGATCGGCGACTCCCGGGTGCGGGCCATCTGCATGAAGCCCACCGACGGCCTCAAGCGGGGGACCACCGTGGTGAACACGGGTCGCGGCATCTCGGTGCCCGTCGGGCCGGGCGTGCTCGGGCACGTGTTCAACGTCATCGGCGAGCAGCTCGACACCGGCGAGGTCGGCGAGATCGAGGACCGCTGGGAGATCCACCGCCACGCCCCGGACTTCGCCGACCTGGAGCCCAAGTCGCAGATGTTCGAGACGGGCATCAAGGTCGTCGACCTCCTCGAGCCCTACGCCCAGGGCGGCAAGATCGGCCTGTTCGGCGGTGCCGGCGTGGGCAAGACGGTGGTCATCCTGGAGATGATCAGCCGGGTCGCCAAGCAGCACGGCGGCGTCTCGGTGTTCGCCGGGGTGGGGGAGCGCACCCGGGAGGGCACCGACCTGTGGCTGGAGATGCAGGAGTCGGGCGTCATGGAGAAGGCCGCCCTGGTGTACGGCCAGATGGACGAGCCCCCCGGCGTGCGCCTGCGGGTGGCCCTGTCCGCCCTCACCATGGCGGAGTACTTCCGCGACGTCCGCCAGCAGGACGTGCTCTTGTTCGTGGACAACATCTTCCGCTTCGTGCAGGCCGGCTCCGAGGTGTCCACCCTCCTCGGCCGCATGCCGTCGGCCGTGGGCTACCAGCCCACCCTGGCCGACGAGATGGGCGAGCTCCAGGAGCGCATCACCTCCACCCGGGGCCGGTCGATCACGTCGCTCCAGGCCGTGTACGTGCCGGCCGACGACTACACCGACCCGGCGCCGTTCACCACCTTCACCCATCTCGACGCCACCACCGAGCTGAGCCGCGACATCGCCGCCCAGGGCATCTACCCGGCGGTGGACCCGCTGTCGTCCAGCTCCACCATCCTCACCCCCGAGGTCGTGGGCCAGCGCCACTACGACGTGGCCCAGCGGGTGAAGAAGACGCTCCAGCGCTACAAGGAGCTCCAGGACATCATCGCCATCCTCGGCCTCGACGAGCTAGCCGAGGAGGACAAGATCATCGTCTCCCGGGCCCGGCGCATCCAGCGCTTCCTGTCCCAGCCGTTCTTCGTGGGGCAGGTGTTCACCGGCCTCGAGGGCGTCTACGTGCCGGTGGCCGACACGGTGGAGAGCTTCGCCGCCCTGGTCGACGGCGAGCTGGACGACCTGCCCGAGCAGGCCTTCCTCAACGTGGGCGACGCCGACTCGGCCCGGGCCAAGGCCAAGGAGATCTCCTCGTAGCCATGGCACTCCAGGTGGAGCTGGTGTCGCCCGAGCGGATCCTGTTCTCGGGCGAGGCGTCGATGGTCGTGTGCCGCACGGCGGGGGGCGAGATCGCCTTCATGACCGGCCACGCCCCGTTCCTGGGCGCCCTCGGCATCGCCGTCGTGCGGGTCCACCAGGAGGGCGGCGACGTCCTCAAGGCGGCCGTGCACGAGGGGTTCGTCGAGGTCAAGGACAACCGGGTCATCATCCTCTCCGACGTGGCCGAGCTGCCCGACCAGATCGACGCCGAACGGGCCCGCCGCGCCCGCGACGAGGCCGACCGGGCGGTGAAGGAGGCGTCCGACGACGAGAGGGCCGAGGCCGAGCGCCGGCTGCGCCGGGCCGAGGTCCGCCTGGAGCTGGCCGAGAGCCGCTGACGCGCCGTCAGCCGAGGGCGCGAGCGGCCGACGCGCCGGCCGCCGCCAGCGCCCGCAGCACGGGGAGTCGCAGGCTGCCCGTGGTGACCGCCACCGTCTCGGCCAGCAGGGGGACGGGCCGGCTGGCGGCGACCGCCAGGAAGCCCCACGGGCAAGGAGGCGCCGGCCCCGGGCCCGCTCCGCCTCGTCCACCAGGCGCTCGACGCGCCGGCGGCGGGGGGAGGGCCCCGGCGTCACGCCGGCGGCTTCTCGAAGGTGGGCCCGGCCCGCCCGTCGCCGCAGGGGTGGGGGTGGCGGAGCACGCGCCCGGCCGCCTCCCGGAGCTGGAGCATGCGCCCCACCGCCGCCGTCACCTTGGCGGGCTCCCCGTCGAACCCGGCGTCGAGGTCGCCGAGCACGGCCGTGAACGCGGCGTTGAAGGCGGCGGCATCGCGGTGCAGGCGCGGCCGAGGCTCGTAGTCGCCCATCCGGGGGTCCCGCACCATGGGCACCACCTCGACGTCGGCCGGGCACGGCAGGGAGGGGCCCGTCGGCCTGCCCGGGGCGTCCCCGCAGCGGTACTCCCGCCCCTGCTGCATCCCCTCGAACCGGTAGTAGTGGGCCACGCTGCCGCTCTCGCACACGCCGAGGACCTCGCCCTCGCCCTCCACGATGAGGTCGCCGAGGTGGCGGAGGGCGGCGGCGGCGCCCGGCACCGCGATGTCCTGGTTCCCGAACCACCGGCACTGGCGCTCGGTGCGGCCCCTGCCGGGGAACACGCAGGCCTCCCCCCGCTCGTCCACGAGGCGCTCGATCCCCTCCACGATGGCCTGGTAGAACGCGCCCACGCTGCCGTAGTGCTCGCCCATGGCCAGCAGCCGCACGCCGGGCGGCGGCGCGGTCAGGAGGCCCTCGGGCACCGGCGCCGGGCGCTCGAGGCGGCGGGCCTGCTCCACGAAGGCGTCGCCGAAGGGGAGCAGAGACAGCTCCGCGGGCTCGCCGCCGACGCGGAGCTGCGCCGGGTACGAGCACGGCGGGCGAAGGTCGGGTTGCCCGCCGGTGGCGACCAGGGTGTTGGCGGCCACGGCCAGGTGGCGCATCTCGTCGACGGCCACCTCGGCGACCAGGTGGGCCGGCCGCGACCCCCCGTCGCGGATGGTCCACCACGCGCACAGGTAGGGCGGGATGATGGCCAGCTCCAGCTCCACGGCCGCCTGGAGGGCCTCGTGCAGCTTCTCCAGGGAAGCGATGGGCGGCGGGGTCACGGGGCCGACCCGCCGGCGGCCGGGGGCGCCCCGGCCAGCTCGGCCTCGATGCCGGCGAGGACGCCCAGGGAGGGCAGCCGGGCCAGGGCCACCACGTTCTCGGCCACGATCTCCTCGGGGTGGAACAGCTGGCCGGTGGCGTTGCCCCCCACCAGGGCCCGGTACTGCGGCCACAGGGGCGAGGCGTCGTCCATGCGGTGGGCCAGGGGCCGCCCGTCGTCGCCGACCACCGCCTTCCACCGGCCCGCCGCCCCCGGCTCGACCGCCAGGAACCACCACCGCACGTGGTCGAACAGGTCGCCGCCCACGTAGGGCCCCGGGGCCACCAGCACGGGCGCCAGCCACCGCTCCACGCCGCCCTCGGCCGATCGTGACGGTCCCTCGGGCACGCGCATGCTGATGCACACGTCCAGGGCCGGGGCGTCGGGGTTGGTGATGCGCAGGTCGGGGAGCAGGGCGGGCGACTCCGGTGCCGGCCACGGCACGGCCGGGAGCTCGACCTCGTGGTCGAGCTGGCGGTAGCCCACCAGCGCGTACAGCGCCCGGCGCCGGGCCGGGTCGTGCTTGGAGACGAGGTGGAACAGCTCGTGGACGACCAGGTCGGCCAGGCGCCGCTCGTCGGCCCGGGGGTAGCGGGGGCTGCCGGGCACGGCGCCGGGGGCGAGGCTGGCGACCTTGGCGGCGGGCAGGGCGACGACGCCGTCGCCCCGGGTGTAGGCGGCGTGGCCCTCCTCCCGCCCGGTGGTGCGCACCAGGTGGACGGTCGCCGGCAGCGCCACGTCCCAACGGGACAGCAGGGCGCCCACGTCGGCCACCACCCGGCCGAGGGCGTCGACCTCGGCGGGCGCCCAGTCCATGGCCTGGGCACCGGCGAAGGCGAGGTACGCCTCCCGGGTCACGGTGAGGGCGCCGGCCGGGACGTTGAGGCGCACCTGGCGGTCGAAGGGGCTCATGCGCTCCACGAAGGCGTCGGCCGAGGCCAGGAGGCGGCTGCCGGTGGTCGCGCCCGCCGCCACCACGGCGCAGCCGCCGACCCGCCCTACCTCGGCGTCGCCGTTGACGGCCTCGCTCACGGCGCGCCCGCCCCCGGAGGCGCCACCAGGTCCCGGTACAGGCGGATGACCTCCCGCTTGCCCGCCGACAGCTCCCGGGTGACCGGCATGCGCACCGTCGAGTCGATCGGGTGGTCGACCAGGTCGGTGATGCGCCCGATGTTGCGGTCGACGGTGTCGCGGTCGCCGAGGTCGAGCCGGGCGGCGTACCGCATGGCCGGGTAGACGGCGTCGTAGTAGGAGAGCACGTGCTCGTACAGGAAGTCCCACGCCTTCTTCCGGTCGCCGGCCAGCTCCTGGAACCGGCCCGGCAGCTCCCCGTCGAAGGGCAGCACCCGCACCGTCCAGAAGAAGGCGGTGGTCGTCGTCCACCGGGTGGCCCCCTCCTCCGGCAACAGGGGCTGGATGACCGGGGGCGGGTCGGGGCGCTCCTCGCTCTCGGCGTAGGGCAGGACGGCCACGGTGGCGAAGCCGGGCCGCAGCGGCGTGAGGCACACCTCGGCCCGCGCCTGGCCCGGAGGCACGACCAGGTCGGCATCGGGGAGGGCAACGACCGCGGACGCCCCCGTGGCCACGACCCAGCACCGGGGGCCGGGGCACGGCGGGGGCGGCTCGGGCAGGTACTGGGCCAGCCGCAGGCGAACCGGCGTCCCCGGCACCTCTCCCTTGTGGCGGACGTCCACCACCACCGTGGCCGTTCGTCCCGCGTCGAGCCACACGCCCCGCGGCGAGGGGTGGGCGGTGAGGGGCTCCTCCTCCAGAGCCGCGGCCGGGGCGGCGGGGACGAGGCGCAGGGTGCCGGCGGCGACGGCGTTCCCGTCCACCCCGTCGGGGAGCCGGCGGTCGACGATCCCCGCCGTGGCCTCGTACCGCTCGGCGGCGTAGTCGGCGTGCTCGAGGGTGGCGAGGACCACCGGCGGGGCGCCGTCGCCCTCCAGCACCAGGCTCAGCGGGCCCAAGTCGGCCTTGGCGCCCGAGCCGTCCCGTTCTGCGACGGTGGCGCCCAGGTCGACGCTGACCACCCGCTCCGCGGCGTGCACCTCGACCACGGCCGGGCCGAGCGGCGCCGGCCCCTCCACCGCCGCCCGGGCCCGCGGGGTGAGGAGCCGGCCGGTGGGTACGCCGGCCGGCTCGCCCTTGATCCACAGCCCCACGGTGCCGAGGACCCGGGACACGGCCGGGTTCTGCCCCGGCTCCCAGCCCTCGGCCAGCTGCTCGTCCCACAGCTGGCAGAGCCGGGTGTAGCGGGCGGAGCGGCCCTGGCAGTCCTGGAACGCCTCCCCCTGGAAGTAGCGGGTCAGGTACACCGACATGCGCACCATGAGCCCCTTCACCTCGGGCCGTCCCAGCTCGCGCTCCACCCGGGCGGCCCACGGCGAGGACGTGGGAGGCGGCAGGCGGAGGGTGTCCCCTTTGGGAAGGCACGCCTGGAACACGGCGCCCCCCACGGCGGCCAGCTCCAGGTCCCGGCACCCGTTCAGGTTGCGCTCCAGGTTCAACCATGCAGACGTCATGAACGTGCCCGGCTCCACCTCGCCGTCGAGCAGCGCGCCGGGCGCCGAGTCGTCGCCGATCTGGACCCGGCGCAGGAACACGCAGGTGCTCCAGAACGAATCGGGGTTGACGTCGACGACGCGGGCGGCGCCGGCGAACGCCGAGCCCGGGTACGAGTCGCCGGCCACGTCGACGTAGGCCCCCACCAGCGCCTCCTCGGCGTGGTCGCCGAGGACGGGCACGCCGTAGTCGAGCTGGGTGCCGGTGACCACCGTGCGGGCCGAGGCCGTGTGCAGCGCCACCTCGTTGCCGCCGTAGTAGTTCCACTCGGCCGGCGGCTGGTACCAGCCACCCTGCTCACCCTGGTACCACCGGAGGGTGCGGGCCCACTCGGGGAACCGCAGGCGGGCGTTGGCCCTCGTGATGGGCGGGGCCTGGCTTTCGAGGTAGCTCCAGTTGAGCTCGGCCCCCACCACGTCGACCGTCTCCCACTGGTCGTTGTTGTTGAGCGTGGCCGGGTTCCACGACGCCTCGCCCCTGAAGAAGAGGCGGGGCACCGACAGCACGCTCATGCCGCGCCCTTTCCCGGCGCCGGCGGGGCCGGGCCGAGCAGGGACGCCACCACTCGGAACACGCCCACCGCCCTGCCGTCGACCGTGACGACGAGGTCGGTCGGTGTGTGGCGGCGGGCGGGGTCCGACTGGGCCAGGAGGGCGTCGAGCTGCTCGGGTGTCACCTCGAGGGTCATCGTGGCCGCCGTCTCCGGGCCGGTCGCCACCAGCGCCCGCGCCGCCGGCGGCTCGGGCGGCGACGGGTGCCGGTGGGCGGCCAGGTTGCCGACCATGGGACCTCCTTTCGTCGGCGTCCAGGGCGGGATCACTACCACGCCGTCGCCCGCCGGTCGACCGGAAGGGCCGGCGGCGCCGTTGCCGCCGGCCCCGCGGGCCGTTCCTCGTCGGGGGCCGGCCCCTCAGCGGTGCACGGTGAGGTTGCCGCCCTGGAGCGGGCCGGACACGTCGAGCACCACGGCGCCGGTGGCGTCGCGCACCACGATGTGGATGGTGTCGGCCGTGCCCTTCCTGCCGCCGCCGTTGCGGTTGTCGACCACCGACACCTCGTATGTGTGGCCGCCGACGCCGTCCCAGCGGCCGGCGCCGCCCCACTGGGCGGTGTTGGCCGACGACGCCATGGTGGTGACGGTGTCGCCGTGGAAGCGGTGCTTCCCGGGGGCCCGCACCTGGACCTGGCCGCTCAGGGTGCCGTCGGGCGCCTGCTTGGCCACGAAGCCGAACGAGGTGGGCCCGTCGCCGACCACGAAGCCACCGCCGGTGACCTTGGTGGCCCGGTCGAAGATGACCACCACCACATCGGCCGAGCCGGTCCCGCCGTCGTCGTCGCTCACGCTCACCGAGATGGTGGGCGTGGCGATGGACGAGTAGGCGTGGCTGCCCGAGCATGTGCCGGCCCCGATGGTCCCGGCCTCGACGCTGCCGTCGCCCCAGTCGATCGAACAGGTGTGGGTGTCGTTGGCCCCGGCGTCGGCGAAGGTGGCGGTGAGCGTCACCGTCGAGCCGACCAGGTGCAGCGACATGTCCGCCGGGGCGCTGACGGCCACGGTGGGATCGGCGTTGCCCACGGTGAGCACGGCCGTGTCGGTCACGGCCGGGCCTCCGTCGCTGGCCGACAGCGTGAGGGCGTAGGAGCCGTCGTCGGTGCAGGTGACCGAGGTGTCCACGGCCGAGGCGTCGGCGAAGCTGCACGCCGCGCCGGAGTCGACGCCCGCCCCCGGCGTCCACGACCACGTGGACGTCACCGTGTCGGCGGCGTCGGGGTCGCCCACGGTGGCGTCGAGGGCGACCGATGCGCCCTCGGGTCCGGCGTAGGGACCGCCGGCCTCCACCGAGGGGGCGGTGTTGGGCGGGGCGCCCGAGACCGTGATCTGGGCGGTCGGGCCGGTGGGCGCCACCGCGACCGAGGTGGACGTGGCGCCGGCGTGGTTGAGGTAGGTGCCCGGGGTGGCCGAGACGGTGACGGCGAAGTGCAGCGAGAGGCTGCTCCCGGCCGGCACGCTCAACGGTCCCGACCAGGTGAGGTCCTGGCCGCTCACCACCGGGTCGGCGGTCGTGGCTCCCGTGGACGAGCCTGCGGTGTAGGAGAATCCGGGCGGGAGCGTGTCGATGATCGAGTCGAGCGTCACCTGGGTGGCGTTCGGGTTGGCGACCGTGATCGTGTAGCCGCCGGCCGCGCCCGGCGCGGCCGTGGCGCTGTCAGCGGTCTTGGTGGTGGTCAGGGGGACGATCCCGAGCGGCGAGAACGTGGTGAAGTGGGAGACGACGGCCGAGGCTCCCGGCGCAAGGCTGAGGCTCCAGCTGAGCCCGATGCCGTTGTCCACGTAGTCGGCGCACTGGTCGCACAGGTTGGGCAGGGGCTGTTGCGTCCCCACCGCGCCCCACACGCTGCTGTAGTAGGACTCGAGGTAGCTGCTGCCCGGGGTCAACGGGAAGAACTGCTCGATCCGCGATCCGGGGACGACGGTGCCGGTGCCGTCGTCGACACCCGCCACGCACGACACGGCGCCGGTGGCGGCGTCGTAGGCGCCGAAGCCCAGGTCGGAGTTCTGGAGGTAGCAGTCCCCGGCCTTGTAAAGCACCGCGCTCAGGGGGGCGGCGCCGGTGTTGGTGACCTGGGTGTCGGTTCGGTAGGACTCCTGGCCGACCACGTAGCTGTCGGTCTGGGTGAGACGAACGCCCGTGGTGCCGGCGTCGACGACGGTGACGATCGTGAAGGGGTCGGCGCTCGTGCCGCTCCCCCCGCTCGCCTGGCTGACCGGGGTGAAACCGGTGCGGGGGGATGCGCCTCCCCCGGCCGGGATGGAGGCGGGGCCGAACAGCGTGCCTCCCGTGGCGAGCAGGGTGCCGCAGGCGGTGTCACCGTAGAACTCACCGGCGCTGTCCTGCACGTGGTTCACGGCGCAGTTCAGGTCGGGGCTGATGGTGATGTTGGTCAATGGCCCCGGCGAGGTGATCGTGGACGCCGAAGCGGGACCCGCCGACCCCACCAGGGCGGCCAGTGCCGAGAACAGCGAGGCCAGTACCACGAGCGCGGTTCGCCTCTTCGTCGTCCGGCCCGGCCCTGCTGGCCCTGCCGCATTTGTCAGCTGCCCTGCGTGTCCCATCCCCGCCTCCATTCGCGAACTCCGCCCGGTCGGGCGGCTCACGGTGATGGTGGGCGCTGGCCGTCTCGTCGGCATCGGAGGCCAGCCCTTATGTGCACCCTCGAATTTGGCCCCTGGGATCTGCCCGGGCGGGGGACCGGCGGCGCGCGGAGCAGGGGGGCGGCAGGTGCCGCCCCCCTGCCGCCCCCACCCCCGAGCGGTCGCTCAGTGGACGGTGAGGTTCCCGCCCTTCAGGGGCTTGTCGCCGCCCGAGGTGTACACGACGTTGCCGGGGTTGGACGTCTGGTACACCTTCACGGCGATGGTGTCGCCCTTCTTCGAGCCCGACGACCCGTTGTCCACCACCGTGACCTCGAAGGTGTACCCGGGCGCGCCCTGCCACTTCCCGGTCCCCTTCCAGCTCACCTTGTTGGCGGCGAGGGTCACCACGGCGTTCGCCGTGTCCCCGTGGAACCTGCCCTTGCCGTTGTTGGTGCGGAGCTGCAGCTGGCCCTTGAACAGCCCGCCCGCCTGGGGGACGAGGTTGAGGCCGAAGCTGGTCCGGTAGGCGGTGGAGCTGGTGAACCACCCGCCGCCCGTCACCTTGGCCGCCGCCGCCTGCACGGTCACCAGGGTGTCGGCGGGAGCGGCGGGCGACGCGCAGCCGGTGTACCAGTCGTCGCCGGCGAAGCCGGCCACCACGCCGTACACGTCGGCGGGCAGCGGGACCGACGTGGACGCCGCCCCGGTGGCGCCGGTGACGGCGGTGTGGGTGGCGACGGCGCCGGAGGAGCTGGTCAGCGTGAACGTGACCGCCTTGCCGGTGAGGTCGCCGAGGCTGGTGTCGGGCTCGCCCAGCTGGGCGGCCAGCGTGGTGTTGGCCAGCGGCGCCACCAGCGTGTCGCCCGTGTAGTCGATGGTGCAGTCCTCCCTCGTGATGGAGAACGGGTCGCCGTCGGCCGACGCCAGGTGGGCGGCGTCCCCGGCGAAGCTGGTCCCGACCGTGGTGGCCGAGCCCGGCTGCTGGGTGACGGTGAGCGCCGTGGAGGCATCGCCGTTGGCGTCCGTGGGCCCGGCCGACGCCGCCTGGCTGCCGAGCATGAAGCCCAGCGTCTTGCCCGCCAGCGGGGCGTTCGGGACGACCGAGGCGTCCACCAGGCGGCCCGACACTGTCACCGGGTCCGAGTACTGCACGCTGGCGCCGCCGGTGTAGGCGACGGAGGTCGGCGCCTGCGGCTGCGACACCACGATCGTGACCGACCGCTGGGTGGCACCGAGGCCGTGCTGGTCCCGGGCGGTCAGGGTGAGCAGCACGGTCCCCGTGGCCGACGGCGTCCAGGAGAAGCTGCCGGTCGCCGGGTTGGCGGGGGTCGTGGTGTGCGTCGCACCGGCGGGTGCGCCCAGCACGGCCAGCGTCACGGTGTCGCCGCTGTCGGGGTCGGTGGCGGCCGTGCCGAAGGTGACGGGCGCGCCCACCGAGGCGTTGATGACCGTGCCGTCAGCGGGAGTCGGAGAGGTGAACACCGGCGCCTGGTTGGGCGACGTGCTGAGGCGGATGAAGAAGTCGACCGGGATCCGGGACACCACGCCGGAGCCGACCACGTTCTCGACCACGACCTGCGTCGAGTAGAAGGTGTCCCCGCCGGAGGTGTTCAGGGTGGCGCCCGTGGTGTCCCACGAGTAAAGCCCCGACGCGGGATCGACGGCCGCCGCGTTGGTGGCGTGCGGCGGGCCGGGCTGGGCGAACCCGCCGCTGAACCCGCCGGCCTCGACGTCGGTGGCCAGGCGCCAGCGCAGGGCCTGCCCGTCGGGGTCGTGGGCCGGCACGGTGAACTGGCACACGGCGTCGACGGGGCAGTCCACGATGGGCGAGACCAGGCTGACCGGGCTGGCCGACGTGGCGGCGAGGTCGACGAGCGCCTCGAACCGCACGCTCCCGTCCGGGTTGTTCACGTGCTGGGGCCCGCTGAGGCGGCAGCAGTTGGCCATGCTCGCCACGAACGGCCCCGTGGTGGGGTAGCTGTGGCTCACCATCGCCTCACCGGAGACCACGTCGTTGGCCGCGTCCGCGGACGTGACGGTGAAGGTGGGGCACTCCTGCCCCGAGCCGTCGCCGAAGTCGATGCACGCCGGGCTGAACGTGGCGCCCGGGCTCGGCGCCGACCAGAAGAAGAAGCTCATCCGCCACGATCCCGTGAGGTGGAACTCGGCGGTGGTGGGACCGGTCCTCTCCCAGGTGATCTGGTTCGCCCGGAAGTGGGTGGCGCCGGCAGGCGGCGCGACGCCGCCGGTGACGCCGAGCGCCGCCAGCATCACGGCGGCGACGAGGAGGCAGGCGAGCGTGGGGCGCCGGCGCCCGCCGCCGGGCGAGCAAGGTGTCGAAGCGGGCACGTCCGTGCCCGTGTGGTCGTGTCTCATGTCCTGCCTCCCCTCGGCCCGCCCCGGGCGGGCGGGCCCGTCGCCATGGTCCGCTGCGCCGACTTCGGTCGCATCGGGGCGAGACCCTCGGATCCACCCTGGGATTTCGGCGGAGCCTGCCGTGCCGCCACCCGGCGCGCGAAGGGGTCGGCCGCGCCGCCCCCCGTCGCGCCCGCCCGGGCCTTCCGCCGCCGAGGCCCGGGCGAACGGCGACGATCGTCGCCGCCCGGGTGGGCCGGCCGCATCGGGGTGTCGCCCTAGGATCGGCCCTGGGATTTGGTGCATTCCGGACCGGTCCGGGCGGAGGTGCAGGTGCGAACGGTTGCCCACGGCGGGCTGCTCGAGCGGGACGGCGAGCTCGAGCGGCTGGGGACGGCCCTCGAGCTGGCGGCGGGCGGCGAGGCGTCTCTGGTCGTGGTCGAGGGGGGCCCAGGGGCGGGCAAGACCAGCCTGCTCGCCGCCGCCCGCGACCGGGCCCGGGCCCTCGGCCTGCGGGCGCTGTCGGCGCGGTGCGTCGAGCTGGAGCGGGACTTCGCCTTCGGCGTCGTCCGCCAGCTCTTCGAGCCCGCCCTGGCCGGGCTGGCCGAGGAGGAGCGGTCCCGCGTCGTGGCCGGCGCCGCCGCCCTGGCCCTGCCCGTCGTGTGCGACCCGGCCACCGCCCCGCCGCCGCCGCCCGGGCGCGACGTCCACGCCACGCTCCACGGGCTGTACTGGCTGCTGTCCAACCTGGCCGAGTCGCAGCCCGTGGTCGTGCTGGTGGACGACGCCCAGTGGGGGGACGGGCCGTCCCTGCGCTTCCTCGACTTCCTGGCCCGGCGCCTGGAGGGCCTGCCCGTGGCCGTCGTGGTGGCGGTCCGCCCGGGCGGCGAGGCGGCCCGGCCCGACGGGCTGGCCCGCCTCCTGACCGAGCCGTCGGCCGAGGTGGTGGTCGCCGCCCCGCTCGGTGTGGCGTCGGTGGGCCGGCTCGTGGCCGCCCGGCTCTCCGCCGAGCCCGACGGCGAGTTCTCCCGCGCCTGCCACGACGCCACCGGCGGCAACCCCTTCCTGGTCCACGCCCTGGTGGAGGAGGTCACCCGGCGGGGGCTGGCGCCCGTGCGGGGTGAGGCGGCCCGCATCCGGGAGTTGGCCCCGCCGTCGGTCGCCCGGGCCGTGCTGGCCCGCATGTGCGCGCTCCCGCCGGAGGCGCCGGCCGTGGCCGAGGCGGTCGCCGTGCTGGGCGACGGTGCCGAGCTGCGCCACGTCGCCGCCCTGTCCGGCGTCGACCCCGACCGGGCGGCGGCGGCGGCCGACGCCCTGGCCTCGGCGGGCGTGGTCGCCCGGGGCCGCCCCCTCCGCTTCGCCCATCCCATCGTCCGAGCCGCCGTCCACGACGACATCCCCGACGGCCGGCGCAGCGAGCTGCACCGCCGGGCAGCGGCCCTGCTGGCCGCCGCCGGCGCTCCGCCCGGGCAGCTGGCCGCCCACCTGGTGGCGTGCGACCCGGCGGGGGACCCCGAGGTGGTGGCCACGCTGCGGGACGCGGCGGCGCGGGCCCTCGCCTCCGCCGCGCCGGAGACGGCCGCCGCCTACCTCGACCGGGCGCTGACGGAGCCGCCGGCGCCCGAGGTGCGCAGCGAGGTTCTGGTGGAGCTGTGCATCGCCGAGGCGCGGGTGCCGCACCGAGCGTCGTTCGAGACGCTGCGCCGGGGGCTGGAGCGCACCACCGACGGGCGCCACCGGGCGGCCATCGCCCTCGAGCTGGCCCAGGTGATCGGCGGTGTGGCCGACACCGCCGCCGCGCTCGAGGTGCTGGCCGGCGTCATCGGAGAGCTCTGCCGGGCCGAGCCCGAGCTGGCCCTGGCCATCGAGGCCGACTACATCAGCGTGGCCCGGCTCCACGCCCCCACCCGCGACGACGCCCTCGCCCGCCTCGAGCGGCTGCGCCACCGGGCCGGGCCCGACACCCTTCCCGGGTGCGTGCTGCTGGCCAACCTGGCGCTCGACGCGCTGGAGCGAGGGGTGGCGGCCGCCGAGGCGGCGGTCCTGGCCGAGCGGGCGCTGTCGAGCGGGCTGCTGCTCGACGAGGGACGGTGGGTCTTCGCCTACGCGGCCAACACCCTGGTGTGCACCGACCGGGTGCACGACGCGGACCGGGCGTGGAGCGAGCTGTTGGCCCTGGCCCGGGAGCGGGGGTCGCTGACGCTGTTCATGCTGGCGTCGGTGTGGCGGTCGCACCTGGCCTACCGCTGCGGGGCGGTGACCGACGCCGAGGTGGACGCCCGCCTGGGCTACGACACCTGCCGGCGCCATGCCTGGGACTTCTCGTCGTCGTACGCCCTTGCCTTCCTCGTCGACGCCCTCGTCGAGCGGGGCGAGCTGGACGAGGCCGAGGGGCTGCTGGCGCAGCACCCCGGGCCCGCCACGCTGCACTACCTGCTGCACGGCCGCGCCCGCCTGCGCCTGGCCCAGGGGCGCCCCCGCGACGCCCTGGCCGACGCCCTGGAGTGCGGGCGCCGCTTCGAGGCGGCCGGCGGCGGGCGCAACCCGGCCGTCTCCCCCTGGCGGTCCACCGCCGCCGAATCGCTCGGCCGGCTCGGGCGGCGGGCCGAGGCGGTGCGCCTGGCCGACGAGGAGGTCGGGCACGCCCGCGCCTTCGGGGCCGGGCGTGCCGTCGGCGTGGCCCTCCGGGCGCGCGCGGTCGTGGAGGAGGGTGGCGGCCGGCTCGAGCGGCTGACCGAGGCGGTGGACGTCCTGGCCGGTTCGCCCGCCCGCCTCGAGCACACCCGGGCCCTGGTGGACCTGGGCGCGGAACTGCGCCGCTCCGGCCGCCGCAGCGACGCCCAGGAGCCGCTCCGGCTGGCCATGGACCTGGCCGAACGGGGCGGCGCCCGCGCCCTGCGCGACCGGGCGCACGACGAGCTCCTGGCCAGCGGGCTGCGGCCCCGGCGCTTCGCGGTGGCCGGCGCCTCGGCGCTCACGCCCACCGAGCAGAGGGTGGCGGCCATGGCCGCCGAGGGGATGGCGAACCGTGAGATCGCCCAGGCGCTGTTCGTGAGCCTGAAGACGGTCGAGGCCCACCTGAGCGGCGCCTACCGCAAGCTCGCGATCACCGCCCGCTCGCAGCTGGCCGGCGCCCTCGAAGTGCCGAGCGCCCGCTGACGCACCCCGCCGCCGAGCGGAGCCGCGGGGCCGTCGAGGTCAGGGTCCACAGGTCGCCCCGCACACGTCCACAGCCTTTGCCCCCTTGTGATCCACAGGATCTCGGGGCGAGGGTGAGGACGAGGTTCCGGCCAATGGTCATCGACTGCACCGCGCTCGCTCAGGAACTGCGCCGCCGGCGCGTGGGCCGACCGGCCCTGGTGGACACCCTGGCGGCGTCCACCGGCTCGACCTGGCTGCCGGGCGACCTCGAGCAGGTGCCCTCGTCGCTGCTGGTGCTGGCCGCCATGTCGATGGCGGGCCCGGGGCCGACCAGCGGTGGCGGCCGCTGACCGCCGCCTCTACGTGTGGGTTCCCTCGGTGTCGCCGCCGAGGGCGCTCCAGACGGCCTGGACGTTGGGGTAGTCGTCGTCGGCGGCGAGGGAGCGGATGCGGTCCACCACGTGGGGCGGCGCCGACGACGACTACCCCAACGT
>Ga0247717_1000040_pt1 | contig 34789 bp, 30 predicted proteins | sample 24E_NmetaG_FD_189047 | JGI IMG/M metagenome (GOLD analysis project Ga0247717, IMG submission 189047) | Soil microbial communities from hillslope of Landscape Evolution Observatory, University of Arizona, Oracle, AZ, United States - 2-4-E_N | ecosystem: Engineered > Artificial ecosystem >... | reverse complement strand
CGAGCTCTGGGGTGGGGTCCGCAGCGTCGGGCTGAACCTGAAGGACGCCGAGGCCTTCGCCGTCGCCGAGCGGCTCGTCGCCACCTGCGACGTGTTCCTGTCGAACTTCTCGGCACCGGCGCTGCGCGACAGCGGCCTCGGCTACGAGGCGCTCGCCGCCCTGCGGCCCGATCTCGTCTACGTCGTGCTGCCCGGGTTCGGCGCCACCGAGGGCACGCCGTACCACGACTATCTCGCCTGGGGCCCCAACCAGGCGCCGCTGGTCGGCCTGGACGAGCTCACCGGCTGGCCCGACCGGCCGCCCGCCGCGATCGCCAGCATCGCGCTGCCCGACTACACCAACGGGCTCACCGGCGTCGTCGGCGCGCTCGCCGCCCTCGAGCACCGCGACCGCACCGGCGAGGGGCAGCGGGTGGAGGTCGCGCAGTTCGAGGCCACCGTCGCCCTCCTCGGCGACATCCTGGTCGACCATGACCGGACTGGCCACGTGCCGGGCCGCGCCGGCAACCGGGGCGGGTGGGCCGCGCCCGAGGGCGTGTACCCGTGCCGGGGCCGAGACCGGTGGGTGGCGATCACCGTCGAGGACGACGCCGGGTGGGCCGCACTGTGCCGGGTCGCGGTCCGGCCCGAGTGGCTGGCCGACGAGCGCTTCGCGACCGCCGAGGGGCGCCTCGCCCACCTCGACGAGCTCGACGCGCTGATCGCCGGGTGGACGGCGGCCCACACCGACGCCGAGATCGCCGAGTGGCTCCAGGCCGCCGCGGTGGCCGCCGCCGCCGTGGTCGACAACGCCGCCCTGCTCGCCGACCGGCACCTCGCCAGCCGGGGCTTCTGGGGCGCGCCGCCCAACACCCGGTTCGGGCCCGACCTGACGACGTCGATCCCGATCAACCTGGCCGCGACCCCCGGCGGCATCGAGCGGGGCGCGCCGTCCTTCGGCGAGGACAACGAGGAGGTGCTCGTGGGCCTGGCCGGGTGCACGCCCGAGCAGGTGGCGGCGATGGCCGAGCGGGGCGCGGTGTGGCCGATGGGCGATCCCGCCGTCCGCTTGCGCCGGCCCTATCTCGACTGGGTGCCCCAGCTCCTGCCCGAGCTGGACTGGGGGCCGCGCTCGTGACCGGCGCGCTCGACGGGATCCGGGTCCTCGAGCTCGGCGACGAGAGCGTGGCCTACGCCACCAAGCTGCTCGCCGACCTCGGCGCCGACGTGGTCCGGCTCGAGCCGCCCGGGGGCAGCCGGCTGCGCCACCTGCCTCCGAAGGGGCTCGGCTCGGCGTACTTCGACACCAACAAGCGGTCGGTCGTCGCCGACATCGGGACCGAGGAAGGTCGAGCGCGGCTCGCCCGGCTCGCGGCCCGGGCCGACGTCGTGGTCGACACGAGCCCGCCCGGCCACCTCGACGGGCTCGACACCGGGCCCGCCGCCCTGTGCGCCGCCAACCCGGCACTGGTGTGGGTGGCCGTCACGCCCTTCGGCCTCACCGGTCCCCGGCGGCACTGGCGGGCCTCGAACCTCACCGCGTGGGCGCAGTCGGGCGTGCTGCGCACGACCGGCGAACCCGACCGGCCGCCGGTCGTGCCGGGCGGGCCGGTGCGGCTGGCCCACGTGCTGGCGTCGTTCAACGCCGCCATCGGCGCGCTGCTCGCGCTGCGGGCCTGGCGGCGGACGGGACAGGGTCAGGTGGTGGACGTGTCGATCGTCGAGTCGGCGATGCTTGCCGGCATCGAGGTCGGCGTGCCGTACTGGGTCGATGACCTCGTGCCCCGCGAGCGCCAGGGCAACCGGCGCGCCGCCATCCGGCCGTGGGGGCTGTACCCGTGCGCCGACGGCTGGGCGTCGGTGGTCATCGTGGTCCCCGAGCACTGGGACGCGCTCGCGGCGTGGATGCACGAGCGGACCGGCAACGAGGCGGCGACCGAGCCCGTCTTCCGCGAGGTGCTGACGCGGGTCGAGGCGGCCGAGCTGGTCGACGAGTGGACCAGCGAGCTGACCGTGACGTACCCGAAGCACGAGCTGTTCGCCGAGGCCCAGCGCCGGGGCATCCCGTGCACGCCGGTCAACACCGTCGCCGACCTCGCCGAGGACCCGCACCTCGCGGCCCGGGGGTTCTGGGTCGACGTCGAGGATCCCGAGCTCGGCACCGTGCGCATGCCCGGTGCGCCGTACCGGCTGTCGGCGACGCCGTGGCGGGCGGGCCGGGCGCCGCGCCTCGGCGAGCACGACGCCGACCCCGATCTGGCCTGATCGGATCGCCCGTTGTGCGGGTCGGGGTGCCGGCGTAGGTTGGCGGCGCCGACGGGGGGCGCCCGTCTCGAGCAGCTGGGGGGCCGGCATGGCCGAGGCCGAGCAGGCGGTCGAGGACACGCTCGAGGGGGCGCACGTCCGATCTGAGGTGCGGGCGTGGCTCGCCGACGCGTGGGACCCGGACCTGACGGTGCGGGCGTGGTGGCAGCGGCTGGGCGAGTCGGGCTGGGGGTTCCCGACCTGGCCGCGGGAGTGGTTCGGCCGCGGGCTGTCGCCGGAGCTGGCCGCCGTCGTGCGCGACGAGCTGCGCCGGGCCGGCGCCCTCGGCCCACCCGGCGGTCTCGGCCAGGGCCTGGCGGCGCCGACGATCGTCGCCCACGCCACCGAGGAGCAGAAGGGGTGGTGGCTGCCGCCGCTGGCGACCGGCGCCGAGGCGTGGTGCCAGCTCTTCAGCGAGCCCGGCTCCGGCTCCGACCTCGCCAGCCTCCAGACGAGGGCGGTGCGCGACGGCGACGAGTGGATCGTCAACGGCCAGAAGGTGTGGACCTCCGGTGCTCGCCAGGCGGTCAAGGGCATGCTGCTGGCCCGCACCGACGTCGATGCCCCGAAGCACCGGGGGATCACCTACTTCATCATCGACGTTGACCAGCCCGGCATCGAGATCCGGCCGCTCAAGCAGATGAACGGCGCGGCCAGCTTCAACGAGGTGTTCTTCACCGATGCCCGGGTGCCGCACGCCAACGTCGTGGGCGACGTCGGGGCCGGCTGGGGCGTGGCCATCACCACCCTCGCCTACGAGCGGGCCGGCATCGGCGGGGACATGATGAGCCAGGCGACACCGGGTGAGAAGGCCGGGTTCCTCGACCGGCGGGCGGGCGACGTCGTCGCCGGCGTGGGCGTGGGCGGCGAGGCGGAGATGGGCTCGATGATGGCGGCCTTCGCCGGCGGGTCCCGGCTGCTGCGGTCGGCGGCCGAGGCGATGGGGGTCACCGGCGACCCGGTCGTGCGCCAGGGCATCGCCCGCATCCACGCCATGAACGAGGCGACCCGGCTCACCGGTGACCGCGCCGTCGCCGCCATCCGCGCCGGCGGCCGCCCCGGGCCCGAGGGCTCCACCGGCAAGCTCGCCGCCGCGGTGAACCTGCACGCCACCCGCGACGTCGGCATGTCGATCCTCGGGGCGCACGGCATGCTCGCGGGCGAGGACGCGCCCCTCGGTGGCGAGGTGCAGAACGTGGCGCTGTCGGCGCATGCCATCTCCATCGCCGGCGGCACCAACGAGGTGCAGCGCAACATCATCGGCGAGCGGGTCCTCGGCCTCCCGAAGGAGCCCCAGGTGGATCGCGACGTGCCCTTCCGCGAGCTGCGGGTCGGCACCCAGCGCGGCGACGGCTGAGCGCCCTCAGCCGGCCCAGGCCTCGACCAGCGCGCGCATCGACCGCCCGGCGCGCGCCACGAACGCGTCGTCGCGCCGGCCGTCGTCGTGGTCGAGCCAGTGCAGGACCGAGGCCACGAGCACGTCCACGATCGTCTCGGCGGCCCAGGTCTCCAGCGACTCGTCCGAAAGGAGGGGTGCCAGCCGCGATCGGGCGTAGGCGACCGCGAGGGACCGGAACCGCTCGACGTGCTCGGCGAACTGCGGCTCGCGCGCCGAGTGCCGCCAGAGCAAGGCGAAGCCGTCGGGATCCTCGCGGGCGACGGCGAGGAACGCCCGGGCCGGTGCCTCGGCGGGATCGCCGTGCGCGACCGCTTCGGCGAACACCGCCGCCAGCCGGGCCGCGACCTGCTCGATGACCGACCGGTACAGCTCCTCCTTGGAGTCGAAGTGGCGGTACACGATCAGCTTGGACACGCCGGCCGACGCCGCGATCGTCTCCATCGAGGTGGCGGCGAAGCCGGCGTCGGCGAACGCGGCGGCGGCGCCGTCGAGGATCGATGCGCGGCGTTCGTCGCGACGCAGCAGCGGGCGGGTCGCCGTCACCGTCGACCGCCGGCGATGCCCGTTGTGAAGTCTGTCACGACGTGGACCATTGCCCTTCTCGGCTGCCGCGGCATAGGGTTGCCTCACGAGTGTAGCCCCGTGAGGCAACACAGGTTCGCGCCGCTGTCGCGGCGCCGGAGGGAGCGAGCATGAGCAACCTGCAGCTGGACTACACCTGGGACGAGCTGCTCTCGACCCACGACGTCGAGGAGCCGCTCGTCCTGAACGGCGTGCGGTGCCACGGTGGCTACCTGTCCGACGGCACCTACGTCTCGCCCCGCACCAAGTTCCGGACCGAGGCGATCCGCAGCTGGCAGCAGCACCACGAGGAGCTCACCGGCACGCCGGTGCTGACCGCGCCGCTCGAGACGTGGCCCGGCAACTACCCGAACGTCGCCCAGGCGAAGCTCCTGCTGCGCAACGGGATCCGCGAGCCGATGATCGTGCAGCTCACCCGCATCGGCACCGTCGAGGGCTTCGGCGCCATGATCCGCTACCTGGCACCGGCCGACATGCAGCAGTTCTTCGTCGAGGACGTGCGGGGCACTGCCCTGGACCACCTCGCCAAGGGCCTCGTCGAGGCCCACGCCCGCGACGAGGCGGGCTGGGAGGACGAAGCCGGCCACGACCGCATGTGGTACGTGTCCCGCGACATCGCCTTCGAGAACCCGGTCACCGAGGACCAGACCGCCGAGATGATGAAGCGGATGGGCATCCCCGTCGGCGGCGCCGGCGCCGATCCGCAGGCGGCCATGACCCGTTTTCTGGAGCGCCGGGCGTTCGAGGACATCGACATCGGCCTGGAGATGCTGATCTCCACGATGCTTCGGGTGCTGTTCGTGGAGATCAAGGCGTTCCACGTGTTCAGCTGGGCCGAGGAGGTCCTGTCCGACGTCGACCTCGTGGCCGGCGACGGCGCCGCGGCCGAGATCGTGCGGGCCATCAAGTCCGACGAGACGCCGCACGTCGAGTACCTGCGCACCGGCCTCAGCGAGATGCGGGCCCGCACCTTCATCGGCGAGTCCGGCCGCAAGTACCCGGGCGCCGAGATCATCGACACGATGTGGGACGCGTCGATGGCGGAGTCGCTCGGCATGCTCGAGGACCAGAACCGCGCCTTCGTGCTCTCCGAGATCGAGCGCGCCATCAAGACCAAGCCCAACGGCGGCGACCTCCTCGAGGAGTTCCACTCCCTCGGCGAGTTCGTGCCGTCTACCGACGGCACGACGTTCGTGGCCGCCGGCGAGCCGGTCGGGTACTGATGGACGACCTGATCGGGCGAACCGCGGTCGTCACCGGCGCCGCCAGCGGGATCGGGTTCGGGCTCGCCGAGCGGTTCGCGGCGGAAGGCATGCGCGTCGTGCTCGCCGATGTGGAGCAGGGCGCGCTCGCCGCCGCCGCCGAGTCGCTGGCCGCCGGCGGCGCCGAGGTGCTGCCGGTGGTGACCGATGTCGCCGACGCCGAGTCGGTGGGCGCGCTGGCCGACGCCGCCTACGAGCGGTTCGGGTCGGTCCACGTGCTGTGCAACAACGCCGGCGTCGGATCCGGTGGGCTGATCGCGGAGCTGTCGCTGGCCGACTGGCAGTGGGTGCTCGGCGTCAACCTGTGGGGCGTGATCAACGGGCTGCACGCGTTCCTGCCCCGGATGCTCGCCGGCGGAGAGCCCGGCCACGTCGTCAACACCGCCTCGCTCGCCGGCCACGTGGCCGGGCCGTTCATGGGCCCGTACTCGGCGAGCAAGTTCGCGGTGGTCGCGATCTCGGAGTCGCTGTACCACGAGATGAACATGCAGGGCGGCGCCATCGGCGTGTCGGTGCTGTGCCCGGGGTGGGTGAACACCAACATCCACTCCTCGGAGCGCAACCGGCCACCGGCGCTCGGTGGCGGTGCCGGTCGGGCGGACGACGGGCGAGCCGACATGCTCAAGCAGATGCTGGCGACCGGCATGCCGCCGGCCGAGGTCGCATCGCTGGTGCTGCAGGCCATCCGCGAGGACCACTTCTACGTGCTGACCCACCCGGACATGACACCGGCGGTGGAGACCCGCATGAAGGCGATCGTCGAGGGCGCCAACCCGGCGCTGCAGATGATCGGCTGACCGAACACCCGACTTCGAGACCCGTACGAGGGGAGTGCACGATGACCACGACCGAGCTCGACTTCGATCCCGAGGTCCTGCGGGCGAAGTACCGCGAGGAGCGCGACAAGCGGCTGCGGCCCGACGGCAACGACCAGTACGTCGAGGTCGCCGGTGAGTTCGCCCGCTTCGTCGACGATCCGTACACCGCCTGGGTCGAGCGAGAGCCGCTCACCGATCTGGTCGAGGTGGTCGTGCTCGGTGGCGGGTTCGGCGGGCTGCTCGCCGGCGCCCGCCTCCGCGACGCCGGCCTCGCCCCGGACGACATCCGCATCATCGAGAAGGGCGGCGACTTCGGCGGCACGTGGTACTGGAACCGCTACCCGGGCGCCCAGTGCGACATCGAGTCCTACGTCTACCTCCCGCTGCTCGAAGAGCTCGGCTACGTCCCGGTCGAGAAGTACTCCCACGCCCCCGAGATCCTCGCCCACAGCCAGGCGATCGGGCGCCACTTCGGCCTCTACGACAACGCGGTCTTCCAGACCGAGGTCACCGAGGTCCGGTGGGACGACGGCGACCGTCGCTGGGTCGTGTCGACCAACCGGGGCGACCGCATGCGGGCGCGGTTCGTCGTGTCGGCCAGCGGGCCGCTGCACCGGCCGAAGCTGCCCGGCGTCCCGGGTCTCGGCACCTTCGAGGGCCACACCTTCCACACCAGCCGCTGGGACTACGACTACACCGGCGGGGACTCGAACGGGAACCTCGACAAGCTCGGCGACAAGCGGGTCGGCATCATCGGCACCGGCGCCACCGCGGTCCAGGCCGTGCCCCACCTCGGCGAGGCCGCCCAGCACCTGTACGTGTTCCAGCGCACGCCGAGCTCGGTCGACGTCCGCGGCAACCGGCCAACCGATCCCGATTGGGCCGCGAGCCTCGAGCCGGGGTGGCAGAAGCGCCGGATGGAGAACTTCAACAACCTCGTCTCCGGCATCCCCGAGGCCGAGGACCTCGTCGACGACGGCTGGACCGACATCATCGGCAAGCTGCTCGTGTCCATGCGTCGCGACGACGCCGACCGCAGCCTCGAGGGCATCGGCAAGACCATGGAGATCGCCGACTTCGAGAAGATGAACCAGGTCCGGTCACGCGTCGACGAGATCGTCGCCGACCCGGCGACCGCCGAGGCGCTCAAGCCGTGGTACCGGCAGTTCTGCAAGCGGCCCTGCTTCCACGACGAGTACCTGCACACCTTCAACCGTCCCAACGTCACGCTCGTGGACACCGAGGGCCGTGGCGTGGACGCCATCACCCCGAAGGGCGTGGTCGCCAACGGCGTCGAGCACGAGCTCGACTGCCTGATCTTCGCCACCGGGTTCGAGGTCGGCACCGACTACAGCCGCCGCGCCGGGTGCACGATCGTCGGCCGCGACGGCGTCACCCTGGCCGAGAAGTGGGCCGACGGCGTGCGGACGCTGCACGGCATGCACAGCCGCGGGTTCCCCAACCTGTTCTTCATGAACACGGCCCAGGCCGGCTTCACGGCCAACTTCCCCCACGCGCTGGACGAGATGAGCGTGCACCTCGCCTACCTCCTCGACCGCGCCCGGCGCGACGGCGTCACCGTGATCGAGGCGGACCAGGACGCCGAGGACGCGTGGGTGCAGACGATCGTCGACCTCGCCCGGATGGGCCAGTCGTTCCTCGAGTCCTGCACCCCCGGCTACTACAACAACGAGGGCAAGCCGAACGAGCGAGCCGCTCAGAACGGCTTCTACGGCGCCGGCCCGGTGGCGTTCTTCAACCTGATGGCGTCGTGGCGCGACGAGGGGTCCCTGGCCGGGCTCGAGCTGTCGAGCTGACGATCAGCCGGCGGCGAGCGGCGTCCTCTCGTTCTCGTGCGGGATCTGCTGACGAAGGCCCCGGTGCGGACGCTGCGAGGTGGCTGCCCGCGGGGCTGTACCACTGGCCCATGATCATCGGCGGCCGGCTCGCCAACCGTGGGCGGACGCGCTGATGCAGCTGCGCACGCGCCACCTGCTGCTCGCGGCCGGTGTCGTCGCGGTCGCGGTCGCCGCGACGCGTGCGCGCCGGACACCGGCGTGGGCGACGGTCGACGACCCGCTCGGCGCCGACGGCGTCGCCCTTCCGTCGGGGGCGCGCACCACGGTCGTCACCGACGACGACGCCCGGCTCGAGGTCCTCGTGACCGGTCCTGACGACGGCTCCACCGTCGTGCTCTCGCACTGCTGGACCGGCGGCATGTCGCTGTGGGGTCCGGTGGCGCGTCGGCTCGTGGCGTCCGGGCACCGGGTCGTGCTCTACGACCAGCGCGGCCACGGTCGGTCGACGCTCGGTCGGGCGCCGCTCACCGTTGACCGCCTCGGCGACGACCTGCGCACCGTGCTCGAGGCGCTCGACGTGCGCGACGCGGTGCTCGCCGGGCACTCGATGGGCGGCATGACGGTGCAGGCGCTGGCTGCCAACCATCCGGACGTCGTCGCGTCGCGAGCGCGCGGCATCGTGCTCGCCGGCACGGCCGCGCACGTGAGTCGTGTGCCCATCCCGGCATGGGCGGCCGCGGCGGCGCTGGGGGACCGGCGCACCGCGAGGCTCCAGGCCCAGGACCCGTGGTCGATGCGACGGATGTTCGGCGACGTGGTGCATCGCACCCACGTTGACGCCGCTCGCGACACGCTGCTCGCTACGACCGGCCAGGCGCGCGCGGGATGCCTCGTGGCGATGACCCGCATGGACTACCGGAGCGGGCTGTCGACGATCGGTGTGCCGACCGTCGTTGTCGTCGGCAGCAAGGACCGACTCACCGCACCGGCGAGGGCGCGCGTGCTCGCCGCCGCGATCCCGGGCGCCCGGCTCGAGGTGCTCGACGGGATCGGTCACATGCTCCCGCTCGAGGCGCCTGACGTGCTCGCCCGCGAGATCGCCGGGCTCAGCATGTCGAGCTGACGATCAGCCGGCGGCGAGCGCGGCCTCGACCGCCTCGCGGTCTTCGGCGGTGCCGAGGAGCACCGCGGCGCGGTCCGCGAGGCCGATGAGGATGGCGGCGCCGAGCACCGGTGTCGCCGACCGCATGAGCCACGTCGACTCCGCGAGCAGGCTGACGACGAACGCCAGCAGCGACGCGTTCATCGCCGCGAACACGGCGCCGTCGAGCCGGGGCCACCGGGTCCGGTTCGACGTCGCCACCAGCAGCAGCGCGAACACCGCGTTGGTGAGCACGCCGACGAACATCATGTGGTCGAGGGCGAGGATCTGGTGCTGCGGCGCGGCGTCGATGTCACCGCCGTTGGCGGCCACGAGGTAGTTCAGGAACACGATGTTGGCGACGATGGCGGCCGCGGCGACCGTCGCGTACCTGCCGGGACCGCGGTCGCGCCACGCCACGGCGCGGGCCGGGCGCCACAGGCGAGCCACGAAGATCACGACGCCGGCGAGCTCGATCATGGCGGCGAGGGGCGGGAGGGCGTCGACGTCGAGCAGCAGGCCGATCATGAGCAGCACGCCACCGAGGAACGGCAGCGCGATCTGGGCAGTGCCGAGCCGGCCGGCGGGGCCGGGCACCGCGCCGCGCACGCCCCACTCGGCGAGCGCCATGCCGACGGGGATCAGGAAGCCGACGACCATGGTGGCCGGATGGGCGTCGGAGCCGCCGTCGGTCAGGACGTTCTCGCCGGTGGCGATCTCGATCGCCAGGAGCACGCCGATGACGCCGCCGACGACGGACGTCGCCACCGCGGCGACGAAGCCGAGGTGGACCGTGCTCAGCACCGTGTGCCGGGCGCGCGATGCGACCCAGACGAAGATGCCGACGATGACGGCGAGCGCGGCGGTCCCGAGGACGGCCCGAGGCTCCTCGTAGGTGAACGCGAACGTGAGCGCGAAGACCGGCAGGACGAGGGCCGACGCGTGGGCCAGCCCCCGGGCGGCCCGGATCGAGCCCGGGGTCGCCTCGCGACCGAAGAGCCACAGCGACGCCGCGAACACGCTCGTCGTGATCCAGCCCAGGGTGCCGGCGTGGACGTGGGACAGCAGGACCTTGCGGTCGAAGTCGACGATGTCGGTGCCGTTGAGGATGCCGATGGCCACCGTCCACACGAACACCGTCATGGCCATCACCAGCAGCAGCCGCACCTCGGCCCGCAGCGGGTGCGAGGTCCGGTCGATCACGCCCGTGTGCACGGCAACCCCTCGAGCACCATGCGACACAGTATGGATCGTGTGCGGTGCGGTCGCGGTCGCGGCGCCGGTCGCAGCCGGAACGGGAAGGTGGCGGGCACCCGCTGACGAGGTCGGGCGCCCGGTTCGGCTAGACACGGGGCCGCTCATCGCTCGCGGAGGCTGCTCATGACACGCCACGACTGGACCCGCGCCGAGGTGCGCGACGTGCTCGACCGTCCGTTCCACGACCTGCTCGCCGACGCCCACGCGGTGCACCGGGCCCGGTTCGGCACCGGGGAGGTCGAGGGTGCGATGCTCCTGTCGATCAAGACCGGTGGGTGCCCGGAGGACTGCGCGTACTGCCCCCAGTCGGCGAGGCACCAGACCGGCCTGGCGGCCCAGGGCCTGCTCGGCCTCGACGTCATCGTCGCCGCCGCCCGCAACGCCAGGGCGGCGGGCGCCACCCGGTTCTGCATGGGGGCGGCGTGGCGGTCGCCGACCGACCGCCAGGTCGACGCCGTCGCCGACGCCGTGCGGGCCGTCGGCGCGCTCGGGCTGGAGACGTGCGCGACGCTCGGCATGCTGACGGCCCCGCAGGCGGCCACGCTCGCCGGCGCCGGCCTCGACTACTACAACCACAACCTCGACACCTCGCCCGAGTTCTACGGCGAGATCATCACCACCCGGACCTACGGGGACCGGCTCGAGACGCTCGCGGCCGTGCGCGATGCCGGCGTCAAGCTGTGCTGCGGCGGCATCGTCGGCATGGGCGAGTCCCGCGACGACCGCGCCGGCCTCCTGCACCAGCTCGCCATCCTCGACCCCCATCCCGAGAGCGTCCCCGTCAACCTGCTCGTCCAGGTGCCGGGCACGCCGCTGCACGGCGTCGAGCCCCTCGACGGGCTGGAGCTGGTCCGCACCGTCGCCGCCGCCCGCCTCCTCATGCCGGGCTCGGTCGTGCGGCTGTCCGCGGGCCGGGCGTCGATGACCGACGAGCTCCAGGCGCTGTGCCTCCACGCCGGTGCCAACAGCATCTTCCTGGGCGACACGCTGCTCACCACGCCGAACGCCGGCGACGACCGTGACCGCGACCTGCTCGGCCGGCTCGGTCAGCAGCTCGCGGCGGAGCCCGTGCTGCGGTGACGTGGGTCGAGCGTGACGCCGCCGTCGTGTGGCACGGCTTCACGCAGATGGCCGCCTACGCCGAGAACCTGCCCGTCATCGTCGAGGCCGGCGAGGGCCGCGAGCTGATCGACGTCGCCGGCAACCGGTACCTCGACGCCATCTCCAGCCTGTGGGTGACGACGCTGGGCCACCGCGTCCCCGAGCTGGACGACGCCGTGCGGGGCCAGCTCGACCGCATCGCCCACTCCACCATGCTCGGCAACGGCAACCGGGTCGTGATCGAGCTCTCCGAGGCGCTCGCCGCCGTCGTCCCCGTCGACGGGCCCCACTTCCTCTACGCCGGCGATGGCGCCACCGCCGTCGAGCAGGCGCTGAAGATCGCGTTCCAGTACTGGGTCAACCGCGGCGAGCCTCGCACCGGGTTCGTCGGTCTCGGCGGCGCGTACCACGGCGACACCATCGGGGCGCTGTCGCTCGGCGACCGCGGGTTCGGAACCACGATCTTCGAGCCGCTGCTGTTCCCGGTGCGTCGCGCCGCCACCGTCGAGGACGCGGTCGACGCCGTGCTGCGCGGCGGCGACGAGCTTGCCGCGGTGATCGTCGAGCCGCTCGTGCAGGCGGCCAACGCCATGGCGATGCTGGACCCCGGCGCGCTGGCCGATCTCGGCGCCGCGTGCGCCGAGACCGGCGTGCTGCTGATCTGCGACGAGGTCGCCACCGGCTTCGGACGCACCGGCACCCTGTTCGCGTCCGAGCAGTGCGGTCTGCGCCCCGACCTGCTCGTGCTCGGCAAGGGGATGAGCGGTGGCTACCTCCCGCTGTCGGCAACCGTGGCGGCCGACCGCGTCTTCCGGGCGTTCCTCGGCCCTGACCTGTCCGACCGCACGCTGTACCACGGCCACTCCTACGGCGGGAACGCGCTGGCGTGCGCGGTGGCCCTGCGCCACCTCCAGCTCCTCGAGGAGTGGGACGTGCTGGCGAACGTGCGGGCTCGGGAGGCGCAGCTGCGGGCCGGCCTCGACGAGGCGGTGGCGCCGCTCGCCGCCGTGGGCGACGTCCGCCTGCGGGGGCTCATGGGCGGGGTCGACCTGCTCGCCCCCCGTCCCGACCTGCGGTGGGGGCGGCGGGTGTGCGCGGCGGCGGTGCGTCGGGGCGTGCTGCTGCGCCCCATCGGCGACACCGTGATCCTCATGGCTCCCCTCACCCTCAGCGCCGAGGAGGCCGACCGCATCGTCACCGTGCTGCGCGACGCGATCCTCGAGGTGTGCAGGCCGTGAGCTGGTCGGCGTGGGCCGCCGCCGAGTCCGAGGCGATCCGCGCCGCTGGCCAATGGCGCACCGTGCGGGCCCTCGCCGGGGGCGGGCCCCGGTTCCGGCTCGGCGACCGCGACGTCGTGTCGTTCGCGTCGAACGACTACCTCGGCCTGAGCCAGCACCCGGCCGTGGTCGCCGCGGCCCGCGCCGCCCTCGAACGCCACGGCGCCGGCGCCGGATCGGCCAGGTTGCTCGTGGGCGGCCGGCCCGAGCACGACCATCTCGAGGCTGAGCTGGCCGCCTGGAAGGGCCAGCCGGCAGCCCTGCTGTTCACGACCGGCTTCGCCGCCAACCTCGGCGTGCTGTCGGTGCTGGGCGGGCTCGACGTCACCATCTGCTCCGACGAGCTGAACCACGCCTCGATCATCGACGGCTGCCGCCTGTCCCGGGCCCGGATCGAGATCTACCGCCACGGCGACCTCGACCATCTCGACACGCTGCTCGGCGAAGCCGGCCGCGCCGTGGTGGTCACCGACACGGTGTTCTCGATGGACGGCGACGTCGCCGACGTCGGTGCCCTTGCCGCGCGGTGCGCCGGCCGGGGCGCGCTGCTCGTCCTCGACGAGGCCCACGCCGTCCTCGGCCCGGACGTCGACGCCGGCGGCGAGGTGCTGCGGGTCGGCACCCTGTCCAAGACCCTCGGCTCCCTCGGCGGCTTCGTCGCCGGCCCGGCCTCGCTCGTCGACCTGCTCCGCAACCGGGCCCGGTCGTTCATCTTCACCACGGCGCCGACCCCGGCCGACACCGCCGCCGCCCTGGCCGCGCTGGCGGTGCTCCGCTCCGCCGAGGGCGATGCGCTGGTGCGCCGCCTGCGGCACCACGTCGAGCGGGTGCGCGCCGGGCACCCCTCGCCGATCGTGCCGTTCGTGCTGGGCGACGAGCAGCGGGCGCTCGACGCCAGCGCCGCGCTGGCCGACCGCGGCCTGCTCGTGCCCGCCATCCGGCCACCGACGGTCCCGGCGGGCACCTCGCGCCTGCGGGTGACGTTGTCCGCGGCGCACACCGACGCCGACGTCGACCGCCTTCTCGATGCCCTCGCCGACCTCCCGGCCTGAGCTCGTCGTCGGTGTGGCCGGCACCGGCACCGATGTCGGCAAGACGTGGGTCGCGGCCGCGGTGGCGCGGGCGCTTCGGGGCGACGGTGTCACCGTTGCGGCCCGCAAGCCGGTGCAGTCCTTCGCCGCCGCCGACCCCCCCGACGCCCGTGACGCCGCCGTCCTCGCCGCCGCGACCGGCGAGCGCCCCGAGGACGTGTGCCCGCCCCACCGCTCCTACGCGCTGGCCATGGCGCCACCCATGGCAGCCGCGGCCCTGGGCCGGTCCCGGCTCGCGCTGGCCGACCTCGTGACCGAGCTGGTGTGGCCGGCGGTCGAGGTCGGTCTCGTCGAGACCGTCGGCGGCGTGCGGGCCCCGGTCGCCGACGACGCGGACAGCGCCGCCCTGCTGCGGGCGATCGATCCCGACCTGGTGGTGCTGGTGGCCGACGCCGGCCTCGGCACCGTCAACCACGTGCGCCTGTCGGCAGCCGCCCTCGACGGCCTGCCGGTCCTGGTGGTGCTCAACCGCTACGACGACACCCTCGACCTGCACCGCCGCAACCGCGCCTGGCTCGCCGACCGCGACGGCTTCGACGTGGTGGTCGCCGTCACCGACGTCGCCGCCCGCGTCGCCGCCGGGCGGTGAGCGGCGCTGCGCCCGGCCCGCTCACGACGTGAGCGCGAAGCCCTCGTAGCCGTTGGCCGCCACGGCGTCGCAGCGCTGGCGGTAGGGGAAGACGCCGCCGACGTACGGCATGAACACGCGCGTCTTGCCGGGGATGTTGGCGCCCAGGTACCAGGAGTTGGCCTTCTGGAACAGCGTCATGCTCGCGACCTCGGCGACGTGGGCGACCCAGGCCTCCTGCGCCTCCTCGGTGGCCTCGATGCGGGAGAGGCCGCGGTCGCGCAGGTAAGCGATGCAGTCGCCGATCCACTCGACGTGCTGCTCGATCGAGACCGGCATGTTGCTGAGCACCGAGGGGCTGCCGGGGCCGGTGATGGTGAACAGGTTGGGGAACCCGGCGATCTGGAGCCCGAGGTAGGTGCGGGGTCCCGCGGCCCAGGCGTCGGCGAGGGTCCGGCCGTCACGGCCACGGATGTCGATCTTCAGCAGCGAGCCGGTCATGGCGTCGAAGCCCGTCGCGAAGACGATGACGTCGAGCTCGTGCTCGCCGGCCGAGGTGCGCACGCCGGTGGAGGTGATCTCGATGATCGGTGACTCCTTGAGATCGACCAGGGTGACGTTGTCGCGGTTGAACGTCTCGAAGTAGTCGGTGTCGATCGGCGGCCGCTTGGAGGCGTAGGGGTGGTCGCGGGGCGACAGCTTCTCGGCGATGTCGGGGTCCTTCACGATCTCACGGATCTTGGAGCGGATGAACTCGGCCGCCGTCTCGTTGGCCTCCTCGTTGAGGGCGATGTCGTAGTACGAGCCGTAGAGGAACTTGAAGCCGCCCTCCTCCCACAGCTCCTCGTAGACGTCGCGGCGCTCCTCGGGGGTCGCCTCGAGCGCCGAGCGCCCGCTGGGGACGAACGGGAAGCCACCGAAGGACTCGCGGGCCATGCGCCGGATCTCGCGATAGTTGGCCTTGATCTCGGTCGCCACCTCGGGCGTCAGCGGCGCGTTGCGGGCAGGAACCGAGTAGTTCGGGGTGCGTTGGAACACGGTGAGGTGCGCGGCCTCGCGGGCGATCACCGGGGTCGCCTGGATGCCGGTGGAGCCGGTGCCGATCAGGCCGACCCGCTTGCCGCTGAAGTCGACGCCGTCGTGGGGCCATGCGCCGGTGTGGTACCAGTCGCCCTCGAAGCTGTCGATGCCGGGGATGTCCGGGACGTTGGCCGTCGACAGGCACCCCACTGCGCTGATGAGGAACCGCGCGGACACGCGCTCGCCGGCCTCGGTGCTGACCTCCCAGCGGTCCGTCGTCTCGTCGAAGACGGCCGCGGTGACCCGGGTGCCGAGCCGGACGTCGCGCCGCAGGTCGAACCGGTCGGCGACGTGGTTCAGGTAGCGCAGGATCTCGGGCTGCTCGGGGTACTTGCTGGACCACTCCCACTCCTGCTCGAGCTCCTCGGAGAACGAGAACGAGTAGTAGTAGCTCTCCGAGTCGCACCGGGCGCCCGGGTAGCGGTTCCAGTACCAGGTGCCGCCCACGCCGTCGCCGGCCTCGTAGACGCGAGCCCGCAGACCGAGCACGTCGCGTGCGTGGTGGAGCATGTAGAGCCCGGAGAAGCCGGCGCCTACGATGACGGTGTCGAGCTCGGGGATGGCGTTGTCGCGCATGTCGACGATCTCCTTGGGCAGACGTGGCGAGAGACGGTTGCTGTAGTGTGTCGCATCGCGCGGCTGGCGCGCACTACATGCTCCGGAGGGATCGCATGATCGTTCGCGACAAGATCTACATCGACGGTGCGTGGATCCCGTCGACCGGCACCGGCACGATCGAGGTCATCAACTCCACGACCGAGGAGGTGATGGGGACGATCCCGGAGGGCACGGCCGACGACGTCGGTGCCGCGGTGGCGGCCGCCAAGAAGGCGTTCCCGGCGTGGGCGGCGACGTCGGTGGAGGAGCGGGGCAAGTACCTCACCCGCATCGCCGAGGGCCTCACGGCCCGCATGGACGAGATCGCCACGCTCGTGTCGCAAGAGGTCGGGATGGTGAAGAGCCTGAGCCTGCTCGTGCAGGCGGGCTTGCCGCTGATGTCGTTCCAGAACACCGCCGCCGTGGTGGAGGGCTTCACGTTCGAGGAGCAGCTCGGGACCTCGCTGATCGTCAAGGAGCCCGTCGGCGTCGTCGGCGCCATCACGCCCTGGAACTACCCGCTGCACCAGATCGCGGCCAAGGTCGCACCGGCGCTCGCCGCCGGGTGCACGGTCGTGCTGAAGCCGTCGGAGGTGGCGCCGCTCAACGCGTTCATCCTCGCCGAGGTCATCCACGACGTCGGCCTGCCGGCCGGGGTGTTCAACATGGTCGCCGGCACCGGCCCCGTGGTCGGCGAGGCGATCGCCGCCCATCCCGACGTCGACATGGTGAGCTTCACCGGTTCGACGCGCGCCGGCAAGCGTGTCAGCGAGCTGGCGAGCCAGCGCGTCGCGCGGGTCGCGCTCGAGCTCGGGGGCAAGAGCCCGAACGTCATCCTCGAGGACGCCGACTTCGCCGCCGCGGTGGCCGACGGCGTCGGCAAGGCGTTCATGAACTCGGGCCAGACGTGCTCGGCGCTGACGCGGATGATCGTGCCCCGCAGCCGCCTGGCCGAGGTGGAGCAGATCGCGGCGGCGACGGCGGCCGCGTTCAAGACCGGCGACCCCTTCGCCGAGGGCAACATGCTCGGCCCGCTCGTGTCGAAGGCGCAGCAGGATCGCGTGCGCGGCTACATCAACAAGGGCATCGAAGAGGGCGCAACGCTCGTCACCGGTGGTGCCGAGCAGCCCGAGGGTCTGGAGAAGGGCTTCTTCGTGCAGCCGACCGTGTTCTCCAACGTCACCAACGACATGACCATCGCCCAGGAGGAGATCTTCGGCCCGGTGCTGTCGATCATCCCGGTCGACTCCGAGGAGGAGGCCATCGCGGTGGCCAACGACACGATCTACGGCCTCGCCGGCGCGGTGTGGGCCGGCGACAAGGACCACGCCCAGGCCGTCGCCCGCCAGATCCGCACCGGGCAGGTCGAGGTCAACGGCGGCGGGTTCAACCCGCTCGCTCCCTTCGGTGGGTTCAAGCAGTCAGGTCGCGGTCGCGAGCTCGGGCAGTTCGGCCTCGAGGAGTACCTCGAGATCAAGAGCATGCAGCTGTAGACGCGTGGTCGACACCCGGACCGGGACCGCCGATCCGGGTGTTGACACTCATGAGTGACACGGCGATGATGCCGACGCGGCCGCCACGACCGCGAACGACGTCCTTGGGGGGACCTTGACCGAGACCGGACGGGCTGCGCTGTTCTTCGGACCGGGCAAGCCGATGGAGATCACCGAGCTGCCGGTTCCCGACCCCGAGCCGGGCGCGGTCGTGGTGCGGGTCACGCGCGCCAACATCTGCGGGTCCGACCTCCACATCTGGCGGGGCGACGGCTTCCTCGGTGCGATGGCCCGAGCGGATGGCCGCATCATCGGCCACGAGATGACCGGCATCGTGCACAAGCTCGGCGCCGGCGTCGCCACCGACTGGGCCGGCCAGCCGCTGGCCGAGGGCGATCGCGTCGCGTACCAGTACTTCGCGCCGTGCGGCCGGTGCCGCTCCTGCGTGCGCGGCATGTCCGAGGCGTGCAACCGGTCGTTCAAGGTGCTCCAGGGCAAGCCGACGGTGTGGCCGCACTTCCGCGGCGCGTACGCCGACTACTTCTACGCCACGCCCCAGATGGCGATCTACAAGGTGCCCGACGCCGTCACCGACACCATGGTCGCCGGCGTCAACTGCGCGCTGGCCCAGGTCGTGATGGGGCTCGAGCGGGTGCACGTCGGCCTGGGCGACCGCGTGGTGATCCAGGGCGCGGGCGGGCTCGGCGTGTACGCCACCGCCGTCGCCCGCGACCGTGGCGCCGAGCAGGTGATCGTCATCGACGGCATCGACGACCGCCTCGCGCTCGCGCGCGCGATGGGTGCGCACCACGTGCTCGACATGCGCCAGCTGACGACGCCTGACGAGCGGGTGGCGGCGGTGAAGGAGCTCACCGGCGGGTGGGGCGCCGATGTCGTGTGCGAGCTCGTCGGGCACCCAGCCGCCATCGCCGAGGGGCTGCGGATGGTGGGCGTCGGGGGTCGCTACCTCGAGATCGGTACGTTCTACGTGGGCACGTCCTTCGAGCTCGATCCCGGCTACCTCGTCATGGGGAACATCCGGGTGGAGGCGGTCGCCGCCTACGACGCTCGGAGCTTGCAGCACTCGCTCGACTTCCTCGAGCGCCACGTGCACGACCTGCCCCTCGACCAGGTCGTCGTCGACTACCCGCTCGAGCAGATCAACGAGGCGTTCGCCGACCAGGACGCCGGCCGGGTCACCCGGGCGTCGCTGGTGACCACATGAGTGGGGTGAACGGCTGGCAGTACGCCGACGTGTGGGACGCCGCTGCGGAGGTCCGAGGTGGCGCGCCGGCGCTGGTGCACGGCGACCGGCTGGTGTCGTGGCGGTCGTTCCAGGCGCGCGCCGCCGGCGTGGCCCGCTCGCTCGTCGACGGTGGCGCGGCGCAGGGCGACCGTGTCGCCCAGTACCTCTACAACAGCCCCGAGTACCTCGAGGTCGCCTACGCCGCCTACCAGGCCGGCCTCACGCCGGTGAACACCAACTACCGGTACCGGGCCGAGGAGCTCGTGTACCTGTGGGACAACGCCGATGCCGTGGCCGTCGTGTTCCACGGCAGCTTCGCGTCCACGATCGCGCCGCTCCGCGAGCGGGTGCCCACGGTGCGCCGCTGGATCTGGGTCGACGACGGCAGCGAGCCGTGCCCGGTCTGGGCCGAGCCGTACGGGTCGCTGGCGGTCGGGGCGCCGGGTCCGTACGTGGCGCCCTGGGGGCGCAGCGGCGACGACATCGTGATGATCTACACCGGCGGCACCACCGGCACGCCGAAGGGCGTGATGTGGCGCCACGACGACATGTACCGGGCGTTCAACACCGCCGGGGACCCGCCCGAGCGCGACCTCGACGTCGTGCGCGCCCGGCTCGCCGGCACCGATCGCGGCCCGGTCGGCCTCCCGGCGTCGCCCCTCATGCACGCCACCGGCTACATGTTCGCCACCAGCATGCTGACCCAGGGCGGCACCGTGGTCACCCTCGAGAATCGCTCCTTCGATGCCGCGCTGATCCTCGACGCCATCGAGCGCGAGGGCGTGGAGGCCGTCGCCATGGTCGGCGACGCCTTCGCCCGGCCGGTGCTCGAGGCGCTCGACGCGTCGCCCGGCCGCTGGGACCTCGGGTCGCTCACCATGCTGGTGTCGGCCGGTGTGATGTGGAGCGCCGAGACGAAGGCGGCGCTCGCCGGGCACCTGCCCACCACCCTGCTCGTCGACCTGCTCGGCTCCACCGAGGCCCACGGGCTCGGCTCGGCGGTGGCCGAGCCCGGCGGTCGAGCCGAGACGGCGCGGTTCAGGATCGGGCCCCACGCCATGGTGATCGGCGACGACGACCGCATCCTCGGGCCGGGCGAGACCGGCATGCTCGCCGTCGGCGGGCCGTGCCCGGTCGGCTACCACAAGGACCCGGAGAAGACGGCTTCGACGTTCCGCACGATCGCCGGCCAGCGCGTGTCGGTGCCGGGCGACTGGGCCCGGCTGGACCAGGACGGCACGATGACGCTGCTCGGACGGGGGTCGCTGTGCGTCAACACCGGCGGCGAGAAGGTCTTCCCCGAGGAGGTCGAGGAAGCGCTCGAGACCCACTCGGCGGTGCGCGACAGCACCGTCGTGGGCGTGCCCGACCCTCGACTCGGCGAGGCGGTCGCCGCCGCCGTCGAGCTGCACGACGGCGCCGCGGTCAGCGTCGAGGATCTCATCGCCCACGTGAAGGACCGCATCGCCGGCTACAAGGCGCCCAAGCACGTGCTCGTCGTCGACAGCATCGGTCGTGCCGCCAACGGCAAGGCCGACTACGCCGGCGTCCGCCAGCGCCTGCTCGACGCACTCGACTCCGTCACCACCTGAACCAGGAGGGCCCCGTGCCTGCCACCGTCATCTCCGCCGACAGCCACGTCACCGAACCGCCCGACACCTACCTGCCGCGCATCGACGCCAAGTACCGCGACGACGCGCCCCGCATGATCCAGGACGAGCGGGGCGACGTGTTCCACATCCCGGGCATGAAGGTGCCGGTGCCGATGGGCCTGGTGGCCGCGGCCGGCAAGCTGCCCGAGGAGCTCACCACCTTCGGCGTGAAGTTCGAGGACCTGCACCGCGGCGGGTGGGATCCGGTGGCCCGGCTCGCCGACCAGGATCGCGACGGGGTCGCCGCCGAGGTCATCTACCCCACGGTCGGCATGGCGATCTGCAACCACCGCGACATCGACTACAAGCGGGCGTGCATGCAGGCCTACAACCGCTGGATCGCCGAGTACGCGTCGAGCTCGCCCGAGCGGCTCGTGTGCGTCGGGCAGACGGCGATGCGCACCCCCGAGGAGGGGATCGAGGACCTCCACGAGATCGCCGCCCTCGGCCTGCGGGGCGTGATGATGCCGGGCACGCCGGGTCACGAGGACTACGACCACACCGACTACGACCCGTTCTGGGAGGCGGCGATCGGGCTGGGCCTTCCGCTGTCGTTCCACGTGCTCACGACGCGCGACACCGCGCCGGTCCGGGGCCCGCGGCTCAACGGCTTCGTCAGCATCATCCGCGCCAACCAGGACGTCATCGGCACGCTCGTGTTCTCCGGCGTGTTCGAGCGCAACCCCGACCTCAAGGTCGTCTGCGTCGAGGCGGATGCCGGCTGGGTGCCGCACTACATGTACCGGATGGACCACGCGTGGAAGCGCCACCGCCACTGGATGCCGCACGGCACGCTGTCGAAGCTGCCGAGCGAGTACTTCCGGCAGAACGTGTACACGACGTTCCAGGACGACTGGGTCGCGTTCCAGGTCGCCGATCTGCTCAACGACGAGCGCTTGATGTGGGCCAACGACTTCCCGCACTCGGACTCGACGTGGCCGTGGTCGCAGGAGATGCTCACCGAGCACACGGCCAACCTCACCGAGCGCCAGAAGGACCGCATCCTCCACGACAACTGCGCCGAGCTGTACGGCATCAACGTCTGAGTGAGCGAGCATGCGAGCGGGGCCCGAGCGGCCCGGCGCAGCCGAGAGCGGGGAGCATGAGCGGGCCGAGCGCGGAGGAGGTGCGCACCGAGGTCCGCGCCTGGCTGGCCGAGGCGTGGGACCCCGACCTGGCGCTGGCCGAGTGGCGGTCGCGCCTCGTCGACGCCGGCTGGGGGTGCCCGACGTGGCCGCGGGAGTGGTACGGCCGCGGATTGCCGGCGGAGCTCGGGCGCGTCGCCACCGAGGAGCTGCGTGCTGCCGGCTCCGTCGGTCCGGCCATCGGCGTGGGCATGTCGCTGGCGGCGCCGACGCTGCTCGCGCACGCGTCGGACGAGCTCAAGGGGCGGCTCCTGCGCCGCATCGTCACCGGCGAGGACACGTGGTGCCAGCTGTTCAGCGAGCCGGGCAACGGCAGCGACCTGGCCGGGCTCACGACGCATGCTCGGCGCGACGGCGACGAGTTCGTGGTCGAGGGCCAGAAGGTGTGGACCACCGGCGCTCACCACGCTGCGTACGGGATGCTCCTGGCCCGCACCGACTGGGACGTGCCCAAGCACAAGGGCATCACGTTCTTCGCCTTCCCGATGCGCCAGCCCGGCGTGGAGGTGCGGCCGCTCCGGCAGATGAACGGGCGGGCCTCGTTCAACGAGGTGTTCCTCTCCGAGGCGCGGGTGCCGGCCGACCACGTCGTCGGCGAGCTCCACGGCGGGTGGACGGTGGCGATGACGACGCTGGCCCACGAGCGCGGTCTTGGGGCGGGGCTGTTCGGCTCGCTGCCCTCGGACGGCTCGGGCCGCACCCGCACCGAAGCGATCGCCGAGGCCACCGCCTACCTCAAGACCTACGAGTGGTACCCCCAGCGCGCCGGACGGGCCGACCTCGTGCCGGCGCGGGCCGCGGCCCACGGACGAACCGGCGACGCGGTCGTGCGCCAGCGCGTCGCCCACCTGTTGGCAACCGAGCGCACGGCACGGTGGACCGCGGACCGCGCCGGCGCGGCGCGGCGGGCGGGTCGACCGCCGGGCGCCGAGGGCTCGATCGGCAAGCTCGCCGGGAGCCTGATCGCCCGGGAGGCGGCTGCTGCCCACGGCACGATCGCCGGCGCCCACGGCATGCTCACCGGACCCGACTCGCCCGAGGGCGGCATCGTGGCCGAGGTCCTCGTCTCGGTGCCGGGCGCGTCGATCGCCGGCGGCACCGACGAGGTGCAGCACAACATCATCGGCGAGCGCGTGCTCGGCCTGCCCAAGGAGCCGTCGGTCGACGCCGACATCCCGTTCCGCCAGGTGAAGGTCAACCGGCGGTCCTGAGGTCGCCCGGGTCCCAGGACCCGCAGCCGAGCGACCCCTCGACGACACGGTCCGGGGCCTGGTTCGGGCGTACGGGCGGGGACCGACGAGGTTCGCGAGAGGTTCACACAGGGGTCGCACGGTGCTCGCGAGCGACTGCCACGCTTGGCCGGCGAGGGCCCGCGCGTCCACCGAGGGAGGCCAGCATGCAGATCTGGACGGTCAGGATCGAGCTCGATGACCGGTGCGGCCAGCTCGCCCCGCTGGTGGGGTCGATCGCGGGCCTGGGGGCCAGCATCGTCGACCTCGACGTCCACCGCCTGGGCGGGGGACGCGTGGCCGACGACATCGTGATCGAGGTGCCGGTGCCGATCGACGCGCCGCTGCTCGCCGGCACGCTGGAGCGGGCCGGTGCCCGGGTCGTGTGGCTCCGACCCGCGGATCCTCGCTCGCTCACCGACCGCACGGCCGGGGCGCTCGACCTGGCCGCCGCCGCCCTCCACCAGCCCGGGCGGACGCGGGACGTGCTCGCCGCCACCGCGGCTCGGCTCCTGCGTGCCGAGGTGGCCTGGGCGGGCCCGGTGCCGGGGTGCGAGCCCCCGCCGCTGGCCGCCGACGCGCTCGCCACCGGCACACCGTCCCGGGGGCGGCTCCCGACCAAGCGCCTGCTGCCCGCCGCGGACGGCGCGCCGCCATGGGCCCTGGCCGTCCCGGTCGAGGTGCCCGGCGCGCCCCGGTCGGTGGTCGTGCTCGTGCGGACCACCCCGGCGTTCTCCTTCACCGAGACCGCACGCGTCCAGGCGCTGCTCCGGCTCCTCACCGCCGTCGCGCCCGCCGGCGCCACCGCGCCGGTCGTGCACCTCGACGACGGCGGCCAGGTCGTGCTGCGCGACCTCGGGCGCAGCGACGCCGCCGCGCTCGTCCGGCTGCACGCCAGATGCTCCGAAACGACCCGCTACCGCCGCTACTTCAGCCCCAAGCCCCGGCTGGGCCCGGCGGTGCTCGACGACCTCGTCGCCGCCGATGGTCGCGACCACATCGCGGTCGCCGCCGTCACCGGCACCGAGATCCTCGGCGCCGCCCACCTGCACCGCAGCACGGACACGCCTCGCGCCGGTGAGCTGGCGGTGCTGGTCGAGGACGGCCATCACCGTCGCGGCATCGGCACTGCCCTGCTGCGGGAGCTGCTCGATCGGGCCGCCGAGGCCGGCCTCGACCACGTCGAGGCGCTCACCCTCCCCGACAACGACGCCATCGCCCGGTTGGTCCGCCGCGTCGCCGGCCCCGTGCGTGCCAGCCTGGCCGACGGGATCCGCCGCCTCGACATCGCCGTTCCGGCCCGCACCCGCTGATCCCGCTCGGGTTCGGCCACGAGGCCTGCTGCCGGTCCCAGGCGGTTCAACAGCCGAGGGCGTGGCCGACGGCCCAGCACACGTCGGCCATCGTGTCCTCGTCGAGCGAGCCGACGAAGGTGGTGAGGGAGGCCCGCGCCACCGTGTGCAGGCCGTCACAGTTGACCGCAGACGGCCGATCGAGCCCGACCGCGGCGTGCTCGAGCTCGACCTCGGCTGCGAGCCCACGGACCGACGTCGTGACCTCCGCGACCGTGACGAGCGCGCGCACGTCGATCACCTCGGCGCGGGTCAGCACGAGGACCGGTCGGGTCTTGCGGCCGACCCGCGCCAGCCAGATCTCGCCCCGCGTCACCCCTCGTCCCACGCGTCGGCGTCGTTCCAGAAGGGGTCGACGCGCTCGGGGCGCCTCTCGTACGCGGTCCGATCTTGCTTCGCGAGCGCGGCCCGAACCGCGATCGCGACGCCCTCGCGCGCGGCGGCAGAGATGTTGATGCCGAGGCGGCGAGCGCGCGCCGCGAGCTCGTCGTCGAGCGTGAACGTCGTCCGCGTGGGAGCCACCACCTGACGCTAGCGCGAGGTGATGGGTGGACGCACCAGCACTCGTCATCGGACCGGGAGGTCAGGGCATCGCGACACGTTGCGTCATGTGTCTCGTCCGGCCAAGATGGCGCCCAACCAACCAGGGGGCAGCGATGAAGATCGGCATCCAGATGGTGTTCCAGTCCTACGGGTACGACGCGTCGGTCACCGACGGGCAGGTCGTGGCCGAGGAGGTGCAGCTCGGGGTGCTCGCCGACGAGCTCGGCTTCGACGCGCTGTGGCCGGTCGAGCACCACTTCGAGGACTACTCGTTCTGCCCCGACAACACCGTGTTCCTCGCCAACATGGCAGCGCGCACGAAGCAGATCGGGCTCGGCACCGGCGCGGTGATCCTGCCGTGGAACGACCCGCTGCGCGTCGCCGAGAAGATCTCGCTGCTCGACCACCTGTCGGGAGGGCGGGTCCTGTTCGGGATGGGTCGGGGGCTGGCCCGCCGCGAGTACGAGGGCTTCCAGATCCCGATGGACGAATCGCGCGATCGCTTCGACGAGTCGGCGGCGATGGTCCTGGAGGCGCTCGAGACCGGGTTCATCGAAGGCGACGGGCCGTACTTCCCCCAGGCCCGTGTCGCGATCCGGCCGGCGCCCGAGCGCAGCTTCCGCGACCGCACCTACTGCGTCGCCATGTCGCCCGACTCGGTGCTCGAGGCGGCCGACATCGGCGCCCGCATGGTGATCTTCAGCCAGCGGCCGTGGCCCGACCAGGCCTCGACCGTGGCGACCTATCGCGAGCGCTTCGTCGAGCGCCACGGGCGCGAGCCGGCGCCGATCACGACGTGCGACTTCGTGTACTGCGACACCAACGCCGACCGCGCCGAGGAGATGGCGAACAAGCACATCGCCGGCTACCTCGCCAGCGTCATGCACCACTACGAGCTGGCGTCGGACCACCTCAAGGACGCCAGGGGCTACGAGTCCTACGGCAGCGCCGTCGACCTGCTCAAGGCGATCGGGCTGGAATCGATGTGCGAGATGTACCTCGGGGTGCAGGCGTGGGGCACGCCCGAGCAGATCCTCGAGCGGCTCGTCGCCCGGCGCGAGTTCGTCGGGGACTACGACCTCACCGCCGCCTTCCGCTTCGCCGGTCTGCCGATCGCGGACGCCGAGCGCAGCATGCGCACCTTCGCCGCCGAGGTCCTCCCCGAGCTGCGCCGAAGCCCGGTCCCGGCGTGACCGACGCCCGGGCACTGGTGCTCACCGCGCCCCGGACCTTCGAGATCCGGTCCCTGTCGGTGCCCGACCCCGGCGAGGGCGGGGTGCTGCGCGTCGAGGCGTGCGGGCTCTGCGGCACCGATCACGAGCAGTACACCGGCCACCTGTTCCCCGGCTTTCCGTTCGTGCCGGGCCATGAGGTGGTCGGCGTCGTCGAGTCGGCCAGCGAGCAGGCCCTCGACCGCTGGGGTGTCGACCTCGGCCAGCGGGTGGCGGTCGAGGTGTTCCTCTCGTGCCGCGAGTGCGAGCCGTGCGTGGCGGGGGAGTACCGCCGGTGTGTGAAGCACGGCATGGCCGACATGATCGGGTTCCTCCCCGTCGACCGGGCGCCGGGGCTCTGGGGCGGCTACGCCACCCACCTCTACCTGCAGCCCGACGCGCTGCTGCTGCCGGTGCCCGACGGCGTCGACGCCGTGCTCGCCACCGCCTTCAACCCCCTCGGCGCCGGGGTGCGGTGGGGGCGGACCGTGCCGGGCACGGCCGAGGGCGACGTCGTCGCCATCCTCGGACCCGGCATGCGCGGGATCTCGGCGGTCGTCGCCGCCCGCGAGGCCGGCGCCGACTTCGTCATGGTCACCGGCTACGGCGAGCGCGACGCCGAGCGGCTGGCGTGGGCGCGCCGCTTCGGCGCCGACCTCACCGTCGACGTCGCCGTCGACGACCCCGCCGCGCTGCTGAAGGACGCCACCGGCGGGCTGGCCGACGTCGTCGTCGACGTCACCGCCAAGGCGCCGGCCGCGTTCGCCCAGGGCGTGGCGCTGGCCCGGCCGGGCGGGACCATGGTGGTCGCCGGCACCCGCGGCGTCGCCGAGACCCCGGGGTTCAGCCCCGACCACATCGTCTACAAGGAGCTGCACGTGATCGGATGCCTCGGCGTCGACGCCCCCGCCTATACCGAGGCGCTCGCCATCCTCGCGTCGGGGAAGTACCCCTTCGCTGACATCCCCCGGCGCGTCGCCGGGCTCGACGACCTCGACCCCCTCCTGGCGACGCTGGCCGGCGAGACCGCCGACGTCCCGCCGCTGCACGGGGTGCTGGTTCCGTGACCGCGTCGAGCGAGCGCGAGCGCATCGAGCGACTGCCGGCGGCCGAGGCCAAGGAGGCCGGCGCCGCCGTCGGGATCCCCGAGATGATGGGCGACCTCGCGGTGTTCCAGATCCTGTTGCGCAACCCGCCCGTCGCCGCGGCCCTCAACGGGATGCTGACGACGCTGCTCTGGAACGGGACGCTGGACGCCCGCCTGCGCGAGCTGGTGATCATGCGCATCGGCTGGAAGACCGGTTCGGTCTACGAGTGGACCCAGCACTGGCGGGTGGCCACGCAGCTCCAGGTCGATCCCGACGACATCCTTGCCGTGCGCGACTGGCAGTCGTCGGACCGCCTCGGGCCCGCTGAGCGGGCCGTGCTGGCGGCCACCGACGAGACCCTCGACACCGGCACCATCTCCGACGCCACGTGGGCGGCGTGCACCGAGCACGTCGGCGGTGACGCGGCGCTCATCGAGCTGGTCGTGGCGATCGGCAACTGGCGGCTCTTCTCGTCGTTGCTGCGCTCGGTGCGCGTCCCGCTCGAGGACGGGGTGGCGCCGTGGCCTCCCGACGGCGCCACGCCGGCGTGAGCTCAGGCGCTCGCCCGTTCGGCGACCGCCGCACGGGCGGCGGCGGCCACCGCCCGGGCACACACGCGACCGATCTCGTCCGGGCCGCGCCCGAAGTCGCCCGTGAGCGCGCGCGTGGTGAACGCACTGAGCTGCACGGCGCACACGTCGGCCAGCCACGCGGGCGGCCGGCCGTCCCCGCCCGCGCTGCGCCACACCGCGTCGGTGAAGGATCGGACCAGCGCACGTCGACCGGCGCGGCGCTCCTCGGCGACCACGGCGATCTCGCCCTCGAGCGCCCGGCCGAGCCCGGCCAGCTCCCAGTAGATGCGGCCGTGACGGGCGTTGAGCCGGTGCACCGTCACCATCGCATCGACCAGCCAGCGATCGAGCTCCTCGCCGTCGTGGGCGGGCACGAGGTGCTCGCCGTAGCTGCGGATGCCTTCGCGCACCGCCTCCGCCAGCAGCGCGTCGCGGGTGGCGAAGTGGCGGAACACGGTGCGCCGGCTCATGCCGGCAGCATCGGCGACGTCGTCGACGGTCGTGTCGAGACCGCGCTCGGCCAGCACCCCGCGCGCGGCCCGCACGATGCGAGCCCGGTTGCCGTCGATCTCCGCACCAGGCGACACGGCTGGCACGGTAGCCCGCAGCGGTGAGCATCCTCGGGAACCGCGTCGTGCGGGTCGAAGACCCGCGCCTGCTCACCGCGGGTGGGACCTATGTCGACGACCTCCCGCTCGACGGTGCGGTGCGGGCCACCTATGTGCGCTCGACCGTTGCGCACGCGCGGATCGTCGCCGTCGATGTGACCGCGGCCCGGTCGGCGCCGGGCGTGGTCGAGGTGGTCGTCGGCGGCGAGGTCGACCTCGGCCCGTTCCCTCGCGACAGCCCGATGACCCCCGAGGCGATGGCGCAGCCGTGGCTGGCGGGCGACGTCGTGCGCTTCGTCGGCGAGCCGCTGGCGGTGGTGCTGGCCGAGACCGCCGCCCAGGGTGCTGACGCCGCCGAGCTCGTCGAGGTCTCCTACGAGCCGCTGGCCGCCGTCGTCGACGTCGACGACGCCCTGGCCGGGACGGTCCTGCTGCACCCCGACGCCGGCACCAACGTGGCGCTCGCGTTCGAGGAGGAGCCCGACCCGCACCTGTTCGATGGGTGCGAGGTGGTCGTTCGCCGGCGGATCCTCAACCAGCGCGTCGCGCCCTGCCCCCTCGAGGTGCGCGCCGCCGCCGCGTCGTGGGGCGGCGACGGCCGGCTCACCCACTGGGCCAGCAGCCAGGGTTCGCACGGGGTGCGGGAGACCCTGCGCCGGGCGATGGGCCTCGAGCGCGCCCAGGTTCGGGTGGTCACCCCCGACGTCGGCGGCGGGTTCGGCGCCAAGGGCTGCTCGTACCCGGAGGAGCTGCTGCTCGGGTGGCTGGCGCGGCGGGTCGGTCGGCCCGTTCGGTGGGTGGAGACCCGCAGCGAGAGCATGGTCGGGCTCGGCCACGGTCGCGGCCAGGTGCAGCACGTCGAGATCGGCGGCACCCGCGCCGGCACCATCGGGGCGTACCGGCTCACCGTCGTCCAGGACAGCGGCGCCTACGCCCGCATGGGCGCGGTGCTGCCCTTCATGACCCGCACCATGCTCACCGGCGTCTACCGCATCGCCCGCACGCAGTTCTCGTCGCGCTCGGTGGTGACGAACACCACCCCGACCGTTGCGTACCGCGGCGCCGGGCGGCCGGAGGCGACCGCCGCCATCGAGCGCGCCGTCGACCTGTTCGCGGCGGAGATCGGCGCCGACCCCGCTGAGGTGCGTCGGCGCAACCTGGTCGCGGCCGACGCGTTCCCGTTCACGACGCCGACCGGCGCGACCTACGACGTCGGCGACTACGAGCGGGCGCTCGATCTGGTCCTCGACGCCGCCGGCTACGAGTCGCTGCGGGCCGAGCAGCGACGACGGCGAGACCGCGGCGAGACGATCGCGCTCGGGATCGGACTGTCGACCTACGTCGAGATCACGAACCCGATGGGCCAGGGCGAGTTCGGCGCCGTGGCGATCGGCGACGACGGCTCGGCGGTCGTGCGCACCGGGGTGGCGCCGCACGGGCAGGGTCACGCGACGGCGCTGGCGATGGTGGCGTCCGATCGTCTCGGCATCCCGATGGACCGGGTCACCGTGGTGCACGGCGACACCGACGTCGTGCCGCGGGGCCGGGGGACCGGCGGATCGCGATCGCTGCAGGCCGGTGGCACCGCGGTGCGCTCGGCGGCTGATGCCGTCGTGGAGCAGGCGCGGGCGGTCGTCGCCGACCTGCTCGAGGCCAACGCCGAGGACGTCGTGCTCGACGTGGACGGCGGCCGGTTCCATGTGGCCGGAACGCCGGCGGTGTCGCGCACGTGGGCCGACGTCGCCGCCGCCGCGCCCGGTGGGCTGGCCGCCGAGCTGGAAACCGAGAACCCGGGCCCGACGTTCCCGTTCGGGGCCCACGTCGCCGTCGTCGAGGTCGACCTCGAGACCGGCGCGGTGCGGCTCACGCGCCTCATCGCCGTCGACGACGCCGGCACCGTCGTCAACCCGCTCCTCGTCGACGGCCAGGTCCACGGTGGCCTGGCCCAGGGCATCGCCCAGGCGCTGTACGAAGAGGTGCGCTACGACGCCGACGGCAACCCGCTCACCACCACCTTCGCCGACTACGCGTTCCCCTCGGCCGCCGAGCTGCCCTCGTTCGAGACGGTGCCGATGGAGACGCCGACGCCGATCAACCCGCTCGGGGCCAAGGGGATCGGCGAGTCCGGCACCATCGGCTCGACCGCCGCCGTGCAGAACGCCGTGGTCGACGCGCTGGCCCATCTCGGCATCCGCCACCTCGACATGCCGGCGACCCCGGAACGGGTGTGGCGGGCGATCGTCGATCCGTCGCGCCGAGCCGCCGACGATGAGTCGCCGCTGAGCATCGCCCGTACGCTTCGCTGACGGCATTGCGGATGCCCCGACCCTGGAGCTCGACCATGACGCCCCGCGATGACGAGCCCGGCGACGTCGGCCTGCTCATCCCGACCGATCCCCACACCGACGACGAGGCCGTCCCCGACCCTCGCCAGCGACGCCTGATCCTCATCACGATGTGCATCGCGCTGGCCGGCGTCGTCGCGTCGGTCTCCGGGCTCAACGTCGCGCAGCAGGCGATCGCCGCGGATCTCGGCGCGTCACAGAGCCAGCTGCTGTGGATCATCAACGGCTACACGCTGGTGCTCGCCGCGCTGCTCCTTCCCACCGGTGCGGTCGGTGATCGTTGGGGTCGCAAGCCGGTCCTGCTCGTCGGGCTCGTCGTCTTCGCGGCCGCGAACCTCGCGTCCGCCTTCGCCGGCGACCCCGGGGTGCTCATCGCGCTGCGGGTCGTGGCGGGAGTGGCCGCGGCGATGATCATGCCGGTCACGCTGTCGGTCATCACCACGAGCTTTCCCGCGCGGGAGCGGGCGCGGGCGGTCGGGACGTGGGCTGGTGTCGCCGGCGGTGGCGGCGTCCTCGGGCTCTTCACCTCGGCGGCGATCATCGACAACGCAACGTGGCCTTGGGTGTTCGCCGTGCCCGTCGCCATGGCGGTCGTCGCGCTTCTCGGCACGGTGTTCGCTGTCCCGCCCTCGCGCGAGCATGCCGACGGCGGCTACGACGTGCTCGGTGCACTGCTCTCCGCCGTCGCCGTCGGCAGCGTGGTCCTCGGTGTCCAGGAAGGTCCTGAGCGCGGCTGGACTGCGCCGCTCACCGTCGCGGCCGTGCTCGTCGGGGTGGTGGCGGCGGTGGCGTTCGTCCGCACCGAGCTCCGCCGGGCACACCCCTTGCTCGACGTCCGCCTGTTCCGGAACCGCGGCCTGGCCACGGGCTCCGTCAACCTGTTCGTCGTGTTCGGGCTGATGTTCACGCTGTTCCTGGTGGTCGTCCAGCTGCTACAGGCCGTGTTCGGCTACAGCGCGCTGCGAGCCGCGTCGGGCCTCATGCCGATGGCAGTGCTCATGATGCCTCTGTCGACGATCGCCCCGACCGTCGCCCACCGAATCGGCTACCGGCGCACGGTGGCGACCGGCATGGTGCTCCTCGCCACTGGCATGGCGCTCGTGGCCGTGCTGGTCGACATCGACCGCGGCTACGTCTCGGTGCTGCCGGGCCTCGCCGTCCTCGCCGTGGGCGTCGGGCTCGCCATGAGCCCCTCGACCACCGCCATCACCGCCGCGCTGGGAGAGGACAAGCAGGGCGTGGCGTCCGCGCTCAACGACACCGCGCGCGAGCTCGGCGCGGCGATCGGCATCGCCCTGTTCGGCTCGATCCTCAACGCGCAGTACCGGGCGAACGTGAGCGGAGCCGCGGCGAGCCTGCCGGACGCGATCGCCGAACCCGTGCGGGAGGGCATCGGCGGTGCGCTCGCCGTCACGGGGCAGCTCGGGCCGGACGGCCTTCGCGTCGTCGAGGCGGCCCGCGCAGCGTGGCTCGACGCCGTGCGCCCGACGCTCGGGCTCGCCGCGCTCGCGGCCCTGGCGGCCGCGGTGTACACCGTGGTGGGCGGTCGGCGCGAGGACACCGCGGGCCGCTCGTCGTCGGTTCGCTAGCCGTCCTCGTGAACGGTCAGCGGGTCGTTGTGGCGGAGGACGCGGGCGGCGGCCCGCTCGGCGCGATCGTTGTCGCCCTCGGCGACGGCGGCGACGAAGGAGCGGGTGGCCCGACGACAGCGACGGCACCGCGTCGTCCCCGCCGCCGATGTGGGCCGCCGGCCGAGGAGCCGCCGCACGATGGGCCGCCCCACCGCCATGGCGACGAGCAGGCCGAAGCACAGGGCGCCCGCGGCGTGGAGGAGGGCGAGCGTCACGTCGGGTTGCACCGGTTGCATCGGCGTCACGCAGGCCTCCCTCCCGCCGTCGCTCAGATCCGCTGGGCGCGATCCTTCCAGTACTCGTCGCGCAGCAGGCGCTTGTAGAGCTTGCCGGTGGGGTAGCGGGGCAGCTCGTCGCGGAAGTCGACGCTGCGCGGGCACTTGAACCCGGCGAGCCGCTCCCGGCAGAACGCGATGAGCTCGGCCTCGAGCTCGGGCCCGGCGACGGCGTCCGCCGCCGGTTGCACGACCGCCTTGACCACTTCGCCCATGTCGTCGTCGGGAACCCCGAGCACGGCCGCATCACCGACGGCCGGGTGCTCGAGCAGCGCCGCCTCGATCTCGGCCGGGTAGATGTTCACGCCGCCGGCGATGATCATGTCGGCCTTGCGGTCGCACAGGAACAGCCAGCCGTCCTCGTCGAGGTAGCCGATGTCGCCGACGGTGAACAGGCCGTCGAGGCGAGCCGAGCGGGTCTTCTCCTCGTCCTTGTAGTACTCGAACTGCCCGAGCGGGCTGCCCATGTAGACGGTGCCGGGCACCGTCGGCGGGCACTCCTTGCCGTCGTCGTCGACGATCCGCACCGTGGCCCCCGGGAAGGGCTGGCCGACGGTGCCGGGATGCTCGAGCCACTGCTCAGGCCGCACGTAGGTGCCGCCACCCTCGGTGGCGGCGTAGTACTCGTAGATGACCGGCCCCCACCAGTCGATCATCTTGCGCTTCACCTCGACCGGGCACGGGGCGGCGGCGTGGATGATGCTGCGCAGCGACGACGTGTCGTAGCGCTGCTTCACGTCGTCGGGGAGCTGGAGCAGGCGGTGGAACATCGTCGGCACCAGGTGGCTGACGGTGACCTTGTACCGGTCGATCAGCTCGAGCGTGCGCTCTGGCGTCCAGCGGTCCATGAGCACCACGGTGTGGCCCAGGTGGAGGGCGCCGGTGCCGAACGCCAGCGGGGCGGCGTGGTACAGCGGGCCGGCGACGAGGTGGACGCCGTCGCCAGGCTGCACGTCGAAGAGCATCCCGAGCATCGACCCGCCGGCGGCGGCGTCGTCCGGACTGCCATCGGGCAGGGCACGGCGCACGCCCTTCGGTCGCCCGGTGGTGCCCGACGTGTAGAGCATCGTCTGGCCCGCGCTGCGCTCCTCCGGCGCGGTCGCCGGCTCGGCGGCGACGAGCGCGCCGAGGTCGCGGAAGCCGTCGATGGCGCCGACGGCGAGGCGGCCCTCGGCCGGGAAGCCGAGCTCGTCGGCCGCCGCGATGCCGGCGGCCGCGAACCGCTCGTGCACGACGAGCGCCCTGGCCTCGCAGTCGTTGGCGATGTACGCGATCTCCGGGCCGGTCAGGTGGTAGTTGATGCAGGTCAGGTACAGCCCGCTCTGCAGCGTCGCCAGGTAGAGGTCGAGGAAGGCCCGGTCGTTGGGCATGACCATCGCCACCGCGTCGCCACGGCGCAGCCCCAGCGTGTGCAGGGCGTTGGCGGTGCGGTTCGACGCCGCCGCCAGCTCGCCGAAGGTGGTCGTTCGCTCGTCGGCATCGACGACGGCGAGGCGGTCGGGATCTGCCGCCGCCACCCGCCAGAACCCGAGCTCAGCCACGTTCCGCCCCCCCGTTCTGGCGCCGCACCAGTGCGGCGATGGCGTCGTAGGCTTGGGCCTTCACCGCGGCCTCGCCGAGGGTGGCGAGGATGCGGGCGCCGGCCAGGTCGACCGACTGCTGGTGGAGCAGGAGACGGTTGGCCTCGTGCACGATGTCCTCGACCGAGGTGCCCGGGAAGTCGAAGTCGCCGCCGATCCCGAGCACCTCGGGCAGCACTGCGTAGCCGAGGTCTCGCAGGCGCTGCTCGCGCGCCAGCATCTCGGTGGTCTCGGGGTCGGCGGTGTAGGTCGCGTCGCGATCGGGATGCCCGTTCCCGCTCACGACGACGCGGCCGCGGCCTCCCGCCGCTCCCGCAGCCGGGCGCCGAGCACGGCCTTGGCCGGCATGGCGATCTTGGGCCGACCGCCGAGCGTGCCGGGGCCGGCGACGCCGCCGGAGCGGGCGAGCAGCACGTCGAGGTGGGTGTGCCACTTCCCCGCCCGCTCCCGCAGCTTCGGGTCCGAGGCGAGGTCTTGGATCATCATCTCGCCCTCGACGAGCTGTCGGTGGTCGTCGTCGAGCATGAACCCGAGGATGCGCACCGTCGGCGCGTCGACGATGTC
>Ga0247717_1000039_pt1 | contig 34908 bp, 28 predicted proteins | sample 24E_NmetaG_FD_189047 | JGI IMG/M metagenome (GOLD analysis project Ga0247717, IMG submission 189047) | Soil microbial communities from hillslope of Landscape Evolution Observatory, University of Arizona, Oracle, AZ, United States - 2-4-E_N | ecosystem: Engineered > Artificial ecosystem >... | reverse complement strand
TCATCGAGGTGCCCGCGCGCGGCTCGAGCAGCGTGTGCAGCCAGGGGTTGACGAGCGTGATGTTGAAGGTGAAGACGCCGCCCGCGGGCACCTCGATGAGGGGCTCGGGGACGAGGTCCATGCTGCGGAAGCCCTCCTCGCGGTGGTGGCCGTAGCACTGCGCGTCCGAGACTTCGCCCGCGGGGTCGCGGAACGCCTTCGAGGCGTTGAGGGCCCCGAGCGCGGGCGAGGCGAGGAAGCCGACGGCGACGACGGAGAAGACGAGCATCGCGACAAGACGGCCGCGGCGGGTCGACCTCACGGACGCGCTACCGGGAGGCCGCACTAAAAGGCTGTCGGGCGCGTCGTGAAACGATGGTTCGGCAGGCCTGGGTCTTCCGAGGTCAGGAGGAACGATGCCCCGGGGCGCGGCGCGCGAACCGTCAGCGGCCGTCGGCGCCAAGCGCGAGCGCGTCGAGCGCCTTCGCGCCCTTGTAGACGGGACACAAGGGGCAGTAGTCGTAGGCGCCCATGGGGCACCCGGTGAGGACGAGCGCGAGGCGCCCCGTCCGGGGTTCGCGCTCGACGGCGACGCGCGCGGTCGCGCAAGGGTAGGGGGCCCCCGCGGGCGGCGGGCCGTCGACGGCGACGCGCGCGGCGGAGGCGGCGGGGACCGCGGTCGCGGGCGGCGCGGTCGGAAGCGACGCGGTCGACGGCGTGGACGCGGGCGCGGCCTGAACGGGCGGGGCAGCTTCCGGCGGCGGAGCCACGCTCCAGAGGCGACCGAGCGCGTCGCGGAACGGGCGCGGCATGCGCCGGTACTCGCCGAGCGCCTCGACGCCGAGCTCGGTGATCTCGTACCGCGTGCGGCCGCGCGTGTCCTCCGGGTCCTCGACCGCGCGCACGAGGCCCTCGCTTTCGAGCCTTTGGAGAAGCGGGTAGATGCGGTTGCGGTTCGGCTCCTCGCCGAAGATCTCCTCCATCTCCTTGAGGAGGGCATACCCGTGCTTCGGGGCGGAGGACAGGCTGTCGAGGACGAACGCCTCGAGAAGGCCCCGCATGACCTTCGGGCCGACCTCCGCCATGTTCCCGGCTTGGTAGGTCCAGAATTTATACCTTCTCTCCCCACGCGGGTGACACATATTCAAGTCTCCCCTGGAGGCCGTTGAGAACTGGAACAAGACCCGTCCTCTCAGTTACAACAGGTCAAATCTTGGGGTGAATGAGAACGTCCAAATAGCCACGATGTTATAGAACGGTCCCCAACCGCTTCGCGGATGGGGAACAAGGGAAGGGTAGGCAATGACTGAACTGGAACAGGGCGATGCGGGCCGCATCGTGGACGCCAAGGAGATCAAGGTGAAGATCCCCGTGGACTACCACATCAAGCTCCACACGCTCAAGGTTCTCAAGGGCCAGAGCATCAGCGACACCGTCGAGATCGCCCTCCAGAAGTACTTCAAGGACTTCGGCGAGAACGAGGGACGCGACTACCAGGCCGTGGCGGAGCGCGCCCTGCGCGTGTTCCAGTCGTGAGTTCCCGTCCCGAACACGTGAACTAACCCATCCGCTTATCCTCGCCGCGGTCGCATCGGCCGAGCGGGAGAAGCATGGGATTCTCGACCACCATCACCGTTCCGACGAAGGACGTCAAGCAGTTCATGAACGTGCTCGCGCACGCGGGCGCGGTCGTCCTCGACACGGGCGAGCGGATCCACACGGACGAAGGCGTCTCCGCGGAGGCGTACCTCAACGTCCTGTTCCTGCCGCGCGAGTCTTCGAACTGAGCCTCCGGGCCCGCGCGGCGTCGTACGGCCGCCGCGCGCCGCGCAAGGGGCGAAGCCATAACTAGCGGACGGGCGATGGCCGGGTCGATGACCCCGGCCCCACGCCCGGTCAAGGTCGCCCCGTCGATCCTCGCCGCCGACTTCGGACGCCTCGCCGAGGACGTCCGGCGCGCGGACGCGGGCGGCGCGGACTGGATCCACGTCGACGTCATGGACGGCCGCTTCGTGCCGAACATCTCGTTCGGGGCCCCCGTCATGGCCGCGGTCCGGAAGGCGACCGCGAAGCCGTTCGACGTCCACCTCATGATCCTCGAGCCCGAGCGCTACCTCGCGGACTTCGCGAAGGCGGGGGCCCAGATCATCACCGTGCACCAGGAGGCCTGCCCGCACCTCCACCGCACGATCCAGATGATCCACGACCTCGGCTGCAAGGCGGGCGTCGCGCTCAACCCGTCCACGAGCCTCTCGACGGTCGAGGACGTGGTCGGCGATCTCGACCTCCTCCTCGTCATGACCGTGAATCCGGGGTTCGGGGGCCAGAAGTTCATCGCCTCCATGCTCCCGAAGATCGAGCGCGCCCGCGCCCTGCTCGATCGCGCCGGGAGCGGCGCCGAGCTCGAGGTGGACGGCGGCGTCACGGCCGAAAACGCGCCGCTTGCCCGCAAGGCGGGGGCGACCGCGCTCGTCGCCGGGTCGAGCGTCTACGGGAACAAGGGCGACCTCGCGCCCGTCATCCGGGCGATCCGCGGCGACGGGTGAGCGCGCACGCCCGACCTCACCTACTGGCAATATCAGGCGGCGCTCGTCACGCTCGCGTGGATCGGCGGGTTCCTCCCGCTCTTCCTCGGCTGGCGCAGGGAATGGCGCTGGAGCCAGGCCGTCGGCCTCGCGCTCGTGCTCTCGCCCTTCATCCGGATGGCGCTCAACGTCTACGAGACGATCGACCTCCTCTTCCGGTACACGGTCCTCCAGCCCATCCCCGAGCAAGTCCTCTGGGCGAGCGCGTGGCGGCACTATGTCGACTACCTCGTCATCCCCGCCCTCGGCCTCCTCCTCGTCGCGAACCGGTTCCCGTTCGTGCAGACGCGCGACGCCCGGGCGAGCCTCGCGGCGTGGGGCGCGGCGCTTCGCGAGCAGGGCCTCCGGTGGCGCTTCGGCGCGGTCCACGACACCGCGAACGGCCTCGCCCTCTTCCTCGTCCTTCTCGTCGCCTACATCGGCTCCCTCATGGTGGTGCTGAACGCGCTCAAGGGCGTCGACCAGGGCGACGAGACGCGGGTGTTCGAGAACCTCACGCCGCCCCTCATCCTCGTCCTCGCGCTCGCCGCGGGCCTCACCGAGGAGTTCGTGTTCCGCGGCATCCTCATGAACGCGCTTGCGCGCTGGATGCCGCTCGGACTCGCCGTGACGCTCCAGGCCGCGTTCTTCGGCCTCGTCCACGCCGGGTACGGAACGATCAGCCACGTCGTCGGGCCTTTCGTCTTCGGCCTCGCGATGGCGTGGGTGACGCTGCGGCTCGGCCTCGTCCCCGCCATCATCCTCCACACGAACGTGGACGTCCTCGCCTTCAGCCTGCACGTCGTCGGGAAGAAGCCGGAGGTCCTCTGGTTCGTCATCCTGCTCGTCGTCCTCAACGTCGCCGCCGCCTTCGTCGTGCGGGGCGACCCGTACCGGGCCCTCCTCGGCCGCCCCACGAAGCGCCTCGCGGACCGCGAGGCGCCGCCCGTCGCCGCCCCCGGGACCATCACCGTCGCGGGCGACCGCGAGGCGGTCCTCGTGCCCTTCGACGGCTGACCCCCGGAATTCCGTGGATCGCGGTCGGCAAGGCTTAAGGCGGCCGTTCCCTTCCGCGTGCCCATGAGCCAGGCCCTCGACCAGGCGGCGCGGCGCCTCGAGCGCCGCGAGCGCCTCCCGGACGACGAGGCCGAGGCCCTCTTTGCGGAGCGCGACGTCCTCGCCCTCGGCGCGCTCGCGGACCGCGTCCGTCGCGCGCGGCACGGCGACCGCGTCTACTACCGCGACGACCTCAACCTCAACCACACGAACGTGTGCGCCGCGGACTGCGGCTTCTGCGCGTTCTACCGCAAGCCCGGCGAGAAGGGCGCCTACGTGCTCTCGCTTTCGGACATCGAGGCGAAGGCGCGCGCGGCCGTCGAGGCCGGCATCACCGAGTTCCACGTCGTGGGCGGCATGACGCCCGAGTGCGACCTCGAATACCTCGAGGCCATGTTCCGCGCGCTCAAGCGCGTCGCGCCCGAGGTCGAGATCCAGGGCATGACGGGCGTGGAGGTCGACTTCCTCGCGAAGCTCGAGAAGCTTTCGATCGAGGCGACGCTGAAGCGCCTCGTCGCGGCGGGCCTCGATTCGATCCCCGGCGGCGGCGCGGAGGTCTTCCACCCGGAGGCGCGCAAGCGCATGATGGCGACGAAGATCGCGGGCGACCGCTTCCTCGAGGTCCACGAGACGGCGCACCGTCTCGGGATCCCCACGAACGTCTCCATCCTCTACGGCCACGTCGAGACGCCCGCGGAGCGCATCGACCACCTTCGCCGCATCCGCGAGCTGCAGGACAAGACGGGCGGCTTCCGCGCCTTCACCGCGCTCCGGTGGAATCCCGAGAACACGGCGCTCCACGCGAAGACGGGCGCGCCGGGGTCGACCGCGTTCGACGACCTGCGCATGGTCGCGATCGCGCGCCTCTACCTCGACAACGTCGACCACGTCAAGCTCCCGTGGATCACGATCGGGAAGCCGATGGCGCAGGTCGCGTTGAACTGGGGCGTCGACGACATCGGCGGCTCCGCGTTCGAGGAGCGCATCCTCGACGCGGCCGGCGCGCGCACGTGGGCGCTCGTCAGGAACTCGGACGTCCCGCGCTACATCCGCGAGGCCGGCTTCGAGCCCGTCTACGCCTATGGTTCGTACCGGACGATCCGCCGCGAGGAGGCGGTCGCGTGACGCGCCTCGGCATGATCGACTTCCTGAACTCGCGGCCCGTGTACCACGCGCTCGTGGCGGGCCACGTTCCGCGACCCGTGGGACTCGAGCTCGTGCGGGGCCCGCCCGCGGCGCTCAACCGCGCGCTCGTCGAAGGCGCCGTGGACGTCGCGAGCGTTTCGAGCGTGCATTACGCGCGCCACGCGGACGACCTCGTGCTTCTTCCCGGCCTCTCGATCAACAGCACGGGCTTCGTGCACTCCGTGAACCTCGTCTACCGCGGAAGCCGCGAGACGCTCCGCGGAGGCCGCATCGCCGTCACCGACGAGTCCGCGACGAGCGAGGTGCTCCTGCGCATCCTCCTTCGCGAGTCGCTCAAGGTCGACGCGACGCCGTTCCAGACGACGGTCGACCCGGAGGAGATTGGCGTGTCGGTCGAGGGCGCGCTCCTCATCGGCGACCAGGCCCTCCGCGCCGCGCTCGCCTACCCGCACCTCGGGCGGACGGACCTCGGCGACGCCTGGACCGCGCTCACGGGAACGCCCATGGTGTTCGGCCTCTGGTGCGCGCGCCGATCGTGGGCCGAGGCGAATCCCGCCGCCTTCCGCGAGGTGCGCGACGCGCTCGTCGCCTCGAAGGCGTGGGGCGACGCGAACCGCTTCGCGATCGTCGAGGCCGCGCGACGCGACCTCCAGTTCGCCTACTCGCGCGCCTTTCTCAGCGCGTACTTCCGCGACCTGCGCTACGACCTCGGCGCGAAGGAATCCGCGGGCCTCGCCGCGTTCTTCGAGCGCGCGCACGCGATCGGCGCGATCCCTCGCCCGCCGCGCGTCGTCGTCCCGGAGGCCGCGCCGTGACGGCGATCGCGCGCGTGCTCGGCGAGGTCGCGCGCGGCGAGCGGCGGCTCACCGACGCGGAGGCCGCGGAGGCGTGGCGCGCCCCCTTCCACGTGCTCGCCCGCGCCGCGAACGCCGCGCGCGAGCGCGTGACGGACCCGCGCGTCGTCACGTACGTCTGCGACCGCAACATCAACTACACGAACGTCTGCAACGCGTTCTGCAGCTTCTGCGCGTTCTACCGCACCGAGAAGGACAAGGACGCCTACGTCCTCTCGATCGACGAGATCCTCGCGAAGGTCGAGCCCCTCGTGGCGCTCGGCGGCACGCAGGTGCTCCTGCAGGGCGGCCTCAACGAGAAGGCCGCGCTCGGCTACGTCGAGGACGTCTTCCGCGCCGTGAAGGCGCGCTTCCCGACGGTGGACCTCCACAGCCTCACCGCGACGGAGATCGACTTCTTCGCGAAGACGGAAGGCATCACGCACGAGGAGGTCCTCCGCCGCCTCAAGGCCGCGGGCATGCGCTCGCTTCCGGGCGGAGGGATGGAGATCCTCTCGGACCGGGTGCGCGCGCGGGTTTCCCCGCTCAAGTCGCCCGCGGACGTCTACATCGACATCCACCGCACGGCGCACCGCCTCGGGATGCCCACGACCGCGACCATGATGTTCGGCATGGGCGAGGCGCTCGAGGACCGCATCGAGCACTGGCGGCGCGTGCGCGCCCTCCAGGACGAGACGAAGGGCTTCACGGCGTTCATCCCGTGGACGTTCCAATCCGACGGGTCCACCGCGCTCAAGCACCCGACCGCGACCGCGGACGAGTATCTGCGCGTGATCGCGCTCTCGCGCCTCTACCTCGACAACATCGCGCACGTCCAGAGCGGGTGGGTCACGGAAGGCCCGAAGGTCGCCGAGGTCGCCCTCGCGTGCGGCGCGGACGACTGGGGCGGGATCCTCATGGAGGAGAACGTGATCAGCGCCGCGGGCACGCTCTTCGGCATGAACCCGGCCGCGTGCCGGCGCGCGATCCGCGATGCGGGCTACGTCCCCGCGCAGCGCAACACGTACTACGAGATCCTCAAGCGCTTCGACGCGCCGACCGAGGACGAGCGGCCCGTTCCCCCGGGCGACCGCCTCGCGGTGCACCTCGGCGCGGTCGGGAACCGGGGCCGGCCCGCCCGCGTGACGCTCGGCGGACGGTGAGCGGCGAACCTTCGCCGCCCGTTCCAGAGGCCTGAAGCACGACCGCTCCCGGCCCGCGCCCGATGTATCGCTTCGAATGCCGCGCGTGCGGGTCGGCCTGGACGCCCGTGCCGCCGCCCGATCCGGATTCGATCCGCTCGTGCTTCAGGTGCGAGGATCGCGACATCGTCGCGTGGCCCATCCTCTAAAGCCCGAGAAGGAGGCCCGCGAGGACGATCCAGCCGATCCCGGCGTTCACGTTGAAGAACGCCTTGTTGAGCGCGACGGGGTCCTTCGGATCCGCGATGAGGTGCTCGTACGCGAGAAGGCCCGCGACGAGCGCGACCGCGACCCAGTACGGCCACGCGAGCGCGAGCACGAGGCCGGCTCCGGCAAGCGCGAGGACCGTGAGCGCGTGCAGCGCCCTCGCCCACGCGCGCGCGCCCGCGACCCCGAAGCGCGCGGGGATGCTGCGGATGCCGTGAGCCCGGTCGTGCTCGACGTCGAGGAGCGCGTAGACGACGTCGAAGCCCGCGACCCAGAAGAAGGCGGCGAACCCGAAGAAGACGCCGAGCCACGTGGCGTCGAAGCTCCCGGTCACCGCGAGGAAGCCCCCGCCGGGCGCCGAGAAGAAGGCGAGGCCGAGGACGAAATGGCAGGCCCACGTATGGCGCTTCGCGTACGGGTAGGCGAAGAAGAGGCCGACGAGGAGCGGCGCGAGCGCGAGGCAGAGGGGGTTGAGGAGCGCGGCCGAGACCGCGAGGACCGCGAGCGACGCGGCCGCGAGCGTCCACGCCGTCGAGAGGCCCATCGCGCCGGAGGCGAGCGCGCGCGAGGCGGTGCGAGGGTTCGCCGCGTCGATTGCGCGGTCGAGGATGCGGTTGAGCGTCATCGCGAGCGTCCGGGCGGAGACGGCGGCCGCGAGGACGAGCGCGAGGAGGCGCGCGTTCTCCCAGGAGGCTTCGAGGGGCCGTCCGACGGCGACGAGGCCGACCACCATGCCCGCAAGCACGAACGGAAGCGCGAAGAGCGAGTGCTCGATCTTGACGAACTCGAGGATCGTTCCCAGGGACGTCCGTGTCCGGGCGCTCGCGGCGGGGAGAACGGCCACGGCCAGGGGAGGCCGGTCCGTCCCTTGAAACCTCCCCCGGGCCGGGGTCGAAAGGTTCACGTCAGGGCGTGCGAGAACGAGGACCATGGGCGCGCTCGACCCCGAGGCCTTCGACCGCCACGTCCGCATCCAGGGCGACCTCCACCTCGACGCGGCCGAGGGCGTCCAGGTGTCGGCGACGTGCGTCGACGTCGCGGCGCGCGGCTCCTTCCGGTCCCCGGAGGGGCCCATCCACCTCTTCGTCGAGACGAGCCTCGGCGAGGTCCGGCGCCTCGCGAAGGACGGAGGACCCGCGTGGTCGTTCGTCGGCGAGGCCGCGGGCCCCGACGCGGCGACGGCGCGCCTCGCGCTCGCCGCGACCCCCGACCTCATGACGCGGCTCGCGGAGGCGACGCCCGCGCTTGAGGGCGAGCCCCAGGCGCGCGACCTCCTCGCGTCCGCGGGTTGGCTCGAGGCCGCGCTCGCGCTCGCCGCGTACGAGCCCGTCGAGCTCGCGCTCGAGACGTGGGAAGCGTGATCAGACCGGGTCGCGGAAGCGCTCCGGGAGGCCGTACGCGCTCCACCGCGCGGTGACCTTCGCCTTCGTCGCGTCGTCCATCACGACGAGGCCAGGCCACGGGTCGCGGCCGCCCTCCTCGGGCCGCTTGCGCGTCGCGTCGAGGCCCACGCGGGGCCGGTCGCCCCGCGCGCCGGCGCCGTCGCGCCGGAGAACGAGGTCGCGCGCGGGGTCGAGGTTCGCGAGCGCGTGGAAGAGCGCGAGGTACTCGTTCTCGACGGGCACGTCCGCGTCGAGCACGACGACGAGGTCGTCCGTCGCGACACCCGCGTCCCAGAGCCGGTCGAGCGCCGCGCGCGCGGCGCCGGCCTTCTCCTTGCGCACCGCGACGAGGAGGAGTCCCGGCCCGGGCCGGTGGACGGCGACGGCCCCGGGAAGCGTCGCGCGGACGCGCGCCCCTGAGGCGGGCTCGCCCGCGCTTTGCGGCGCCCGCGGCGCCTCCGCGCCCACGGGCCGCGTCGCGTCGAGGCCGAGATGCGACCCGAGGTCGGGGAAGGGCGAGGCGTGGTCGAGCGTGTCCGTCGGCATCTGGTCGAGCACGAGCAGATCGCGGGCGGGGTCGAGGCGCGCGACGGCGCGCAGGAGGGCGGCGCGCGCGTCCGAGATGTCCTCGTCGCCGTCGTAGACGACGAGCACCTTCTCGAGCGCGATCATGCCCGCGCCCCAAAGCGACATCATGGCCTTGCGGGCGTGGCCCGGGTAGGCCTTCTTCACCGAGACGAGCATGAGGTTGTGGAACCCGCCCGCCACCGGCATGCGCATGTCGACGAGCTCCGGGATCTGGAAACGCAGGAGGTGCAGGAACATGCGCTCGGTCGCGCGGCCGATCGCGGCGTCCTCGTGCGGCGGCACGCCGACGACGGTGGACGGATAGATCGCGTCCTTGCGCATCGTGATCGCCGTGACGTGGAATGCGGGGAAGTCGTCCGCGAGCGAGTAGAATCCCGTGTGGTCGCCGAACGGGCCTTCGCGGCGGAAGGGCTCGTTCACGTCGACGTGGCCTTCGAGCACGATTTCCGCGGAGGCAGGGACCTCGAGGTCGTTCGTGACGCACTTCACGATCTCCGTGCGGCGCTTGCGGATGAAGCCCGCAAGGAGCAGCTCGTCGATCCCGGGCGGAAGCGGCGCCGTCGCCGCGTAGATGAGCGCCGGGTCGCCGCCGAGCGCGACCGAGACGGGAAGGCGGTCGAGGCCCATCGCGCGCGCCTTGTCGAGGTGCATGCGGCCGTGCTTGTGGGTCTGCCAGTGCATCCCGGTCGTATTCCTGTCGAACACCTGCATGCGGTACATGCCGATGTTGCGCTCGCCCGTCTCGGGGTCCCTCGTGAACACGAGCGGGAGCGTGACGAAGCGTCCCGCGTCCTCGGGCCAGCACTGCTGGATCGGGAGGCGCGCGAGGTCCACCGCGTCGCCCGTGAGCACGACCTCCTGGCACGCCGCGCGGCGCACGCGCTTCGGCGGCACGCGGAGGAGGCCTTTGTACTTCATCGCGAATCTCCAGGCTTCGCCGAGCGAGCGCGGCGGCCTGGGCTTGAGGAGCGAGGCGGCCTCGACGCCGATCTCCTCGGGCGCGCGCCCGAGCGCGAGCGCCATGCGGCGGTCGGTGCCGAGGGCGTTCAGGAGCACGGGGATCCCGGACCCCTTGGGGCGCTCGAAAAGGAGCGCGGGCCCGCCGCGCTTCACGACGCGGTCGTACACCTCCGTCATCTCGAGGACGGGGTCCACTTCCGCGCGGACGCGGACGAGCTCGCCCTCGGCTTCGAGGGTGTCGATGAACGCGCGGAGGTCCCGGGGGCCGGCCACGCTCCGCGAAGCCCGGTCGGCCCCAAATAGCCTTTCTCGGCGCGGACGATTCCGGGACCTTCAAGGCGGGTCCGGACGTTGCGTCGCCGTGGCCCGGGCCGTCTCGTTCGCGCACAGCCCCGACCCCGACGACGCGTTCATGGCGTGGGCGCTCGCGACCGGGCGCGTCGCCGACCCGGCCGTCGCCGTCTCCGTCGCGGCGCGCGACATCGCGACGCTCAACCAGGAGGCGCTCGCGGGCGCGGGGCCCGACGTGAGCGCCCTTTCCGCCGCCACGTTCCTGCGCGTCGCGGAGCGCTACACGCTTCTGCGCCACGGCGCCTCGTTCGGCGAAGGCTACGGGCCCATCGTCGTCGCGCGCGCCGGCGCGCCCGTCGACTGGAAGGGTCTCGTCGCGATCCCCGGACCCTCGACCACGGCCGCCGTCGCGCTCGCGCTCGCGAAGCCCGGCCTCCGGACCGTCACGCGTCCGTTCGACGCGATCCTCGACGCGGTCCGCGACCAGGAAGCGGACCTCGGCCTCGTCATCCACGAGGGCCAGCTCACCTTCGCGAAGGAGGGCCTCGCGAAGGTCCTCGACCTCGGCGCCTGGTGGCGCGACGAGACGGGCCTCCCCCTCCCGCTCGGCGTCGTCGCCGCGAAGCGTGCGCTCGGCGACGCGCTCGCGCCGGCAAGCCGCGTCCTCAAGGCCTCGATCGAGGCGGGCCTCGCCCACCGCGCCGACGCGCTCCGGCACGCGCGGTCCTTCGGTCGCGGCCTCGACCGCGAGGAGACGGACCGATTCGTCGCGATGTACGTGAACGCGCGCACCCTCGACATGGGCGACGACGGCCTCGAAGCCCTCCGCGCCTTCGCCCGCCGCGCGGCGGAGGCCGGCCTCCTCCCGACGGGCGCCGACCGGTTCTCGGTCGAGCCGCGCGATTGACCCGCGCGGGGCCGGGTACCTGGGCCGTCCCAGGAATTCTTATCCCCTCGCCACGCGCGTCCAACCTGAACGCCTCGTCTGGCTGGCGAGGCAAAGGGTGAGGTTGGCATGAACACTCCAGCGTACGCGCTCGCGCTCGCGGGCCTGCTCCTCGCGAGCCCAACGGCTATGGGCGCCGGCGACTCCCGGTACGACTCCGAACCCGCGCTCGTCTTCCTCGCGCCACGCGAGGACCTTCCGCCGCCGAGCGCGAGGCTTCTTCTCGAAGGCGCCATGGTGGCGGTCCGCATCCACAATCTCGATCGCGTCGAGACCGCCCGCATCGGCGACCTCGACCTGGGCTCGCACGAAATCCGTCGCAGCGACGCCGCCTTCACGTTCGCCTCCGCGCGCGGCGTCGCGGACCGCATGGGCGGCGGCGTCGTCCTTGCGGTCGAGCGCCTCGCGAACGCGGCGCCGTACCGATACGCCTTCGAAGGCGAGGGCGAGCCGCGATTCTCGAGCGCCGCAGACGTGACACCGCGCCACGGCGCATGGCGCGAGCTGCCCCGCGACGCCTTCTCGTCGGACGTGGGAAGCGACCACGTCGTGCTCGACGCCCGGGAGGGCCGCCACGTCGTCGAGGGGACCTTCGCGGTCTATGTCTGGGACGTCGAGTTCAACCTCGCGAACGCGGGCGAGACGCGGGCCGTCAAGACCGGCGTGACCTGGGCCGCCCCCACGCCGCTCTCCTCCGTCGAGCGGTGGACGTGGGCGCGCATCGAAATCGCGGACGGCCGTCTCGTCCTCGACGGTCGCGCCGCGGTCGAGGCGCGCGGCGACGTCTTCACGCTGACCGACGCGACGGGGTCGACGCGCTTCGAGGCTGTCGGGGGACGGCTCGCGGGCGGCCCCGTCGCGTCCGCGGACCGGCGCGACGCGGCCCTCGTCGCACCGGCGGGATCGGGGCACGGGATCGATCTCGGCCTCGTCGCGCTCGCGGTCGCGCTCACCGTGCCGGCGGGCGCCGCCGTCGCGGTCCTCGCGCGGCGCCGCGCTCCGACCCCGGCGCCCGCGTCCACCGCCGACGCCGCGTCGTTCCTCGCGCGCGGCCGCGCCGCGGCCGTCGAGCGCGACTTCGCGACCGCGCTACGATGGTTCGACGCCGCCCTCGCGCTCGCGCCCGACCTCGCCGTCGCGCACCTTTCGCGGGGCCTCGCGCTCGAAGGCGTGGGGCGCGCGGACGAGGCGGCCGAAGCCGTCGCGCGCGCCGCCGCCGCGACGCCGCCCGACGCGTGGGCCCTCTACCACCACGCGCGCCACCTCGCGATGCGCGGCGCGACGGCGGACGCGCTCGCGCGCCTCCAGCTCGCCGCGGGTCTCGACCCCGCGACGGGGGCGCGGGCGCAAACGGAGCCCGCGTTCGAGGCCCTCGCGGACCACCCGATCTTCGCGGCGCTCGGGGGATGATCAGACGAGGGACGCGACGTGGTCGCAGTCCCAGACCTCATCGCGAGCCGGAGCTCCGTCGTCGACATAATCGATCGAGGCGCGCTCCGTGCACATCCTGAACGGGATGCCCGCAGTCCCCTGCGGGAAGAACACTGTCCGCGAGAACGAACTCCAGTAGTGACCCTCCATCGCTGGGTTGGGATCCACGTAGAGGCCGAATGGGCGGTTTCCGGTGACGTGCCAGACCGAGGTGTCGCGATCGACCTGTTCGCGGTTCTGGAGCGACGGGTCGCAGGGGTTGGTGCGCGCCGAATATCGCGTGCCGACGGAGGGAACGCCCACGGTTGTCCCGATCACGACCCCGGCGGGACCCCAATCGCGGTCGGGCGTGAAGAACACGCAGAGGAGGCCTTTCAACGCGCCGTTCTCGTTGATGGCATAGTGCGGCCTGAACTCGCCCCGCGAGCGACCGTAATCGTCCGCGAGGGGCCGGTTGCCGTATTCGTGCGGATCCGGCGTCGAGGCGGTGCCGATGTAGCCGTCCCGGTTGAGATCCTTCCAGGCGCCCGTGAAGATCTCGATGTTCAGCCAGCCCGGCATGTGGGCCTGATCGCTTCCGGGAGATACTCCGACCATGGGCTTGTGCGTCTGCGAGCCGGCGGGGATGAAGTAGCTCGGGATGAGATCCAGCCACCCGCGGTAACCGTCCTGGAACGCGCTCAACCGGCCCGACGCGCTCGACGCGTGCGGACCCGAGGCGTCTGTGGACGTTTCCTGGGGATACTCCGCGAAGAGCGCGCCGAGGGCGGGCCCGGCCGCGCGCTGGCCCTCGGGCGAAAGGGGTAGGGGGGGCACCCAGCAGTTGTTGGGGCAGAGGAGGTTCACCGCGGGCGGCGGAAGCGCGTCGACGAATGGCGCGGCGATTGCGCCGTAGAGGCTAGCGACGGGCGCGGGCGCGACCGCCGGATAGCGGTCGATGTCGGCGAGGCATCGCCCGATATCGCAGAAATATGGGAGGCCGTCCATTTGCGGCACGAATGTTCCGTTCGCGACCGTCGTCACGACGAACGTGCGGAGGATGCTACCGTCGTAAAAGAAGGCGTAGGTGTTGGTGCTGACGAAACCGCGTCGTTCGATGGCGTCGGACCCGGTCGCGCCCGGCGTGTTCGTGTTGTACGTGAAATCAGCCTCGTCCTCGGAAGGCATGACGGCCGCATCCTGCGTCGGATGGTTCCCGGGTTCCACGAACGCTGCGATGGGCACGTGCGGGATGCCGAGCATCTCGTTGTCGGGAGCCGCGCTCTGGCGGTTTCCGGTCGCGCCCGGATAGACGTGGATGCGCACGTCGAGCACCCCGTCGCGGTTCTTGTCCTCCCACACGCCGTACCACGCGGTCCACCATCCGCGGCCCGGATGGATCACGGCGGGAACAGCCCCGCCCGTTCCGCGCTCGGTCGAGAAGCGCTGCATTGACGAGACCGAATACCCCACGTTGCTCCCGTCTGCGTGAAGGGTGGCGGGCGGCGAGTCCGGAAGCCCGTCGCTTGCGAAGAACGCGTCGAGGATGCGGATCCCAGTCACTTCCGCGTCCGGCGTCAGAACCCCCGGCGAGGACCGGCGGAGTTCGAGCGGACATGCGGGAGACGGGGTGGGTCCCTGGAAGGCTTCGACCACGCAGTTCAACTGGCCCTGGGCGTCGAGCTCAGCGCGGTTGGTCTCAAAAGCCTCGACCCGCATCTCGCCGATGCCGGCGGCGAGGGCGAACGGGGCGAAAACGGCCATCGATGCGAAACCTGCGGCGACAAGGACGGACGTGGAGCGGATCATAGGCCTCCCGACTTGTCAGGAGGCAGACGGATACATGATCGTTCGCCTGCTTCGTCAGCCACCTTCGCCCCACCCCCCCGGCCAGGGTTTTCCCCCGGAGGCGCCGATCGTCGCCGTGGACGGCTTCGTGCTGGACGCGCACCCGGACCCCGGGAAGCGGGCGATGGTGCTCTGGGTCAAGGACCGGGAGGGTCGCGTCCACGCGTTCCGCGAGCCGTTCACGCCGCGCTTCTACGTGCGCGGCGCCGAGGCGGACCTTGCGGACCTCAAGCGCGCGCTCGAGGCGAGCCTCCCCGCCCTCGGGCCGCTCGCGTTCGTCGAGCGCACGTGCGGCCTCGAGTTCGCCTCCTCGCGCCTCCTCGAAATTCCCGTCCCGGACCACGACCAGGTGCATCGCCTCGCGGCGATGGTGGACGGACGCGGCGAGCACAAGCGCTTCGAGCTCTTCGACGTCGACCTGCGCATGAGCCAGCGCTACTTCATCGCGAAACGGCTCTTCCCCTTCGCGGGCCTGCGCGTGTGGGCCCCGGGCCGCTACACGCCGCGCGACGACCCGTGGAGCGTCGACTACCCGTTCCCGGACCTGCGCGTCGCGGACGTCGCGGCGGACCCGGACGCGCCGCGCGGGCGGCCGCCGACGCACGACGACCCCGTGCGCGCGGTGACCGTCGCGGGCGAGACGTACGCGGGGGGCGACGAGGCCGACCGCCTGCGGTGGCTCGCGCGCGAGGTCGCCGAGCGCGACCCCGACGTCGTGATCACGGAAGGCGGCGACGCGTTCCTCCTCGCGTACCTGGCCCACCGCGCGCGCGTGGCGGACGTGGCCGGCTTCAAGCTCGGCCGCGAGGCCGACCCCGCCCCGCGCCGCCGCGAGCGGTCGTACTTCACGTACGGGAAGATCAAGTACCAGCCGGCCTCGCGCGCGCTCGCGGGGCGGCTGCACCTCGACCGGCACGCGTCGTTCTTCCTGCGCGAGGCGGGCCTTGCGGGCGTCGTGGACCTCTCCCGCGTGAGCGGCATCCCGCTCCAGGACCTCGCGCGCCTCGGCGCGGGCACGGCCGTGACCGCGGTGCAGATCGACCGCGCCGCGCGCGAGGGGCGCGTGATCCCGTGGAAGAAGAACGCGCCGGAGGCGTTCAAGACCGCGCGCGACCTCCTCGCCGCGGACCGCGGCGCGTACATCTACGAGCCTGTGGTGGGCCTGCACGAGGACGTCGTGGAGCTGGACTTCGCGAGCCTCTTCCCCAACATCATGATCAAGAAGAACCTCTCCGCGGAGACGATCCTCTGCGAATGCTGCGCGGGCGAGCCGTCGCCGCTCGTCGTGCCGCAGCTCGGCTACCACGTCTGCTCGAAGCGGAGCGGGTTCGTGGGGCGCACGATCGGCCCCATCGTCGCGCGGCGCGAGCGCTTCAAGCGCCTGCGCAAGGAGGATCCGGCGAACCGCGCGCGGTACCAGTCCGTGAGCGACGCGTACAAGTGGTGCCTCGTCACGAGCTTCGGCTACCAGGGGTACCGGAACGCGAAGTTCGGGCGCATCGAGTGCCACGAGGCGATCAACGCGTGGGGTCGCGAGATCCTCCTCACCGCGACCGAGGTCGCGCGCGACCACGGCTTCGAGATCCTGCACGGCATCGTGGACTCGCTCTGGCTCAAGCGCGTCGAGCCTTGGGCGGACGCGGAGAAGCTCTCGGAGGCCGTCCACCGCGAGATCGGCATCCCGTTCGAGTACCAGGGCCGCTACAACTGGATCGTGTTCCTGCCGAACCGCTCGGGCCTTGCGACCGCGGACGCGCCCGCGGTGGGCGCGCTCAACCGCTACTACGGATGCTTCGACGCGCCCCCCGACAAGCCCTCCCGCAGCCAGGCCGGGCAGTCCGTGGACTACATCGCGAAGGGCGCCGTGAAGGCGCGCGGCGTGGAGCTGCGCCAGCACTCGACGCCCCGCCTCGTGCGCGAGGCGCAGGAGCGCGCGCTCGAGACGCTCGCGGGCGCGACGGACGCGGCCTCGTTCCGCGCGCGGATCCCGGCCGCGATCGAGGCGGCGGGCGAGGTCGCGGCGCGCGCCGCGCGCGGCGACGCCGCGCTCGCGGACCTCCTCTTCGTGAACGCGGTCGCGCAGGACCTCGAGGACTACCGCGCCCGCACGCTCGCGCAGGCCGCGCTCACGGGCCTCGCGAAGAAGGGCGTGCGCGTCGCGCCGGGCGACGTCGTGCGGTACGTCGTGCTCGACAACGCCTCGCGCGACGCGACGCGGCGCGTCGTCGAGGCGCGCCTCCTCAAGGGCGACGAGGCGTACGACCGCGCGTTCTACGAGCGCGCGGTCCTGCGCGGCGTCGCGTCGCTCCTCCTCCCGTTCGGATGGACGGAGGAACGCCTCGCGGACGCGCTGAGGCCCGGCCGTCAGCGGTCGCTTGCGGCGTACGCGTGAACGCGCTCAACCCGTTCGGACGAGCGGGCCCTCCGCAACAAGGCGCGCGAGGGGACCGGCGATGGGCGTCGCCGTCGCGTTCGAGGCCGGCGCGTTCGTCGCGTCCGCGAAGTCGACGCGCGTGATGTTGTAGGTGTAGGTCTGGCCCCAGATGTGGAGGCCCAAGCCTTCGAAGAACAGCGGGACGTTCCCGATGAGGCCGTTCGCGAACTCGATGTGGCCGCGACCGACCACGAGCGCCCGCGCCGTGTTCCACGAGAGGTCGAACGCGGCGACGACTTCGCCCTGGTCGGCGCGGAAGAACCGGAAGAGGCCGCCGTCGTCGACTGCTTCGCGGCCGGTGGCCTGCGTCGTGAGGGTGACGTCGTCGAGCGTGATGAGGCCGCTGCGCACCGGCGCGCCCGTGAGGAAGTCGGTGACGGTGCGCTTCGCGGGCTCGAGGGCGCTCACGTTCCATTCCTTGAGAAGCGCGGCGATCGCGGGGTTCGCGGTCGAGTAGCCGACGAGGACGAAATGCATGGTCGCGTTCGCGGACTTGTATTCCGCCGTGGGCGTCACGAGAACACCGCCCAGGATGCCGACGTCGCCCTCGGACTCGTTCTGGCCGGGGACGTCGGAGGACTTGCACTTCCAGCCGATCACGATGAGCGTCGCGGTCGCGTCGGCGGGGTCCAGCGACTCGACCTTGAACCCCTTCGGAATGTTGTCCGCGAAGTCCGCGGGGACCGGGAAGACGCCCGCGATCTCATCGCAGCCCGACACCGCATAGCGGTCGGGGACGAGCGTGAAGTTCCCGACGCCCTCGGCGGGCGCGAGGTCGTCGACGCGCCCCGCCCCGATGCGGGGGCCGAGACAGCCGGCGAGCACGGTCGCAAGGGCGAGCGCGAGAGCGAGGACGGTCCTGTTCAAGGTGGGCCTCCCGCCGCGGCAGTGGGAACGCCGGCGCATGTACCTTTCGCGGGCCCGGTCCCCTCGGTGGCCTTATGGCGGGCGGGCTCGATGCCCCGGCGTGCCCGCCGATCCCCTCGAGGCCCTCCGCCGCGACCTCCGCGCGTTCGTCGACGAGCGGGATTGGGCACAGTTCCACGCTCCGAAGGACCTCGCGGCGGCCGTCTCCGTGGAGGCCGGGGAGCTCCTCGAGGAGTTCCTGTGGAAACCGGACGTCCCGGCCGACCGGCGCGCGGCCGTCGCGGCCGAGGCCGCGGACGTGTACCTCTACCTGCTCCTCCTCGCGGACCGGTGCGGGTTCGACCTCGTCGAGGCCGCGCGCGCGAAGCTCGAGGCGAACCGCGCGAAGTATCCCGTCGAGAAGGCGCGCGGGTCCGCGGCGAAATACGACCGGCTTTAGATGGACACGGGCCGCCCCGGCGCCTGCCTCGGTCGAACCGAGGACGATCGCCCTGGGCCTACTCCACGATGATGTCTCGCACGCCGTGGTGGCGGTCCGCGAGGAGGCGCGCGAGCTGCACGTTGCGGCCGCCCTTGCCGATGACCTTGCCCTTCGCGGCGGGGTCGACCTTCACGCGGGCGACCTCGACCCCGCTCCGCTGCTCGAACGTCACTTCTTCGAGCTTGTGGCGGTGGAAGAGGTTCTCGATGAACTGCTTCTTGTCCGCCGCGTAGCCGAAGATCTCGACCTCCTTGTTGAGCATCTCGCGCAGGCGCTTCAGGTTGACCGCGCCCTTGCCGACGGCCTTGCCGACGAAGCCCTCGTCCACGACGAAGATGACGCGGTCGGGCTCGTCCATGAGGTCCTTGAGGCGGGCGCGGGTCACGCGCTCGAAGAGCGTGAAGAGGCGGAGGGTGTCCGCGTCGAGCTTGATCTCCAAGGAAAGGACTCCAGGAAAGAAAGGATGATCGGGGGCGTCGCGCCCCCGTCGCGGATCAGCCCTCGCGCGCAAGCGCGAGGACGTCCGACTCGCCGGCCTCGAGGACGCTCAGCATCGAGACCGAGAAGGGCTTGCCGCACGCGGGGCCCAGCTCGGCGTTCGTGCCGGCGAACTTGTAGATCGGGACCTTGTTCTTCGTCGCGAGCTTCGTCACCTGGTCGACGGCCTCGGAGGGCGCGTTCGACGAGAGCACGATGAGCTTCGCCTGCTTCGCGGTCACGGCCTTGAGCGTCTCGTTGACGCCGAGGCCGACCTTGCCCGACTGCGTGGCGCTTCGGAGAGCGCGGTTCACGTCCATGTCGATGTCTCCTTCTCCGCGCGCGGGTTGCGCGACTCCGGAGAATTCTCGCACACCCGCCACTGCCTTAAAGGCTTCGACCAGGGCGAGATTCCGACTTCAGCGATCGAAGCGGACGTGACCGTTCAATCGCGCTTCGGCAACGAAGGGTGACGTCGCGACCACCCCGGGGTATGCCACAGCGGATTGGTTGGTTGGTTGGAGCCTCCCCTCACCCTCCTGCGCAGCTTCCATCGGAAGCGCTCGGTCCCAGATCTCCCAGTGCGAGGCCGTTCCGCCGGCGGAGAGTTCCCTCCGGACGATCAGCGAGACGTCGCCCGGTGGCGCCCACGGGAGGTCGATCAGACAATGCTGCGTTTGTTGGCCTGTCGACGCGAACATTTTCTGATCGATTCGGACCTCCAGTTCGCAAACGGCGGCGGGGCCCATGACGATCCTGAATGAACCCCACGTGCCATTCTCCGTCCTCACAACTTTCACCGATTGTTCCGAATAGCCCGCCGCGAGGGGCCAAGCGCCCACCGATAGACGATCACCCTCGAAGTCGAAGAAATTCGAGCCACAACTGTACGCCTCAGACTTGCGCTCGACGACGGAGAAGCGCGCACTCGATCCCACCACACGCACTCCGGCTGGAATGAACGCGCCATCGATCGACCCCGCCGCGAGTGCCATGGCGATGCGATCACCTGCATGGAATTCCGCTTCAAATTCGGATTTGTAGTTGATTCGAAATTGGGAATTCTCCCTCGTTCCTGAAACGTTGTAAACCTTGGGTCGACCCTCGGTTCCGATCACGAGCGCATGACCTGATGATGCGGCCCAGATCCATCCCTGGATCTCATCGGGGAGTTGGAGCGCGAGCCGACCACAGTCTTCGACAATCTCATTGCCGGGGTGGATGGCCGAGACGTTGATGACGGCTCGCCCCGCCTCGACGACGTCCACGAGGAGCGTGACCGCGCCGCCCGCCGACGTCGTATCCGCCCTGGTCAAGCCAACCTCAGCCATCGATGACGATCCTCCTCCTGCCTCGTCAGGGGTGGCTGTTTCGAAGCAGCCGGAGAGTCCCGAAGCGAGGAGAATGAGGACGAAGAAGCTCGGCCGGGCCATAGTCGCCTGCCTCAGCAGATGAATACGCACGTCGTCCCTCTCAATTCAATCAGTGGGAGGTCGTCAATGAGCGGGAATCCGAGGCCGTGGTGGTCGGCGCTGGTGATGATCCCTTGGCTCGAATCGAGCGGGTTCGGTGTGCAACGTACGTGGACGCCAAAGTAACCTTGCACGGGAAGGGCAGTGAATGTCCACGTCCAAATCTCCTTCGATGAATAGGTCACCGAATGGGTGGGAGTCCTGACGTGCCCGTACATGGACTTCAACTCCCAGGGGGCGACGCTGGAATCGAAAACGGCCGTCCAGTGGCTTGAGCCGGGTTCGTTCGTGAGATGGGCGCCAGCCAACTTGGTTTCCATGCTCATCGCGGTCGAGCCCCCACCCGAGCAAGTGATGATTTTCGGGGCCAAAAGCTCGTCAACGGCCCCGCAAGCCTCAACGATTTCCGGAGGGCACGTGAAGCACTCGATTTCGACACAAGGTCCGGAAAGGACGCACTCCACGGGAACACCTTCACCGAAGAGCAGGCAGTCAATGTCGAGGTATTCTTCGATCGGGTCAGCCACTGCAAGGGGTGCGCTCGCCGCGAAACCCGTGCCGACGATCAAAACGCACACCCACGCTACCGCAACCCGGGGGGGGGAGTCATGATAACCCGTATGATATGGTGGAATATATCGTTTTTGGCGGGCAGCACGTCGCCCTTCCTCTTCAATGCTTCCACCCCTGCGAGACGCGGTCCGCGGGGGCGCCGCGCCGACGCCCGTCGCGCGCGAGCCGCCACGGAGCGGTCGCGCCGTCCACGCCGACGCGGCCGCGCGCCCGGGGCGGACGCGCCGCCGTCAAGGCCGGAAGGCGACGATCGTGTCGCAGTCCGAGACCCACTGCTCCTGCGCCACGCCCGTCTCCTCGAACACGACCGCAAGCGGGGTCGTGCACACCGTGAAATCGACCGACCCCGCGGGGAAGAAGAGCGGCTGGAGGGGCCGAAGGTGGCCCGCCGTTCCGGTCAGCTTCACGTCCACCCGGATCGGCGCCGATCCGCCGACGTGGACGCAGGTTCCCGTGGGAAGCTGCAGCGGACACGCCGGGTCCGGCGCGGTCGAGGGAACGGGCGCGCCGCCCACGGTCGTGTAGACGCCGAGCGGGCCCCAGTCGGTCCGAGGCACCAGGGTCGCCTGGAATGTCCCCGACGGGGAGAGGTTCCGCGGACCGACGCCGATGAATTCCCCGCGGGGATTGTAGTAATCGTCCGGGAGCGGCCGGTTGCCGCCCTCGTAGAGGTCGCCGGCCCGCGCCGTCCCGACGGCCCCTTCGCCCGAAGCGTCGTGCCAGACGCCGACCCAGACGTCGAAGGAGAAGTAGCCCGGCGGGAAGGACTGGGAAGCGGCCCCCGCGAATCCGGGGGGCGCGGCGAGGGCATCGTAGCTTCCGGCAAGGGCGGCCGCGTACCCATACCGCGGGAGCAGATCGAGCCAGCCCGCATATCGCTCGAGGTACTCGTCGTGTCGACCCGCCGCGGAAGCGTCGCCTCCCTCGCGCCATTCGCGCTCGTAGGGCGCCCAGACGAAACCCTGGACGCGACCCAGGTCGGATTCGATCGGGAGGCCTCCCGCGCGCACCGGCTCCAGACGGCACGCGTTCGGACACGTGCCGTACGACGGACTGCCGATCGCCGTGACCGGCTTCGCCAGCTCGCCGTAGAGGCTGGCGATCGGTCCCGGGGCGACGGCGTGGTAGCGGTCGACGTCCACGCGGGAATCGGGACGACCCGTCCAGGCCCGGCCGTCGAGGCTGGGCGCGAGGACGGGATCACTCACCACCGTGACCTCGAGGGTGGAGAAGAGGCTGCCGTCCAGGAAGAGGATGTACCGGCCCCGGTCCGTCTGGTAGAGACCGCCACCGGTGGCGCTCGTCTGATCGACGTACCTGAAGACGAGGTCGGGCGTCGTGGACTCGGGCCGCGCGTACGCCTGGTAGGCCGGGTGGGAACCCGGCTCGACGTAACCGTACAGGGTCGCAAACCGGACGATCTCCCACTCGTTCTCCGGATGGGGCGGGGCGGCCCAGATCCCGAGCGCGTCCACGTTTTCGTCGCCGTCGACGTTGTCCCATCGGCCGAGGAAGGCGATGAATTGACCCGGGCCCGGGGTGATGATCGCCGGGAGGATGCCTTGCGACGCGCGCTGCGTGTTGGTTCCGCGCAGGACGTCGTAGCCCATGTGGTTCAGGCCCCCCGGAAGGTCGCCGTTCTGGGGCCCGTCCTTCGGGTTGCTCGGTCCGGCCGCCGTGACGTAGGCCGCATCCAGGACGCGGATGCCCGACGGGGGGTAAGCGCGCTCCGTCGGTTCGGACGGACACCCGAGGTCGGGGGCCCTCGCCTGGGCGGCCGCGATGCACGTCCGCTGGCCGGCCGCTTCGAGCGCCAGGGGATCGGCCTCGTCGATCTCGTAGGTCACGTCGACCTCGTAGTTGGACTGGTCGAGATACATGCAGCCCGCGAGCGCGAGGCAGACGAAGGGCAGGGTCGCCGTGAGGAGAAGACGCGACGGACGCATGGACGTGGCCTCCCGGGGGCGAGTTTGCGGCCCGCACGAAGAATGTTTCGTGCCCCTTCCAGTCCTTCCCTCACGGCCGCGCGGCCCGCGAGCGCGCGGCGTCGACCGACTCCGACGCGGGCGAGGCCCCGAGCTGGAGGGGATCGTGGCGGGCCCGGACGGGAGCCCGTGGATCTAACGTGGACGCCCCGCTCCTCCCGGATGCCATTCCGGCGGGAGGAGGGGGCGCGCCCGCGCGAGGCGGACGCGCCGGGTCGCCTTACTCGGCCTTCTTGTCGATGAGGCTCGGCGTCTCGTCCTCGCCGCCGGGCGTGATGGGCCCGGCGTCGCCCTCGGGGGCGACGGGCGGCGGAACGGGGGCGGCCTCGGTCGCGTAGAAGTCCGGCGGCGGGGTCCACTTCTTGACCTTCGCGCCCTTGAACGCGTTGGGCTTCATCTGGAGCGTCACCGCGCCCGTGCCGAGCGAGACCGGCTGGCCAACGATGATGTTCTCCGCGACGCCCTCGAGCGGGTCGATCTCGCCGATCATGCCCGCCTCGAGGAGGTGGTTGACCGTGATCTCGAACGCCGCGCGCGCGAGGACCGAGGACTTCTCGCCCGAGATGCCGTGGCGACCGATCGCGCGGATCGTGCCGTCGACCGTCATCACGTCCGCGACAAGCATGAGGTGGCGCTTGTCCACCGTGAGGCCCTGCTCGGAGAGCGTCTTGTGGGCCTCCTCCATGATCGCGAAGCGGGCGGCCTCGATGCCGAGGACTTCCCAGATCTCGCGGAAGTTGTTCGTCGTGGTGCGTGTCGTGTCCACGCCGTCGATCTTCATGACCTTGGCGAGGTTCGAGCCCTCCGTGTAGATGATGTAGCCCTCCGCCTCGCGGCGGATGACGACGCGCGCGATCTCGGGGATGCCCTTGATCTGCGTCTTCTTCGCCTCGGCGGCGATGAGCTGGATCGTCTTGTACGGCCGCTCCTCGCCCTCCGTGGGCTTGAGGAGGATCGTGCCGTCGGGCTGCGGGATGACGTCCGCGTTCTTGATCTTCCCGAGCTTGTCCGCGATCTCGTCGACCGTGATCGACTTGCGGTGGAGCTTCTTCTCGTCCGGCTTCACGACGACCTGGAACGTGCCGAGGTCCGTGTCGACGTCCGCGATGTCGATGAGCTCCGTCGTCTCGATCTCCGCCGCGATGCGCTGCACCTTCTCGGCGTCCTGGCGGTGGGACTCCTCGAGGTAGATCTGCATCATCGGCGTCGACGGGATGCGGCGCGCGTCCACGACCTCGATGAGGCGCGGGAGACCGAGCGTGACGTTGATCTCGGCCACACCGGCGTAGTGGAACGTACGCATCGTCATCTGCGTGCCGGGCTCGCCGATCGACTGGGCGCCGAGGATGCCCGCGGCCTCCGTGGGGTCGATGCGGTGGCTGCGGTACGAGTCCCAGAGGACTTCCGCGATCTTCGCGAGCTTCGCGTCGGGGATCTTCTGGGCCTCGACCTTCGTGATGAACTCGACAACGACCGAGGGCGGGAGGAACGCGTTCAGGGCCTCGAGGCGCTTGCGGAACGGATCGTAGACCGCCCACCAGGCCTGCATGCGGGGCTTGAGCTCCTTGTCGGAGATCTGGCCCGCGCGGAGGCGCCGGGAGAGCTCGTCCGCGAGGTACGTCGGGAAGGACGCCTTGATCGCGGCCGAGACGTCGCGCACGCGCTTCTCCTCGGGCGTGAGCTCCTGCGGCCGGTACTCGGCGTACTCGACGCCCTCGTACTGGACGCGGGTGTCGACGAACTCGCCGACCTCGTCCTTGATGCGCTCGGCGAGCTCCTCGCCGATGCCCTGGACCTCCGCGAGCTCGTCGAGCGAGGCGCGCTGGAGGTCGTAGATCGTCTTGTAGCCGGCCTCGACGAGGGCCTCGGCCTTGGAGCGACCGACGCCGGGGATCTCCGTGAACTCCTCCACGGTCTCCTCGAGGTCCGTCACCTGGTTGATGAGCGACTCCGCGAGCTCCTCGTCGATCTCGTCGATGTCGAGGATGTACTCGATCGGGGTCCGCTTGATGTCCTCCTTCGTGCGGAAGCCGTGGCGATAGAGCGCCTCGGCCTTCTTCTTGTCCACGCCCTTGAGCGCGAGAAGCTCCGTGATCTGGGACTCGGTGACCTCGATCTCCTTCGGGAGCGCGTCCTTGATCGCCTTCGCGAGCTTCGCGCCGATGCCCTCGGCGGCCGCGATGACGTCGACGGGGGCGACGATGAGCGACTCCTTCGTCTTGAAGCCGGCGTCGAACAAGGCCTCGGCCTTGCTCTTGCCGACGCCCTGGATCTCCGTGAAGAGCTTGATCGCGCGCTTGCGCTCCTCGGCGGGGGTCAGCGGCTTCGCGGGCTCGACGGGCGCGACGGCCTCCTCGGCCTTGCCCTTCTTCTTGCCCTTCGCCTTCGCGGGGGCGGCGGCCTCGACGGGGGCGACCGGCGCGGTCTCCTCCTTCTTCGGCTTCTTCGCGTCCTTCGGGGCGGCCTTCGGGGATGCCTTCTTCTTGTCCGCCATCTTCACTCGCCTCCGTAGTCCGTGTCGCCCTCGTTTTCTTCGCTGATCTCGTCGAGCATCGAGCGCGTGAGCTCGACGTCCTCGCGGTCGTACGTACTCTTGCCGCGCGTCGTGCGCTCGGGGCCGACGTCGATGCCGAGGACCTCCTGGATGGCCTCGTTCACGTTGACGGCCTTGCCCTTGAGCGAGCGCGTGGGGTCGATGCCGTCCTCCCCGTACTCGAACTGGATGATCGTGCCGGCCGTGTTGCGCACGGTGCCGTCGTACTCGATCTTCAGGTCCTCGAGCGCGTTGATGAGACGGCGCTGCATGTAGCCGGACCGCGACGTGCGGACGGCCGTGTCGACGAGGCCTTCGCGGCCACCCATCGAGTGGAAGAAGTACTCGGTGGGCGTGAGGCCCGACTTGTAGGAGTTCGTGACGAAGCCCTTCGCGTCGGCGCCGAGGTCGCCCACCTTGAAGTGGGGGAGCGTGCGGCCCTGGTAGCCTCGCTTGATGCGCTCGCCGCGGACGGCCTGCTGACCGACGCAACCGGCCATCTGCGAGAGGTTGAGCATCGAGCCGCGGGCGCCCGACTTGGCCATGACGACCGCGCTGTTCTCGAGACCGAGGTGAGACCCGGCGATCTTGCCGGCCTTGTCACGGGCCCGGCCGAGCTCCTGCATGATCTGCAGCTCGAGGGTCTCCTCGATCGAGCGGCCCGGCATCTGCTCGAGGCGACCCGTCGTGAAGTCCTCGACGAGCTTCTCGACCTTCGAGCGCGAGTCCGTGAGCATCGCGCGGATCTCGGCCTGGGCCTCCTCCGGGATGTCCTCGTCGTCGATCGCGGTCGTGAAGCCCACGACCATGATCGCGCCGATGCAGAGTCGCGTCACGTTGTCAATGAACACGCGGGCCCCCGTCGCGCCGTAGCGGCGGATGATGCGGTTCAGGATCTCGCCCTTGAACGCGCCGATCGCCTTCTCGTCGATCGGGCCGTGGATGACCTCGCCGTTCTCGATGACGGTCATGCCCTCGTGGGCGCAGTCCTTGACCGCGCAGTTGCACTCGACGCAGATCTCGGGGTCGCGGATCTCGGGGTGGAACTTCAGGGAGAAGTCCGCCGGGAGGATGTGCGAGAAGACCTGCTTGCCGGTCCAGTGCGGGACGCCGTCGATCATCTTCGGCTTGAAGCGCTCGTCGATGCGCCGGAGGCCGATGACCGAGAGCATCGAGAGGACCTCGCTCTTCGCGAACGTCCGCTCGCGGAACGTCAGCAGGAACGCGCCCGTGATCTCGTCGTGGATCGCGCCGATGATCGGGCCGCCGAAGCGCGGGGACAGGATGTGCTCCTGGACGCGCATGAGGATCTTGGCCTCGGCGCGCGCCTCCTCGCCCTGCAGCACGTGCATGTTCATTTCGTCGCCGTCGAAGTCGGCGTTGTACGGCGGGCAGACGCTCAGGTTGACCCGGAACGTCTTGTACGGCATGACGCGGACCTCGTGCGCCATCATCGACATGCGGTGGAGCGAGGGTTGCCGGTTGAAGAGCACGATGTCGCCGTCGAGCAGGTGGCGCTCGACGATGAAGCCGGGCTCGAGGCGCTTCGCGACCTCCGCCGCGTTGATGGGCGTGACCTTCAGGCGGCGCCCGTCGCTGCGGATGACGTAGTTCACGCCGGGCCACGTGCTCGGGCCGCGGGCCACGAGCTCCTGGGCCTTCTCGATGTTGTACGGCGTGACCTTCATCGGGACCGTCAGCTCCTTCGCGGCCTCCTCCGGCACGCCGACCTCGTTGATCGAGATGTTCGGGTCCGGGGACACGACCGTCCGGGCCGAGAAGTTGACGCGCTTGCCCGAGAGGTTCGAGCGGAAGCGGCCTTCCTTGCCCTTGAGGCGCTGCGAGAGCGTCTTGAGGGGGCGGCCGGAGCGGTGGCGCGCGGGCGGGATGCCCGACGTCTGGTTGTCCATGTACGTCGTGATGTGGTACTGGAGGAGCTCCCAGAGGTCCTCGACGATGAGCTGCGGAGCGCCCGCGTCTCGGTTCTCCTGCAGGCGCTGGTTGATGCGCAGCACGTCGACGAGCTTGTGCGTGAGGTCGTCCTCGGAGCGCTCGCCGGAGTCGAGCGTGATCGAGGGCCGCATCGTCACGGGCGGCACGGGGAGCACCGTGAGGATCATCCATTCGGGACGCGCGACCTGCGGGTTGACGCCGAGGAGGTCGAGGTCGTCGTCGCCGATCTTCTCGAGCCACTCGCGGACGTCCACGGGCGTGAGCTTGTGGCCGTCCTCGCGGAACGTCGTGGGCTTTTCGAAGTCGATGCGCTTCTGGGCCTCGCCGCAGTGCGGGCAGCCCTCGGCCGGCTTCGAGGCCTCCTTCACGACGTCCTTCACGAACTCGTTGACGTCCTTGCCCGCCTCCTTCCACCCGGAGAGGACCTGGCGGAGCTCCGCGAGGCGCTCGTCGGCGAGAAGGATGCGGCCGCACGCGCGGCACGTCGAGCGGAGGACGTTCTTGATGATCTTCGTGTAGCCCACGTGCACGACCGGCATCGCGAGGTCGATGTGGCCGAAGTGGCCCGGGCAGTCGCCGACCGTGCGGCCGCAGGTCTTGCAGCGCAGGCCGGGCTCGATGACGCCGAGACGCGGGTCCATGAGACCCATGTCGATCGGGAAGCCGTCGTCGTCGTACGTGTCGGCCGTGATGATCTTCGTGGCCGACATGTCGCGGATCTCCTGCGGGGAGAGCAGCGCGAACGCGATGCTCCCGATCTTCTTCGGGGCGTTCGTGATCATGGACGTCATTAGATCAGGTCCTCCAGCTGGAGACGGGGGGCGACCGTGAGACTCTTCAGCTCGTCGAGGAGCAGCTTGAACGCGTAGCTCATCTCGACCGGGTAGATGTCGGCCTCGTCACCGCACGTTGGGCAGCGCATGAAGCCTCGGCGGTCCTGCATGGCGACGTGGCCGCAGTGGCGGCACACGAGCTCCGTCACGCGGTCCGACTCGTCGAGCAGCCGGTCCTTGATGACCATGGCCGCGCCGTGCCCGATGAGGCAGTCCCGCTCCATCTCGCCGAACCGGAGACCGCCGTCGCGCGCGCGGCCCTCGGTGGGCTGGCGCGTGAGGATCTGGACCGGGCCGCGGGAGCGGGCGTGCATCTTGCCGCTCACCATGTGGTGCAGCTTCTGGTAGTAGATGACGCCGACGAAGATGTCCGCGGGGATCTGCTCGCCCGTGATGCCGTCGTAGAGCGTCTCCTTGCACGAGTAGTCGAAGCCGGCGCGCAGGAGCGCGTTGCGGAGGTCGATCTCGCCCTCGCCGCTGAAGGCCGAGCCGTCGATCGTGCGGCCCTCCATGGAGCCGACCTTGCCGCCGATCATCTCGAGCACGTGCGCGACCGTCATGCGCGACGGGATGGCGTGCGGGTTGATGATGAGGTCCGGGGGCACGCCCTGCTCGCTGAAGGGCATGTTCTCGGGCGGCACGATGAGGCCGATGACGCCCTTCTGGCCGTGTCGCGAGGCGAACTTGTCGCCGAGCTCGGGGATGCGCTGGTCGCGAACCTTGACCTTGACGAGGCGCGAGCCGTTCGAGGACTCGGTGAACATCACGGTGTCGACCGTGCCGTTCTCGCCGTGGCGGACCGTGACCGACGTCTCGCGGCGCTTCTGCGGCGTGAGGAAGTCGGAGGGCTCCTCGAGGAAGCGGGGCGGGCTCGTCTTGCCGATGAGCACGTCGCCGGCCTTCACGTCCACCTCGGGCGTGATGAGGCCGTCCTCGCCGAGGTTCGAGTACGCGTCCTCCGCGCGGGCGCCCTTCACGTCGGGCGAGGGGACCTCGAAGTGGTCCTCCTGCCCGCCGGGGTAGCGGCGCTCCTCCGCGGCGTACGTGCGGAAGAAGCTCGACCGGCCGAGGCCGCGCTCGAGGCTCGACTTGTTGACGATGAGCGCGTCTTCCATGTTGTAGCCGTGGTACGAGATGACCGCGACCACGAAGTTCTGGCCCGACGGGCGGCGGCTGAAGTTGATGTAGTCCATGCCCTTCGTCCGCACGAGCGGGGGCTGGGGGTAGTGCATCAGGTGGCCGCGCGTCTCGGGGCGGATGCGGAAGTTGCTCTGCCCGAAGCCGAGGGACTGCTTGCCCATGCCCGCGCCCATCGTGATGCGGGGCGACGAGTTGTGCTCGGGGTACACGACGATGTTCGATGCGATCCCGAGGATGACCATCGGGTCGATCTCCATGTGCGTGTGGTCCGGGTTGAGCGACGCCTCGTTGAGCGAGATGTAGAGGTTCTCCTCCTCTTCCGCGTCGATGTATTCGACGACGCCCTCGCGGATGAGGTCGCTCCACGTGATCTTGCCGTCGCGGAGGTCCTTGAGGTGCTCGTCCGTGACCATCGGGCGGCCGTCGCGCACGACGATGAGCGGGCGGCGGGCGCGGCCCGCGTCGCAGTTGATGATGACGTCGTTCGTGCTCTCGTCGAAGCGCACGTTGACCTCGTTCGTGAGAAGGCCCTGGCGGCGGCGGCCGCGGATCTTGTCGACGAGCTCCTTCGGGCTCTCGTGGAGGCCCGCGAGATCGCCGTTCACGTACACGCGCGCGCCTTCCATGTGCTCTCCGGCCATGCTTAGACCCCCAGGTCCACGTCGCGGCTGTGGATTTCCATGACGCCGAGGTCCCGCACCATCTGCAGGACCTCCTTCTCGTCGTAGCCCTCGCTGATCTCCGTCATGAGGGCCATGTTCTTCACGAGACCGCAGTTGGGCCCTTCAGGCGTCTCGTTCGGGCAGAGACGGCCCCACTGCGTCGGGTGCAGGTCGCGCGCCTCGAAGTGGGGCTGCGACCGCGTGAGCGGGCTGATGACGCGCCTCAGGTGCGAGAGCGTCGCGAGGTTGCAGGTCCGGTCGAGGAGCTGCGAGACGCCCGCGCGCCCGCCGACCCAGTTGCCCGTCGCGAGCGCGTGCAGGAGGCGCTGTGACAGGACGTCGCTGCGGACCGCCGTCGACACCTTGAGCTCGCGGTTGCGCGAGTGCGCGCGCTCGAGCTGGTACTTGAGGTCCTTCACGAGGCCCGTGAAGGCGACGCGGAACAGGTCCTCGCAGAGGTCGCCCGCGAGCTTGAGGCGCTTGTTCGCGTAGTGGTCCTTGTCGTCCTCGCCGATGTGGTCGAGGTGGAGCTCGAGCACCGAGCGCGCCATGCGGCCGAGGAAGATCGCCTTCTTCATGCGGTCGTCCGGGTCGTTGCCGAGGTGCGGCAGGAGCGAGCGGTCCATGAGGCTCTCGACGCGCTTGATGCGGTACTCCTTCGCCTGGCCGCCGGCGAGCTTCTTGCCGAGCCACGCGATGGCCTCCTCGCGGTTCGAGACGCCGTACTCGTTCACGGAGTCCTCGATGTTCGAGAGGATGAACGGCATCATCGCGGGGTCCGTCACGATGCCGTTCATGATGTCCTCGTCCGACTCCATCCCGAGGCCGCGCAGGAGCACGACGAGCGGGATCTGGCCCGAGGCCGCGGGGACGGACACCATGAGCGTCGAGTCCTTCTTCATTTCGACGATGACGAGCGCGCGGTAGCCCTCGCGCTGCGAGAACACCTTCGCGACCGGGACGTCGCGGCCGTAGCGCTTGTTGTACTCGACGAGCACGCGGTTCGGCGCGAGGTCCTCGAGGGAGATGAGGACGCGCTCCGTGCCGTTGATGATGAAGTAGCCGCCGATGTCCAGCGGGTCCTCCTGGAGCTCGATGAGGCGGCGGTAGTACTCCTCGGCCGTGAAGGTCGTGCCCTCGTGGCGCTCGAGGTTCTCCTTCGTGATGTTGCACTTCGCCGACTTGACCATGATCGGCATGTCGCCGATGCGGACTTCCTCGGGCTCGTGCTCGACGCCCTCGATGATCGGGATGAACTCGAGGTACATCGGAGCCTCGTACGTGAGGTTGCGCAGGCGCGCCTCCATGGGCGTGAGGAGACGGGTCGAGCCGTCGGCCTCCTTCACGATGGGGTTCCCGACGCGGATCTTGCCGAGCTTGACCTCGTAGCCCTCGATGTCCGTCGTGATGGTGCCGCGCTCGGCCTCGTCGTCGCCGACCTTGATGTGGTCGATGATGTCCTGCAACCAGAAGTTGATGAAATCGTTGTAGGACATGATGTGGTGGTTCGCAAGGCTTCGCTCACGGTAGAAGGCGTCAACAAGCTCGCGCATTCAGTCACCCACCACGAAACGGTACGCCACGGCCTCGCCGGCGGTCGGGGACTTCCGCCGGATGCGCAGGATCTGCCCGGGGCGCGCGCGGATCGACCGCGCGACCGGATCCGACGCGTAGATGCGCGGGAGCTGGTCCGGGTTCACGCCGTACTTCTCGAGGACGGCCCGCGCGTCCTCATCGCTCAAGACCTCGTGCTTCGGAACGAGGTCGTGCTTCATGACGTCGAAGACCTTGGCCATGACGACAACACCTCAGAAAGCCCCGGCCCGCGGCCGGCGCGAATGAATGCGATCCACCGTGCGTTGCATAGCGACTCCCCGCGTGATCCCAGACGCCGCCGGCCGACCGCCGGCTCCGCTCGGCGCGCACGGCGCGCGCAAACGCGGGGGAGGGGCACGGGCTCAGGGGGATTCGAACCCCCGGCCATCGGGTTAAAAGCCCGACGCTCTACCTAGCTGAGCTATGAGCCCCACGGGGGACCCCGATGGCCCATGCTCGGCGGCTCGTCCACGGACAAGCGACGGCAACACGCACCAAAGGAGACCTTCCTCGACTCGACGACCGGACCCTGCGTTCGCGCACCCCGCGCCACACCGATGGATGGCGCGCTCTGGGATGGACTGGCCGTCCGAGATACGCCTTCCCCTATTCAAAGCTTACGCAGGCTAGCGTCGTCCGGGTCTGGATAGGCGTGGGGGAATAAAGGGATGTCGTCAGCGGGGTCCGGAGCCTTCAGCGGTGCACTCCGTGGCGCGCGTTTCACGCCGAAGGTCCCGCTGCGGCGGCGCGCGCCACGCCGTGCCGGGACGCCCGCCGCACCGTAAGCCGTGCACAAAGGGGTGAACACACCCACTCATGCGCGCGCGGGCGAGCGTTCCTCCATCGCCCTTGGACGACTCCGAGTCTCCACCCACTCATGCGCGCGCGGGCGAGCGTGTCATCGGACACCCGGATCCTGGCGCGAATCCCGGCGCGGTCCCGGTTCCGGCCCGGACCCGGTCCCGGACCCGACGCCCAGCGCCCGGACCCGGGCCCCTGCGCCCGATCGTGGCGCGCGCGAACGCCAAGCAATGCTTTTATCGGACCCGCCGATTCCCGCGCCGGTCGTGCGCTAGATGAAGCTCTATGAGTACCAGGGACGCGAGGTCTTCGAGCGCCTCGGCGTCCCGACGCCGAAGGGCATCGTGGTGTCGTCGATGGAGGAGTTCGCGCGGGCGAAGGCCCAGCTCTCCTATCCGCTCGTGATCAAGGCGCAGGTCCTCGTGGGGGGCCGCGGCAAGGCGGGCGGCATCCAGTTCGCGGACAATGCGCAGGAAGCGGAAAAGAAGACCCGCCAGGTGCTCGGGATGGACATCAAGGGCCTCACGGTCGAGAAGGTCTTCCTCGTGGAGAAGCTCGACTTCGCGCGCGAATTCTACCTCTCCGTCCTCCTCGACCGCTCGACGCGCACGCCCCTCGTGCTCTTCTCGACCGAGGGCGGCGTGGAGATCGAGGCCGTGCCGGACGCGAAGATCCGCCGCGTGCACGTGAACCCGGTGACGGGCTGGCAGCCGTTCCACGGCCGCGCGCTCTTCGACGGCCTCGGCCTCGACAAGAACATCCGCTCGCAGCTCGAGTCGATCGCGCAGAAGCTCGTGAAGGGCTTCTCGACGATGGACGCGGAGCTCCTCGAGATCAACCCGCTCGCGGTGACGCCCGACAACCGCGTCCTCGCGGCCGACGCGAAGGTCATCCTCGACGACGACGCGGCGTTCCGGCACACGGACATCGCGGCGCCGAAGGAGGACAAGACCCCGCTCGAGTGGGAGGCCGAGGAGCAGGGCATCGCGTTCATCCAGCTCGAGGGCGACATCGGCATCATCGCGAACGGCGCGGGCCTCACGATGGCGACGCTCGACGCGATCAACCACTACGGCGGCAAGGCCGGGGTGTTTCTCGACCTCGGCGGCACCGACGACCCGGAGAAGGTGCGCGCCTGCGTTCTCCTCATGAAGAAGGCGAACCCGAGCGTCATGCTGCTCAACCTCTTCGGCGGCATCACGAAGAGCGACACCGTCGCGAAGGGCCTCAAGATGGTCCTCGACCAGGAGAAAATCCCCTTCCCGATCGTCACGCGCATCAAGGGCGTGAACGAGGAGGAGGCCCGCGCGATCCTGCGCGAGGCCGGACTCTACACGGCCGAGACGCTGCGCGACGCCGCGGCGCTCACGGTCAAGGTCGGCCGCGCCGTGCGCGACGGCCAGCCGCTCCCGCCCGTCGCGGCGGCGAAGGCGGGGGTGAGGTGAAATGGCGCGCATCGTGAAGAAGACGAAGTCGAAGGCGAAGGCCGCGAAGCCGAAGGGGCTCGTCGCGAAGGCCGTGAAGCAGGCGAGGAAGGTCGCGCGGACGGCCGAGAAGGAGGTCCGCAGGACCGCGAAGCGCGTGGTCGCGCAGGCGAAGGTCGCGGCGCCGAAGCTCGCGCCCGGCGTCTTCGCGCCCGGGCCCGGGTTCCCCGTCGACGAGAACACGCGCGTCATCGTGCAGGGCATCACGGGCCACCAGGGCCAGTTCCACACGGAGAAGATGCTCGAGTTCGGCACGCGGATCGTGGGCGGCGTCACGCCCGGCAAGGGCGGCGAGAAGGTGCAGGGCGTGCCCGTGTTCGACGCGTGCCGCGAAGCCGTCGAGAAGACGGGCGCGAACGCGAGCGTCGTGTACGTCCCCGCGAAGTTCACGAAGGACGCGGTCCTGGAGGCGATCGACGCCGGCATCAAGACCGTCGTCGTCATCACCGAGCACATCCCGTACCATGACGCGATGCAGTTCGTCTGGTACGCGAAGACGAAGGGCGCGCGCGTCCTCGGCCCCAACTGCCCCGGCATGGCGAACCCGCGCGCGAAGGTCAAGCTCGGCATCCTTCCGAACAAGATCTTCAAGCCCGGCGTCGTCGGCGTCGCCTCGCGCTCGGGCACGCTCACCTATGAGATCGTGAACGCGCTGAGCGAGAAGGGCGTCGGCCAGTCCGGCGTCCTCGGCCTCGGCGGCGACCCCGTGAACGGCACGAACTTCATCGACGCTCTCGAGATCTTCAACGCCGACCCGCGCACCGAGGCCATCGTCCTCGTGGGCGAGATCGGCGGCACGGCCGAGGAGGAGGCCGCCGCGTACGTCGCGAAGCACGTGAAGAAGCCCGTGTTCGCGTACATCGCGGGCCGCAGCGCCCCGGAAGGCAAGCGCATGGGCCACGCGGGCGCCATCGTGAGCCGCGGCATGGGCACGGCCCAGAGCAAGATCGAGGCCTTCCGCAAGGCGGGCGTCGAGGTCGCGGAGTTCCCGGGCGACATCGCGGAGATGGTCACCCGGACGCTGAAGAACAGGAAGTAGGGCAGCGCGCCGCTTCGGCGGCGCGCGGGGTTCGGGGCCTTCAGCGGTGCACTCCGTGACATGAGTTTCACACCTCGGCCTCGCCTGCGGGCGAGGCCTCGGCGCATGTCCGCCCGACCTGCGGGTCGGGCTCTCCGCGGCGGTTGCGACCGCCGCGGATCACTCC
>Ga0247717_1000037_pt1 | contig 35180 bp, 28 predicted proteins | sample 24E_NmetaG_FD_189047 | JGI IMG/M metagenome (GOLD analysis project Ga0247717, IMG submission 189047) | Soil microbial communities from hillslope of Landscape Evolution Observatory, University of Arizona, Oracle, AZ, United States - 2-4-E_N | ecosystem: Engineered > Artificial ecosystem >... | reverse complement strand
CCTCGGAGCGTGCGGCCCGCCTCACACCGCTAGCGCCGCCATTCTCCCGCACGGAGGCGGGCCGCACGCTCCGAGGTGGGCGGGTGCGTGGTGAACAGGTTGGCGAACCGCACGTGGCGGCCGGTCAGCGGGTTGATGATGTACTTCTGCGCCTGGGCGGGCTGGACGGGCATCGGGATGCTGCGGGCGTAGTGCTCGATCTTCTCGAGGGCCCGGGCCAGCGCCTCGCCGTCGCCGATCAAGCGGGCGCCCGAGCGGTCGGCCTCGAACTCGCGGCTGCGGCTGAGCGCCATCTGGAGGAGGGCGGCCGCCATCGGCGCGAGCAGGGCGGTGAGGATCAGCGCGATCGGGTTGGCACCCTCGTCGTCGTCGCTCCCGCCGCCGAACATGGCACCCCACATTGCCATGTTGGCGATGAAGCTGATGCCGGTGGCGATGGCGGCGGCCACCGAGCCGATGAGGATGTCCCGGTTGCCGACGTGGCTGATCTCGTGGGCGAGCACGCCCCGCAGCTCGTCGCCCCACCCGAGCATCTGGACGATGCCCTGGGTGACGGCGACCGCCGCGTGGTCCGGGCTGCGGCCGGTGGCGAAGGCGTTGGGCTGCATGTCCGGGGTCATGTAGAGCCTGGGCATGGGCATGCCCGCCCGCTGGGTGAGCTCGCGGACCATGCGGTGGTACTCGGGGAACTCGGCCTCGGTGACGGGGACGGCACGGGCGGCGCGAATGGCCAGCTTGTCGGAGTTCCAGTACGACCAGCCCACGATGGCGACGCCGAGGAGCAGGCCGATCAGGGCGCCGCCCCGGCCGCCGAGGACGGAGCCGACGGTGACGAGGAGGCCGCCGATGCCGGCGAGAAGGATGGTGGTCTTGAAGGTGTTCTTGTTCATGTCTGCCCTTTCAACGTCCCTGCCCGAGCCGGTGTTCCTCAGTCGTAGTAGCCGGAGTGGATGTAGACGCAGGGGATCCCCTCGCCGCGGAACATCTCGAGATTGCGCCGGTCGTCCTCGAAGGCGAGGCGCACGTCGAACCCGTAGAGGCGCAGGTCCGAGACCGTCATGCGCTTGAAGTCCCTCGCCGCCGTGTAGTCGCCGAAGTCGCGCATGATCAACACGTCCCAGCGCAGCTGGTAGCGGTCCAACCACGCCATCGTCTGGGGCTGGACCCGCACCGGGCGCCCGGTGAGCATGACGATGCCCAGCGCCGGGTCGAGCAGCTCCAGGAGACGGGCCACCTCCTCGATCAGCGGGTCGTCGCCGCAGGCGTCGAAGAACCCCTCCCAGTCGCGGCGGTCCGACTCCAGGTAGTGCTGGCGGCTGGCCGCGTCGGACAGGACGCCGTCGAGGTCGAACACCACGGCCGGGCCGGGCTCGACCGTCCCCTGCCGCCACCGCCAGTTGTCGGGAGGAACCCAGCCGCCGGCCAGCTCAGTCCTCCGAGGGAGTGGCGTCGGCCCGCCGCTTGATCTCCTCGACCACCGACGCGTCGGCCAGCGTCGTGGTGTCGCCCAGGGACCGGCCCTCGGCCACGTCCCGGAGGAGCCGGCGCATGATCTTGCCGCTGCGCGTCTTGGGCAGGTCGTCGGTGAACACGATCGTGCGAGGCCGGGCGATGGCGCCGATGCGGGTGGCCACGTGGCGGCGCAGCACCTCGCCGTGCTCGTCGCTCACGTCCACGCCCGCCTTCAGGGTGACGAAGGCGATGATGCCCTGGCCGGTGGTGTCGTCCCGGGCCCCGACCACGGCCGCCTCGGCCACCGTCGGGTGGTCGACGAGGGCCGACTCGACCTCGGTCGTCGAGACGCGGTGGCCGGAGACGTTCATCACGTCGTCCACCCGCCCCATCAGCCAGTAGTAGCCGTCCTCGTCGACGCGGGCGCCGTCGCCCGTGAAGTACCGCCCCTCGAAGCGGCTCCAGTACGTGTCCCGGAAGCGCTCGGGGTCGCCGTAGATGCCCCGGAGCATCGACGGCCACGGGCGGGTGAGCGTGAGGTAGCCGCCACCACCGGGGGCCACTGGTTCTCCCTTGTCGTCCACCACCTCCGCCCCGATGCCGGGCAGCGGCAAGGTGGCCGACCCGGGCTTCAGCGTGGTGGCCCCCGGCAGGGGTGCGATGAGGATGGCACCCGTCTCCGTCTGCCACCACGTGTCCACGACCGGGCACCGGCCGCCGCCGATGTGCTCCCAGTACCAGGTCCATGCCTCGGGGTTGATGGGCTCTCCCACCGAGCCGAGCAGGCGGAGCGAGGACAGGTCGTGGGCGGCCGGCTCCTGGGTCCCCCACTTCATGAAGGTGCGGATGGCCGTGGGTGCCGTGTAGAGGATGGTGACCCCGTAGCGCTCGACGATCGACCACCACCGGTCGCGGGCGGGCGTGTCGGGCGAGCCCTCGTACATCACCCCGGTGGCACCGTTGGCCAGGGGCCCGTAGACGATGTAGCTGTGCCCGGTGACCCAGCCGATGTCGGCCGCGCACCAGTACACGTCGCTCTCCGGGTCGAGGTCGAACACGTACCTGGTGGTGAACGCCACCTGGGTGAGGTAGCCGCCCGTGGTGTGCATGATCCCCTTCGGCCTGGCCGTGGTGCCCGACGTGTAGAGCAGGTACAGCAGGTCCTCGGCGCCCATCCGCTCGGGCTCGCACACCGGTTCGGCGGCGCCGACGAGGTCGTGCCACCAGTGGTCCCGGCCCTCGTGCATCCCCACCTCGGACTCCGTGCGCCGCACCACCACCACGTGCTCGATGGAGGGCGTGCGGGCGACGGCGGCGTCGGCGTTGGCCTTGAGCGGCACCACCGAGCCGCGCCGCCACCCGCCGTCGGCGGTGACCAGGACGCGGGCCCGGGCGTCGTCGATGCGGTCGGCCAGGGCGTCGGCCGAGAAGCCGCCGAAGACGACCGAGTGCGGAGCGCCGATGCGGGTGCACGCCAGCATGGCGACCGGCAGCTCGGGGATCATGGGCATGTAGATGGCGACCCGGTCGCCCTTGCGGACGCCGAGCGAGCGCAGGACGTTGGCGAAGCGCTGCACGTCGGCCAGCAGGTCGGCGTACGTGATGGTGCGGGTGTCGCCCGGCTCGCCCTCCCAGTGGAACGCCACCCGGTCGCCGCGGCCGGCCTCCACGTGGCGGTCGAGGCAGTTGTACGACACGTTGAGCCGGCCGCCGACGAACCAGCGGGCGAACGGCAGCTCCCACTCGAGGACGGTGCCCCACTCGTCGTACCAGTCCAGGGCCAGCGCCTGGCGGGCCCAGAAGCCCTGCCAGTCCCGGTCCGCCTCGTCGTGGAGGGACTGGTCGGTGACGAGGGCGTCGGCCTTGAAGCCCTCGGGAGGCGGGAAGGTGCGGCCCTCGACGGCGAACGATTCGATCGCGGGTCCTGCTGCACCTTCCGCCATCGGGCCTCCCTGGGATGTGCCGGGCCGGGGCCCCGAGGCTAGATCTCCCGCAGGTCGACGGCGGCGCCGTCGTCGTGGTCGTCCCGCTCGACCAGCGACCAGACCCGCCCGCCACCCGGGCCGGGTCGGTGAGCCTCCCGTCCCGGTGGAGGTCGAGGAACCTCCGCGGATGCGGGCCTGCATCGCCGTGTCGACCGTGCCCGGCGCGATGGGGACCAGCCGCTGGGCGCTCCCGGGACCCACCCCGGTGCCCGCTCAGGAGGCGACATGGCCCGGACGCCGGGTGGCGGGCGGGGGCCCTCCGTCCCGGTCGTCGGACCCGATGCACACGAACGCCCGGGCGGTGACGGGGTCGGAGCCCGTGGACGCGGCGGCCAGGGCGGCGGCCGGGTCGTCACCCGCCCGGAGGCGACCGTGGAGGTCCACCATCAGCACGGCGGTGGCGTCGTCGGGCACGGCCATGACCGGTGCGATCACGCAGCGCACGCCCAGGCCGATGAGGGCGGCGGCCGTCCCCAGGAGCTCGTCGCCCGTGCGCACGGCGGAGACGGCCGCATGGCAGGCGGGCAGCACGACCACGGACGGGGCCCGCCGCAGGCGCTCGAGGTCGTACACCGTGAGCGGGCCGTCGGCCAGCAGCAGCGAGGAGAACATCGGGCTGTCGGCGCGGAAGCTGCCGTGGGCGGCGACGTGGGCCAGGGCCGCCCGCTCCAGGGCGGCGCACGCGGCGCTCGCCGTGGCACCGGCGCCGGTGACCACCTCGGCATCGGCGTGCAGCGCGGCGATGGCCCGCACCTCGCCTTCGGCCGCCGGCAGGTTCGGGCCTGCGACGAGGGCGACGCCGCCGCCGGCGGCCGGGGACGCCCGCCCGCCGGCGAGCCACACGGCGGCACTGGGCGCCACCGTCGTGGGACGCCCGGCCAGCGTCGGGAGCGCGCCCCACGCAAGGCCGTGCAGGGCGCCCGTGGGCACCACGACGACGGGTGCGGCGGCCGGCAGCCCGAGGGGCGCCAGCAGGAGGTCGTCGAGGCGCTCGGCGGTGAGGCCCACCAGGTCCTCGGCCGCCCGGCGCGACCGCCGCGCCAGCAGCCGCCGCAGGCCGAACAGCAGGTACTCCACCTCCTGCTCCACCCGGTCGCCGGGGCCGAGGTCGAACAGCCGGATGCGCCGGCCCACGACGGTCACGGCATGGACGCGGCCCTGGAAGGCCACGAACTCGACCAGCGCCCGGTCGCCGAGCGCCCGCCGCAGGGCGGCCACGTCCAGCCGCCCGGTGCCGGGCCCACCCTCGTCGCGGGTCTTGAGGGTGCGGTCGCGAACGGCCTTCTCGACGGTGGCGAGGCGCTGCTGGAGCCGGCGGGGCGGCCCACCGGAGAGGGCGGCGTCCCGCAGCGCGCTGCGCAGGCGGCGCAGCTCCTCGAGGCCGGCCGCCAGCTCCTCGTCGTCGGGCGGCCGCACGGGCGGGCGCAGCAGCGCTCCCGCCCGGCGCCGCTCCGCCCAGCGCAGCACCCGGCGGGCGTCGCCGTCGCGCAGGGCGAGGCTGAGCCCCGTGCGGGCCAGGTCGGCGTCGAGGCCGGAGGCGGAGGCCCGCATCTCCGTGGCGCCCAGGGTGGCCCGGTAGGCGTCGACCACGGCCATTCCCCGGGTGAGCGCCCGCTCGGCTGCCGCCTCGTCCCCCTCAGCCAGGCGCAGCAGCGCGGTGGCGTGCCACGCCCGGGCCCGCAGGTCGGCGGTGCCCCGGGTGCGGGCGCCGGCCGCCCTGGCCAGCTCGGCCCGCGCGACCGCCGGTCGGCCGAGGGCGAGGGCGAGGCGGCCGACGAAGGTGCGCACGTGGAGCGCCTCCACCGGCCAGCCCCGGGCCTCCAGGTCCGCCGCGATGCGGCGGCTCCGGCGGAGGAGGTCGGGGGGCGGCACCTGCTGGTCCTCGCAGGCGGCGACCTCGGCCCGGACGGCGACGTAGCCGGCTTGGGCCGCCCACGGCAGACGGCGCTGGGCGCGGAAGCGCCGGGCCGCCTCGTCGGCCTCGTCCGCCGCCTCCTTGTAGGCGCCCTCGTCGAGCAGCGCCCGGGCCAGGAGCAGGCGGCACTCGCTGAGGTGGGCCACGTCGCCGGCGGACTCCAGCGCCGCCACCGCCGCCTCGGCCGCCTTGCGGGCCTCGGCCACCAGCCCCGCCGCCAGGAGCACCTCGCACCGGTCGCCCTCCAGGACGGCGCTCAGGCGGGCCGGGCGGCCCAGGGCCTGGTAGGCGCGCTCGACCCGCTCGAACGCGGCCAGGGCCTCGGGGACGCTCCCTCGCCGCCCGTGCACGAAGCCCGTGTCGTGGGCGGCCATGGCCGTGAGGACGGGGAGGCCGCACTCCACCGACAGGCGCTCCGCCTCGGCCAGGTCCTCCAGGGCGGCGTCGGACCGGCCCTGGTACGCGTGCAGGATCCCGCGGTTGAGCCGCAGGCGGGCGAGCGACGGGCGGTCGCCCACCGTCTCCAGGAACCGGAGGGCGCGCTGGTAGGCGGCCATCGCCTCGTCGAGCCGGCCGGACCGGGCCAGGCACACGGCGTGGAGCGACTCGACGACGCCCCGCACCGACGCCGGGGCCACGGCACGGGCGGCGGCGATCTCCCGCTGCGAGCCGGCGGCGTCGCCCTGGGTCATCAGGGAGTACGCCAGGCTGGCCCGGGCGAGCGCCTCGGCGTCGACCAGGCCGGCGGCCGAGCTCTCCGCCACCGAGCGGCGGTAGCTGGCGATCGCGTCCCTCCCCCGCCCCAGCTCGTGGAGCGAGAGGCCGATGACCCAGTGGACCGTCGCCCGGACGGCGGCGTCCTGGTCCCCGGCCAGGAGTTGCTGGGCCTGCTCGAGGACCCGGGCCGGGTCGACGTGGCGCTCCTCGGCCAGCCTCCGCAGCTCGTCGACCGCACCGAGGGGTGGCACGCCGCCATGCTAAAGACTTCGTATTCGTGGGTCCGGCGGCGGCTCCGGAACGAGGAAGAGGGAGAAGCCAATGGCACAGGAAAAGCCGGACGGGCGGCCGCGCCCCAGCGGCCCGTGGACCGACCGCGTCTCGTTCGCCGACGGGGCCGGGTTCGCCTACGTCCCGGGGTCCGTCCTGACCACCGACCCCGAAGGGCTGACCGCCGTCGCCCGCCGGCTGTGGGAGAAGGACCGGGTCCGCACGGGTCGGACGCTGGGGCCGTTCACCGAGATCGCCGGGGTGCGCGACCCCCTCGTCCTGGCCCGCGAGGCGCGGCTGGCCGGCATCGTGGCCCAGCCCGACCACGTGTTCTTCGCCCACTGCGAGCCGTGCTGCCCGCCCCACCCCGCCGCCTCCTGCGGAGGCGGTGCCGGGGCGAACCCGGTCTACGCCACGCCGGTGTACGCCACGCCGGTGTACGCCACACCCGTCTACGCCACGCCGGTGTACGCCACGCCGGTGTACGCCACGCCGGTGTACGCCACCGACGTCCACGCCAGCCCCGTCTACGCCACGCCCGTGTACGCCACGACGGCGTCGCCCGCCCGGGCGTCGGGCGTGCGCCGGAGCAGCGCCCGCCCCGCGCCCGAAGGCGTCGACACCACATCGGCCACGGAGGCGTTCGGCGTGGTGGCGGAGGGGCCTCCGCGGGTCATCGTCCTCGACACCGGGTTCGCCGGCACCGACGCCCCCGGCGCGCTGTCGACGACGACCGTCCGCCCCGCGTCGGCCGCCGACGTCGACGCCCCCGACGAGGACGGCAACGGGTTCCTCGACCCGGCCTCGGGCCACGGCACCTTCATCGCCGGCCTCGTCCAGCAGGTGGCGCCGGGAACGGAGGTCGTCGTGCACCGCGTCCTTTCCACCATGGGCGACGGCGCCGAGTCGAACATCGTCCAGTGCCTGGCCGACCTCGAGGTGCCCGACCCGCAGCGGACGATCGTGAGCCTCTCCTTCGGCGGCTTCGCCCTCGAGCAGGCGTTCGCCATGGAGTGGGCCGTCCGCCGACTCCAGGCCATGGGCGTCGTGGTGGTGGCTTCGGCCGGCAACGACGGGTCGTGCCGGCCCACGTTCCCGGCCGCCTTCCCCGGCGTCGTCTCGGTGGGGGCGGTGGGCCCGTACGGGCCGGCGCCGTTCTCCAACTACGGCCCATGGGTCCGGGCGTGCGCGCCGGGCGTCGACCTGCTCAGCACGTTCTTCGACGGGTACGACGGCAAGGAGCCGCCGGGCGACCGGGGCGTGGACACCGACAAGTTCGACGGCTGGGCGCTGTGGAGCGGCACGTCGTTCTCGGCGCCGGTGGTGGCCGGTGCGCTGGCCCGCACCATCGCCGCCGAGAAGTGCACGGCCGCCGACGCCGTCAAGCGGGTGGTCGACGAGCCCGCCCTCATGCGGATCCCGAACCTGGGGACGGTCGTCAACGTGATCTGACCCGGCCGCAGGCGGTTACCCTCCGCTCGTCACCCGTTCGAGGGGAGCGCCGTGAGACGCATGCTGATGGCGGCGGTACCGGCGGTCGTGCTGGCGGCGGCGTGCAGCTCGGCCGGTCCGGCCGAGCGGGTGGCCGCCGCCCCCGCCAGGACCGTCGCCGAGGGGTCGGCCAGGGTAACCCAGCGACTCGAGATCGTCGCCGCCGGCCCCGACGAGGGCGCCGAGCCGTCGGTCACCACGGCCGAGGGCACGGTCGACTTCGACGACCACGAGGGCACGATGACGGTGAGCGCCGCCGGTGAGACGTTCGACGTCGTCATCCAGGGGACCACCGTCTACCAGCACCTCCCGGAGGTGGCGGCCGCCGCCGGACGGGAGTGGATCCGCATCGACCTCGACGAGCTGGCCGAGGCGGTCGGCGTGGACGGCCTCGCCGAGCTGGTGCAGTCGCAGTCCAACGACCCGTCGGCCGGGCTCCAGTACCTGCGGGGGGCGTCGGATGCCGTCCGGACGGTGGGCAAGGAATCGATCCGCGGGGCCCGCACCACCTGGTACGAGGCGACGGTGGACGTCGAGAAGGCGGCGGCGGGCGCGCCGGTCGCCCAGCAGGAGACGATCCGCTCGGTCAAGGAGCTGTTCGGGATCGCCACGATCCCGACCGACGTCTGGATCGACGGGGACGGCCGCGTCCGGCGCCTGAAGCAGTCGATCGACTACTCGTCGGCCGGACACTCGGGGCGGTTCCCGGCGGGGTCGCTCCCCCGGCGCATGGACGTGACGGTCGAGTTCTACGACTTCGGCACCCCGGTCTCGGTGACGATCCCGCCCGCCGAGGAGGTGGCCGGCTACGGCGAGATCCTGGACCGGGCCAGGAAGGGCCAGGGTTCGGGCACGGCGACGCCCGAGACCGACGCGCTGGTGCCCCGGCTCCTGGCCGAGGTGCCGGCCGGCTACGAGCAGCAGCCCGACAACGTGGGCGACACCGGCCCCTCCGACTTCGAGAAGGCCGTGCGCGACGAAGGGTCCCCGGATGCACGCCGGGTCCTGGAGGCCGACGGCTTCGTGGCCGGCTACCAGCGGCTGTGGACCAGGGACGAGGACGGGACCATCATCGACTTCGTCTACCGGTTCTCGGCGCCCGGCGGCGCCGAGCACTACCGCGACCGCACGCTGGCGTCGTTCCGGGAGGAGACGGAGGGCGCCCAGGTGAGCGAGCTGTCGGTGCCCGACGTGCCCGGCGCCCGAGGGGTCCGCATCGTGGAGGACGACGAGCACACCGCCGTGGTGTTCGTCGTCCGCAACGGGTTCCTCGGCCAGATCGTCGTGATCGGCCCCGACGCGGCGACCGACGCCGTCCCCGTCGCCCTGGCCCGCCAGCAGTACGAGCGGTTCGGGTAGCCGTTCCCGCCCGCTGCGCCATCGGTCCGGACAGGAGGCCCTCTCCACTGATCCGGCTCTCCGACAAGTTCACCGTCAGGCAGGCGCAGTCCCGTAGCAGCGCACGTCCGCGGGGAGGCGGTGGATCCCCGGGCCGGTGAGCACTCCCCGCAACGGGTCGCTGGTCGTCAGGCTCGGTCTCGGGTGCGTCGTCGATCACTCGGACCGCGAGCGGCCTTCCGGACGTCGTCTCCGGACACCGAGGAGGGACCAACGGTGGCTCGCAGCGGCACTCGCGCACCGACGCCCATGTCCACGGGGCCTGACGCGGTAGCGCCGACGGCGCCGATCACGAAGGGCCCGGACCGTCGCTGCCGGCGGTGTAGCCGAGGAGGGGGACCGCGCCGGCGTCCCAGGCGGCGACGATGGGCTCGATGATGTGCCAGCAGTGCTCGGCCTCGTCGCCGCGGATCGCCAGCGAGGCGTCGCCGTCGACGACGTCGAGCAGGATCCGGGCGTACGCAGACAGCTCCTGGTCAGCGAGCGCGAGCTCCCAGCGGGCGGCATCGAGGCAGAAGGGGTCGCCGGCGCCGTTGAGCGCGATGTCGGCGGCGACGCGGTCGGGGTCCATGGCCAGCGTCAGGACGTTCGGCCCCGGGTCGTCGGCCTGGCCGAAAGGAAGTCGCTCCACCGGTCGGAACGTGACGCGGACCGCGCGGCGGTCCCGGGCCAGTGCCTTGCCGGTGCGGAGGTGGAACGGCACGCCGTGCCAACGGTCGTTGCCGACGAACAGGGTCACCTCGGCGAACGACTCGGTGTTGCGTGCCGGGTCCACACCGGGTTCGTCCCTGTAGTCCGGCACCGGTCGGCCAGCGACCGCCCCGGCTGTGTACCGGGCGCGGACGGTGTCACGGGTGATGTCGTCGACGGTCGGGCGCCTGACGGCGCTCAAGAGGTCGACCTTGGCGTCACGGAAGTGGCGCTCGCCGAGGCCGGCCGGGCGCTCCATGGCCACGAGGCACAGGATCTGCAGCAGGTGGTTCTGCACCATGTCGCGTAGCGCGCCAGTGTGGTCGTAGTAGCCGGCGCGGCCCTCCATCGCCAGGGTTTCGTCCCACACGATGTCCACACGTTCGATATGGGTCGCGCACCACAGCGGCTCGAACAGCCGGTTGGCGAAGCGCAACCCGAGGACGTTCTGGACGGTCTGTTTGCCGAGGAAGTGGTCGATCCGGAACACATCGGGTTCGGCGAAGTGGCGGTGCAGCAGCGCGTTGAGGTCGCGGGCGGTCTCGAGGTCGACACCGAAGGGCTTCTCCACCACGATCCGGCTGCCGGACGCGAGGCCCGCGGCGGCGAGGGCGGTGATGGCATCCGCGAACACCGCGGGCGGCAGGGCCAGATAGGCCACCACGGGGCCGCGCCGGTCTCCAGCAGCAGCCCGCAGGGTGGCGGGATCGGCGACGTCGCCGGCGACGAACCGCAGACGCTCGACGAGGCGGCGGCGTGCGCCGGCGTCGAGGTGCGGGGCGTGGCGTTCGAGGCGGGCCGACACGTGGGTCTTGAAGCGGGTGTCGTCCCAGTGGTCGCGGGCCACGCCGACGATGTTGGTACCAGCAGGGAAGCGGCCGCCTTCCACGAGCTCGCCGAGGGCGGGCATGAGGTAGCGGCCGGCAAGGTCGCCGGTGGCGCCGAGGATCAGGAGAAGGGCGGGGGTCACGGCCGGGCGCCCAGCCGGGCCAGGTTCATGCCCGAGGAGATGAGCCCGACATGGCTGAATGCCTGGGGGTAGTTGCCGAGGTAGCCCCCCGAGGTGGGGTCGATCTCCTCGGGGAGCAGGCCCAGCGGTCCCGCTCGGCCGCAGAGGCCGTCGAACAGGTCGTGCGCCTCCTGCAGGCGGCCCTGGTAGGCGAGATTGTCGACCAGCCAGAAGCTGCACAGCACGAACGCCCCCTCCTCGCCCGGCAGCCCGTCGGGGGACTCGCCGGGGAGGTAGCGGTACAGGAGGCCGCCGCCGGCCCCGAGCCGGTCGGAGATGGCGTCGACGGTGGCGGTCATCCGCGGGTGGCGCGGATCGACGACCCGCCGCAGCGGGAGGGCGAGCAGGCTGGCGTCGATGCCGCCCCCGCCCAGATGCTCGGTCAGCGCGCCGAGGGAGCCGTCCCACGCTTGCTCGAGGACGGCCCGGCCGACACGGTCCGCTTGGGCGTGCCAGCGGGCGGCGTCGCCGGGTCGGCCCAGCGCCTCGGCGATGCGAGCACCGCGGTCGAGGGCCACTTGGCACATCGCCGCCGAGTAGGTGAACACCCGCCCAGGCGTGCGGACCTCCCAGATCCCGTGGTCGGGCTGATCCCAGCGGACGGCGGCTTCCTCGACGAGCGCGGCGAGCCGCGGCCAGATGCCGTCGAGGGACCCCCCGGCCGACCGCCACTGCCACGCGCAGTCGAGAACCTCGCCGTACGCGTCGTGCTGGCGCTGATCGGCGGCCGCGTTGCCCCACCGGACCGGTGCCGACCGGCGGTAGCCCTCCAACTCCTCGTCGTGGCGCTCCGGTGGCGGCTGCCGGCCATCGAGGGTATAGAGCACCCGCGCCTCGCCGTCCCGGTCGATCGAGTCGAGCACCCAGCCGAGAAAGGCCCACGCCTCCGCCTCCAGGCCCACCCGCCGCAGCGCGTAGACCGCGAACGCCGCGTCGCGGACCCAGGCGAACCGGTAGTCCCAGTTGCGCACCCCGCCGATCGCCTCCGGCAGCGACGACGTCGGCGCGGCGACGAGCCCGCCGGTCGGCACGTAGTCGAGCATCTTCAGCGTGACCGCCGAGCGTCGCACGAGCGCTGGCTGCGGCCCGTCGTAGCGAAGGTTGCGGAGCCAGCGGCGCCACCCGTCGAGCGTGGACTGCCCGAGCGCCGCCATGGTCGGGGTGCGGTGCCGGTGGGCACCACCGCCCCAGCGCAGCAGGAAGTCGGCGCGGTCCCCGGCCCGGAGGTCAACGGCGCTTCGCGGCCCGTCGAGCGCCACGGACGCCACAAGCTGCAGGTCCAGGTCGGGTCGCCGCAACGCCCTGACCCGCAGACCGTCGGCCCGTCGCTCGCACGTGGCCCCACCGCGGGGCTCGAAGGCGACCCTGAGGCGCACGGCGCCGTCGAGCACCACGACGGACCGGAGCAGCTCTCCCCTCCCGGGCGCGACGTCCTCGCTCAGGTCGGCACCAGTACGAAGCGCCAGGCAATCGGTGATGCGCACCAGTCCGGTCGGCGAACGGAGTTCGGTCACGAGCACGCCGCTGTCGGGCTCGTACCGCTGCCGGGCATCGACGGCCCCGTCGGCCGCCAGCCGGAAACCGCCGCCGTGGCGGGCGTCGAGGATCGAGCAGAACAGCGGGTCGTCGTCGAAGCGAGGAACGCACAGCCACGCCACCGTGCCGTCACGGCCGACCAGCGCGGCGGTGGAGCCGTCGCCGATGAGCCCGAAGTCCTCGATCGGCAAGTAGCCGTCCACTGGGACCAGCGGCGAGAAGCCGCTCGACGAGTACGACGCTGTCATGGGGAGACTCCCTCCCGGCTCTCGATCAGGGCTGCGACGTCGTCTTTGACCGCCAACCCGAGCTCGCGGCCACGAAGAGGAACGCGACGAACACGGGCATCTTCGCTCGGTCGTTCCCGAGCGCGACGGCCGGCCACGCCGATGAGCCTCATGCCCAGTGTGCTGGCTTCGGTCGTAGCGTGCAACTGGGCGTCGACGCCGATGTCGGGGGAGCTGTCGCGCCACGCATGCGCTCAGGTGCAACAGTGAGACGATGGTGTCGAGGGATCCGTCGAGTGGCGCCCGGTCACCACGCCCGGGGGGCCGACGACGCCCTGCCGGGCGCGACGACCGTTCCACCTCCCCAAGGCGCGGCGTGGTCGGCTGGGTGCCCTTCCGCCGCCTCGCCCAGGCGCAGGCGGCGCACGCCGCCGGCGACGCGCTGGTGGCCGTGGCGCTCGCCGACACGCTGTTCTTCGCGGTCCCGCTGGGCGAGGCCAGGGACCGGGTCGGGCTCTACCTGGCGCTGACGATGGCCCCCTTCGCGGTGCTGTCGCCGGTCGTGGGGCCGGTCATCGACCGGTGGCGAGGCGCGTACCGCGGCGCGATCCTGCTGGCCGCGGCAGGACGGGCGCTGCTGGCGGTGCTGCTGTCGAGCAGAACCGAGCGCCTCACGCTGTACCCGCTCGCGTTCGGTCTGTTGGTGCTTTCCCGCGTTCACGGCGTGAGCCGCAGCGCGCTGGTCCCCGAGTCGCTGCCGCCCGAGCGGAGCCTGATGTGGGGCAACGCGTGGCTGGCGGTCGTGTCGGTCGTCGGCGGGGTGGCCGGGGCGCTGCCGGCGGTCGGCCTCAACGCGTGGCTGGGTCACGACGCGACCCTGTGGTTTGCAGGTGCGGTGTTCGCGGCCGGGGCCGTTGCGGCGTTCCGGCTCCCGCGCGGCACGCAAGAGGCGCGGCAGCGGGAGGCTCCCGGCGAGTGGCGGAAGCTGCTGTCGGCCCGGCTACTGGCCGGCGGCATCGCGATGGCCGGCTCGCGCGCGGCGGTCGGCTACCTCACCTTCTTGTTGGCGTTCCTCCTGCGAGCGGCAGGCGAGAGTGGTCGGGGGTTCGCGGTCGTGGTCGCCGCCGCCGGGATCGGCGGGTTCGCCGGGTCGGTCGTGGCCCCCCTCTTGCGCGCCGTGCTGCGGGAGTCTGCCCTGCTACTGGTGACGCTGGCCGGGATGACAGCCGCAGCGCTGTGGGCCGCCGGCGACTTCGACGTCACCCGGGCCGCGGTCCTCGCCGGTGCCGCCGGCCTCGGTTCCGGTGCCGGGCGGCTCGCCTTCGACAGCCTGCTCCAGCACGATGCACCCGAGGCGGTGCGGGGCCGCACGTTCGCGCGCTACGAGACGATCTTCCAGCTCTGGTGGGTCGCGGGCGCAACCGTCGCGACCTTCGTCCCGCTCGGCGCAGCCGCCGGGATGCGGGTGCTGGCCGGGGTTTACGCCGTGACCGCAGTCCTGTCGGTGCGCGGCCTCGCTCGCCGCCACCCCGGCACGGGCGGCCGCTGCGCCTCGTAGCGCTGGGCCGGTTCCGCCGGTCCCGCGAGGGACTCCGGCACGCGACGATGGGGAGTCGCAGCCGTGCCAGGCCCTCCGGGACCGTGGTCCCCACCTTGTGGTTGCCGCGTTGTCGATGGACACGGCCGCCGAGCTCCAGGATCCGAGACCGTGAAGATGCAACCGCTCCGAGCGCCCCCCGTTCGCCGAAGTTCGCTACCCGGCGCGCCACGGCGACCGGTCCCGACGACACAAGGCTCTCGGCCGGTCATGGCCGGGCCAGGACCGAGGGCCGCCCGCCCCCCGGCGGGCTCAGCAGTGCGCGTGGACGACGGCCCGGCCGTGGAAGACCTGCCACGGCGGCAGGTCGTCGGGCGGCTGGGCGATCACCTCGACCGACGAGAACCCGGCGGCCCGGCACGCACCGACCAGGCCGGCGACGTTCGGCGCCCACCAGTTGCTGGGGTCGCCGTTGAGCTGGTCCTCGGGGAAGAAGTCCCACAGCGGGCGGTCGGCCAGGCCCACGAGCACCAGGACGGCCGTCTCGATCACCGCCACCTCCCGGGTGACCCGGCGCAGGCGGCGCAGCGCGTCGAACGGGTCCATCAGGTGGTAGAGCACGCCGAGGAACAGGCTGACGTCGAATTGGCCGATGTCGGCGGGGTCGGTGGCCATGAAGTCGGCGACCACGGGCTCCACCGCGCTTCCGAGCGCGGCCCGGGCCAGGTCGAAGCCGCGCCGGCCGGGCAGGGCGTCCGGGCGCCACACATCGGGGACCGTCTCCCAGGGCGCCGGCGGCACCCCCTCGGCGCGGCAGCGCTCGTTGTACCCGTGCACGGCGGCGAGGTCGAGGGACCAGGCGTAATGGTCGAGCGCCACCACCCGCGCCGCGCCCCGCCGCTCGGCCTCGAAGGAGTAGAAGCCGTCCCACGCCCCGATGTCGAGGACGGTGCGGCCCCGCAGGTCGGGCAGGCGCAGCGACGCCAGCTCCGTCGCCAGGAGCTCGGCCGACTTCACGCCGGGCGTGACGACGCCGTGCCCCAGGTCCAGCGAGTGGAACCAGTCGGCGACCGTGGCCGCCGCCGCCTCGAGCTCGGCCCGCCTGGGGTCGTCGGTGTCGTGTGCCGCTTGGCCGCCCGCCGGGGGCCCGGCCTGCCGGCCGTCCGCGGCCCTTCCCCACCTGCGCAGCACGGCGGCCGAGCCTAGGGCTCCAGGGCTTCCGCCCGCCGCAACCTGTCGCGGAAACGACCCGGATCCGAGTCGTTCCGACGACAGGTTCCGGGTCCCGCCGGTCATCCCCCGGCGTCCGCTCCGACCGACCACTCCAGGACGCGGAAGGCGCCCAGGCCGCCCGGGTCGACCAGGGCGGCCGCCTCCGCCACCCGGCTGCGGGCCGCCAGCGCGGCCAGCGTCGCCGCCGCCGCGCCGGCCCACCACTCGGCCCGGGCGGCGGCCACCAGCTCGTCGATCCCCGAGGCGGCCAGGAACTCGGCCTGGGAGCGGTCGGCGACCGGTGCCCGCACCCGCGCCAGTTGGTCGACCGCCACCTCGCAGGTGACGTCCTGGGTGCCGGGGCGGTCCAGCGGATGGCCGCCCGGCCCGTGGGAGCGGTAGGTCCGCAGCCACTCGGGCCACGGCCGGGCGGCGAGCGACGGCGTGGTGTCGGCGTAGTCGACCACCACCACCCGCCCCCGGGCCAGCAGGGCGAGGGCGCCCCGCAGCCAAGCGCGGGCGCCGTGCTGGAGGGGCACCCGGGCCCCGTCGGCGGCACCGGGTGCCAGGCGGTCGGCCTCGGCGGCGAGCTCGGCGGCCGCCGGCACGAGCACCTCGGCGAACCCGTCGCCGCCGGCGGCGGTCCCCACCCGCACCTCCTGCCACCCGTCGGCGCCCCGTTCGAGCAACCGGAAGGGCAGGTTGTCGAGCAGCTCGTTGGCGAGGACGACGCCGGTGACCGGCCCCGCCGGCAGCCCGGCCAGGGCGGTGGCCAGCGGCCCTTCGCCCCGCACCGCCTCCCGTGGGCCCCCGTCGTCGTCCTCGTCGGCCGCCAGGGGACCGAGGACGGTGGCCGGGGACTCCAGTCTCAGGCGCGCGGCCTGCCGAGCCCGCAGCGTCTCCGACCGCTCCACCAGCACGTAGCGCAGTGCCTCCCGGCACGCCCCGGCGGCGCCGACCACGCCGGCGGCCAGCGTGCCGGCGCCCGCCCCCGCCTCCACCACCACGAAGGGGTCGGGCCGGCCCAGCGCGTGCCACCACCCGTCCAGGGCCCGGGCCACGACGGCGGCGAACAGGGGCCCCACCTCGGGGCTGGTGAGGAAGTCCCCGCGCCGCCCGGCGCCCCTACCACCGCCGGCGAAGAACCCGCCGTCGGGGTCGTAGAGCGCCACTTCGAGGAACTCGTCGAAGCGGATCGGGCCCAGCCGGGTGATCCGCTCGCGGATGCGCCCGGCCGCGGCGTCAGCGGGCGTGGGCTACCCCGTGGCCAGCTGGGCCAGGTCGCCGAGGCGGGCGACGGCCTGCGGGTACACGCCGACGGCGACCACCGCGACGGCGGTGAGCCCGAGGGCGGCGGCCAGCGGCGCCGGCACGGTGATGGGCGTGCGGTCCTCGTCGGGCACCGGCCGCATCCACATCTCCCGGGCGATCGACGCGTAGTAGAAGAGCGCGATCACGGAGTTGACGCCCGCCACCACCGCCAGGAGCACGGCGTTGGAGGTGCCGGCGTCGAGCGCGGACTGGAAGATGGCCAGCTTGGCGAACCAGCCCCCCAGGGGCGGGATGCCGGCCAGCGAGAACACGAAGATCGTCATGAGGACGGTCAGCCCGGGTGCGTAGTTGAACAGCCCCCCGTACGACGAGATCTCGCCCGAGCGGGTCTTGCGGGCCACGGCCATGACGATGGCGAACGCCCCCAGGTTCATGGCCGCGTAGATGACGAGGTAGACCATGGTCGCCGTCTGGGCCGTGCCCACCGCGTCGGGGTTCTCGGCGGCGACGGCGAACGGGACGAGGATGTACCCGGCCTGGGCCACCGACGAGTAGGCGAGCATGCGGACGATGTTCGTCTGGCGCAGGGCCACCAGGTTCCCCACGGTCATGGTGAGCGCGGCCAGCACCCAGAACAGCGGCCCCCAGACGTCGGCGCGCCCGTAGAACCCGACGTAGACCAGCTGCATGAGGGCGACGAAGCCGCCCGTCTTGGACGCCACCGAAAGGAAGGCGGTGACGGGGGTGGGCGCGCCCTCGTAGGTGTCGGGCGCCCAGAAGTGGAAGGGGACGGCGGACACCTTGAAGGCGAACCCGACGACGATGAGGAAGATGCCCATCGTGATCAGGGGCTCCTCCCCCACCGATCCCGACACCGCCTCGCCGATGGTGGTCAGCAGGGTCGAGCCGCTGGCGCCGAACACCAGCGACATGCCGTAGAGCATCACCGCCGAGGCCAGGACGCCGAGAAGGTAGTACTTGAGGGCCGCCTCGTTGCTGCGGAGGTCGCGCTTGCGCCAGCCGGCCAGCATGTAGGCCGGGATCGAGAGGAGCTCGAGGGCCACGAAGATCGAGATGAGGTCGCGCGACGAGGACATCACCACCATGCCCAGGAGCGCGGCGAGCAGGAGGAACGAGTACTCGCCCTCGTAGTAGTCGCCCTCCTCGATGTACCGGGTGGACATGAGCAGCACCACGTAGCCCGTGGCCAGGAACAGGCCCTTGAAGAGCAGGGCGAAGTCGTCCACCACGTAGGCGCCGGCGAACATCGAGCGGTCGTCGCCGTTCACGGCGAGGGCGATGACGGGGACGATGGTCACCAGGACGCCGACACCGGCCAGCTGGGTGACGAGGTACTTCCTCGTCTCGTCGACGACGAGGTCGAGCAGCAGGACGGCCACCAGCACGCCCGTGAGCACCAGCTCGGGGGAGAGTGCGGCGTAGTCGAGGTGCGGCGTCTTGAACGTGTCCGCCTGGGCGAGGAGGAGCGAGAGCATCTACCCGCCCAGCGAGGCGAAGGCGGCGGTCACCGTCTGCACCGCCTCGTCGGTCATCCCGAACAGGATGCGGGGGTAGACGCCGAGCGCCACGATCAGCACCAGCAGCGGCGCCCACGCGATCCACTCGGGGGCGTGCACGTCGTGGATGTCGGCCTTCTCGAACTCCTCCTTCGGCCGGCCGAAGGCGGTCCGCTGGTACATCCACAGCAGGTAGCCGGCGGCGAAGACGGTCCCGATGGCGGCGATCACCATGTACACCCGGAACAGCTCCTCGGACAGGCCGGGCGCCGGCTGGTAGGCGGAGAGGATGGCGGGGAACTCGCCCCAGAACCCGGCCAGGCCGGGCAGGCCGAGCGAGGCCATGGCGCAGAACCCGAGGATCCAGCCCAGCTTGGGCGCCTGGATCAGCAGCCCGCCGAGGCGGGCCAGCTCCCGGGTGTGGAAGCGCTCCTGGATGGACCCGGCGCAGAAGAAGAGCATGCCGGTGATCAGCCCGTGGGCGACCATCCCGAACACCGCCGCGTTCACGCCGAAGTCGGTGAGGGTGGCGATGCCGAGCATCACGTAGCCCATGTGGGCCACCGACGAGAAGGCGATGAGGCGCTTCATGTCCCGCTGGGCGAGGCACCCCAGGGCTCCGTAGATGATGCCGACCACCGCCAGCCCGCCGATCCAGGGCGCCCACGACACGGCCGCCTCGGGGAGGATGGGCAGGGCGATGCGGACGAAGCCGTAGGTGCCGAGCTTCAGGAGCACGGCGGCCAGGATGACCGAGCCCACCGTGGGCGCCTCGGTGTGGGCGTCGGGGAGCCAGGTGTGGAACGGGAACATCGGGACCTTGATGGCGAAGCCCATGAACAGCCCGCCGAAGATCCACAGCTGGGTCTCGTGGTCGATGGCGCTGGCGTTGGCGATCAGCTCGGGGATGTCGAAGGTGTTGCCGGCCTTGAAGAACAGGGCCAGGAACCCGAGGATCATCAGGGCCGACCCGAAGAGGGTGAACAGGAAGAACTTGATCGACGCGTACTGGCGGTTGGGCCCTCCCCACACCCCGATCATGAAGTACATCGGGAGCAGGACCAGCTCGAAGAAGACGAAGAACAAGATGAGGTCCTGGGAGACGAAGGTGCCGTTCATGCCCACCTCGAGGACGAGGAGGAGCATCAGGAACGCCTTGGGGTTGTGCGGCTCGGGGAAGTGGTCCCACGAGTAGACGACGCACAGGACGCTGATGAGCATCGACAGGGCCAGCAGCGGGAGCGAGATGCCGTCGATGCCCATGTGATAGCGGCTGTTGATGGCGTCGATCCACGGCTTGTCGACCTCGAACTGGAGGGCGTTGGTCGACCCGTAGTCGAAGTTCGCCAGCAGGGCCACGCCGAACGCCGCCGTGACGAGGGTGGTGGCCAGCGTCACCACCTTGATGAGCTGCTCGTTGTCCTTCGGGATGAGCCCGACCAGCACCACGCCCACGGCGGGCACGAACACCGCCGCCGAGAGGCCCCACGTGTCCAACCAGTCCAACGGAATCTCCCTAGGCGAAGAGGACGAGGGCGCCGCCCAGAAGGACGACGCCGCCGAAGAGGAAGGCGGCGTACTGCTGCACGCGGCCCGTCTGCAGGACACTCAGGGCGCTTCCGCCCTCCTCGGCACCGACTCCGGTGCCGTTGACCACGCCGTCGACCAGCTTCTGGTCGACGACGTCGTAGGTGAACTGTGCGACGGCCCGGGAGCCGATGCCGACGGCGTTGACGACGCCGTCGATGATCCGCTGGTTCACCCAGTAGGCGCCGCGCGCCACGGGCCCCTTGATCCCGCCCACGACCATGTCGGTGTAGAGGCGGTCGAGCCAGTACTTGTTCTCGAGGATCCGGTAGCCGGAGAGGGCGGCGCCGCTGCGCTCGGTGAGGCGGTGGGGCCCCAGGTTCCTCCAGTAGTAGGCGTAGCCGGCGCCGATGCCGGCGAGGCCCATGAGCGACCCGAGGAGGGCCACGCCGATGGAGAAGTCATGGTGCTCGACGCCGGCGGCGATGGTGGTGGCCCCCTCCGTCCACTCCGAGAACAGCGCGATCCCGGGGGCGTTGAGGAGGCCGGCGCCGACCGAGAAGGCGGCCAGGACGACCAGCGGGACGGTGATGGCGGGCGGCGACTCGTGGGGGTGGCCGTGGCCGCGGTACTCGCCGAAGAAGGTGAGGTACACGCACCGGGTCATGTACGCCGCCGTCATGAAGGCTCCGATCAGCCCGACGACCAGGAACAGCTGGTAACCGTTCGCCGAGGCACCGAGCAGGATCTCGTCCTTCGACCAGAACCCGGCCAGCGGGAACAGGCCGGCCAGGGCCAGGCTGCCGATGACGAACGTCTTGAACGTGGTCGGCATGTGCTGCTTCAGCCCGCCCATCTCCTTCTTCATGTCGAAGGAGTGGACGGCGTGGCTCACCGAGCCCGCCCCGAGGAACAGCAGCCCCTTGAACATGGCGTGGGTGAAGAGGTGGAACAGGCCGGCGGTCCAGGCGCCCACGCCGAGGGCCATGACCATGTAACCCAGCTGGCTCACGGTGGAGTACGCCAGCACCTTCTTGATGTCGCTCTGGACGAACGCCAGGGCGGCGGCGATCAGGACGGTGACGCCGCCGGCGAGGGCCACGGGGTTGATGCCGCCGGCGCCGATGTCGAACCCCTCCCAGAACACGCCGTAGAGGCGGGCGACCAGGTAGACGCCGGCCACGACCATGGTGGCGGCGTGGATGAGGGCGGACACGGGTGTGGGGCCGGCCATGGCGTCGGGGAGCCACGTGTGGAGCGGGAACTGGGCGCTCTTGCCGATGACGGCGCACAGGAGGGCGGCGGCCGCCGCCACCAGGGCGGTCCGCCCGATGGCGCCCGACAGGGCGGCGTCGTTGATGGCGGCGATGTCGAAGGTGTTGCCGGCGGCGACGAACAGGATGGAGATGCCGACGAGGAGGCCGATGTCGCCGGTGCGGGTGGTGAGGAACGCCTTGAGGGCGGCGTCGGAGTTGTTCTTCTCCTCCCACCAGTGCCCGATCAGCATGAACGAGCACAGGCCCATCATCTCCCAGCCGAACAGGAGCTGGAGGGTGTTGCTGGCCGTGACCATGATGAGCATGCCGGCCGTGAACAGGCTCAGCGCCGCGAAGTAGTGGGTGTAGCGGCGGTCGTCGTGCATGTAGTTCGTGGAGAACACGTGCACCAGGAACGAGATCAGGCAGACGGTGAACACCAGGATCACGGCCATGCCGTCCATCCGGGTCCCCGCCTTGATCTCGACGTCGCCGCTGGAGAACCACACCACCTCGCGCTCCACGGGCCGGCGGATGGGCTCGGCGTGGTGCTCCTCCTCGCCCGCCGCCGCCTCGGCGCCGTGGCCGCCCTCCTCGTCCTCGGCCGATGCGGCCACCCCCGCCTCGTCGGCGTGCTCGTCCTCGGCGGCGACCGCCTCCTCACCGGCGGCGGCCTCCTCGGCGGCGACCTCGGCGTCGGCCCGCTCGTCCTCGCTCAGGCTCTCGTCGCCGGCGGCGGCCACCGTGGTGGCGGGCTCGTCGCCGGCGTGCTCCTCCTCGGTCGCGGCGGTGGTGGTGCTCGCCTCGTCGTCGGCGTGGTCGTCGGTGGCGGCGCCCTCCTCGGCGTGCTCTTCCCCGGCGTGCTCGCCCTCCTCCGCAGCGTGCTCGCCCTCGCCCGCGGTGGCGGCGGCGTGCTCGCCCGCGGGCGGCACCTCGAAGTCGGCCGGTCGGTCGACCCACTGGACCAGCGCGACGACGGAGAGCACGAGGGCGCCACCCACGGCGGCCAGGCCGAGCTCGTGGCCCTTGCCCGGCAGCCGCTTGCCGAAGAACAGGATCAGGACGAACGAGAGGACGGGCAGGGCGGGGATGACCCAGGCGTTGCGCAGCAAGGGAGTCCGCTCAGCCCTTCATGAGGTCGACCTCGGTGAGGTCGATCGAGTGCTTGTTCCGGTAGATGAGCAGCACGATGGCGAGGCCGACGCCGACCTCGGCGGCGGCGATGGCGATCACGAAGAGGGCGAACACCTGGCCGACGACGGTCTCGTGGAACGCGCCGAAGGCGATGAGGTTGACGTTGACGGCGTTGAGGATGAGCTCGACCGACATGAGGACGAGCACACCGTTCCTGCGGGCCAGGACGCCGTATACGCCGACGCAGAACAAGAAGGCGGCGAGGAACAGGAACTGGTTGAGGTACACGTCAGTCCCTCCGTGCGATGACGACGGCGCCGATGAGGGCGGCCAGCAGCAGGATGGAGACGACCTCGAAGGGGATCAGGTAGTCCTGGAAGATCGACGTGCCCACGTCGGCCGACGTGGCGACCGGGCTGTCGGAGGGCAGCTTGGTGGAGCCGTAGGCGTCGTCGAGGACGGCGCCCAGCACCCCGAGCAGGAACAGGGCGACCACGAGGGAGATGCCCCGCTGGTCGTTGTCGAGGTCGGGGGTCACCCCGAGCGGGGCGCGCGTGAGCATGATCCCGAACAGGAACAGCACGACGATGGCGCCGATGTAGACGAGGACCTGGACGACGGCGGTGAACTCGGCCGCCAGCAGGATGTACAGGGCGGCGACGCCGGCCAGCACGACGACCAGGTAGAGGGCGGCGTGGACGATGTTCTTGGCGGTCACCACCCGGATGGCGGCGATGCCCATGGCCACGGCGATGACCCCGAAGATGACGTTCTGGGCGACCATCGGCTACTTCTTGCCGCCCTTCTTCGCCTCGGCGCCCGCCTCGAGGGGTGGCGGCTCGGGCACCGTCTCCATCCACTCGCCGAGGCGGGTCTTGTCGTGCAGGAGGTCGGCGATCTTCACCTCCGAGTACTCGTACTCGGGGCTCCAGAAGAGGGCGTCGAACGGGCACACCTCGACGCAGATCCCGCAGTACATGCAAAGGCCGTAGTCGATGTCGAAGCGGTCGAGCTTCTGCACGGTCCGCGGCTTGCCGCCCTCACGCCGCGGCGGCGCCTTGTCCTTGTGGCCCTCGATGTAGATGCACCAGTCGGGGCACTGGCGGGCGCACAGCATGCAGACCGTGCAGTTCTCCTCCTTGAGGGCGATGACGCCCCGGGCGCGGGTGGGCGGCGCCTCCTTGACGTGCGGGTACTGCACGGTGACGGCCGGCTTCAGCATCGTCTTGAAGGTGACGCCGAGACCTTTGAGGAGGCCGGGCAGCTCGGGCATGGCTCAGAACACCACCTTGAGGACGCCGGTGGCGAGGATGTTCACCAGCGAGACGGGGATCAGGAACTTCCACGCGAACGCCTGGAGCTGGTCCTCGCGCAGGCGGGGGTAGCTGAACCGGATCCAGAAGATGAAGAAGGCGACCACCATGATCTTGGCCCCGAGGACCAGCGGCCCGAGGATGTCGGCCAACGTCCCCTCCACGCCGGGGACGTGCCACCCGCCGAGGAAGAGGGTGGCGCCGATGGCCGAGAAGGCGAAGGCGGTGCCGAACTCGCCCATGAAGAAGAAGAGGAACCGGAAGCCGGTGTACTCGGTCATGTAGCCGGCCACCAGCTCCGACTCGGCGACCGGCATGTCGAACGGCGTCTGGGTCAGCTCGGCCTGGGCGGCGGCCAGGAAGATGAGGAAGCCGACGGCCTGGGTGAGGATGAACGGGTTGCCGATGATGCCGACGCCGAAGATCTCCCCCTCGGCCTGGGCCATCACGATGCCCTGGAGGCTCATCGTGCCCGCCTGGATCACCACGCCGACCACGGCCAGGACGAGCGGCAGCTCGTAGGCGATGAGCTGGCCGGCGGCCCGGAGCGCGCCGATCAGCGAGTACTTGTTGGCCGACGCCCACCCGGCCATGAGGATGCCGAGGACCGACAGCGACGACACGGCGAGGGCGAAGAAGATGCCGGTGTCGAGGTCCTCGACGATCAGCCGCGGCCCGGCGGGGATCACGATGTAGAGGAGGAACGTGGACATCAGCACAACGATCGGCGCGGCGGCGAAGACGAACCGGTCCGCCCGGGCCGGGAAGATGTCCTCCTTCTGCATGAACTTCACGCCGTCGGCGACCAGCTGGAGGGTGCCGTGCGGTCCCGCCTCCATGGGGCCGAGCCGGCTCTGCATGTGGCTCATCATCTTCAGCAGGAAGACGTAGCCCAGGATGATCGCCCCGGCCGGGATCAGCCCGAGCACCACGGCCACCTTGATGGCCGTCGTCTGCCAGTAGGCGAGCTCGATCGCCTGGATCACCACAGACCGCCGTGGTGGTCATCCGTTCGTGCGGCGGCGACGGGCGAATAGCGCCCCTTCCTGCCGCCGGAGCCGACGCCGTGGGCGCACCGAGCCGTTCGGGATGACGAAGCCGTCTGCGTCATCGGTCGATGTCGCCCAGGATGAAGTAGAGGCTGGCCAGGATGGTGATGACGTCGGGGACGTAGACGCCGCGCAGGAGCCACGGCGTGATCGAGATGTTGTTGAACGAGGGGGTGCGGATCTTGACCCGGAACGGGCCCAACCCGCCCTTGGAGACGACGTAGTAGCCCATCTCGCCGAGCGGGTTCTCGGTGTGGACCCATGCCTCGCCGGCCGCGACCTTGATGATGCGGGGGACCTTGGCCTGGATGGAGCCCGCCGGCAGCGAGTCCAGCAGCTGGTCGACGATCTTGGTGGCCTCGCGGGTCTCCTGGAGACGGACCCAGTAGCGGGCGTAGGAGTCGCCGTCCGGGTGGGTCCAGACCTTCCAGTCGCAGTGCCGGTAGGCGAGGGGCGAGGGCTCGTCGCGGCGGATGTCCCAGTCGACCCCGCTGGCCCGGATGTTGGCGCCCGACAGGCCGTACTCCACGCCGACCGCCGCCGGGATGACGCCGATGCCGCGCGTGCGGGCCTGGAAGATCTCGTTCCCCATGAGGAGGTCCTCGATCTCGTCGCAGAACCGCCGCATCTTCTTCATGGCGCCCCGGCACTCCTCCACCCACCCCTTCGGCAGGTCCTCCTTGAGGCCGCCGATGCGGTCGTAGTTGGGGTGGAAGCGGCCGCCGGTGGCCGCCTCCATCAGGTTGAGGACGTACTCGCGGTCGCGGAAGGCGAAGAAGATCGGGGTGATGGCCCCCAGTTGCACGCCCATGTCGCCGAGGAACAGCGTGATGTTGGCGATGCGGGCCATCTCGAAGAAGATGGTGCGGATCCACTGGGCCCGGGGCGGCGCCTCGATGCCCATGAGCTGCTCGGCCGCCAGGATGAACGGCACCTCGTTGGCGAAGTGGCCCAGCCAGTCGATGCGGTTGATGAGGGTGGTGACCTGGGGGTAGGTCCGGACCTCGCACAGCTTCTCGTATCCCCGGTGCATGTAACCGGGGACGGGCTCCGCCCACACCACCTGCTCGCCGTCCAGGCGGACGACGATGCGCAGGGTGCCGTGGGTGGCGGGGTGCTGGGGGCCGAGGTTGAGGGTCATGCCCTCCGTCTCGAGCTCCACGTTCACGCGGGCGTCGGCGGCCTGCCCGGCGACGTACGCCGCCTTCTGCCAGTCGGTCGTGACGGCCATCAGTCGCCTCCCTCCCCCTCGGCCGAGGCCTCCTCGCCGGGCATGGCCTCGACGTCCACCAGCCCGGGCCACGGCTTGATCTCGCGTGCCAGGAGCGGGAAGTCCTTGCGGAGGGGGTGCCCCTCGAACTCGCCCGGCAGGTACAGGTGGCGCAGCCCGGGATGCCCGTCGAAGGTGAACCCGTACATCTCCCAGGCCTCGCGCTCGTGCCAGTCGGCGCCCCGGTAGACCGGGACCCACGACGCCACCCGGGGGTCGTGCTCGTCGAGGTCGGCCTTGAGGGTGATGCCGACCTTGGCGGTGGTGGAGAAGACCCGGGCGAACACCTGGAAGCGGGTGTCGCCGCCGGCCACGCCCGTGACCAGGCCGTCCCCGGCGGCGACCTCGTCGGCCCCGGCGCCGTCCTCGTCCTCCTCCTCCAGGGCCGCGCCGCCCTCGGGGTCCCACACCTTCTCGCCCGACAGGTCGGGGTTCACCATCCAGTCCAGACCGGACAGGAAGCAGAAGTAGTCCATCCCCATGGTGTTGCGGAGCACCTCGGCGGCCCGGCCCCAGGCGCCGCGGTCGAGGCGGACCCAGGCGTCGCCGCCGGCGACCTCCGAGTCCACGACGGCGCCGTCGCCCAGCTCCCGGGCCAGCGTCGCCACCAGCTCCGTCCGCACCTCGTCGACATCACCCGTGCCGGTCTCACCGGCCGCCGGGAGGGCGCCCTCGTCAGCGGCCGACGACAATCGGCTCACCCCTCCAGCGCTCGGCCATGTCCTCGTTGTGGATGCGCTGTTGGAGCAGGACGATGCCCTCGAGCAGCGCCTCCGGCCGGGGCGGGCAGCCGGGAACGTACACGTCCACCGGGATGATCTGGTCGATGCCCTTGGTGACGGAGTAGCTGTCCCAGTACGGGCCGCCGCAGTTGGCGCACGACCCCATCGAGATCACGTACTTCGGGTCCGGCATCTGCTCGTAGAGCCGGCGGATGGGCGGCGCCATCTTGTCGGTGACGGTCCCGGAGATGACGACCAGGTCGGCCTGGCGGGGGCCGGCCGGGAACGGGATGACGCCGAGGCGCATCACGTCGTACCGGGGCGAGCCGAAGGCGGCGCCCATCTCGATGGCGCAGCACGCCAGCCCCCACTGGTACACCCACAGCGAGTACTTGCGGCTGATGTTGAGGAGCGTGCTGAGCGGCTTGGGGATCCAGCCCTTCTCGACTAGGCCCACTTCAGCACCCCCTTCCGCCAGGCGTAAACGAGGCCGAGGGCGAGGATGACGATGAAGATCGCCATCTCCACCAGCCCGAAGATCCCGAACGACTCCAGGCCGACGGCCCACGGGAAGATGAAGACGGCCTCCACGTCGAACATGACGAAGAGCAGGGCGAAGATGTAGTAGCGGATCTGGCTCTGCGACCAGCCGGTGCCCACGGGGTCCACGCCCGACTCGTAGGCGATGTACTTCTGGCCCTGCGGCCGGGTCGGGCGCAGCAGGCGGCCGACCCCGAGCATGGCCCCCACCATCGCCACCGCGGCGACGCCGAAGATCAGAACGCTGAGGTAGCTCCTCAGGAAATCCGACATCACGCGGAGCCTACGTGAGCAACTTCACGAACCGCCAAAGCGCCCGTCGCCGTCGCAACCGGAGGTTGCTCGGCGAGCCGAGGGCGCTCCGGCCGGCCGGCGGAGCCGGCCGCCCTCCGCCCGGACCTCTCAGGGGCCGGCTGCGCCGGCCCTGGCCGCCAGCCGGACGAGGCCGCCTCCGGCGGCGCCGGCGGCCGGCGGCCAACCCCCGCCGTCGGCGCCGGCACGCCGTGGGACCGGGCGCCAGGGCCGCCGCCCACGGCTGCCGCCGCAGGCGGCCACCCTGGCTGGCGGCCACCGCCGGCGGAGCCGGCATAACAACCCTTCGGGCGGAGGCCGGCCGGCTCCGCCGGTCGGCCGTAGCTCCGCCAGCTCGCCGAGCAACCTCCGGTTGCGACGGCGAAGCTCACAACATCAGCGTGGCGTCGCGGGCGAACTCGATCATGGGCGAGGGGATGAGGCCGAAGACGACGGTGAAGGCGGCGGCGGCGGCGACCACCACGCCGGTGGTGACGGGCACGGGGAGGCGGCGCGCCGGGGTGGCGTCGGCGGCGGCCTCGACCTCGGTGGGCTGGGCGTACATCAGCACGGTGATGCGAAGGTAGAAGAAGGCGGCGATCACCGCCGCGAGCATGCCGACGAGGCCCAGCGCGTACGACTCGGCCTCCACGGCGGCGGAGATCACGTAGAACTTGGCCAGGAACCCGGTGGTGAACGGGACCCCGGCCTGGGAGAGCAGGAACACGGTGAAGGCGAAGGCCAGGGCCGGGCGGCGGGCGGCCAGGCCCCGGTAGGCCGACAGGTCGTGGTCGGCATCGCCCCGGCGGCCCACCACGGTGACCACGGCGAAGCTCCCCAGCACCATGAACGTGTAGGCGAGGAGGTAGAACAGCGACCCGGCGATGCCTTTGTCGCTGGCGGCCTGGAGCCCGATGAGGACGTAGCCGGCGTGGCTGATCGACGAGTACGCCAGCATCCGCTTGATGTCGGTCTGGACGACGGCGAGGACGGAGCCGACCAGGAGGGTGACCACGGCCAGCGCCCACACCAGCGGGCGCCAGTCGACCTGCAGGGTGGAGAACGTGGAGAAGAAGACCCGCAGGAGGGCGGCGAAGCCGGCCGCCTTGGCGGTGGCGGCCATGAAGGCGGTCGCCGGGGAAGGCGCTCCCTGGTAGACGTCGGGGGTCCAGGTGTGGAAGGGCACCAGCGCCACCTTGAACCCGAGGCCGACGAGGAGGAGGGCGGCGCCGGCCAGGAGGACGCCGCCGTTCGGGGCCAGGTTGCCGGCCAGGAAATCGCGGACGGAGGCCAGGTTGGTGGAGCCGGTCGCGCCGTAGACGAGGGCCACGCCGTAGAGGAACAGGGCCGAGGAGAAGGCGCCGAGCACGAAGTACTTCATGGCCGCCTCCCTTGAGGCGGCGCGGCGGGCGTCGAACCCGGCCATCACGTAGAGAGCGAGCGAGAGGATCTCCAGCCCCAGGAACACCACGATGAGGTCGTTGGCCGAGGCCATGACGACGGCCCCCGAGGCCGACAGCAGCATCAGCACGTGGAACTCGGGCCCCTCGAACCCCTCGCGCTCGAGGTAGCCGCCGGCCAGGAGCGCGCCGAGGATGACCGCCGCGCTCACCAGGACCATGAAGAAGGCGCTGAACCCGTCGACGACCAGGGCGTCGGCCACGATGCGGCGCGGGCCCTCGTCCTGGACGTCGGCCCACACGGCGTACGCGGCGACGAGCGACGCCACCCCCGTCGCGGCCGAGACGAAGGTCCACAGCATGGGCCGCCGGCCCGTCGTGGTGGCCACGGCAACGAGGAGGACGACGGCGCCGGCGATCAGCACCAGCGCGGGCAGCATGCCGGCGTACTCGACCTCGGGGACGTCGATCGGGGTCAGCTCGCCGACCTGGGCCAGCAGGCGCGTCATTCCTCTCCGTTCGCGTGCTCGGCCGGGGCGGCGCCCCCGGCCGCGACCTCGGGCTGGCGGTGGTCGCTGTTCGCCTCGACGTGCTCGACCAGGGCCTCCACCGACGGGTTGATGCGGTCCAGCACCGGCTTGGGGTAGACGCCGAGGAACACGATCAGCACCACGAGGGGCGCCATGGTGGCCTTCTCCCGCCACGTCATGTCGGGCAGCCCCACGTTGTCACCCGTGGGGGTGCCGTGGAACACCCGTTGGTAGGCCCACAGCAGGTAGAGGGCGGCCAGGATCACGCCGGCGGTGGCGACGACGGCCCACCACCGGTGCGTCACGAACGTGCCGATGAGGATGAGGAACTCGCCGACGAACCCGTTGAGGCCGGGGAGCCCGACGGACGAGAGCATCACCACGGTGAACACGGCGGCCAGCACCGGCATCGACTTCTGGAGCCCGTTGAGCTCGGAGATCTGGCGGGTGTGGCGGCGCTCGTAGATCATCCCCACGAGGAGGAACAGCGCGCCGGTGGACAGCCCGTGGTTCACCATCTGGAGCACGCCGCCCGACAGGCCCTGGGTGGTGAAGGCGAAGGTGCCGAGCACGATGAAACCGAGGTGGGCGACGGACGAGTAGGCGACCAGCCGTTTCAGGTCCCGCTGGACCGTCGCCACCAGGGCGCCGTAGATGATCCCGATGGTGGCCAGGGTGAGCAGCAGCGGGGCCAGGTCGACGGCGGCCTCGGGGAAGAGGAACAGGCCGAAGCGCACCAGCCCGTAGGTGCCGAGCTTGAGCAGGACGCCGGCCAGGATGACCGACCCGGCGGTGGGCGCCTCGGTGTGGGCGTCCGGGAGCCACGTGTGGACGGGGAAGAGCGGGACCTTCACGGCGAAGGCGGCGGTGAATGCGAGGAAGATCCACCGGGCGGTGGAGTCGGCCAGCCCGCCGCGTTCGGCCAGCTCGCGGATGTCGAACGTCACCGGCTGGCCGTCGGCGGTGATGAAGACCAGGGCCAGCATCCCGACGAGCATGAACGCCGACCCGAACAGCGTGTAGAGGAAGAACTTGAGCGAGGCGTAGACCCGGTTCTCGTAGCCCCAGCCGCCGATGATGAAGTACATCGGGACGAGGGTCAGCTCGAAGAAGAGGAAGAACACGAACAGGTCGAGGGCCAGGAACGACCCCAGGCAGCCGGCCTCCAGCACCAGCATCCACGCCATGTAGGACTTCACGTCCCGCTCGACGTGGACTCCCATCAGGGCGATGGGGAACAGCACGCCGGTGAGCACGACGAGGAACAGCGAGATGCCGTCCACCCCGAGGATCCACGAGACGCCGAAGTCCTCGATCCAGCTGTGCTGCGAGACGAACTGGTAGCCGGCCTCGCCGGCCTCGAACTCGACGGCCAGCACGACCGTGAGGACGCCGGTGGCGAGGGACGCCAGGGCGGCGACCAGGCGGATGGCGTCGGCCCGGGCCTTCGGGAGCGCGGCGATGACCGCCGCGCCCACCGCGGGCAGCAGGACGATGGCCGTCAGCAGCGGGAAGTCGAGGTCGTTCACGTCAGATACCGGCCCGGACCAGGACCCACCCGAGGAGCAGCGTGGTCCCGAAGGCGACGCCCAGGGCGTAGTTGCGGACGTAGCCGGTCTGGACCCGGCGCAGGATCCCGCCGCCGGCCCTGACGACGGTGCCCGTCCCGTTGACGATGCCGTCGATGATCCGGGCGTCCACCACGTAGGCGGCGAAGGCCGACAGGGCGCGGCCGGGCGCCTCGATGAGGGCGGCGTACAGCGCGTCCACCCCCCAGGCCCGCTTCAGCACCGCCGGCTCGAAGGCGTCGGTCCGTCGCCCCTTTCCGAAGACGGAGTACGCCAGGGCGATGCCGGCGGCGGCGGCCGCGGTGGCGAACAGGCCGAGCCGCACCTTCTCGCCGCCGCCGAGGTCGGTGTGGTGCAGGGCGTCCTCGAACACCGGCTCGAGGAAGTGCTCGAGGTGGTGGAAGCCGTCGAAGGGCAGGTTCAGCCCGCCGGCGACCACGGCCAGCCCGGCCAGCACCACGAGGGGCCCGGCCATGAGCCACGGCGACTCGTGCGGCTCGCGGTGCCCGTGCCCGCCGGAGCCGCGGTGGCCGCCGGCGTCGGCGGCGGCATGGCCGGCCGGGGCGGCCGCCACCCGCGCACCCGTTCCGGGACCGACCGGCTCGGGCTCGGTCAGCTCGGCCTTGTCGTCGGCCGGGACCGACCGCCACCGCTCGTCCCCGTAGAACACGAGGAACACCTGGCGGCTCATGTAGTAGGCGGTGAGCAGGGCGGTCACCAGCCCAACCGCCCACAGGGCCACGCTCTTGTCCCAGGCGGCCAGGAGGATGTCGTCCTTGGACCAGAACCCGGCGAACGGAGGCACGCCGGCGATGGCCAGCCAGCCGACGATGAACGTGGCCGACGTGATCGGCATCCACTTCTTCAGCGCCCCCATCCGCTTCATGTCCTGCTCGTCGTGTAGCCCGTGGATGACCGAGCCGGCGCCCAGGAAGAGCAGGGCCTTGAAGAAGGCGTGGGTGACCATGTGGAAGATGGCGGCCACGTAGGCACCCGAACCCACGGCCAGGAACATGTAGCCCAGCTGCGAGATCGTCGAGTAGGCCAGGACCCGCTTGATGTCGTCCTGGGCCACGGCGACCGTCGCCGCGAAGAAGGCGGTGGCGGCGCCGACCACGGCGATCACCGTGCCGACGTCGTCGGTGAGGGCGAGCAGCGGCGCCACCCGGCACATGAGGTAGACGCCGGCGGTGACCATGGTGGCGGCGTGGATGAGCGCGGAGACGGGCGTGGGGCCCTCCATGGCGTCGGGGAGCCATACGAACAGCGGGAGCTGGGCCGACTTGCCGCAGGCGCCGACGAAGAGGAGCAGGGCGATGGCCGACAGGGTGGACTGGCCGGCCCCCTCGGCGTTCTCGAGGATCCCGGCGTACTCGAGCGTCCCGAAGGTGGCGAAGCACAGGAACATGGCGATCATGAACCCGAAGTCGCCCACCCGGTTGACGACGAACGCCTTCTTGCCCGCGCTGGCCGCCGACTCCCGCTCGAACCAGAAGGAGATGAGGAGGTACGAGCAGGCGCCCACGCCCTCCCACCCCACGAAGGTGAGCAGGAGGCTGTCCCCCAGCACCAGGACCAGCATGGAGAACACGAACAGGTTCAGGTAGACGAAGAACCGGGGGTAGCGCTCGTCGCCCTTCATGTAGCCGATCGAGTACAGGTGGATCAGGAACCCGACGCCGGTGACGAACAGCGCCATGGTGATCGAGAGGGGGTCGACCAGCAGCCCCGCCTCCACGTCCAGGCCGCCGGCGGGGATCCACGTGAAGAGGTGGTCGACCACGTGGCGGTCGTGGCCGTCCTCGCCCAGCAGCTCGAAGAAGGCGACCAGGGTCGCCAGGAAGGAGCCGCCCACCGCCGCCGTGCCGATCCACCCCGCGCCCGGGTCGCCGGCGCGCTTCCCCACGGCGACGAGCACCAGGAAGCCGACGAGCGGCAGGAGGGGGATCAGGTAGGCGTTCTCGAGCACGGGTCGGCGCTATCCCTTGAGCAGGTGGAGGTCGTCGGCGGTGGCGCCGGCCCGCCGGCGGAAGATCGAAACGATGATCCCGAGGCCGACGACCACCTCGGCGGCGGCGACGACGAGGACGAAGAACACCAGCGACTGGCCGCCGATGTCGTCGAGCTCGCGGGCGAAGGTGACGAAGGTCAGGTTGACGGCGTTGAGCATCAGCTCGACGCACATGAACATCACCAGCACGTTGCGGCGCACCAGCAGGCCCACGGCGCCGATGGTGAACAGGGCGGCCGCCAGGTAGAGGTACCACTCGCCGCCGATGCTCACCGAGCGGTCTCCGCCCCGGCGTCGGCCGGCGCCCCGGGCACGTTGACGACCGCGCTCACCGGCTCGCCCTCGGAGTCCCCCTCGGCCACCGGCGGCGGCGGCCGGCGCACGAGGACGACGGCGCCCACCACGGCGATGATCAGCAGCACCGACGTGACCTCGAAGGCGAACATGTACCGGGTGAAGATGCTCTCGGCCAGCTTCTCCACGTTGCTGCCCTCGCCGCTGGCCTGACCGGCCACCGCCGGAGCGCCCGTCACCCAGTCGCCGCCCCGTGACAGCAGCACGATCTCGGCCAGGGCGACGAGGCCGAGCAGGACGGCCAGCGGCCGCTGGCCGCGCAGCGGCTCGCTCCGGATGTCCTCGGCCCGGTCCACGCCGATGAGCATGATCACGAACAGGAAGAGCACGACGATGGCGCCGGCGTAGACGATCACCTGCACGGCGGCCAGGAAGTGCGCCTCCTGGGCGACGAACAGCACGGCGATCCCGAACAGGGTCATCACGAGCGAGAGGGCGGCGTGGACGGGGTTGGAGCTGATGACCACGCCGATGGCGCCGGACAGCACGATGACGGCACAGGCCAGGAACACGCCCTGGTCCACCTTGGTGGCGGCCAGCAGCAGGCCGAGGCTCACGTCCGCTCCTCCCCGCCGGCGGCCGGTCCGGCGGGTCCCTCGGCCGACTGGCCCGGCTCCGGCGGGCGGACGCCGTAGCCGAGCTCGCCCGACCACTGGACCTTGCCCTCGAAGCGGGCGTTGCCGGACGGGGCGGTGACCCGGGCCCACGCCGAGGTGTGCTCGTCGTCGCCCTCCCGCCAGTCCTCCCAGGGGAGCTTCTGTGGCCGGCCGTCGTCGTCGACCATCAGCTCCGCCTTGGTGTAGATGGCGTCCTTGCGGTCGGTGAAGGAGAACTCGAACAGCTTCGACTCGGTGATGGCCTCGGTGGGGCAGGCCTCCACGCACAGGTCGCAGTGGATGCAGCGCAGGTAGTTGATCTCGTAGACGTAGCCGTAGCGCTCACCGGGCGAGACCGGAGCGTCGGGCGGGTTGTCGGCGCCCCGGACGTAGATGCACCGGGCCGGGCACACCCCGGCGCACAGCTCGCAGCCGATGCATTTCTCCATGCCGTCCTCGTAGCGGTTCAGCACGTGGCGCCCGTGGAAGCGCTCCGGCTTGGGGCGCTTCTGCTTCGGGTACTCGTTGGTGACCCGCTTCTCGAACATGGTCTTGAACGTGACCTTGAACCCGTCGAGGTACCCCATCAGACGACCTCCTCGAAGGCGGGCGCGCCGCCGGAGCCCGCCTCGCCCCGCGTCGTGGCCTGCCCGATGTGGATGGCGCGCAGCAGCAGCAGCCCGAGCAGCAGGCCGCCGACGAACACGCCGAACCCGTAGCGCCGGCGCAGGAGGGACCCGACGAAGCCGTCCTGGGTGGTGGGCGCCTCGATCAGCATGCCGGCCAGCACGAGGAGCCAGAACAGCGAGAGCGGGATGAGCTTCTTCCACCCCAGGTCCATCAGCTGGTCGTAGCGCAGCCGGGGCAGCGTGGCCCGCAGCCACACGTAGGTGAACAGGAAGACGAACGTCTTGGCCAGGAACCACAGGACGGGGACGACGGCCCCGAGGAACCCGCCGTCGGGCGCCGGGCCGGCCGGCCCGCCGAGGAAGAGGGTGACGATGACCGTCGACATCACCACCGTGCTCATGAACTCGGCCAGGAAGAACATGGCGAAGCGCAGCGACGAGTACTCGGTGTTGAAGCCGCCGACCAGCTCCTGCTCGGCCTCGACCAGGTCGAACGGCGGCCGGTTCAGCTCGGCCGTCGCCGCGATGCAGAAGATGACGAAGGGGAGGAAGCCGAGCCGGAAGACGTTCCAGTCGGCGATGGTGCCGCCCGACTGGTCGGCCACGATGTCGCTGGTGAGCAGCGAGCCGGTGACGAGGACGACGGCGGCCACCGACAGCCCGAGGGCGGCCTCGTAGGACACCATCTGGGCCGACGCCCGTACCGAGCCGAGCAGCGGGTACTTCGAGCCCGACGACCAGCCGGCCAGCATCACGCCGTAG
>Ga0247717_1000036_pt1 | contig 35485 bp, 41 predicted proteins | sample 24E_NmetaG_FD_189047 | JGI IMG/M metagenome (GOLD analysis project Ga0247717, IMG submission 189047) | Soil microbial communities from hillslope of Landscape Evolution Observatory, University of Arizona, Oracle, AZ, United States - 2-4-E_N | ecosystem: Engineered > Artificial ecosystem >... | reverse complement strand
CGGCGCCGGGCGCCGACAGCATGGTGAACAGCGCGTCAGCGCCCTCCGCCGCCTCGGCGGGCGAGCCGGCGAGGCGCGCGCCCCGCTCGACGAGCGGTACCGCCCGCTCCCGCGTCCGGTTCCAGACCGTCACGTCGTGGCCGGCGTCGACCAGCCGGCCCGCCATCGGCGCGCCCATCTGCCCGAGCCCGCAGAAGCCCAGCCTCGCCATGGCGCCAGTCAAGCAGCCGCCGCCGGGTGTCGTGCCGGGGGCCGGAACGGGGGCATACCTACGGGGAGCCGCCGACCGAGGAGGACCGATGGGCCGTCTCGCCGCCGGTCACCACCGTCGTGCTCACCCTCGTCGCCGCCCCGCCGGGGCCGCTCCCGGCGCGGGACGGCCGTTCCCGGACGTCATCGCCCTTCCGACCGGAGTCCAGCCCGAGGGCATCGCGTCGGGGCGGGAACGACGTTCTACGTCGGCTCCATCCCGACCGGGGCGGAGCACCGGGGTGACCTGCGGACGGGCGTGGTCGAGGAGGCCCCGCTCGTCCCCGCTCGGGCCGGGCAGTCGGCCATCGGCGTGGAGGAGGCCGGCGGCCTCCTGTTCGTCGCCGGGGGGAACACGGGCAAGGCGTTCGTGTACGACGCCGCCACCGGCGAGGACGTGGCGGTGCTGACCCTCACCACGGGGGCGACGTTCGTCAACGACGTGGTGGTCACCCGCCGGGCCGCGTTCTTCACCGACTCGGTGAACCCGGTGCTCTACCGGGTCGACCGCGAGACGCTGGAGGTCGGCGTCCTCCCCCTCAACGGCGACCTCGTCCACGTCGCCGGGTTCAACGTGGACGGCATCGACGCCAGGCCTGACGGCGCGACCCTGGTGCTGGTGCAGTCGAACACCGGGCGGCTGTTCACCGCCGACGCCGAGACGGGCGCGACGCAGGGGATCGAGCTGGCCACCGGCGAGGCCGTCCCCGCGGGCGACGGCATCCTGCTGCACGGCCGGACGCTGTACGTCGTCCAGAACCGGCTGAACCGGGCCACCGAGGTCCGCCTCTCGGGTGACCTGGCGACGGGCACGGTGGTGGGGCGGACGGCGAACGCGGCGTTCGACGTGCCGAGCACGATCGCCCGCTTCGGCTCCCGGCTCTACGCCGTCAACGCCCGCTTCGGCACGGCGAACGCGGGGACGGCCGCCTACCCGGTGGTGGGGTTCCCCCGGCCGTGACCCGGCCGGCCGCCGATGAGGGCCTGCTCGGGCTCGGCGCCGTGGCGAGGAGGATGTCGAGGTCGTCGTCGGGCCGACCGATGACGTGGGCGCCCATCGGCGGTTCATGCGGCAGGAACAGGCGATATTCGCCCACTCTTGCCGCATGAACAACGCCGCCCGTCGGGGAACTCGCCAGGCGAGCGCGATCCAGAGATGCCGGTAGGTCGCGGCGAGGCGGTGCTCGCCGCGGCGGCCGGTGAGGCGGCGGGTCCCGCCGCGACTTCCTGATCGGCTGGCGGTCCGCCGCCACCCTCCGGAGAGATGCCGCTCGGCTCCGGAGTGCTGTGGCGGATCTGGCCCACGGGAGAAGCCCGCGGCGAGCGGCCGCCCGAGGCCGAGGTCGTCCCCCTGACAGGGTGGGTGGGCCTGCCACCGCTGGGCGAGGCGATCGGCGTGGTGAAGCAGGCCAAGGCGGCGGTCAAGAAGGCGCTGCAGCGGGACTGAGCAGCAACTCGGGCCCAAGGCGCCACAGCCTGCCGGTGGTCGTCTCCGCCCTGGTCCATCGCCACCAGGCGCCCGTCGGCCAGGAAGCCGAGCCCGTAGGCGTTACGCAACCCCCACGCCACCAGTTCCAGCTCGGAGCCGTCGAGGCGACAGCGCATGACTGCCGCCGTGCACGGCAGGTGGGCGTTCGGCCACCAGCTCGGCGCCCGCCTGCGCCGTCACGGGCGGGCCACCGGCGACGGCTCACGTTCTGTCATGCGCGACAGGGCGAGAACCACCAGCCCGAGCAGGATCACCGCAGCGAACACCACTGCCCCGGTGGCGAACGAGGCGGCCAGTGCTCCGGCCACGCCGTAGAGCACGGCAGCGGGCAGCGATCCCACCAGGGCGGCCACCATAGAGGTGCGCCAGCCGAGGGGCGACGCTCCCGCCATGAAGGCTGTCGTCTCGGCCAGGATCGGCACCGGCCGCGTCACCACGATGGCGAGCACCCCCCATCGGAGCAGGAGTTGCTCGGCACGGCTGCGTTCCTCCTCGGCCACCAGGCGCGCCATGGCCCGCTCGCCCCGACGGCCGAGGGCGAACCCCAATGAGAAGGCACCCACGGATCCGACGAGGGACAGGGCGGCGCCGAACACGATGCCGAACAGGGCGCCGTGCGCCAGCATCACCCCGCTGGAGGGCACCGGAAGGAAGACGTCGGCCCCGAGGAGCCCGATCCCGGTGCCAGCGGCGAGAACTCCTCCTCCAGCATCGAGGAGCGGCCTCGGGTCACTCAGCGGTTCCACGCCCAGCGCCTCGACTACCGCAAAGGTGAGAAGCATCGCCGCCATCACGGCAGCAGGCACGGTCCAGTACCGCCTGGTGGGCACGATGTCACCGGACGCTAGCGCTCGCCGGACCCGCCTCCCGGCTGGCGTCTGCTGACTCCACACGGACGGGGTAGCCGCTCATGTGCGGTGGCAATCGCTGCGTCCGATCCCGGTCCACTCCGAGTGCCGTCCTACGGGGTCTACGCCGAAGCGAGCGACGGCCCCCAAGTGACTACGCTGGCGGCGACATGCCGCAGCGTCGACGGAGTCTCGTTCTGTTGCTGCTGACGGCGCTCGCCACGTTTGCGCTGACGTCGGCGGGAGCCCCCGGCGGCGCTCACTCGTCGGCGCCTCAGAACAGGGCGGACGCGGCCTTTGCCATCGACGGGGACGTCGACGCCTTGACCGCCCGGCTCACCGGCTCCGACCGGCGGGATGCGCCACAGCGAACGTCGACGCAGCGATTCTTGCTGCTCGCGATCGTCGCTGCCCTTCTCGGACTTCATCGCTTCGGCCGACCAAGGGCGCTGCGATTCGACCAGCCCGGGCCGCTCCGGGTGTCGTTGTGGTCGCCGTCGGTCGGACGGGCACCACCTTTCCTCCAGCTCGCGATCGCCTGATCCGATCCGCGCCGGCCTACCGCCGGCAGAGCTGGAGGAACCCACATGTCGAGCGCGTCTCGTTGGCGCGCCGTCGCCGCACTGGTTGCGGTGGTCGGCGCGACGGCCCTGGCGTTCACCCGCTCCCCTCGTCTCGGACTGGACCTGGAGGGTGGAACGCAGATCGTCCTGGAAGCCCAGGACACAGAACGGGTGGAGGTGGACGGGGACGTGGCGTCGCGCACCGTGGAGGTGCTGCGGCGCCGGGTTGACGCGCTCGGCGTGGCCGAGCCCACCCTGCAACGCTCGGGCGAGCGACGCATCATCGTGGAGCTGCCCGGGGTGGCCGACCCCGACGAGGCGGTGGAGGTCATCGGTCGCACGGCGCAGCTCGAGTTCCGCCCGGTGCTCGGGGTCGACGCCGGCCCTGCCGAAACGCCGAGCAGTGGACCACCACCACCACCACAAGGCCCCGAGGACGAGATCTTCGAGAGCGAGGACGGCGAAGAACTGCGGCTCGGTCCGCCCGCGCTGGCGGGGGAGGCGGTCGGCTCCGCGCGGGCGCAGGTGGCGGTCGATCTCGGCGCCTCCTGGCACGTCGTGGTGAGCTTCCGGGGCGACGGCGGCCGCCAGTGGGCGGCGCTGACGGGCGAGGCCGCCTGCGCGCCGGCGGGCGACCCCCGGCGCAGGGTGGCCATCGTGTTGGACCGCGAGGTCGTCTCCAGCCCCCAGGTGAGCCCGGAGGTGGCGTGCGGCGAGGGGATCGCCGGCGGCGAGACCTCCATCACCGGCAGCTTCAGCGAAGGCGAGGCCAAGGACCTGGCGCTGTTGATCCGAGCCGGCGCGTTGCCGGTGCCGGTGGAGATCGTCGAGCAGCGCACCGTCGGGCCCACGCTGGGCGACGCCGCCATCCGGGCCAGTGTGCTGGCGGCCGCCATCGGCGCCGCTTTGACCATCCTGTACATGGTCGCCTACTACCGCCTGCTCGGCGTGCTCGCGGCGCTGGCACTGATGGTCTACGGGCTGCTCTCCTACGCCACCCTCCTCGCCATCGGCGCCACGCTCACCCTGCCCGGCATCGCCGGGTTCATCCTGGCCATCGGCATGGCGGTGGACGCCAACGTGCTGGTCTTCGAGCGGGCCAAGGACGAACACGAGGCCGGCCGCGGCGTCCGACCGGCCACCGTGGCGGGCTTTCGGCGGGCGTGGTCGGCCATCGCCGACTCCAACGCCACCACCCTGCTCGCCGCCGTGCTGTTGTTCTTCTTCGCCTCCGGTGCCGTGCGGGGCTTCGGCATCACGCTGTCGGTGGGTGTGCTCGTCTCCATGTTCTCGGCCCTGGTCGTCACCCGCGCCCTCGTCGAGGCGGTCCTGCGCTGGCGGCGGGTGCTCGCCGCCCCTGGGGTTCTCGGCCTGCGCGTGGGCGGCCGGCTCCGGAGCTGGTTGGCCGAGCGCGGCCCCGACCTGCTCGGTCGCCGACGGCTGTGGTTCGCCATCTCCGCCGGCGTCCTCCTCGTCGCAGTGGCCGGCATCGCCACCCGGGGCCTGAGCTACGGGCTCGAGTTCTCCGGCGGGCGCCTCATCGAGTACCAGACCGAGCGCCCGGCCGACCTCACCGCCGTGCGCCAGGAGCTGGCCGACGCCGGGCTTCCACGCGCCGTGGTGCAGGAGTCCGGCGACGGGAACGTCACGGTGCGGACCGGCAAGGTCACCGCCGCCCAGGAGGACGACGTCGCCGCCGCCGTGCGGAGTGCGGGTGGGGACGCCCAGGAGGTCCGTGACGAGTTCGTGGGGCCGACCATCGGCGACGAGCTGCGCCGCAAGGCCTTCATCGCCCTGGGCCTCGCCCTCGCCGCCCAGCTCGCCTACCTGGCCGTCCGCTTCCGCTGGACCTACGCCACGGCCGCTGTGGCCGCCATGTTCCACGACGTCACCATCCTGCTCGGGGTGTTCGCCTGGCTCGGCAAGGAGCTCGACGGGGTGTTCCTCGCCGCCATGTTGACGGTGATCGGCTACTCGATCAACGACTCGGTGGTGGTGTTCGACCGGATCCGCGAGCAGCGCCGGGCCCGCTCGGGCGAGTCCCTGGCCGAGGTGGCGAACGACGCCTGCCTGCAGACCATCCCCAGGACCATCAACACCGGCCTCGGCGCCTTGTTCATCTTGGTGGCCCTGTACCTCCTGGGCGGGGCGACGTTGACCGACTTCGCCCTGGCCCTGCTCATCGGGATCGTGGTGGGCACCTATTCGTCGATCTTCACCGCCGCTCCGCTGGCCGTCGCCCTGGAACGACCTGGCCCGCTCCCGCCCGCCCGCGCCGCTCCACCCCTCAAGCCCCGGCAGAGCGCCTCGGGCGGCGACCGGCTCGACGAGGCCGAACCGGCACCGTCGCCGCCCTCTGCCCGGGTGCTCGTCCCGGTCCGCTCGCCGCAGCCGGTGCCGCGACCGCGCAAGAACCGACGTCGAGGAGGACGCCGACGATGAATCCATCCGAGCCCCGCCGCCGTCTCGTCACCGGGGACGTCACCGAGGTGGCGCTGCCCGGCATCGGCCAGCGCTACGACGTGCCCACCGTCGAAGGCGGCACCGTCACCGTGGTGATCCACCACTCCGGGCGACGCGACCTCTACGTCCTTCGCGGCGGCGACCAGCCCCAGGCGGCGGTGGCCCTCACGGACTCCCAGGCGCGCACGCTGGGCGCCATCCTGGGCGGCGCCTACTTCAAGCCCGCCGTCGTCGAGGAGATCGAGGCGGTCATCGGCGGCCTGCTCATCGACTGGGTGACCCTGGACGAGAACTCGCCGGGGACGGGCAGGACCATCGCCGACCTCCAGGTCCGCAGCGAAACGAAGATGACCATCGCCGCCATCCTGCGCGACCACGAGACCCTCGTCGCCCCCGAGCCGTCGGAGACCCTGCGCGCCGGGGACCGCCTGGTGGTCATCGGCCGCCAGGAGGACCTGCCCGGGTTCCGTCGCCACGTCGTGCGCCGCTGAGCAGTGGGCGACACCCTCGTCGCGGTGGGAGGCGCCTTCCTGGCCGCCGGCCTGCTGGCCCGGGCCGGTCGGCGCGTTGGGCTGCCCACCATCCCGTTCTTCATGGCCGCCGGGGTCATCTTCGGCCCCAACACACCCGGCCTCGCCCTGGTCGAGGACCCTCACGACCTGGAGCTGCTGGCTGCCCTCGGGCTGATCCTGTTGTTGTTCCACCTCGGCCTCGAGTTCAGCCTCAACGACCTGGTCGCGGGGGGGCGCCGGCTGCTCGGGATCGGCTCCATCTACCTGCTGCTCAACGTCGGCGGTGGGTTCCTGCTCGGGCTCGCCTTCGGCTGGGGAACCAGCGAGGCACTGGTCATCGCCGGTGCCGTGGGCATCTCGTCGTCGGCCATCGTGACCAAGCTGCTCGTCGAGCTGCGCCGGCTGGCCAATCCCGAGAGCCGCCTGATCCTCGGCGTCATCGTGGTGGAGGACATCTTCCTCGCCTTCTACCTGGCCCTGCTCCAGCCGGTGCTGGGCGACGCGCAGGGGGCGGCCGACGCCGCACTCCAGTTCGGCGCCGCCTTCGTGTTCCTCGTCTCCCTCGGCGCCGTCGCCCGCTGGGGAGCGGGGATGGTCGGCCGCCTCGTCGACAGCCCCGACGACGAGCTGCTCACCGTCTGCTTCGTCGGCGTCGCCGTCCTCGTCGCCGGCGTGGCCGAGGAGCTCGGCGTCTCCGATGCCATCGGCGCGTTCATGGCCGGCCTCATCCTGGCCGAGAGCCCCGTCGCCCACCGCATCGAGCGGCTGGTGCTCCCGCTGCGCGACGCCTTCGCGGCAGCCTTCTTCTTCGCCTTCGGTCTCACCATCGACCCCGGCGACGCCTGGGAGGTGGCCGGGCCGGTGGCGGTGGCGGTGGCCCTGTCCGTCGTGTTGAACCTGGCCGCCGGGGTCATCGCGGCTCGCCTCCAGGGCTATGGGCGGGCGGCGGCGGCCAACATCGGGTTGACGATCCTGGGGCGAGGCGAGTTCTCGCTCATCCTCGCCACGCTGGCGGCCTCCGCCGGCCTCGACGCCCGCATCGGCCCGTTCGTGGCCCTCTACGTCCTGGTCCTGGCCATGCTCGGACCCCTCCTTGCCGCCCGGGCGCCCTCGCTCGCCCGCCTGCTCCCGGGCCGTCTCTTCGCCGCCGAGTCGCACCCGGCGACCAACGTCTCCGTTCCCGGGGCGCCGAGTGGCTAGCTCGATCCCGAGCGCCGCCGTCACCGTGGCCCTCGCCGCCGCGTTCGGCGTGGCGTGGCATCTCGGGTTGTGGCTGGCCGTCGTCGCCATGGTCGCCACCGCCATCACCTTGGTGGCGTGCCAGCGCCTGGGCGAGCTGGTGGTGGCACGGCGGGCGGCGGCGTGGGCCCTCTACGCCCCGCAGGGCACGACGCCAGCGAGCCACCTCGAGCGCACCCTCGCCGCCGACCTCGCCACCGTCGCCGTGGGCGACGCCAGCGTGCTCGACCACAGCATCACCCGGGCTCACGACACGATCGCCGATCCGTGGGTACGAGGGCTCGCCGTCGAACGCCTTCAGCTGGCCAAGGAGCTCCTCGCCGACGGGGCGCTGCCGCACCCGCCTCCCCCACTCGAGGCACTTGCCGCTCCAGCCACCCGGTGGACGGCCGTCGCGGCGACGGTCGGGTTGACCCTCGCCGCCGTCGCGACCCGCCAGCACCTGCTCCTCGTGCCGTTGACCCTCACCATGGTCGTGGTCGCCATCGGCTGGGGCGAGGCGAGACGGCGGGATCGGCTGCCCAGGCTGCTGTGCCAGGAGGCATCCGCCCCACCGCCTAGAGGAGTGATCTTGATGCCTGAGAGCGCGGTCGTCGCCGCCCTCTCTTCCCTGACCGGGTCGCGGCGGCGCGTTCTGGCCGACGCCATGGCTCTGGTCGTCCACCGACGCTCTCCGCGTGGCGACCTCGGGCTGCACCGCCTCACCCTCGCCCGCCAGTGCGGCTGTCCTCAACCACGACCCACCCTGACCACCGCGGTCGTTTCGTGGGCGGTGTGCGCCGCCGTGATCGTCGTGGTGCTCGCGGTGCTGTGACGGAACGTCCGAACGCGACAGGAAGGAACCTCATGATCCTAGACAGCGGCACCTCCTCGCGAGACGGCGTGAAGCCACCGGGGCGGCCGTCATCTGGGGTCGCAGCCTGGCGAACGTTCTCTGGCGGTAGGCGAACGGCGACGGAGCGATGAACGGCACCACCACCACCGGGCGACCGACCGGTGGAGCGCCATTCCGCGTCCGCCGGGCGGGGACTGCGGGCTTCGCGGTCGCCGGTCTGGTCGTTGTGATGCTGGTCGCGGTACCTCGCTTCCTCGACGCCCCGCACCTGGTTGACCGATTGACCGTGGAGAACCCCACCGGCTACGACATCTCCATCGACGCGACCGACCACCGACGCCAGGGGTGGGTCCGGTTGGGCACGGCGCATCGCGGCACCACCTCGACGTTCGAGGAGATCGTCGACCAGGGCGACGTATGGATCTTCCGGTTCTCGGCACAGGGCGAGGACGGCGGAGAATTGCAGGCCCCCCGCCAGCAGCTCGAACGCGACGGGTGGCGGGTTCGGGTCCCGACGGAGGTCGGTGAGCAGTTGAAGGTGGCTGGGGCCCCCTTGCCGCCGTAGCCGGGTGTGTGGAGACGCCGGACCCACATCGCCCGGCGTCGCGGTCGGGCGCGCGGCGGGGGGCGAGGGACGTGGTGTGGTCGCCAGAAGCTCGAAGTGTCAGCCGTGGCTGGTCGGGTCGCTACCTGACGTCCCCCGCCGGGACACGGTGTTGGTTGGGAGGGAGAGCACGACGGGCTCGCCGGCGACCAGCGGGAAGGTGTTCGCGTGATGACTCATCAGACTGCCAAGCGGCCAGTGTGCGAAGCGAGCCGTCGGCGGGTTGACCGCCCGCGCCGGTGAAGTCGTGCACCGGCTTCTGGCCGTGTGCCATGAGCCAGGCTCTTCCTCATTTCCTCGGAACCATTGTGATGGTTGCAGGGTCGTGGGGGGCATGGAGGCCGAAGCGCTGGTCGGGCACGCTGAAGCGCTGGCACGTGGTGTCGATCGGACCGCCGCGCTGGAGGGCGTCTTTCGGCGCGAGTACGACGCCATGCCGCGCCTGGCGCACCTCGCAGCTGGCAGCGCCGACGGATCCTGGAGCGGGCTGCGCGTGGACGAGACCGACCTGGTCCTATACCGCGACGAGCTCGGCCGCCGAACCGTGACTGGCCCGGCGAGGGCGGCACCAGCGTGACCGTGAGCACCTTCGGCCTCGACGACGATGAGCTGGCCGCCCTGGTGGCCGGCTTGCGCAGCGGGTCGGCGCTGGAGGTGCGGCCCGCCCTGCCGAGCGGTTTCTCCGAGCTGTCCCGAACGGCCCTGCCGGTGTCGGGCGGTGAGCAGGTTCACGTCCCGACGACGCCGCACCGCTGTCGACGGCGGCGAGGCCGGCGGGCCGGGACTGGAACCTGGAGGCGAAGTCGCACCAACGAGCAACCAGCGACTCAGCCTCGTACCGCGGCGTTCGCCGCAGCCACCGGCGCCGCAGAAGACTCCGCACCGGGCGGTTCCGCTGCGGCCAGCGGGGTGTCGTCGTCCTGGGGCGGCCTCTGCGGCGGCGACAGCTTCCGTGACGCCAGCGCCACCGCGATGCCGAGGGCGCCCCCGACGAGCACGTCGGAGGGGTAGTGCGCTCTCTTGCGGACCAGCGACCAGTGCACCGCCATCGTGCCCAGGGAGAGCGGGACGAACAGCTTCGGCAGCTCCTGGGAGGCTCCGAACACGAAGGCGAGGTCCGCCGCCGCGTGGCCGGAGGGGAACGAGGAGGTGAAGGGGCCCAGCTGGTGGAGGGCGGCGCCGGGAGGATGGCGACGACCCACCGCCGCCTTGATGGGGAGGTGGGCGGCCGCCGCACCGAGGTAGCAGGCTCCCCCACGTATGGCGGCGCGTCGACCTCGCGGCCCGAACAGCGAGATGAGACCGGCCAGCGCCGCCCAGCTCGGAGGGCGCTGTACGACATCGCCGACCCGGCTGAACGGCGTCGACCCCTTGCGCGACCCCTTCCCGACGAGCCGGCTGACCAGCCGGTCTTCGGCCGATCGTGCGCCCAATTTGGTGGCTCCCATCATGGTGAGGCTTCCTCTCTGCTCGAAGTTGGAGGTCCGATCCCGGCACTCACCGGAGTGGCGGCGCCGCCCGGGACGACGCCGCCGTCGGCCGACACCGGCGAGGGCACATCGATGGAGCACTCGACAGCGATGAAGCGGAACGATCCCATTCTGCCGTTGAACTCGATGAACACCGGTCCGAGAAGGTCCATGGCGTGGGCGCCCCAGAGATCCATCTCGACGACCCTCCACTGCCCCGCAAAGGCTCGTCACTCACGGCGCAAGTCCGGATCACGAGGGGCCGGCTCAGCTACGGCTCGCAACCGGAGGCTTCAGGGGTCGAGCGCCTCTCCTTGCCCCGTCATGGCAATGCCCGCGAGCATGAGGACGTACGGGGATCGAGCAGTCCGTCGTACACCCCAGCGAGTGCCGAGCACCGAGTGCTGCCTCCCGGGCGATGGTAGCCAGCGTGGGGGTGGTTCTCGGAGCGATGTCGGATGCCGGTGGGGAGTTCCTGATCGCCCGCGAAACGCCCTTGGCAGCAAGGGCAGAACCGGCCGTAGTCCCGTCGCGTGCGCAGCTTCCCGGGATCGCCCCACCCTGATCTCGCCGTCAGCTCTGTTACGGAACATCGGGGTTGCCCGACCTGTGAAGCGGACAACCGTCGACGCCGGCACTTGCGATGAACCAGTCGCCGGGCGGGATGGCGTGGCGCTCGCCGTGCTGGTGTGCGAGACGGATCGGCGAGTCGAAGGGCGCCGAAGCGCACTCCCGAGCTCCGGCGGCAGGCGCGCCGACGCCCTACGGCGCGCAGCGCCGTTCATGCATCGGGCGCGCCCTGGCCCGGCGATGACGGCGGAGCACGGAGCAGCGGCGCGAGCGCCCTGGCCACCGCTGAAGGCTGGCGCACGGCGAGGTGGTGGTCTCCGTCCACCACGTGGAGCTCGGTCCGCACTCCCGCGACCCCCACCTCGTCGGTCAGCGCCCTGACGTAGTGGACAGGGGCGGTGGTGTCACGCTCGCCATGGAGCAGGGTGACGGGCACCGCAAGGGCGCCCAGGTCGTCGGCCACCCGATGGCCCAGCACCACGCCCTCGAGGGTGCGGTGGTACGAGGCCCAGGTGTGGAGGGCGCCGTCGGCGGCGATGGAGGGAGGCAGGTCCCGCATGAGCACAGGGGCGATGGCGGTGGCCAGCGGCCGCAACCGGCACATGGCGATGCACAGCGTGCGGGCCAGGGGATTGCCGTCCACGGTGAGGCGCGCCAGCAGCCCGAGGCGGCCGACCTCGCGGCGGGCGGTGGCTTCGTCGGCGAAGGCGGGGAGGCCGAGAAGGAGCAGGGCGGCCACGGAACGAGGACGGGCGGCGGCGAGGGCGGCGGCCAGGATGGCGCCGGTGGAGTGGCCGACCACGACGGCCGCGCCGGCGGGAAGCAGCGGCGCCAGCGCCTCGAGGTGGCAGGCGACGTCGTAGCTGGCGCAGGGCGGTTTGGGCGAGCGGCCGAAGCCGAGCAGGTCGGGAGCCACGGCGGCATAGCCGGAGCTGGCCTCGGCCAAGGGCTCCCAGTAGCGAGAGGAAGCGCCGAGGCCGTGCAGCAGCACGACCGGCGGGCCCTGGCCCCAGGTGCGGGCGAACAGCGCGGGTGCGCTCATCCGCGCTCAGCGGGCAGGCGGGCGAGCACGGCCAGATAGACGGCGAGGGCGGCGAGGAAGACCGCGAACCAGGTGAGGTTGCGCCCAGGGACGAAGTGGGTGCTGATGTGGCCGAGGAACACGTCGATCCACCGCTCGTGGGCCATGCCGGCGGTGAAGAGGAAGTCGGGGAACATGGCCACGACAGTTGGCCATCTGCACGGGCGGGGCAGACTGAAACATGTGCACCCACGGACGAAAACGGAATCGACTGCCGGGAACGAACCCGACCCGCGTTGGAGCCTGGCGAACGAACGGACACTTCTCGCATACGAGAGAACGGCGCTTGGCCTCTTGGTCGCGGGTCTCGCGGTGAGCGGTAGCCAGGCGCTCGCTGACGCCCCACTGTGGTTCGCAGCCCTGGGAGTCCCTTTCATCGTCCTCAGTGCAGCAGTAGCACTGGAGGGTCGGCGGCGCTTCGTGACGGCACAGGAGGCGATGCGCACGGGTGCGCCGCTCGAAGCCCCCGTGGTCGCAACCTTGTTGCCGTGGGGCATCACCGTCCTGGCCACCATCGGTGTCGTAGCTGCCGTCGCGCAACTCGCCACGTCGGTGTAACCCCAGGCGCTCCACGTCCTCGGCAGCGGGTGAGCAGCTCACTGGACGGCTCGTCGGCCGGACGATACGACTGGTCGTGCGGCCACCGTGGCGCGCTTCCACAGGCGCTGCCGTGGTCAGTCGCCACCCGCCACACCGTGTGGGGGCCGAGCATCCGAGGCCTGATCGGCGATCTTGTGCGCTCGGTCCTGTCATCGCGATCGAGGACCGCCGGGGCGCGGATCGTCGACGGGAGTCGTCGCCACCTACCGCACGTGACCGGCGGCGTCGAGTCACGACAAGTCGGCGGGGCGCGTCGCCTTCGCCCTGTCGAGAGGATCGTCGAACTCACGGGTGACGTCCCTGTCCAGCAACTTGAGTTGGCGCTCCAGAGCACCTGCTCGGTCCGCTGGAGCGGCAGCGACAAGGTCGGTGAGCGCCCCGCGGAGCCGGCGTACCACCTGGAGCGATCGTCCCGAGTAGAGGCGGATCTCGTCGAACGCGAGGTCGACGTAGTCCTCCCAGGACAAGCGAGGGGCGATGACCCGCAGCTCCCCGCTGCGGTCAACTCGGGCGCGGGAGGGGAACTCGCGTCCGACAAGGCGGCGGAGGAGGTCGTGGAGCTGGTCGATGGCCTGGGCGGCCGTGGTCGGGTCGTTGACCCCCGGGGACAGGGCACGCTCGGCGATGTCGACGATCTGGCGAAAGCCGAAGGCGGCGTCCTGTTCGATGGTCCGCTCGTCGGCGAAGGCGATGCAGTCGAGCAGCGCACCCCCGTCGACAGCCGGCTGTGGTGACCAGACGTCGAGCACCGGGGCTCCTTCGGCCACGAAGTCACCCATCAGCGGCACGATCCGCACCACCAGGCGGGCTTCCGCTGCCACGTCGAGGAGCCGGTCCTCGTCGACGGCGACCATGACGCCCGGACGCAGCGACCGAACGGTCGCCGTCGGCTCCTCCGACGGCAGTGGCACATCGGGAGCCGCTTCTCCGATCTCGTCGGGATAGAGATTGTCGAGCGACTGGCGTGTCTCGTCGTGCACCGCGCGCAGGACCGTCACCGCCCGTATGGAATGGGCGATGTGGTGGATGTAGCGAACGAACAGCCCGAGGCTTACGAGCGTGAGCACCACGGCGACGGACACCGACACCGCTGGAACGAACGCCGGTCCCTGCTCGCTTGCTGCCGTCACCGATGGCAGCACCAACAAGCTGTACACGAACGTGGAGAGGTAGACGCCGAGGACAGCTTGAACGAGACGGTCGCGCAGAAACGTGCGCAGGACCCGGGGCGAGTACTGAGCGCTCGCCAGCTGGAGCACCACCATGGTGACCGAGAAGATCAAGCTGATGGAGGTCACCATCGCGGCAGCAATCGTGGAGAGCAGGTTGCGGGCGCTCTCGGCGCCGCCGGGGAAGAGAAGCGGCCAGTCCCGGGCCTGGGGAAGGCGGTGGTCGAGGGCGATCAGGCCCGCCGCCAGCCCCACGGCGGCGGTCACCGACAAGGCGGGGATGAACCACAGGCTCATCCGCAGCGCCTCGCGTGCCGAAAAGACCCGGACCCGCGCCGTCACCTTCGCCGTTCCGACGGGGACGTTGTGTTCACCTTCGGGCGGCCTCGTCGTCGGAGGTGCGCTCGCCAGCCATGCCACGTCGCCCATCGAGAACGGCGGCGAGGCTGCGGGTGGCCTGGAGGGCAACGATGTCGGTGGGAATCTCGATGTCGTTCGCTGCGAACGCCTCCTTGACCGCCTGAACGGCGCCACTGAGGGTGCGTCGCATCTCCAGCTGGTGCGAGGCACACCAGAACTGCACGTCGAGCTCGACGCTCGAGGTGGCCAGCTGCATGCCGAGCACCTCAGGCGGCGGCTCGGATGCAACACCGTCCACCGCCCGGACCGCCTCGAGGGCCACCTGGCGCGCCGTGTCGATGTCCGTCTCGTAGGCGACGCCGACGACGAAGTTGGCGCGGATCAACCGCCGCGCCGTCTGGACGGTGATGACGTCCGAGTACACCTTGGCGTTGGGGATGAGGACGCGCCGACCCTCGAAGGTGACGATCACCGTCTCGCGGATGTTGATCTCCTCCACCGTGCCGGCCACGTCGCCCACCTCGATCTGGTCGCCGCCCCGGAAGGGCTGGCGGAACAACAGCAGGAGGCCGGCCAACAGGTTCTGGAGGATGTCTTGGAACGCGAACCCGGCGGCGACGGACAGCACACCGGCGCCGGCCAGCAGATCGACGGGACGGACCGAGGGGAACACGATGGCCACGGCGGTAAGGAACCCGAGCAACGTCATGGTGGCCGAGGTGAGGCGGGCGAACACTCGGCTGAAGCTGGGTGTCCTCGACCGAGCGAGACGGCGGCGGACGACCGGGCGCAGGAGACGGCCGACGACGAAGAAGCCTGCGAGGACCGCGAGGGCGATCCCGGCACGGGGCAGCGCTTCGACGAAGGTCTCCCACGCGCTGTTTGCGCTTTGTCGCAACTCGGCCACCTCGGTGGCCGGATCGTCCTGCGTCAGGCGCCAGGAGCGGGCGAGGTCAGCGGTGAGGGTGACGAGCCTCCAAGAGAGGACGAAGGATCCTGAGCGGGGACGGCGTCGGCGGATGGGCTGCCACTTGACCCGGTGTCGTGTCGACCCTACCCGTCGGTCATCGTCGCCAGACTCCTCGACGCGCCGATCGACCTCCATGGTTGCTCATTGGCACCGTGGAGCCACCGTCTCGTCTCCGCAGGAGGCGCAGCGGCGGCGCTCGGCCACGTGGCGTGACGCGCAGCCGCACCTCGGGGATCTCGAGCACCATGCGGCGGACCTCTGAAGCTGTATCGGTTGACGCCGCCACCGTCCACCGCTCGGCTCGGAGGACCTTGCCCTTGTCTGGTCTGCCGCCCTGGCGGCGAGGCGAGCGCCCGGGCGAGGCGCTGTGGCAGAGGTCCGAGTCAGCGCCGCACGATGCGGGTCTCCTCGTCGACGGCCTCCCGGCGCCACGGCGACCGCTGCGCCGCGAGCAGCGCCCAGATCAAGCCGAGCCCGCCGGCGATCATCAAGATGACCCCGACGACGTCGAGGTCGACTCCCTGGATGTCGCCCGTGACCGCCCAGTAGAGGACAGCGCCGACCGCGAGCAGGAACACGCTCGCTCCGATTCCCATCGTGCCTCCCTTCGTGACAACCATCTGGACATCCCGGGGTTTTCCCCTACCCGCGTAACGGGACGGTCTGGCGCACGTCACGCCGAGGCACCCGAGCGGGAGGCCGACCGGTTCGACATCACCCGTCCACGCCCGCAGTGCCAGACGCTGCCGCGGGGCGGTCGAGGCGGTCGACCTCGAGGAGCTCGCCACCGCTGGGTGCCTAGGGTTCACGTTTGAGCTTTTTCGGGTACTGCGCGGGCGTCACCGCCGACGGCGCGGGCGTCACCGCCGACGGAGAGTGGCTCCGTTGCCGACGACTGACTGGTCACTGATGCGTCACGGGTTCGCACGAATCGCGTCGATCGGGGTCGCCACGCGCCGGTGGCGACTCATCATGAATGGGATGCCGGAAACCCTGCCTCGTGATGTGGTCTCATTGCTCGACCGCCTCGACTCCGTACTCCAGATGGAGGTGCTCATCGCGCTCTACGACGCCCAGGAACCCCTCGCCGCCGAGGTGCTCACCCGCCGCTTCGGCGGTTCCGTCGGCCAGGTCCGGGAGTGCCTCGACGGCCTCGTCGGCCTTGGACTGGCTTGTGCACACACCGACCCGAAGGGGAGCGCCTACTCCTACCGGACCAACGAGATGGACCACACGATGGACCGCCTGGCCGAGCTCTACATCACCCGGAAGGTCCGCGTCGTCGCCGCCCTCCTGCGATCGGCCTGACGGGGCGTATCCCCGGGTTCGGCCGGGCCACCGTCCGGCTTTCAGCTGTCGCTTGGCGCGTGGAGCAGCCCGGCGCAGCGGCATCGCCGCACGCGCAGCCAGGGAGGTCCCGCCCACCACGCCGTGGCACGACGGGCAGACCTCCGGGTCGCCGGCCCGATCGAGCGTGGTCGTGGTCGTGTTGCCGTTCTCCCAGCACACGAGGACCGACGCCCCTGGCGCGAGCTCCCACATCGTGGTCGTGGCCACCACGCGATAGCGGGAGCGGTGCGAAGGCTGTAGTACGTGCGTCCGACCCGATGGCCCGTGGCCGTCATGGTCGCCGCTGGCATGGAGGCGGTCACGGGAGCGGCCGTCATCGTGTTACCAGCACAACCGAGCACCTCCGCCTCGGCGGGCACCCCGAGCTGCGATACCGCTCGTTCGAGCGCCTCGGGCGACGGGCGCCCGTCTCCTCCGGTGGACGGCGTGAGTCGCCGCGAGGCGGCATGAGGCCCGGTCCGGGGATGGCCGCGAGGAGGGCGTCGCCGATGGCGGCGACACCAACGACCTCGACGTCCATCCCCGGCGCGAGCAGCCGCAGCCCCGCCCCGATGGCTTCGGTCGTGGAGGCCGACCCGTCGGTGGCTACGAGGATCCGCCTTCGTGCCGCGCCGTGCGCAGCGGACGGTTCGGTGGGCGGGCAGGGCGTGGCGGGCGGCACCATGGTGCCGACGATGCAGGTAGCGCCAGCGGTGGGCAAGACGGTACGGGCGTGCCGTGACCGAACCGTGACGTCTGTGGACGGCCAGACATGCCCCGAGCCGGCGCGCGCGTGGCACGCTGATCTCATGTCCGGGCACATCCTCGTGGTGGAGGACGATGCGTCGGTCCGAGAGGCGGCTGCGATCGTCCTCGAACGGGCCGGGTTCTCCGTGACCGGGGTAGGTGACGGCGACGAGGCGCTGGCGTCGCTCGCCGCCGAGCCCTCGTTCGACCTCGTGCTGCTCGACCTCATGCTGCCCTGCCGCAACGGGTACGACGTGTGCCGAGAGATCCGTCGGACCTCGGGCGTCCCCATCGTCATGCTTACGGCGAGAACCGAGGTCACCGACGTGGTCGCCGGCCTGGAGCTCGGCGCCGACGACTACATCACCAAGCCGTTTGCTCCGGCCGAGCTGGCGGCTCGAATCCGGGCTGTGCTCCGGCGGTCCTCGGGCGACCAGCCCGGGGCCGGTGCCGAGGAGCTCCGCTGCAACGATGTCGTGGTGGACGAGGCCGGCTTCAGGGCGTACCGGCGAGGTGAGGAGATGCGGCTCACCACCATCGAGTTCCGGCTTCTCGCCGAGCTGGTCCGCAACGCCGGGAGGGTGATGACCCGCGAGATCCTGCTCGAGCGCGTGTGGGGCTACGACTACCTCGGCGACTCGCGGCTGGTCGACATGGCCGTCAACCGCCTGCGGGGAAAGCTCGGCGACCCACCGGGCGACGAGGGTTACATCACGACGGTGCGCGGTGTCGGGTATCGGTTCGAGCGTGGATGACAGGGCGCCGCACCGGTTCCGGCGCCGGCTCACGGCCGCCTTCCTGATCGTCGCGGCGGTGAGCGCCGGCGTGGTCGCCGTGGTGACGTTCGTCCTGGCGCGGGAGTACCGGTGGCGCAACTTCCGCGCCGCCAGCCTGCGTGAGGCGCGCATCGCCCTCGCCTTTGCGCCCCGCGACCTGGACCACGAAAGCTTCACCCGGCTCCGCGAGGCGTACGAGCAGCGCAGTGAGGCCGACATGATCGCGTCGCAGGGAGGCCGGACCTTCTCGTCGTCGCCGAGCCGCAACCTCTCCGACGTACCGCCGTCGCTCGTCGCCCGGGACATCGACCAGGAACCGGCCGTCGTCGAGGACGTGGTCGACGGACGTGACTCGCTCGTCGTCGCCGCCGAGGGCCCCGCCGCTTCGCGGTACTACTTCTTCTTCTCGCTCGAGCAGCTGCGTGAGAGCCTCGGCGAGCTCGGCAGAGTCGCCGCCGCCGGATGGGCGGTGACGGTCGTGTTGGCCGGTGCCGTCGGCCAGGTCGTCGCTCGGCAGACGCTGCGCCCCGTCGCCGCCGCCGCCGAAGCTGCCGAGGCGATCGCCGGCGGGGACCTGGACGCGCGGCTGGAGGCCGCGTCGCGGGACGAGTTCGGCGCCCTCGCTGCGTCGTTCAACCACATGGCCGACGAGCTCAAGGAACTGATCGACCAGCTGAACGAGTCGGCGGAGCGCGAGCGCCGCTTCACGGCTGACGTCGCCCATGAGCTGCGGACCCCCCTCACCGGCATGTCGGCCTCCGCGTCGGTCCTCGCCGAGCACCTCGACGATCTCCCGTCGTCGCTGCGACGCGTGGCGACCGTGCTCGTCGCCGACGTTCATCGTCTGCGGGACCTCGTGCTGGAGCTCCTGGAGCTGTCGCGGCTGGACCGGGGGACGGAGCCCGTTCTGGCCGAGCCCCTCCGCCTCTCCGACGCCGTCGCCGCCGTTGTCGCGTCGGCGCATCTCCGGCGAGATGCCGGCATCGAGATCGACCTGCCGGACGGCCTCTCCGTGCTCGCCGAGCCCCACCGCCTCCGGCGCATCCTGGCGAACCTGCTCGACAACGCGATCGTCCACGGCGGCGGGCGGGTTCGCATCTCCGCCGAGGCGGACGGCGCCGACGTGCTGGTCAACGTGGTCGACCACGGCCCGGGCATCGCGGCGGGCGACGAGGAGCGTGTGTTCGACCGGTTCTTCAAGTCGGACGCTTCGCGAGCCGCCACAGGTTCGGGTCTCGGCCTGTCGATCGCCCGCCAGCACGCCCTTGCCCAGCACGGCGAGCTGTTCCTCGGCGACGCCAGCGCCGGCGCCACATGCTTCACGCTCCGCCTGCCCGCCGCCGCACCGCCCGCCACCGAGGTGCGGCCCCACGCTGTTGCCCAGCCGTGACCCGATGGCGACCGATGGGCAGCACGTAGCTGCCACGCTCGACGACATGGTGCGGACCGAGCCGGGGATGGGCAGCGGACCGCCTGCGCCGCTGCGCGGCCGGGTCCTCGTCGTCTGCACCATGGCCGAGACGAGGGACCGGATCGAGCGCGTGGTCCGCAGGGTGGGTCTGACCACGGTGTTTGCGGCCGATGGCGAGACCGCGCTCTACCTGGCGGGCGTCCACCTGCTCGACGCCGTCGTGGTGGCGTCGGCGCTGCCCGGAATCGACGTACCCGAGTTGTGCACGCAAATCCGGCGGCGAGGGCGGACGGCCATCCTGGTCGTTTCCGCCGGGGGGGCGGTGAGCCGACTGGCCGCGCTCGACGCCGGTGCCGACGATCACATCGACCTCCCCTTCCACCCTGACGAAGTGGCTGCCCGCCTACGGGCGGTCGTCCGGCGGACGGCCGGCCCGCTGGCCGCCGAGCGGACCGTGCGGCTCGGCCCCGTCGCCGTCCGGGTCGCTCGGGGGGCGGGCCGGATGGAGGGTGTCGACCAAGACGTGACGGCCGAGGACGCCACCGTGCTCGGCACCCTGGCGGAGCGCTGCGGGTGCGTCGTCACGCGCGCCGCCCTCCGGGAGCGTCTCGCGGCCCGCCATGGCCGGGGCGCGGCGGAGCGCCTCGACGAGTGCATCGCCCGGCTGTCGGCCGTCCTGACGGCCGCCGGTGCGCCAGCCGTCGAAGCGGTCCAAGGCGACGGCTTCGTGCTCCGGCCGTGAGCCGCTCCCGCCTGTTCGGCCTGCGAGGCCGCGTGGCGATCGGGTTCGCCCTGACCGGCCTCGTGGTGGCCGTGGCCGTCGCCGTCGCCGGTTACGTCCTGGCTCGCCGGTACCTGCTCGAGCAGCGGGACGACGCGGCCCGGTCACAGGCATACGCGCACGCTCGCCTCGTGCGCAGCGCCCTGAGGGCGAGCGACGCCGACCTGGCGGCCCTCATGGCGAGCATCGACGGTGGCAACGCGTCCGACGCCGCCCTGCGCTACCACGGCGAGTGGTACGCGACCGTGATCGGCGGTGCCGACGCCGTCCCCCGCGACCTGACGAGGGTGGTGGGCGCCGGCCATGCCGGCCTCCAACGCACGGCGGGTGCGGACGGCCGTCCCCGCCTCGCCGTCGGCGTCCCGGTGCGAGCCGTGGACGCCGAGTGGTACGAGATCTTCCCGCTGGACGACGTGGACCGCACGCTTTCGCTGTTCGCACGGGCGTCGTCCGTGGCGGCGGTCGCCGCGAGCGTGGTCGCCGGAGGGCTGGGATGGGCCAGTGCCGGGCGGGCGGTGCGCCCCCTCGCCCCGGTCGGCGCGGCGGCGGCGCGCATCGCCGCCGGCGATCTCGCCACCCGGCTTCCGGTACCTGCGGACGGCGAGCTGCGTCCTCTCGTCGTCGCCTTCAACGACATGGCGGCCGCCCTCGAGTCCCGGGTCGAGCGCGAGATCCGGTTCACGGCCGACGTCACCCACGAGCTGCGCTCGCCGCTCGCCGCCATCCGCGCCTCGGTCGACGTTCTCCAGCGGAGGCGAGCCACCTTCACCGCGGATGCCGCGGCAGTCCTCGACGTGCTGACCCAGCGGGTGGCCGGGTTCGAGCGGACGGTCGTGGAGCTGCTGGACATCGCCCGGAGCGACGCTGGCACGGCAGAGGTCCGTGCCGAGCCCGTCGATCTCGAGGCGCTGGTCCGCGACCAGCTCGACGAGCACGCCCCCGGCGCCCGCCTCGCCATGGCCGACGGCGCACCGAGGGAGATCGTCGCAGACCGGCGCCGCCTCGCCCAGGCGCTGGCCAACGTGATGGTGAACGCCGGCGTCTACGCCGGGGGCACGACGCAGGTGACCGTGGCCGCGAGCGACGGCGGCGTGCGGATCGTCCTCGACGACGACGGCCCCGGGGTGCCGCCGGAGGAGCGAGACACGGTGTTCCGTCGCTTTGCTCGCGGCTCGGCCGGGGTCGAGGCGGGCACTGGCACCGGGACGGGGCTGGGGCTGGCTCTGGTGGAGGAGCACCTCCGGCTGCACGGTGGGCGGGCCTGGGTCGAGGAGGCCCCCGGCGGCGGCGCCCGCTTCGTGTTCGAGCTTCCCGGTATCCGCCCGTGAGGACGGCCCGCGTCGCCCTGGCGTGCGCCGTCGTGCTCGTCGCGATCGGGTGCGGTGTGCCGGTCGAGCGTTCGGCTCGGACGGAGGCCGATGGCGCTGTGCCCTACGCGCTGCTCGACCCGGACGCACCACCGCTGCTGCGCCCGACGGCCGAGACCACGGCGGACGTCGAGCTGTGCTTCGTGGCCGGCCGGATGGTCGTTCCCGTCGCCCAGCCGATCGAGGCCTCGCCAAGCCCGCTCGACGTGGTGGGCGCGCTCGTCTCGCCGCCTCGTGAGCCCGCGGGCCTGACCACCGCCCTGCCCGACGTGGCGCTGGTCCTGGCGGTGGACGTCCGCGCCGGTGTCGCCCAGGTCGACCTGGCGCCGGCCGCCGCCGCCGTCGGCTCCGACGCCCAGGTCATGCTCGTCGCCCAGCTGGTCTGCACCCTGACCGCTCTGCCCGGCGTGGGCCAGGTCGCCTTCCGGCTCGACGGCGTCCCCGTCCAGGTCCCCCGCTCGGACGGGTCGTTGGCCCCGGCGCCCGTTGCCCGGGACGACTACGCCGGCATGATCGCCTGAGGCGACGGCCGTGACGCGACCGTGACCTCGTTGCCATCGGCCCAAGAAGCTGCCGGGGCAAGATGGGACGGGTGCGTGCGACCACCGCGCCCCGACGTCCGCAGCGGTGATGCTCGCCCACGCCGAGACCCCGACGACCGCGTGCGGGTCCTCCGAGGAGGCGGGCGCGGTCTGCACGGCCCTGTTCCGGCTGACCGGGAGCGAGGCGGCGGCCCGGGCGGGCGACCTGTTCCTGGCGCGGCCGACCAAGATCCTGCTCGTCCTCGCCCTGGCGTGGCTCTCCGCGCGCCTGGTGCGCAGGGCGGTCGGGCGGTTCATCCGGGGGCTCGGGGCGGTCAGCGCGGACGTCGTGTCCGCCAGCGAGCGCTCGGCCGGGGCCTTGCTCCGGACCGGTGGCCCGCCGACGGCCCGCACGGCGCAGCGGGCCGAGACGATCGGGGGGCTGCTCGCCAGCGTGGCGGGGTTCGCCATCTGGACGGTCGCCGCCCTGACCGTCCTCGGCGAGCTCGGCGTCGACCTGGGGCCCCTCGTGGCGGGTGCGGGGATCGTCGGCATCGCCCTCGGCTTCGGGGCCCAGAACCTCGTGCGCGACTTCCTCTCGGGGATCTTCATGCTCATCGAGGACCAGTACGGCGTGGGCGACGTGATCGATGTGGGACCGGCGTCGGGGACGGTCGAGGGCCTGAGCCTGCGCACGACCCGGCTGCGGGACGTCGAGGGCAACGTCTGGCACGTGCCGAACGGCGAGATTGCCCGCGTCGCCAACAAGTCGCAGGACTGGTCGAGGGCCCTGCTCGACGTCCAGGTCGCCTACGCCACGGGTACGTACCGCGCCGCCGAGGTCATCGAGCGGGTCGCCCGGGAGACGTGGGAGGACCCGCACTGGTCCGAGTCGATCCTCGCCGAGCCCGAGGTGTGGGGCGTCGAGGCGCTCGGCGCGGACGGCGTCGTGATCCGCCTGGTGGTCAAGACCCAGCCGCTGGCCCAGTGGCGGGTGGCCCGGGAACTGCGAGCGCGCATCAAGCGGGCGTTCGACGACGCCGGCATCGAGATCCCGTTCCCACAGCGCACCGTGTGGTTTCGGTCCGGCGGCCCGGACGCGAGGGAGGCGGCGACGGCGGGCGGGCCGGACCGACTCGAGGGCGGGTGAGGGAGCCGGCGGCGCCCCGCCCACGGCTGGACGACCTGCGTCGCGGGTAGGGACGAACCGATGCGCGGCGCGATCGCTGGCGAACTCGACCGAGCGGCTGACCGGCACCACGGCGCCGGCCCGCCCGGGGGCGGCGGCGGGCACGCCCGGAGCTGGGACGACCGGCGGCGCCTGTGGGCGGACTCGGCGCGCCGCTTTCGCGCCGAGGCGGCCGACGACCGGATCACCGGGGTGGCCGCCGAGGTCGCCTTCTTCGCGTTCCTCGGCGTCTTCCCGGGCCTCCTGGCGCTCGCCGCCACCCTCGGGTTCCTCGACGCGCTGCTGGGCGCCGACGTGGCCGATCGCACGCAGCGGGTCGTGGTCGGCTTCCTCGACGGGGTGCTGGGGGAGCGGGCCAGCGGGACGGTCGAGGCGGTGGACTCGTTGTTCGACGACCGCGACGTGGCCCTGCTCTCGTTCGCCGGTGCAGGCCTGGTCTGGTCGGTGTGGCGGTCGACGCGGGCGGCGATGCGGGCCCTGGCGGTGGTCTACGACGCCGAGGAGGACCGCTCGCCCCTGGAGGTGGCCGGCCTCGCCCTCGTCTTCTCGGTGTCCACGCTCCTCCTCGCCGCCCTGGTGCTGGCCATGTTCGTCATCGGGCCGCTGCTGGGCGGGGGGCGCGTCGTCGCCCGGGTCGTCGGGCTCGGGAGCGCCTTCGCCACGCTCTGGACCTGGGCCCGCCTGCCGCTGGCGGCCGCCCTCCTCGTCGGATGGGCGACGCTGTTGTTCCGGACCGCGCGCCACCGACGGGGGTCGCTGCGCTCGGAGGTGCCCGGTGCCGTCGTCACCGGCGTGCTGTGGCTGGCGTTCTCCGCAGGTCTTCACGCATACCTCCGCGTGGCCGGCGGGGCGAGCCAGGTCCTCGGCGCCATCGGTGGCGTCATGACCGTGCTCCTGTGGGTCTACCTCCTCAGCCTCGCCCTGCTCGTCGGCGCCGAGGTGAACGCGGTGCGGCAGGCGGCGTCGCCTCACGGCCGTCCCCCCGACGATGGCGGGGACCGTGAGGCGGCACGGTAGGGGCACCGGCCCGGGCCGGGCGCAGCCGACCGCCAGACACCGCCGGGCCGGCCGCGCGAGCCGTCCACGCGGCGCCCTGCCGGGCGTTATCCCGTTGCCCGGACGGCCGTAACGCCGCCGGTCCTGCCGGGGACGGTTCCTCGGAAGGGGAAGTCGGCCACGGCGGAGCATCGGCGCGGCCGCGAAGCCATAGCGGGCCGTTCCCTGCCATCGAGACCCGGGAGGACACAGGCCACATGACACCGAGGTACGACGCCATCGTGATCGGCGCCCGCTGTTCCGGCTCGCCCACGGCGATGCTCCTGGCCCGCCGGGGGTATCGCGTGCTGATGGTCGACCGGGCGACCTTCCCGAGCGACACCGTGTCGACCCACTTCATCCATGCGCCGGGCGTCGCCGCGCTCGCCCGATGGGGCCTGAGGGACGAGCTGGCGGCGTCGGGCTGCCCGCCCGTCCGGACCTACAGCTTCGACTTCGGGCCGTTCACGATCGCCGGGTCCCCGCGGCCGGCGGACGGCGTCGACGAGGCGTACTGCCCCCGGCGGCAGGTGCTGGACACGATGCTCGTGGGGGCCGCCACCAATGCCGGGGTCGAGTTCCGGTCGGGCTTCTCGGTCGACGGGATCCTGGTGGAGGACGGAATGGTGGTCGGCGTCCGGGGCAGGGAGGCGGCCGGCCGCGCGGTGGCCGAGCACGCCCGCATCGTCATCGGCGCCGACGGCCGGAATTCCTCGCTTGCGAGGGCGGTGCGGCCCGAGGAGTACAACACCAAGCCGCCGCTGGCCCCGACGTTCTACTCCTACTGGAGCGGCGCCGGCAGCGCCGGCTTCGAGGTGGCGGTGAGGGGCACCTCCGGCATGGCGGCGTTCCCCACCCACGACGGCCTCACCCTCGTGATCGTGGGCCTTCAGCAGGACGAGTTCGATGCCGCCAGGGAAGACGTCGAAGGAACGTTCCGGCGGACCTTCGACCTAGTCCCCGAGCTGGGGGAGCGCCTGCGCGGGGGCCGGCGCGAGGAGCGCTTCCGCACGGCGAGCGACCTGTCCGGGTGGTTCAGGAAGCCCTACGGAGCGGGGTGGGCGCTGGTCGGCGACGCCGGCTATCGCGTGCACCCGATCACCGCCCAGGGCATCACCGACGCCTTCCTCGACGCAGAGCGCGTCACCGACGCCATCGACGCTGCGTTCACCGGCCGCCGCCCGTACGCCGAGGCGATGGCTGCTTACCAGGCCGAGCGCGACCGCTCCGTCATGCCGATGTACGAGATGACGTTTCAGCTCGCCCACCTCCAACCTCCACCGCCGGAGCAGCAGGACCTCCTGGCGGCGGTCGCCGCTGACCGCCGGGCGGCCGACGATTTCGTGAGCGTCCAGGCCGGCACGTTGCCCATCCCGGAGTTCTTCCACCCGGACAACGTCGCCCGCATCCTCGCGGGGAGCGCTCCAGCGGTGCCGTGAAGGCGCGTCCGCGGAAGGTCTCCGCCGTAGCGCCGAACCGGTAGCGTGCGCCGAATTGCCAGAGGGGAGTTTCCCGCCGATCTCCGAGCGTTCGTCGAGCGGTGCTTCACCAGCGCCGTCCAGCTGGAGGTCCTCCTGCTGATGCACGAGCGGCCCGGCGGTGCGTGGACGGCGGCGTCGGTGGGCCGGGAGCTGCGAGTGGACCCCGAGCAGGCGGGCGCCGCCCTGGGCCACCTCGCCCGCTCCGGGCTCTTGGCGCGCGAGCGTGAGGCGTTCCACCTCCGGCCGAGGCGGCCCCGCGATGCTCGGCTGGTCTCGAGCCTGGCCGAGCTCTACCCCACCTATCGCGTGGCGATCGTGTCGATCATCTTCTCGAAACCGAGCGGCCCGATCCGCGACTTCTCGGACGCCTTCCGCCTGAGAGACGAGGACTGAGATGGCAGAAGCGGTGTACCTCCTCTGCGCCATCACCAGCGTTACCTGCGCAGTGCTGCTGCTCCGGGCCTACGCCCGCACGCGGACCCGTCTCCTGCTTTGGAGCGGCCTGTGTTTCGTCGGCGTCGGGCTCAACAACGTCGTCCTGGTCGTGGACCTCATCCTCGTCCCCGACACCGACCTTTCGACATGGCGGCTGGTTCCCGCGGCCGCCGGCATCGTCCTGCTCGTCTACGGGCTGGCCTGGGACGCCGAATGAGGCAGCTACTGTCCGGGATCATCGCCATGGGCTCCCTCGTCGCGGCGCTGTCGTTCCTCAAGTTCTGGCGGCGATCGGGCGACCGGTTGTTCGCGCTGTTCGGCGCCGCCTTCGCCGTGTTTTCCGCCAACGCCGTGGCCCTCGGGCTGAGTGATCCGGGCGCCGATCCGCGAGTCGCCCTCTACGTCGTTCGTCTGCTGGCCTTCGTGCTCATACTCGTCGCCATCGTGGATAAGAACCGGTCGCACCGGCGGTAGCCGCCTGCCGGGCCCCCGGGCCGCCTGCGCGCCCACCGCCTGCCGGGAATCTGACGGGGGAAGCGCTCAGCCGACGCCGTGGTCCGCCTGGCGGTGGCGGCGTGCTGCGAGGCGCAGCTGGACGACGCGGCCGAGCGCAAGCGACGAGTCGATCAGCGCGCCGGCGACGGCGGCCAGGAGCATGGCGGCGCCGATCGGGAGCTCGAAGTCGAACCACAGGAACTCCAGGCCCGCTCGTGTCGGGCCTCGCCCTCGCGACGTATGGCCTTCTCGTGGGGCTCGTCATCGGCGCCATCCTCGGAGTCCTCGGGCAGTGGGCATTGGCGGGGCGGCGGGATTTTCAGTCCGTCGGCGCCGTCGCGGCCGGCCGCTACGAGCTTCTCTGCGATGAGGACGTCGCTCCCCGAGCCATGGCCGCGCTCCGCGATGCGACACCCGTTCGCGGCTGACGCAACGTTGGGGGCGTGGTGAGCCGTCGCTGGCTCCGCTGGCCAGCGTCGCCGTTGGCGAGGGGAAAGCGGTCCCCTGACGAGGTGCTCGACGAAGGTGGAGCGCACCGAAGGGCCATTGCTTCGACGCGACGGGAGCGGACACCCGATCACTGGAAGGGCCCGGCGCGTGAAGGGCACGATCCGTGATGGCGGCCCAATGAGCGATCGGGCGCCCACGGCGGCGCCCTCGGTAGGACTTGAACCTACGTAACCCGGCTCGGGAGGCCGGTGCTGTTTCCGCTGAGCTACGAGGACAAGCCTGGATTCTACGCGTTGTCGGAATCCGAGGTGGGAGTGGCGGCGCGCCTGCGGCGGTGAGCCGCCGATGGTTCGCCGTCGCGCTTCCGGTGGGTGCGGCTGTTCAGCCCCGAGAGACGCTGGGGGTCGGAGTCCAAATGCCCCTGCGTTACCAAACCGATGCTGTGCGGACTCCGGCCCGCCGCCGTAGCATCGGTCGCTGATGCCAGGAGAAGCGGCGGTCAGCACCCATCCTCCGGGCGAGGCGGCGCGACTCGCCGCTGTCCGTCGCTACGACGTGGCCGAGCCACCCGGCGATGGCAGCTTCGACCGGATCACCGCGTTGGCGTCGTCCATCTTCGACGTCCCGATCAGCATCGTCAGCATCGTCGACGAGGACCGCATCTGGTTCAGGTCTCGCCACGGCATCGACGTGGACCAGATCCCCCGCCATCCCGGGCTGTGCTCGTCCGCCATCGTGCGGAGCGAGCCCTACATCCTCGAAGACGCCACCCTGGACCCGGTCGCCCTCACCAATCCGCTGGTCGCCGGCGACTTCGGCCTGCGCTTCTACGCGGCCGCGCCGCTGACCACCTCCGACGGCCACAGCCTCGGCACGCTGTGCGTCATCGACAAGCAGCCGCGGTCGTTCACCCCCGCCCAAGCCGAGGTGCTGCGCCAGCTGGCCGGGCTGGTCGTGGACGAACTGGAGTTGCGGCTGTCCGCTCGCATCTTCATGGCGGCAGAAGCCGAGTTGCGCCGCCACGCCGAGTCCGACCGTGGGCGGGCCGAGTCGCTGGCTGCCGCGCTCCAGCACTCGCTGTTGCCACCCCGGTTGCCGTCGATTCCGGGCATCGACATCGCCGCCCGTTACCGGCCGGCGGGGGGCGCCGAGATCGGCGGTGACTTCTTCGACGTGTTCCCGCTGCACCGTCGCTCCTGGGGCGTCGCCATTGGCGACGTGTGCGGAAAGGGGCCGTCGGCCGCCTCCATCACCACCGCGGCCCGCTACGCCCTTCGAGCGGCCGCCATCGACCACCCCGAGCCGGCCCAGGTCCTCTCCCTGGTCAACGACGCCCTCGTGCTCGACGACGAGGACGACGGGATGCGTTTTTGCACCATGGTGTACGGGCGGCTGCGACCGCAGAGCGGTGGCTACCGCCTTACCGTGTCCGCCGGCGGCCACCCGCTCCCGTTGCTCAGGAGGCCCGATCGGCGGATCCAGTCGTTGGGCGCGCCGGGTACAGCGGTCGGCCTGCTGGCCGACGCCAGCTTCGTCGAGCGAAGCGTTCGACTCGGACCCGGGGACTGCGTGGTGTTCTACACCGACGGCCTCAGCGAGCTGCGGGTCGGTACGGAGCTGTTCGGAGCGGCCGGCGTCGCCGCGGCGCTGGCCGGTGCCGGCGGCAGCGCCGAGGACGTCATCCACGCCCTCGAGGCGGCGATGGAGGAGTCGGGCGGCCGGCAGTCCGACGATGTCGCCATCCTCGCCCTCGTCGTGGACGAGCACTTGGACGTATAGCCCGTGCGTTGGCGTCCGGGAAGCGGCGCGGCTGAGCGGACTGGCCGCGCGAGTCACGGTCGGCGGCGCCCGGCGGCGACCACCATGGGCTGGCGACCGGCGAGTCGGCCGCCGGTCACGAACGGCGCCCAGCCCTGGAGCACGACACGTTCCAGGGCGGCCTTCGCCTCCTCCGGCGCGGCGGCGACGATCGGTGCCATCGGGGTGATGTTGATGTACTGCCAGAGGAACTCCTTTGGTGGCGGCAGCCGGAGTTCGACCGTGGTCACCGAGGCGCTGACGTCGTTGAGCCCGGCGTGGCGGAGCAGCCCGGCGACCGCGCCGGGGTCGTACATCGAGAACACCAGCCTCACGAAGGCGCCGAGGTCGGCACCGATGTGCTCGACGATGGCGCGCTCCATGATCTCGAACGGGGGCTGGATGGCGCCCGGCGTGACGACGACGGCGCGCCCGCCAGCAGCGAGGACGCGCCGCATCTCGGCGACCGCCGCCTCCTTGTCGGCCATGAACATCAGGCCCATCTGGCACACGGCCACGTCGTAGGAGGCGTCGGGGAACGGCAGGGAGGCGGCGTCGCCGACGTGCCACTCGATGCGGGGCTCGGCCGGGGCCGGCGCCCGGCGGGCGACGTCGATCATGTCGGCGGCGAGGTCGAGGCCGGTCACGGCCCCGCTCGGGCCCACCGCGTGGGCGGCGCGACGGGCGACGACGCCGGTGCCACAGGCGACGTCGAGGACGCGCTCGCCGGCACGTGGCGAGGCGGCCTCGAGGGTGAGATCGGCGACGGGTACGCCGATGGCGGGCACGAAGTGGCGCTCGTAGTTCTCGGCCGCCGTGCCGGTGAACTCTCGGTAGGAGACGGTGGTCATCGGGTACTCCTCTCTCAGGGCCGGAGCATGGGGGCCTCGGCCGCGTGGCGGGCGCGCCGCGAGGCGTCCCAACCGCCGTTGCAGTACGTGGTCACCGCCGTGATGCGGCCGTCGATGACTTCGCAGACGTGGAGCCGAAGGGCGGTGACGGTCCCGCTCGCTGTCTGCTGGGTCTCGATGTTGGCGCTCCACCGTCGCCCGGTGCTGGTTGCGGTGGCCATGGTGTCACGGTACGAGCGGGACTTCGTCGAGACATCGCCCGCGTCCCCCATTTGTGCCGATTTACGGATGGGGCGAACGCCCTACGGGCTGAGCAGGCCGTCCTCGTAGGCGCGGGCGGTGGCGGCGGCGCGGGTGGTGACGCTGAGCTTGGCGAAGATGTTCTCGACGTGGCGGCCGGCGGTATGGGGGCTGATCACGAGCGCTTCGGCGATCTCGCGGTTCGTCCTCCCGGCGGCCAGCAGGGCGAGCACCTCGCGCTCGCGTTGCGACAGCACCGACGGCGTCGGCGTCGGTGTGGCATCGGCGACCAGGCGCTCGAGGTCGAGGCGGGCGCCCAGCTCGACGAACGTGGACCGGGCGCTGTCCCGCTCGAGCGACGCCGTGCCACCGTCGCCGAGGGCGTCGCAGGCGGCGGCGATCTCGACTGCGGTGCGGGCGGCGTCGTACGGCATACGCAGCGCCTGCCACGCCCGGGCCGCGTCCCACAGCTCGCTGAGCCCCCCGGCGGCGTCGCCCTCGGCGGCCAGCGCGCAGCCGCGGGCGTGGGCGGCCATGGCGCTGAGTACGGGCGAAGACGCGAACGAAGCGAGCGAGGCCAGCTCGTCAGCGGCGGCCCGGGCCCCGGAGACGTCGCCGGCGGCCCGGTGGATCTCGACGGCGGCGGCCAACAGCGGTGCCCGCTCCAGGCCGGAGCGCCGCTCCTGCAGGGCGCGGGCGACGGTCCTCGCCGCCGCCCCGGCGTCGCCCTGGGCCAATTCGAGAAGGGCGAGGCCGGGGACGGGATCGTGGCCGTGGCGGCCGGCGGCGCGGTACTCGGCCGCGGCCCGGTCGAGATCTCCATGGAGGCGATGCAGCTCGCCCGCCTGGTAGTGGGCGAGCCCGAGGGCGGGATGAGTCGGGTCGGCCAGGTGACGACAGGCGAGCTCGGCGGCGGCGGCGGCGTCGGCCCATCGCCCGGCGACCTGGTCGAGCTGGGAGCGGTGCACGAGGCACTGGCCGCGGTACGGGACGAGACCGGTCTGGGCGTCGCACCAGTCGCCGAGCGCGGCGGTCCACTCCGACGCCCGGGCCAGGTCGAACAGGCGGAGGCACTCGATGATCACCGCGCAGTAAACGATGCCGGCGACGACGGGGCCCACCTCGCCAGCGGTGACCGACACCATCACCTCGTCGAGGCGGGCGGTGCCCCGCCGCGTGTCGCCGGTGGCGAGCAGCGCCTGGCCGTGGCCGAGGATGCCGAGGGCGGCGAGGTCGGCGTCGCCACACCGGCGGGCGATGGCGATCGCCTCCTCGGCGAGGGAAGCGGACGCGGCCGGGTCGTGATCGAGGGCGGCGAGGAGGCGGGGCACGAGGACGTACCCGGTCGCCGCGCCGTTGCCCGCCTCGGCGGCCAGCGTCTCCGCCCGGGCCAGCCAGCCCCCGGCGTGCGCCATCTGGCCGCGGAGCACGAGACACAGGGCGAGGAGGACGGCCCGCCGGGCCGCCTCGCCTGGGTCGCCGGCGTCGACCGCGGCCCGGTGGGCCGCCTCCCACGCCCGGGTGCAGTCGTCGTCGCGCCCGGCGAGGTAGGCGGCGACGGCGTACCGCTCGAGGTCGTCGCCACCCAGCGCCCCACCCGCCTGCGCCTCCGCGAAGCCGGCGCAGGCGTCGGCCCACGACCGGCGGGCGGTGGCGTCGAGCGCCCGTTCCAACGGCGAGGTCATCGTGTGTCCAGTCTGTCCCAGTGCCCGGCGTAGGACATGCCGGGCGAGGAGTTCCGTACGAGCGTCGCGTCGCTCGACCGGCGCCTGGCTCAACCAGCCAGGCCGCGGTGAGGACGGTCGGGCGTCCCTCGGCGCCGGAGGTTGCCCGCCGAGCGACACGGTCATCGCGCTCCGCCCACCGCCGTTCGGGTCGTTGGACGTGCGCCTGGAGGCCCGTTGCTCGGAGCGTCGGTCGGTGGCCCTCATCAACCGACCTGTCGTCGCGATCTTGGGGCCACTTCAGCTGACCGCTCGCTGACCTGCGGCGCCACGGTCGGCGCCAAGGGTCGTCCGGCGCCTGGTCACCGTGTGAGAAGAGCGGCTTGCTGAGGGAAGGCGGAAGTGAAAGCACGGTTCGGCGGGGGCGCCGTTGGGAACTGGACGCTCATGGGGCTCATCGAGATCGTCCTTGTGGTCCTGCTCGTGCTCGTCCTTCTCAGCGCCTTCGGCTACGGCGGGGGGTCGTACCGAACGCCGGGGATCGGGGTGGGCGGCGTCCTGCTGATCATCCTGCTCATCCTGCTGCTCACATGACGAGCACCTGAGAACCGTCCCGCTTCGCACCGCCCCGCAAGGCGATCGACGAACGTCCCGCCCCCGCGGATGGCCCGCGAGGCGGCACGCTCCGGCCATGAGCACGGCCACGCCTGTCCCTGCACGCTTCTGATCGTCGCCGCCGTGCGCGGCTACGCCGGGTGCGAGGTCCTGGCGGTGAGCAACTGGCTGCTCCGTCGCGACGACAAGGTGGGTTGCGCGCTGTCCGCCCCGTCGAACCACCGCGAGCGCCCTGTGGCGGGCGGAACACCGTCCCGTCGGCCGGCCTAGCCGCTCGTCCCGCCGGGGTTGCCCGGTGGCTCGTTCAACCTGAGGGTGTTGCGGAAGGGGTCGAGCAGCGTCATGCACGTCCCGATCTCGTCCACACCGACGCCGGGCCGGAGATACCCGTAGTCCTTGGCAGCCAGCTCGGCGTGGTAGGAGCGGACACCGGAGGTCTCGATGTAGACGGCTGACCCCGGGGTGCCGTCGCCGTGGTGCTCCGAGAGGTGCAGGACGAGGCCGCCTCTGGACACCTGCATGTAGAGCGGAGCGTCCTGGCTGAATCGGTGCTCCCAGTCCACGGTGAAGCCGAGGTAGTCGACATAGAACTGGCGCGCCTTGCCGACGTCGAAGACCCGCAGGATGGGTACGACCCTCCGAAAGATGGCTTCCATCGTTCCTCCCAACGCTCCGACGTGGCTAGGGTCACGTGGCGAGACGTCATCCAGCCTCGCGCCGCACCACGCCTGGACGGGGCGGTACGGCCGACGCGATGGTGCGCGGCGATGGTCGGTCCGTCATCCACCGCCGGATGGTTCTTCTCGATCGTGGAGGCGAAGTCCGGTTCCACCATCCGGTGGGCGGGAGCGAGGGTGACGGAGGAGGGCACGTTGGAGATCGAAATCGCGCTGTGCCTTCCTCGTGAGGCCGAGACCGTCGGCATCGTCAGGGACGTGGCCGTCCTGTCGCTCATGCGCCTCGGTGTCACCGAGGCGTGTGCCGAGGACATCCGCATCGCACTGAGCGAGGCGTGCACGAACGTCGTCGATCATTCCGAGGCGGACGACCAGTACGAGGTCAGGCTGCAGGTCGACGGTCGCAGGTGCGAGGTCCGCGTCATCGACACGGGCCGGGGGTTCGACGTCATGTCGCTGTCCGCTGTTCCCGTCGCGGCGGACTCGCCGCGTGGTCGAGGCATCAGCCTCATGCACGCGCTGGTGGACTCGATCAACTTCACGTCCCAGCCGGAGGAGGGAACCATCGTCCACCTGGTCAAGACGCTCGACCTGGTCCCGGGCACGCCTCTGGACCGCCTCGCCCCGCCCGCCGAGACGTAGCGGCCATCGGCCACGCGATCGACGGGCACGAGGCCCTCGACAAGGCCATGGTCGACACCTACGACGTGTGGTGCTGGACCGGGACCTCCCGGAGATGCACGGCGACGACGTGTGGTCGGGCCCTCGTCGACGGGGGCCGCAGTGCCCGCATCCTCATGCTCACTGCGTCGAGCGCAGTGGACGATCGCGTCGAAGGCCTGAGCCTGGGGGCCGACGACTACCTCCCCAAGCCCTTCGCCTTCCCCGAGCTGGTGGCGCCGGTCCGCTCGCTCGCCGCCGCCCGCCCCCCGCCCCCCGTCCTGCGGGCGGGCGACGTGGAGCTCGACCCCGGGCGACGCACGGCCCGCGCGCCGGCCGCGACCTGGCGCGGGCGCCCAAGTAGTTCGCCGTGCTCGAGGTCCTCCCTCGCCGCCGACGGGCGCACCGTGGGTCACCATGGTGAAGCTCCAGCGCAAGCTCGGTGAGCCCCACGCCACGCGCAGCACGGTCCGCGCCGTCATCCTTCAGACGTCCCTGGAGCACGGCGCCTCGGGTAGAGGCCAGCTTCGTCGAGCGTGAACTCCACGAAGCCGCCCTGCGACGGCTGGAGGTCCAGCGCCTGGGAGTCACCTGTGCCCGCCCCGGGCCGGAGGACGTAGCTGCCCTCCTTGAAGATCGCGTCGAAGATCGTGCCCACGACATGGAACGACGAGTTCTCGCTCGCCAGGACGGCGACGGTCGCCCAAGGCGGACATGACGAGCGCCAGGCCGTCTCGATCGGGTCGGTCACTTCCCCTGCCGGCGACCTCAGCGCTCACGCTACGGGAGCCGGTCTCCATGCCATCGATGGTCCATGCGTCCTCGCCCCGGTGACAGGGCCGCTCGTCCCGGCTGGCCGGGACCTTCGCCCCTCGCCGACCGGTTGCGCCCCGAGCGGCCGAGCCACGTCAGCCGGCGTGGGCGTAGCTGGCCCGAAGGCTCGCCGCGTCGGCGGCGTCGGGAGCGGCCGTCTCCGAGCCTTGCGTGAGGCACGACGCGCTCGACCCGGAGTGCCCGAGCCCGAGAGCGTGGCCGATCTCGTGGCAGGCGAGGTTGTCCTTCTGCGCCTGGGTGAACGTGCGGTCCGCGTCGAAACGGATGCGAGCTCCGCCCAGGTGGCCGTCGGGCGCGCTGTGGAGGGCGGCGGCGCCCCTCCAGCCGGCGGGCAGCAGATCGCGGCACACGGGGATGATCGGACCCTCGGGCTCACAGCCGATGCCGCCCTCCGTCCAGGAGAGCCGCACGTCGGCGCCGACCGCGTTCCAGGTGTCCACGGCCTGGCGGGTGGCCTGCTGCCACCCGGGATCGCCGGTGCGGTCGCTCACGACCAGCGACCGCTCCGCCCAGTGGGCGAACGACGGCGATGCGGCCGCACGACCGGGGGCGGCGGCGAAGGCGAGAGCGGCGGCGAGTGCTGCGGAGGCGGCGACCGCGGCAAAGGCGGCGGAACGGCAGGAGCGCATGGGAGGTCCCTTCTTCCGTGAGGCTGGAATCCAGGACCGGCTGACTTCGGCGGCTCGGCTGACTCGATGAGTCCCGTGGCTTTGCGGACCGGTCTCACGACCGGGGTGCTCTTGTCGGACCAGCCTGGCTACTCAGTTCTTCGGCACACCTCCCGTCGGCCTTGACAGGGTTCGCGCCGTTTGGCGGTGCTGCCCCCCGGTGGAACCGACGTGACCCGGAGCGTTGCCGGGCGCGCCGCGACGAAGCCGGCGGAACGCTCCGGGCTCCCCGGCGAGCGTTGTCGTGCCATCCGCCGCGCCGGCGGCGCCACCCGAGCGGATGACATCCCTGCGGGTCGCACCACCAGCCGCTCGAAGCGACGGTCGGCGCGACGGAGCGGGGGCGTCCGGGCGATCAGTCCTCCGGCCAACGCCCGCCGGCTCCACCCCGGGGCCGGCGCCGACCCCAAGGAGAGCCTCGAAATGTTCAGCATCAGCTCC
>Ga0247717_1000033_pt1 | contig 36207 bp, 28 predicted proteins | sample 24E_NmetaG_FD_189047 | JGI IMG/M metagenome (GOLD analysis project Ga0247717, IMG submission 189047) | Soil microbial communities from hillslope of Landscape Evolution Observatory, University of Arizona, Oracle, AZ, United States - 2-4-E_N | ecosystem: Engineered > Artificial ecosystem >... | reverse complement strand
GAGGTGTTGACAGTCGAGGAGTCCTCGGCATCGAGCAACTCATTGATCCGGTCCAGCACTTCCAGCGCGGTCATCATCTCGAACTGTACCACAGCACCGTGGTACGAAACGGATCACCCGCATATTGATGCTTCTTTGGTGCCTCCGCCCACCTCGGCGTTCGAACCGGTTGGCCACCGATCTGGTTGTTCGGAGCGGCGTCCCGACCGTTCGCGTCCCGAGGCACGAAGAACCCGATCACGGCCGTCCCCACCAGGTGGGTGACGCCGATGTTGCGGGGGGTGAGGGCGTCGTACCCGCCCCCGCTGGACGACGGTAGCTGGCCCGGCCCGGTAGGCGGGACGCGTCCGGTATCACGTCGGTGTCAGCGCGGGCCCCGGGCGCCAGTCGCCGGAGAGCGTGGTCGCCCCCCGCGCCCACCACCGGCGAGCAGCTGCGAGTAGAAGCGGTCGAGGCCCCACTCCCGCAGCTTGCCCAGCGGCGTCGAGCCTTTCCCTGCTCGAAGGACGTCATGCTCGCCAGCCACGTCGGAGCGGGCAACGAGGTGGCGGTGAGGATGCCCGCGAACTCCGTCCTCGTATTGGGCTGGAGGCTGGCCCGGCCTGGGCGGACCAGTCCCTGCACACGGCGTCGAGGTGACCACTCCCGTCCCTGGTGGCGCCCCTCCCCCATCTCCACCAGGAGCTGAGCAAGTTTGTTCTGCGCCTCGCCCTTCGTGCCCGGGTCGGTCCGGGTGACCTGCCGGCGCCGGCCGCTGACCGGGTCCGGACCGGCGTCGATCCGGACCCGCCACGACTTTCCGCGACGCTCGACTGCGCCTCACGCTGAAGAGGGGAGCGCAGGGCTCCGAGAAATTCTGTGACCATCCGTGACCGTCGGCCGGTACACGGACTCGCCTCGGAGGTCAGAGAGTGCCTCTGAACTGCGGTTTTGCTGGCAGCCCCAACGGGATTCGAACCCGTGTCGCCACCTTGAGAGGGTGGTGTCCTAGGCCTCTAGACGATGGGGCCGTACCCGCCGGCTTGCGCCGGCGGCAGCTCGGGGGGGAGGACTCGAACCCCCAACGACAGGGCCAGAACCTGTTGTGTTGCCGATTACACCACCCCCGAACGGGCGGTTCGCAGGTTAGCCGCTAGCCGGCGGCACCGGCGACGAAACGGAGGTCGGCGGGAGCGGCGGGCCCGCTCGAGCCGGTCTTGATCCCCGCGACGCGCCGGAAGCCGATGAGCCGCCCGGCGGCGACGGCGAGCGTCTCCCGCCCGAGGTAGGGAAGCTTCTCGGCGCCTGCGATCGGGGACCCGGGCGCCGGCGAGGTGAACGCCACGAGACCGAGCTCGTCGGCGATGGCGGCGATGCGGGCGGCGTGGAACCCGTCGGACACCAGGAGCACCCGGCTGATCCCCCGCTGCTCGAGGAACTCGGAGGCGGCAGCCAGCTGCTGCCACGACGAGCGGCCCTTGACCTCCCGCAGGATCGCTCGATCGGGCACCCCGCGACTGGCGAGGTAACGGGCCGACGCGGTCGCCTCGGTGACCCGGTCACCCGACTGCTTCCCGCCCGTGACGACGATGCGCGGGGCGAGCCCGCGGTCGTAGAGGTCGGCGGCATGGGCCAGGCGGGCGCGCAGGACAGGCGAGGGCTCGCCGTCGTACTGGGCCGCGCCCAACACGACGATCGCCTCCACCTGGCGCGCCTGGTCCCTGCGTGACGCCTGCCACACCTGCACGAAGGTGACCGCCAGGTACAGGAACACGGCGGCGGCGAGGGCGGACGCCAGCTTGACGACCAGACCCAGCCCGGGCACGAGCGGCTGCTACTCCCCCAGCCGCGCCAGCGCGGAGCGCAGCCGCTCGAGCACGTGCTCGCGCCCGAGCACCGCCATCGACTCGAACAGCGGCGGCCCCACGTCTCGGCCGGTGACCGCCACCCGAACCGGGAACTGCGCCTTGCCCAGCGCGAGCCCGTGCCGCTCGCCGACCGAAGCGGTGACCTCGTGGAGCGTCTCGGCGTCCCACGGGCACGACGCGTACGCCTCCAGCGCCCCGGCCAGTATCTCCCGGGCCGACGCGCCCCGCTCGACCCGCTTCCCCCACGCCCTTTCGTCGAACGCGGGCTCGGGGAGGAAAAGGAAGTCCACCATGGCGGGTACCTCGGCGAGGGTCTTCACCCGCTCCTGCACCAGTGGCGCCATCTGGGCGAACGCGGCCTCGTCGAAGTCCTCGGGCTTCCACGGGCCCCGCTCCAGGAACGGCGCCGACCGGGCGACGAACTCCTCCACGGGGAGAGCGCGCACGTACTCGCCGTTGAAGTGGAGCAGCTTGCGCTCGTCGAAGAAGGCGGGCGACGAGTTGACGTCCTCGAGCCGGAACTCGGCCACCATCTCGTCGAGGGTGAGGACCTCCCGGTCGCCACCAGGCGCCCACCCCAGCAGCACGAGGTAGTTCCGCATCGCCTCGGGCAGGATGCCCAGGTCCCGGTAGTCCTCGAGGGCGACCCGGTGCCGTCGCTTCGACAGCTTCTGGCGGCGCTCGTCGACCAGGACGGGCACGTGGGCGAACACCGGCAGGTCGAGGTCGGGGCGCAGCGCCCCGTGCAGCAGCACGTACTTGGGCGTCGTGGGCAGGTGCTCCTCGGCCCGGACGACGTGGGTGACGCCCATGTCGGCGTCGTCGACCACGTTGGCCAGCACGAAAAGGGCCGTGCCGTTCGAACGGACGATGACGAAGTCCTCGATGGTGGCGTGCTCGAACGTCGGCGTGCCGCGGATGACGTCCACCACCGTCGTAGACCCTTCGTCGGGCACCCGGAACCGGAGGGCCCGGCCGGGGCCGGCCGCCAGGCCCCGGGCGCGACAGAAGCCGTCGTAGCCGGGGACGGCGTTGCCCTTCGTGCGCTGTTCCACCACGTCACGGGCGCAGTCGCACCAATAGGCGCTCCCCGCCTCCAGCAGGCTGGCGGCCGCGGCGGCGTAGAGGTGCGACCGCTCGGACTGGAAGTACGGCCCCTCGTCCCAGTCGAGGCCCAGCCAGCGCAGCGCCGACTGGATCCCCTCGGCCCACTCGGGGCGGTTGCGCTCGGTGTCGGTGTCCTCGATGCGGAGGATGAACGTGCCACCCGACCGGCGCGCCTCGAGCCAGTTGTAGAGGGCCGTGCGGGCGCCGCCCACGTGGAAGTACCCGGTGGGCGACGGCGAGAAGCGGAGGCGGACCGTCATCGGGAGGCGGCCCGTCGGGCCCGCTCGCGGACCGTCATCGGGAGGCGGCCCGTCGGGCCCGCTCGGGGCCCGGGGTGCGCTCGGCCGTCACGACGCCGAATCGTAGGTGATCGGGCGGTCCGCCCCCCGGGTGCTCAGACCAGTGCGCAGAGGCCGCTCAGGGTGGGGATGAGCTCGCACCACACGCGGCTCTTGTCGATGTAGCCGTCGGCACCCATCTGGACGGTGTCGAGCAGCGTGTACGGATCGGGGAACGCCGACACGACCACGATGCGCGCCGCCGGGAGCAGCCGTCGGAGGTGGGGCAGGGCGTTGAAGCCGTCCATGCCCGGCATCGTCAGGTCGAGCACCACGACGTCGGGCCGGTGCTGGCGGGCCAGCTCCAGCGCCTCCACGCCGTCACCGGCCCGGCCCACGACATCGAACCGCCCGTCGCCGTCGAGGACGACCTCGAGCAGTCCGCGCACCTCGGCGTCGTCGTCCACGAGCAGCACCCGCAGCCGGTCGGACGGCGTCGCCGCCGCCTCGCTCTCGGACTCTCGGTATGCAGGGCTCATCGGACCTCCTTCGGTCGCAGGGGCCCGGAACGGAACGGCCACTGTGAGTGGTCTCGGCACGACCAGCGGAGGTCTGTAGCGCGGCAAGTGGGCGGTTTTTTCGGGAGGTTGCCGGAGAAATAATTCGTGTTGCTAAGTAGTTCAGGGGAACATGGACGCCGTGACCGCCCCGACCGTCGCCCACGCAGCGGAGCCCGACGCCGAGATGGCCGCCCGCCTCCGGCTGTCGGTGATGCGGGTGGCGCGGCTGCTGCGCGTGCACAGCGGCGACGAGGTGAGCGCCTCGCAGCTGTCGGCCCTGTCGACGCTGGATCGCCACGGCCCGACGACGCTGGGCGAGCTGTCGGCGAATGAGCGGGTGAAGCCGCCGACCATGACGCGCGTGGTGGCCTCCCTAGAGGAGATGGGCCTCGTCACCCGCACCACGGATCAACGGGACCGGCGCGTCGCCCGGGTGGCGATCACCGACGCCGGCCGCGAGCTGCTGGCCCGCACGCGGTCGAGCAAGGACGCCTTCCTGGCCGCCCGCCTCAGCACCCTCCCCGATGCCGACCGCCGGGCGCTGGCCCGGGCGGCCGACGCCCTCGACCGCCTGCTGGACGGATCGTGACGTCCCCGCGCGCCGCACTCGGCGAGCGTCCGCGGGCGCTGGTGGGCGCCGCCACGCGGCGCACCTTCCGCTCGCTCGCCGTTCGCAACTACCGCCTGTTCTTCCTGGGCCAGCTGGTGTCGGTGTCGGGCACGTGGATGCAGCAGGTGGCGCAGAGCTGGCTCGTGCTGACCCTCACCGGGAGCGGCCTCGACCTCGGCGTCACCGTCGCCCTCCAGTTCCTCCCCATGCTGCTGTTCGGGATGTGGGGGGGCGTGATCGCCGACCGCTTCGACAAGCGCCGGATCCTGCTCGTGACCCAGGCGGCGGCCGCCGTGCTCGCTCTCACCCTGTGGGCGCTGGTCGCGGCGGGAAGCGTCGAGCTGTGGATGGTGTACGTGCTCGCCTTCCTGCTCGGCATGGTGCAGATGGTCGACATGCCGACCCGCCAGTCGTTCGTCATCGAGATGGTGGGCCCCGACGAAGTCCCGAACGCCGTCGGGCTCAACAGCGCCATGTTCAACGCCGGCCGCCTTCTGGGGCCGGCGGCGGCCGGCGCCGTCATCGCCACGGCCGGCGTGGCGCCTGCCTTCCTGGTCAACGCGGCGTCGTACCTGGCGGTCATGGCGGCGCTGTGGACGATGCGCCCCGAGGAGCTCCACCGGGCGCCGGTGCTCGCCCCCGGGCGGCGGCCGGGCCAGATCCGCGAGGGCCTTCGCACCGTGTGGGGAGACCCCCGCCTGCGGTCCCCGCTGCTGCTCGTGGCGGTCATCGGCACGTTCGGCTTCAACTCCCAGGTGGTGATCCCCCTGCTCGCGGCCGAGACCCTGGGCGGCGGCCCCCGGCTGTACGGCGTCCTGAGCGGCGCGCTGGGACTGGGCTCGCTGATCGGGGCCCTCGTCGCCGCCGGCCGGGCGCGGCCCACCCGCTCGGTTCTCGTCGGCTCGGCGATCGCGTTCGGTGCGGCCAACCTGGTCGCCGCCGTGGCGCCCACGACGCTGACCGTCGCCGTCGCCCTGGTCGCCGTCGGCGCCTTCATGCTGCTCTTCCTGGCCACCGCCAATGCGACGCTCCAGCTGAGCTCGGCGCCCGCCCTCCGCGGCCGGGTCATGGCCCTCTACGGCCTGGTCTTCCTGGGCTCGACGCCCGTCGGCGGCCCGCTGCTCGGGTACGTGGCCGGCAGGTGGGGCGCACCGGCCGGTCTCGCCCTGGGCGGGGCGGTGAGCCTGGCTGCCGCCCTCACCGCCGCCGTCGTCCCGGCCCGCCGGCGCCGGCGGGCGGCGGCGGCCCTCCCCGGCCCGACCGGCCGCGTCGACGACATGGCGCCCGACGCGGCCGCCTGAGGCGACCCGGCTCAGGCCGACCGGCCGGCGCGCGACCGGCGACGGCGGGCCCGGCGGAGCTCGTAGAGCCGGCGGTCGGCGCGCTCGAGCAGATCGTCGTCCGTGTCGTCCACCAGGCAGGCCAGACCGACGCTGCAGGCGGGAGCGCCCGCCTCGCGCAGGCGGTCGACGACCACGTCCTCGCCGGGGACGACGGAATCGACCAGGAGCAGGGCGAACTCGTCACCGCCGATGCGGTAGGCCCCGTCCTCCCGGCGTGCGGTCCGCCGCAGGGCCTCGGCGACGGCCCGCAGCGCCTGGTCGCCCGCGCCGTGGCCCTTGGCGTCGTTCAGCCGCTTCAGCCCGTCCACGTCGATGACGGCGAGGGTGAGGGGGCGCCGGTGGCGGCGGGCCCGGGCCGTCTCCCGCTCGAGGTCGATCTCGAAGGCGCGCCGGTTGCGGACGCCCGTGAGCGGGTCGGTCAGCGCCTCCTCCACGAGGTGGTGCACCGCCGCCTCGCCCACCACGATCATCGTGCGGTGGATGATCATGTCGAGGCGCCGGCGCGCCTCGTCCCGCTCCGCTTCGTCCAGCTCGTCCACGACGACCTGCCGGAACGCCTCGTGGAGGCAGACGAGCTGGGCCAGCGCGGCGTCGACGCTGCCTACGATCGCCGCGAAGTCGCCCACCACCGGCTCGAACGCGGGGTCGAGGCCCCACCCCAGGGGCTGGGGGTGGTCGAAGGCGGCGTACAGGGCGTCGACCATCGGGCCGGCCATGGTGGGCTCGGCGTCGGGGGGCAGGGCGGGGTCCCAGCGGCACAGGTCCGCCCACCGCCGCCTCACCCGGTCGGCCTGCACCGCCTCCTCCTCTGAGAGACGACCATCGTGGGCGTTTGTAGCCCGACCCGGCCGGCCCCCAATCACGAGCTCAACGGTATCGCCGGATTCGACGGTTTCCCACCACCGGCGACCGGCACGGCGGGGCCGGGGGGTGGTTACACGCCGGCGGCGGCCAGGCTCGGGATGCGGTCGGTGGCCACGTTCCGCCGGAGGTAGAAGAACCACGTGACGGTGCCGAACACCACGTAGGAGCCGAGGAAGACCCACAGGGCGGGCACGGACCAGTCGGCATGGGCGGCGGCGACGGCGACCTTCTCGGCCGGTGTCGACGCCGCCTTCACCAGGTTGGAGACCTCCATGCTGGCCTGGCGCAGCACCACCTGGATGAGGAAACCGCCGAAGGCACCGATGGCGCCGGCGATGCCGATCACGGCGGCCGCCCGGTGCTTGAACTCGACGACGTTCTCCCCGGGGTCGACGCCCCGCTCCACGGCGTCGCGGCGGCCCAGCTCGGCGAAGATGGACGGGATCATCTTGTAGGTCGAGCCGTTGCCGATGCCGGCGAGCAGGAACACGACCATGTAGGAGCCGAAGAACAGGCCGAAGCTGCGCTGCTGGACGCCGGCGGCGGCCGCCAGCGTCGCGCCGGCCATGCCGGCGAAGACCCCGAGGGTGACACGAGAGCCGCCGAACCGGTCGGCCACCAGGCCCCCGAGGGGCCGGGCGACGGAGCCGATCAGGGCTCCGAGGAAGCCGAGGCCGGCCAGGTAGGTGGCGATGAACGGATGGGCGGCGAGGAACTCCGGGAACGTGTTCTTGATCACCAGGGGCAGGGCGAACGAGAAGCCGATGAACGAGCCGAAGGTGCCGATGTAGAGGAACGACATGACCCAGGTCTGGCCCGTGCGCAGGGCGGTCAGGTAGGAGCGCTTGTCGGCCCTGGCCATGCTCAGACTGTCCATGTGGCGCCAGGCGAGGATGGTGGCGAGGGCGATGAACGGCAGCCACATGAGACCGGCGTAGGCCAGGTTCACGTCGTGCTGCGGCAGTCGCACGGCGGCGGACGGCACGCCGACCACGACGGCCAGGGGGACGAGCAGCTGGGCCACCGCGACGCCGAGGTTGCCGCCCGCCGCGTTGAGGCCGAGGGCGAAACCCTTCTTGCGCTCGGGATAGAAGAACGAGATGTTGAACATCGACGACGAGAAGTTCCCGCCGCCGAGGCCGGCCGCACCGGCGCACAGGACCAGCACCCACATCTGGACGCCGTGCGCCTGTGCGGCCAGCCACCCGCTCGGGACGACGAACGCCAGCAGCAGGGTGGGCACGAAGAGCAGGGCCGAGCTGATCGCCGTCCACGCCCGCCCGCCGAAGCGGGGCACGGCGAAGGTGTAGGGGATGCGCAGGAACGACCCCACCAGGTTCGGCACCGCCGTCAGGAGGAACAGCTCGGAGACGGACAGGACGATGCCGGCGTTGCCGAGGTTGATCACGACGATGGTCCACAGCACCCAGATGCAGAACCCGAGGTGCTCGGCGAAGATCGACACGACCAGGTTGCGGCGAGCGACCCTCCGGCCCGTCGTCTCCCAGAACGTCTCGTCCTCGGGGTCCCAGTGCTCGATCCAGCCCCGCCGCCCCCGCCGCTGCGTCGAGCCCGCCCCGGCGCCGGAGGCGCCGGAGCCGTCGGAGGGGCGCGGCGAGGTGACGTCCACGATCGTGCTCATGTCGGCCTTTCGCTCGGTGACGGCGGCGTTCGACGTTGCGGCCGCCTGCGGGCCACCCTACGGACCGGTCGTGACACCACCGTGTGCGTCGGGTGTCGGGAGCGTGAAGACAACCTCACGACGTCGGCAGCGGCGGCGTGAGGTCGACGCCGCCGACGTGCGGGACCGCTCAGTTCCCGGGCGGGACCGGGCCGTTGCGGCCCCTGAGCAGCACGGAGACGCGCTGGTGGGAAACCCCGAGGACCTGGGCGATGGCCGGCATGGTCGCCCCCTCGGCCCGCAGCCCGCGCACGAGCACCCGGCGCAACGCGGCGCTGCTCTCCGTCAGGCGGCGGACCGCCTGGTCGACCAGATCGAGCACACCGGGCCTCCGGCCGTCGACGAGCTCCTCCCACGAGCGGCCCCGGGCCCGCCCCGCCCGCAGCTGGCGCAGCCGCCCGGCGAGGTGCCGGACGGAGCGCGCCTCGTCCTCGAAGCGGCCCGCCAGTTGGTCCAGCTGGTCGAGCTCCTCGTCCGGCGAGGGCGACGGGTGCTTCGTCGTCGTTTCCGCCACGGTTCTCCACTCCTCCGATTGGCACGGGCAGCGCTCGGGTAGCACCATCCCCGCAACACGGGGTTGCACAAACGCGAGCCCGACGAGCACGAGGAGCGACGTGGCGGCGGAGACCGGGTCCTGGGAGGAGACCTTCCCCCCCGAGCTCGACGCGTCCCGCCGGGCCCGCAACGGCGTCGAGGGGCTGCTCCGCGCCGCCGGCGTCCCCGAGCGGGCCGTCGCCGCCGTCCTCCTCGTCGTGAGCGAGCTGGTGGCGAACGCCATCCGCCACGCCGGCACCGACTTCACGGTGACGGCCGACCTCGACGGCGACGTCGTCCGCATCCAGGTGCTCGACCAGGACAGCCGCCCGCCCGCCCTGCTCGGCTTCGACACCGAGTCGACGAGTGGGCGGGGCCTTCAGATGGTGGCCGGCGTGTCGCGTGACTGGGGGTGGCGGACGGCGGAGTCCGACGGCGGCGTCTCCGGCAAGGTGGTCTGGGCGGAGGTGGAGACGGAGGGACCCGTGGCCCCGGAGGTGGGCTGAAGTTGCCGGCCGGCCGCCACCAGGAGGATCAGCGGGCGGGCGGCGGGTCCGAGCGCACGACGGGCTGGGCGGCGACGTCGAGGGGCCCGACGGTGGCCATGGTGGCGACCACCTGCTCACTCGGCAGGTCGGAGTCGACGGAGACGGTGACGCCGTCCACCGTGAACCGCAGGTTGACCATCCCCTCGTCGTACGCCTCGCCCGGGAACCGCAGCTCCCGCAGCTCGCCCCGGTGGGCGCCGACCGTGACGGGCGTGGCCTCGCTCGTGTCCCCGAAGAAGGAGCCCATCCCGTCGGCCCACGGGCACGCCGCCGACACCACCGTCACCCGCAGGAACGCCGGCGCCTCGTCGTCCTCGGGGGCGCCGTCGGGGGCGCGTGTCCCGTAGCTGAGCTCGGCCGAGGCGCACGTCTCCTCCTCGGCGTCCTCGTCGGTCACCGTGGCGTACTCCAGGAACATGCCCGCCGGCGGGTCCGCCGGGGCGACCACGGGGAAGGCGCGGAACTCGGCCAGGTCCTCCTCGTCGATGCCCGGGGTGGGGTCCACCGACGCGGGGTCCGGGGCTTCGACCACCACGGGCTCGCCCCACCCGGAGAACCGCAGGGTGGACCGGTCCGACGAGCGGTCCTCGCCCTCGCCGGTGACGGTCGTCACCTCCAGCTCGTCGAGGCGCCCGTCCGGGGCGTGGGTCAGCCGAACCGTCACCGTGCCGTCGAGGATGTCGTCGGCTGACCCCACCCACTCCTCGTCGTCCCCGGAGCCGGCCTCCTCGTCGGCTGCCGCCTCGGCCGCCTCCCGTTCGACCGCCTCCACCAGCTCGGCGGGAAGGAAGTGCCGAAGCGGCACCGAGGCCTCGAGCACGCCGGGCGACACCCGGCGCACCTCGCCGAGCCGGCCCAGGACGTGCGCCAGGTCGAACGGGGCGCCGAAGGCGCCGAGCACACCGGACGCCGCCGACAGGGCCTCGGCCGCGCCGGGACCGAACTCGCCGGCGGCGACGGCGAGCGCCACGGACTCCCCGCCCCCGTCGGCGGGCGGCCCGTAGCTCCACGGCTCGCCGTCCAGCTCGGCGCGGCCATCGGCGCTCCGGAAGTACGACCCGGTGGGAAGCACGATCGACTCGAACACGTAACCGCCGCTGTCCTCCAGGGAGTGGAGCCGGCCGGGAAGGGCGAACGAGCCCTCGACGCGGGTGACGTCGATCGACGTCGACCCCGGCTCGTCCGGGCCGCTGCCGTACTCGGAGCGCGCCGTCCCCTCGAAGCGGGCCGTCCCGGCGCCGTCGACGAAGTCGCGAACGAGGGCCAGGTCCTCCTCGGGTGACCTCGGCGGGTCCCGCAGCACCACGGCCGCGCCCACTCCCCCCATCACGACCATCAGTGCCGCCCACAGCGCCAGCCGCCCGCGCCGCCGCCTCTGCCCGCCACCCTCGCCGTCGGGTGTCGTCTCCCCGTCCGGCTCGGCGCGCGGACCAGTCGTTCCCTGCTCCCCCGTGGACTCCATGAGGACGAGGGTACCGAGCCCGCCCCGGTTCTCATTCCGCCGACCGCTTCGTCGCGGATCGAGGCGATGGTGGACGCTCGACATCAATCCTCGAAATCATGGGCCATCGGAGCTACGTTCACCTTTATTCACGGCGACCGGGGACTTTCGGGGTGCAGAGCGCTGGTGCGGCGGACGCCGGCCGGTCATGCGAACCCGGACGCACGCCTCGGTTCAGCGGCCCCATCGGCGCCGGCTCGACTCGTCCGCCCGTCTCCATCGGGCTCATTCTTGAGGTGAGGTCAACGGTGCAACCACATCCGGTTCATCCCGTTCATCCGGCGCGACCGCTCCGCCGTGCCTGCCGGCTGCTTGCTACCGCCGCTCTCGTGGCCTCCTTCGCCGCGCCCGGCGTCGTTCCCGGCACGCCGGCCGCTGCCCAGACGGCGCCGTCAGCGCCCACTTCGGCGGCGAGCGGCCTGCGACTGGTCGGCTTCAACGACCTCGGCAAGGGAGGGCTCAACGGGGACCTCGCCGTCGTCGGAACGACCGTCGTGGTCGGAGCCGGCATCGTCTCCGACACGGGCGACCACACCGAGCGCTACAACCCGGGCCCGTGCTTCACCGGTCACAGCGTGAAGATCGTCGACGTCAGCGATCCGGCCAAGCCCCGGGCTGCCTCAGCCATCCCGTTGCCGGCGGGCGTCGCCGCCCTCGAGGTGGACGCGCTGCACGTGTCGACCCCATCGTTCACCGGCGACCTCCTGGCCGTGGCCCTCGACGACGGGCCCTCGCACCAGGGGCCCAGCGCCTGCTCCCCGTCGTCCGCGACCAACCCTCGGGGGGTCGCGTATTACGACATCACCGACCCGGCGGCGCCGAAGTTCCTGGGGCGGTACGAGGCGGACGTCTCCGAGGCACCGCCCGAAGCCCCGCCGTGCGGCCCGCCGTCGGCCACCGCCAAGTGCGCCGTCGGCCAACACTCGGTCCACCTGGTGCAGCGGGCCGACGGGCGGGTGCTCTCCGTGTCGAGCGAACCACTGGCGTCGCACCCGGTGGTCACCAGCCCCAACGGCGACCTGCGCATCGTGGACGTCACCGACCCGCGCGCCCCAGTCCTGGTTGGGGCCTGGCCGCCACTGGGCAGGCGGCCGTCGCCGTTCTCCAACAACGGATGCCGTCGGTTCAGCAACAACCACTCCGCCGTCACCGACGAGACGGGTACGAGGGCGCACGTCGCCTACATGGACGACGGCCTGTTCACCCTCGACATCTCCGATCCCGCGGAAGTGAACGTCATCGGCCAGTGGGACTACCCGGCGCAGCGCAACGTCGAGGGCAACGCCGCCTTCGTCTCCATCGGTGAGGTGGGCGGCAGGCCGGTGGCCGTCGTGTCGGAGGAGGACTTCATCGGTCCGAACAGCGTGCTGCGCATCGACTCACCGGCCGCCCTCGCCGGCGAGCGCTTCGCCTGCGAGGCCATGTTCACGCTCTTCGACCCGGAGGACACCGCCGCCGTGTACCGCAAGCCGGGCTCGCAGGTGGCCGGACAGATGGCCTACGTCGGCCGGGGTTGCCCGGCCCGCGGCACGGCGGCGGCTCCCGTCGCCGCCGACCCCTACCTCACCAGCGGCGCCGGGCGGATCGTGATCGTCGACGGAGCCAAGATCGACGCCACCCAGCCCACCATCTCGAGCACCGGCTGCCCGTTCGCGGCGCGGGTGCTGCGGGCCCAGGCGGAGGGCGCTGTCGGCGTGGTACTCCTCCATCGCTTCGCAACCCCGTTCCAGGCGTCGGAGTTCGGCATCTCGTCGGGTGGCAACCACGCCGGCCTCTCGCTTCCCCACTTCACCATCGACCAGGCCGAGGGCGACGCGCTGCGAACGGCCCTGTGCCCCTCGATCAGCGGCGGCGTGTGCACGACCGAGCCCGTGGCCACCGGCGCCATGATCGACCGCCCGGGCGACTGGGGCGGGCTGCGCATCCTCGACCTGTCCAACCCGGCGGCGCCCACGTCGATCGGCACCTACCAGTCGCCCGGGTCCAAGGTCTTCCCGCCGCCCGACCTCGGCATCTACACGGCCGGCCACACCGTCGTGAAGGGGTCGCTGGTGTACGGCGCGTTCAACGCCGACGGCCTGCGCGTGCTCGACATCTCCGACCCGGCGGCGCCCCGGGAGGTCGCCTCGTTCGTCCCGCCCGACACACCGGACCCGCTCAACTTCCTGCCCGCCAAGGCGCGCGTCGTCGGCGTGGACCTGATTCCCGGCTACGTCGTCATCAGCGACGAGAACTCCGGCCTGTACGTGCTCGAGCTCGGCAAGGGCGGCTACTGGACGGCAGCCTCGGACGGCGGCGTGTTCGCGTTCGGCATGTCGGAGTTCTTCGGGTCCATGGGCGGCAAGCCGCTCAACCGCCCGGTCGTCGGGATGGCGCCCACGCCGTCCGGCAAGGGGTACTGGCTGGTCGCCTCGGACGGTGGCGTGTTCGCCTTCGGCGACGCACGGTTCTTCGGGTCTACGGGCGCCATGCGCCTCAACCAACCCGTCGTCGCCATGACACCCACGCCGAGCGGAAGGGGCTACTGGCTGGTGGCATCGGACGGTGGCGTGTTCGCCTTCGGCGACGCCCGGTTCTTCGGGTCGACCGGGACGCTCCGGCTCAACTCACCCGTGGTCGGCATGAGCCCATCTCCATCCGGCAAGGGGTACTGGCTCGTGGCTGCCGACGGTGGCGTGTTCGGGTTCGGCGACGCCGGGTTCCAGGGCTCGACCGGCGGCATCCGCCTGAACAAGCCCATGGTCGGCATGGCGGCGTCGCCCACGGGCAAGGGCTACTGGTTGGTGGCGTCGGACGGCGGCGTGTTCGGTTTCGGCGACGCCGCCTTCCAGGGATCCACCGGCTCCATCCGGCTGAACTCGCCCATGGTCGGCCTGCAGGCGACGCCCACGGGCCGGGGGTACTGGATGGTCGCCGCCGATGGCGGGATCTTCGCCTTCGGCGACGCCGCCTTCCTCGGGTCCACCGGCGCCATCCGGCTCAACGCCCCCGTCGTGTCGCTCGGGACCTTCCCCAGGTGACGGGTGGGCGGAGGCGGTCGGAACGCGGTTGAGACGGTCCCACTAGGGACAAGAACAGGGATGGGCGGTCGAATGCCGCTAGCCCGCCGGCAGAACTGGGGCCGCCCGGAACGACGAGCCGCCGGAGGAGCCTCTCGTGCGTGCGATGGTCTACCGCGGTCCCTACAAGGTGCGGGTCGAGGAGAAAGACGTCCCGTCGATCGAGCACCCCAACGACGCGATCGTGCGGGTGACCCTGGCGGCGATCTGTGGTTCGGACCTCCACCTGTACCACGGGATGATCCCGGACACCCGGGTCGGCCACACGTTCGGCCATGAGTTCATCGGCGTGGTGGAGGAGGTCGGGCCCTCGGTCCGCTCCTTGAAGCCGGGTGACCGCGTGATGGTGCCCTTCAACATCTTCTGCGGGTCGTGCTTCTTCTGCGCCCGGGGCCTGTACTCGAACTGCCACAACGTGAACCCGAATGCCACGGCGATCGGGGGGATCTACGGTTACTCGCACACCTGCGGCGGCTACGACGGCGGACAGGCCGAGTACGTGCGGGTCCCCTTCGCCGACGTGGGCCCGAGCGTCATCCCCGAGTGGATGGACGACGAGGACGCGGTGCTCCTCACCGACGCCGTTCCCACCGGGTACTTCGGCGCGCAGCTGGGCGACATCGCCGAGGGTGACGTAGTCGTCGTCTTCGGCGCCGGGCCGGTCGGGTTGTTCGCGGCCAAGTCGGCGTGGCTGATGGGCGCCGGGCGTGTCATCGTCGTCGACCACCTGGAGTACCGCCTCGAGGTGGCCCGCACGTTCGCCCACGCCGAGACCTGCAACTTCACGGAGTACGACGACATCGTCGTCCACATGAAGAGGATCACCGACCACCTCGGGGCCGATGTCGCCATCGACGCCGTCGGTGCCGAAGCCGACGGCAACCTCCTCCAGCACCTCGCGGGGGCGAAGTTCAAGCTCCAGGGCGGCTCCCCGGTCGCCCTGAACTGGGCCATCGACGCCGTTCGCAAGGGCGGCACCGTCTCGGTGGTCGGCGCCTACGGACCGATCTTCAGCGCCGTCAAGTTCGGCGACGCCCTCAACAAGGGGCTGACGCTGCGCATGAACCAGTGCCCGGTGAAACGGCAGTGGCCGAGGCTGTTCGAGCACGTCCGGAACGGCTACCTCAAGCCGAGCGACATCGTGACCCACCGGATCCCGCTCGACGACATCGCCGAGGGTTACTACATGTTCTCGGCGAAGCTCGACGACTGCGTCAAGCCCCTCGTCGTCCCGAACGGCCAGTGAGAACAGGAGCCCGACCATGGCCTACACCGCCGACAAGCCGGCGCTCTCCGAATCCAGCGAGGAGCTTCGCCGCCGGATCCCCGGGTGGGGCGTCGACGTCGACCCCCGGGACCGCCCGTCGGTGCCCCGGGAGCGGCTCGACCCCTCGGGCACCGGTGCGCACTGGGACTTCCCCGAACGCCAGGACGAGGTCCGGCCCCGCGAGCGGTCCATCGAGCACGAGCTCCTCCCGCCCGTGTTCGGGACGTCGTGCCCGCCGAAGGGCGTCTCCGGGTGGATGCGCCGCCTCTCCTACCGGCGGTTCAGCGAAGGCCGGGCCGCACACTGGTTGATCCTCATGGCGGCCGACCGGGTGGACTCCTCGGGGAGCCACCTCCGGTCGTTCCTGACGCTCCGCCCCGACAACCCCATCACCGAGACCGGCGTGCGGAGCGAGCTCTCCCGGCGCGGATGGGCGTCGCGGGTGGGGAGGAAGCGGGCGGACGTCGTCCACCAACCGCTGGACGCCGTGATCGTCTTCGGCCCCTGGCTGGTGGCGGGCCGCCTGGCCTACGCCGGTGCCCGGCGGGTGCGAGCCCGCGCCGGACGGCGCCGGTAGGCGCGCCTAGGAACCGGAGCCTTCGAAGTCAGCGAGGACCTCGGTGCTGCACGCGAAGCCTTGCTCGATGGCCTGGTCCTGGTTGATGTAGAGGTAGTTGGCCAGTCGACCGCAGAAGTACACCGGGCGGTCGAGAGCGGCACGGACCTCGACCTTGTACCGCTCGTTCAGGGTCTCGAAGCGCCGGTCCACGGTGGGCACGGGGTAGTGCCTCGCCGGGGCTCCGGGGAACTCCTCGCTGACCACCGTCCCGCCGATGCGCTGCCCGGTGGCGTGCTTCGTCTCGACGGTGCGGGTGAACGGGTACCTGGCGTCCGGCCAGTTCACGACGTAGGCGGCCGTCAGCGTCTCGTCCGGGCGATCGACGGGGACATACCGCGACCGCAGGTGGATGCCCCGCCATTCCAACTCCCCGTCGCGCCCGAGCAGCCTGTCGAGCGGAGCGGTCACGACCAGGGCGTCGTAGTCCCGCTGCATGGCGACGAGGTCGTCGAGCACCAGCTCGGCGCCACACGTCACCGAGGTCTTCGCCATCACCGCTTCGATCACGCTGTTCATGCCCTCCGCCGGGAAGAACTCCCAGCGGTCGCGAAAGAGCCGGCGGTAGCCGTCGTCGCGCAGCTCGACCCGCTTGGGGGCGAAGCTGCTCGACAGCTCGGTCGCCGGTCGGCCCCACTGCTTGGCCGTGTAGTCGCGGATGAACAGGTCGTAGAGGGTCGCGCCCATGAGCGACTTCACGAACGTCTCGAAGTCGTCCCCGGCCGGGCGGTCCGGCAGATCGGCGAGCTCCTTCTCGATGGTCGGCCACACCGGCAGGTCGCGGAGCTCCTCGAGCTGGGGCGGCCAGGACAGGAGCGTCAACTCGTCGTCCTCGCCGATGTGGACCTGCGTCTTCACGGCGTGCCCGTAGGGCCGGGAGAGGCCGAAGCGCTGGACGTACGCGGCGACCTCCTCGTTCGAGGTGTGGAAGATGTGAGCCCCGTTCGGCTCGTAGACGACGCCGTTCAACGTCTCGCTGCGCGAGTGGCCACCGACGTTGGCGGCTCGCTCGAACACCTCGACGTCGACGCCGCCCGCGCCCAGCCGCTCGGCCGTGACCGCTCCCGACCACCCGGCGCCGACGACCGCTACCCGCTTGCTGGTGCGTGACATGGCCGACGAGTCTGCACTCCGGGGATCCGCTGGCACAAAGGGCGGGGGCTCGACGTGGTGTCAGGGATCCCTCCGGGCCGCGCCGGCACCGTCGAGCCACGCCGGCCCACCCGGTTGGGGCGGTACCGGCCCGCCGCACGCCCACACGAAGAAGGGGCCTGGCTGGCAAGGCGGCGGGCCCCTTCCTCATGCACTGCTGCCGCGCCACTGGCGGCGGCAGCAGAACCGGCCTGTCGTCCGGGTCGTGGACGGGCGAACACACCGGAGCCTTCTCTGCGCTCGACGGCTGCGTGTTCAACCTTGCGGACGCCACTGTACCCACTGCTCGGCTCTGCACAAACCGCGCAAAGTCACGGACGACGGTCGTCGAGCCGGGGTAGGGTGCTCAGGGGGCAGCCGGCGACTCGGAGGACCTCCTGCTGCAGGTGCTCTGCGGGTGCACGAGCCTCCGAGCGTGCGACGCTTCCTGCGTGCGCCCGATCGTCGGCCGGCTCGCGGCTGCTTTGATGATCGCTTCGACGCCGGTCGCCACGTGGTGGCTCGTCGGCGATCTCTCCGAAGGCGGCGATGTGGACGACTTCATCGTGAAGGCCCCGGAGCTCACCACCGCGCAGGAAGCGCTCATCGGCGGCGTTGCCATGGCCGCGCTCATGGCCGCAGCCGGAGTGCTCGCCGCGCTGGTACGGCGGCACAGGATCACCCGGTCGACCCTGCGTCCGGTCCTGCCCCTTCTTGGTGGAGGTGCGTTCATCGGGTTCACCGCCCGCGTCGTCACCGCACGGGTGGGGGGCGCCAACATCGGGGGTTCCCTCCTGCTGGTCGCAGCCCCCGGCGTCGTGGTCGCGATGCTCCTGTGGTCGTGGGGACTCGCGCCCGCCGACCTGCCGATCTCAGGCGGTCCGGGTGGCGCCGGCCACCTTCCCGAGGAGGACCGGCAGTCTGACGATCTGCGCGAGCGGTGACGAGACCCGCCGCTCCCCCATCCGCACGCTGGCCAGTCGATCAGGAAAGCGCTCGCATCCGCAGCCCTCGAACCGACCCGAAGTGCTTCGTATTGCGCGTCGCGAGGCTGAGCCTCCGTTCCAGCGCAGTCGCAGCGATGAGTGTATCGGGCATTCGTAGAGGCCGACGAGGAGGACAGCGCCGCAGGCGGCAGCCCGGAAACGGCCACCGCGCGAGGCAGCCCTGAGGAATGACGAGGGATGGGCTCAGGCGCTCAGCGGCTGGAGGACGAGCCGGAGGCCGACGGCGCCGGCGTAGCGGGCCATAGTCTCCACAGGCACGTCGACGTCGTTGTCGTCGATCGCTTCTACCTGGTCCAGTCGCAGGCCCGAACGCTTCGCGACCTCCTCGGCGCTGAGCCCGAGCCGCTCCCGCTCCTGGCTGAGCGCAGTGGTGAGGCGGATGACGGGGAGCAGCTGCTCCAGGCCGTCGCGGTAGCCGGGCGTTCGCTCCTCTTCGGCGGCGATGTCCGCCTCCAACTCGTCGATGTCGTCGCCGGGTCCCACGCCGTTGCCTCCGGCCCGCGAGGGTACCGGTCACCGGTTCCGCCCCGGTCCCGCCAGTCCCGCTGGCGGCCTTGGCCAGGTCGATCTCGGCCCGCCGCGCCCGCTGGGTCGTCTTCTCGGACGCCGACAGGGCCAGGACGTGGGACGCCGCACGCCTCTCGACGTGGTGGCCGGCGCCAACACCCGGCGCACCTCGTCGGCCTCGAGGGTGGCCGCGCCGCGGCCGCCACGTTGGTCGCCCCCCCCACCGGACGGCCTGCGGGAGGACCCGTTGCGCAAACCAACACCTGGTGCTGCGGGCTGCGCGCCCGGTGGCCGGCGACCCCGACCCGTCGGTGTAGTCGAACCACAGCTCGCGCACGTCGGCCACCGTCCGGGCGCTCGACCGCGTGCCGGTCTGCACCGTCGTCTCCGCCGCCACCCGGAGGGCGTCCCCGTTGCCGACGTGGATGGTGTGCTGGGTCGGTCGACCGCTCGTCCGACGCGTGCAGCCCCGAACCGCCCGCCCCGGCCGCCCCGGCGCCGCCCGCTGATCGTCACCGTAACGGCAGGCCAGCCGGTGAGCCATGATGGGGCGACGGGCACGGGACCGGCGGCCGGGGCACACCGACAACCCCTACCCCAGCAGGTGTTTTGCGATCACGACCCGCTGGATCTGGTTGGTCCCCTCGTAGATCTGGGTGGTCTCAACGGACTTTTCGGACAGTGCTTTCCCGTGTCCCATGGTGCCTGGCTGTACGGACTTCCATGTCGTCCTGTCCACCGGATGACGGACCGTGGTCGGCAGTTGTAGGGGATGGAAGTAGGGACAAGAACCCGTAGATCCCGGGGTCTACAAGACGTCTTGGCGACGGGGGCGATATTCAATGGGTGCGGCTCCTTTCGAGTGAGCACCTCATCCCCTTGATGTAGGGCAGCTGACCGAGGATCCACCACCGATGGCTCAGTCTGGGTGTCCTGGTCTGTAGCCGGATTAAGCTACAGAACGGACCTTTCGGTTCACGAACTGCTCGCGCTGGCTTGACTAAATACCTCGATGGACCAATCTCCGCCCGCAGTGATTCTCAGCTTGAATTCGCCTCCCTCGACCACAAAAGTTACGCCCTCCGTTCGGTCGCCCGCATCAACGACCGAACCGCGAGATGTTCCTTCCTTCGTGAGCAGCTCTATCGCAAAACGTTCGCCTGCGGGATTCTGCCATCGGATCTCCCAGTTGGCACCGGCGGCGAACGCATGGGTCGTGTCGTCCCCCGAGCCGGAGAACTGATCGACCAGCCCCGGCTGCGCAGGAGCGGTGGAGTCGGCCCCCTGCTTCGTGGTGGCCGTGGTCGGGGCCCGCGCCCCCTCGTGCTCGTCGGAGCCTGTCAGAAGAAGCACGGCCCCTCCAACAACCAGGAGGCACGCAGCTGCGACCAAAATCAACCGCAATGGGAAGCGTGGGTGCCGTTTCTTTCGTGCCATGCAGGTCATCCGATCAACGCCATCGGTGGTTTCGCCGTCCATCGGTTCAAGCGACCTGGTCCATGGGGTCGGCACATTTAGCAGATACGTCGGACCGGCCTGTCGCCTCCGCCGTTCCATCCGTCCGGGTGCTACTTCTTCAGCCGCACCTGCACGTTGCCCCCGGCGAGGGGCACCTGGGTGCCGTTAGGCGTGCCCTCGAAGGAGGTGCGGGCCGTGCCCACCTGGTAGACGGTGCCGTTCGAGGTCCACACGCGGATGGCGTATCCGTCGGGCGTCGTCGCCGTCTTCGAGCCGGGCTCGCCCGTGTCGGTGACGTCGACCTGGAACATCTGCTGGTTGCCGAGGATGTCGGCGCCGAGCGTGTACTCCTTGCCGGTGTCACGGTCTATCGCCTTGACGTTCGACTTCCCGGTGATGGTCGCCCAGCACGGCTCGGTTCCGACAGAGTCCGAGCACTTCTGCTGCAGGGCGTCCATGGCGTTGCTCTTCACCCAGAAGTTGTACGCCCGGACCTGGTTCGGGGCGGTGGTGATGCCCATGGCGAACAGGTTCGCGTCCTGGCGGTAGATGAACAGGCTGTTGCCCTGCACCGAGCCATTCTTCAGGAACTTGGCGGTGATCCCGAAGTTGCTCCTCTTGCCCGTGTTCGGGTCGTTGATCCAGCCGCCGCCCGTCGTGAAGCCCGTACCCGGGTCGACCACGTTGACGGCCACGTCCTCGTGGTCGGCGTCGTAGTGGTTGTTCGCGATGAGCTCGACGTGCACCGTGTAGACGCCCTCCTTCAGGTTCGAGAACGAGCATCCCGCCGTCCCCGTCCCGCCCGAGCCCTGGCTCACGGTGACCGTGCAGTTCGGGTCGGTCGAGGTCGGCGTGCTGCCGCTGTAGACGGTGAACTTGACCCGCAGGTTGATCGCCGCGTCGTTCCACGGGATGGTGCCGAGGCTCCCGTCCTGATCCTCGACCACTCGGGCCGAGACGGCGATGCTGGCGGTACCGCCGACCTTGTTGGTGGCCACGAACGTCTGGCCCGTGTACTCGAGCTCCATCTTTTCGTGCTCGACCACCAGGGTCGGCGCCGGCGACTGGCTGTCGGTGTTGCTCCCGGCGAAGTTGGCGTTCGTGGAGGTGAACCCCGCCTTCAGCGGATAGCTGCCGGCAGGCCGAGCCACGGTGTGCGCCAAGGTGGCCGCCGCTGCCGTGCCGCTGCTGACCACGACGGGAGCTGTCCCCACGGGCGTCCCGTTCACCCAGAACTGAACGGAGCCGGCGACGTCCTGCCCCCCGGCGCTGGCGGGCGTGACGGTCGCCGTCAGCGTGGTGGTGTCGCTGTACTGGACGGGGTTCACCGACGCCGAGACCGACACGCTGGTCGCCCTCGCGCCGATGGTCAGCGTGGCTGCGTTGGCGCCGGTGGCCGAGCTGGTGAGGAAGTTGGTGCTCGGGTTGTAGGTGGCCTCGATGGTGTAGCTACCGGCGGCGAGGCCCGTCGGCAGGGCGTAGCTCACGCTGGCGTTGCCGTTGTTGACCGTGCCGCTGGTGGTGGCCGTGCCCATCAGCGTGCCCCCGCCGTTCTTCACGGTGAAGGTGACGGTGCCGGCGTTGACCGTGGAGCTGCCGGCCGGCGTCGCCGCCACCGTGGCGTTGAGGGTCACCGAGGCGTCCCCGAAGGTGGCGCCGGCGGCCTGAGCGGTGGTGGTGGTGGCCCGCTCGCCGACGGTCAGGGTGCTGCTGCCGCTGCTGGGGTTGAAGTTCGGGCCCGGATTGTAGGCGGCCTCGATGGTGTAGCTGCCGGCGGCGGTGCCGGCGGGCAGGGAAAGCACCTTGCTGGCGGCGCCGGCGGCCACCGTGGCCGACGTGCCGGCGGCGAGGGTGGTGGCGCCCTGCTTGACCGCGAAGGTCACCGTGCCCTCGTTGACCGGGGCGGCGGTCGAGGTGTTCGACACCGTGGCCGTGAACGTCACGTCCACGGCCTGCTCGGAGTAGGTGCTGGTCTTAGGATGGATGGCGAGGGCGGTATTGGCGCGCGCCACGGTCAGCGTAGCTGCGTTGGCGCCGGTGGCCGAGCTGGTGAGGAAGTTGGTGCTCGGGTTGTAGGTGGCCTCGATGGTGTAGCTACCGGCGGCGAGGCCCGTCGGCAGGGCGTAGCTCACGCTGGCGTTGCCGTTGTTGACCGTGCCGCTGGTGGTGGCCGTGCCCATCAGCGTGCCCCCGCCGTTCTTCACGGTGAAGGTGACGGTGCCGGCGTTGACCGTGGAGCTGCCGGCCGGCGTCGCCGCCACCGTGGCGTTGAGGGTCACCGAGGCGTCCCCGAAGGTGGCGCCGGCGGCCTGAGCGGTGGTGGTGGTGGCCCGCTCGCCGACGGTCAGGGTGCTGCTGCCGCTGCTGGGGTTGAAGTTCGGGCCCGGATTGTAGGCGGCCTCGATGGTGTAGCTGCCGGCGGCGGTGCCGGCGGGCAGGGAAAGCACCTTGCTGGCGGCGCCGGCGGCCACCGTGGCCGACGTGCCGGCGGCGAGGGTGGTGGCGCCCTGCTTGACCGCGAAGGTCACCGTGCCCTCGTTGACCGGGGCGGCGGTCGAGGTGTTCGACACCGTGGCCGTGAACGTCACGTCCACGGCCTGCTCGGAGTAGGTGCTGGTCTTGGCGTCGACCACCAGGCCGGAGCCGGCCGGGGTGATCTCGAAGCTGGCGCTGTTGGTGCTGCCGGTGTGGTTGGCGTCGCCGGCCCAGGTGGCGGAGGCGGTGGCGGTGCCGGCGTTGGTGTTGTTCTCGTAGGTGACGTTCAGGGCGACCGGGTCCATGCCCGCCCCGGTGGCCACCGCCGAGCAGGGCTCGAGGGCCGCGCCGGTGTAGGTGAGGCTGGTCGGCTCGCAGGTCACGGTGACGGTGGAGGGCGCCTTCTTGATCATCAGGTCGGCGGGCACGTAGGTGAGGGCGTAGTTGCTGTTGAGGGCGAGGGTGCCCTGCTGAATCTGGTAGCTACCCACGGTTTCGCCAGCCACTCGCGTGAGGGCGCCGGTGAAGGCATCGCTGAAGGCGAGCGAGCCCGAGGTGACCTGGTAGGTGAGGGCCGGGTCGTCGGCGCCGTAGACCTTCTCCTTGGCGTCGGCGGTGACGGTGATCGGCCGGGCGTTGATCGTCAGGTTGGCCCCAGCGAAGGTGAGGACGTAGTTGGCGTTCAGCGCCAGAGTCCCCTGCTCGATGGCGTACGGGCCCACGTTCTCCCCGGCGGTACGGCTCAGCCCGCCGGTGAAAGCGTCGCCCGCGACGAGCGAGCCCGAGGTCACCTGGTAGGTCAGGGCCGGGTCGGCCTCGCCGTAGGTCTTGGACTTGGCGTCGGCGGTGACGGTGACGGGTCGGGGGTTCACGGTGTGGCTGAGGGCGGAGCTCGTGCTGCCGGAGTAGCCGCCGGCGGCGGAGGTCCCGCTGTACTCGGCCGTGATGGAGTAGGCGGCGGCGGAGGCGGAGAGGTTGGGCGAGCACGACGCCGTGTTGCCGGACAGGGCCACGTCGGAGCAGAGCACGGTCGAGCCGTTCCTGAACGTCACGGTGCCGACACTGCTCGGGTCGCCGGCGTCGGAGGTCACCGTGGCGGTGAACGTGACCGGGTCGCCGTAGGTGCTCGGGTTGGTCCCCGCCATGAGGGCGAGGGCCGTCGAGGTGGTCCGGCGGGCGAAGAAGTGGTTCCCGGTCGAGCTGGCGCCGGTCCCCACCGTGACCACCCGCGGCTTGGTGCCGGTGTTGGCGTGGCCGGACGGGACGGTGTAGTCGATGGTGTACTCGCCGGCGAGCAGGCCGGTGAAGGAGTAATTGCCGTTGGCATCCGTGGTGGCTGCCGTGGAGCTCCCGGAGCGGGTGACGGTGACGCCCGCGATCCCGGCCTCACCGGCATCCAGGCTCCCGTTGCCGTTGGCATCGTTGTAGACGGTGCCGGAGATCGAGGCCGTGGCCACGACGGTGACGGTCGTCGTCAGCTCGGCGTCGTTGTCAGCCGGCGTGGCGTCGTTCTCCGCGCTCCTGATCTGGGCCTTGTTGGTGAAGGTCGAGTTGTTGGCGGCGTTGGGGTCGACGGTGACCTGCAAGGTCTTCTGGCCGGCCTGGCCCGGTGACAGCGACCCGAGGTTCCAGGTGAGCTCGGTCCCGGTCACCGTGCAGTCGCCACAGCTGCCGGCGACGTAGGTCACTCCCGAGGTCGGGAGGAGGTCCTTCAACTGGATGCCCGTCGCCGTGCTGGCCGCACCGGCCTTGTTCTGGTAGTCGAGCGTGTAGGTGATCGTCGAGCCCGGCGCCGCGCTCGTCGGGCCGCTCTTGGTGACGACCAGGTCCGGGGTCCCTGGCGCGACCCCCGGCTTCTGGATCTGCAGGTTCCCCATGTTCGAGGGCTCGCCGCTGAGCTGGAGCGAGCTGCCGCCGAAGTTGTGGGCATCGGCGGACAGGACGGTGCGGAACTCCACGAAGCCGCCCGTGCTGCCCGGCTTGGTCACCTTGAAGGTGTACGACCAGGTGTCCGAGTTGGCGGGGAAGGAGCCGACCAGGTCCGTCATCGTCACGCCCGAGGAGGGCGTGAACTTGATGAGGTTGTCCACGCCGTTCAGGCGCGTACCACCGGTCGTCTTGGTGTGGGGGAAGTGGACTGTGATCTGCTGGTTCGAGGCGGGGCCGCAGAAGCGGACCCGCGTGGGGATCTCCTCGAGCTCGTTCCAGTTCTGGAGGTTCGTCGTCTGCCAGACGGCGCTTCCCTTGCTCTGGCCCTCGAGGCCCGAGTTGGCGCTGAAGGTGCTGCACGTGGCGAGGACGTCGAGCGGCGTCGTGCCGGAGCTGACGGCGTGGGTGGCGCTGCCGGCGTAGGTGGCGGTGATCGTTTGCGAGCCGCCGCTCGTCGTGTTGTACGTCACCGAGCAGCTCTTGCTGGTGCCGCTGGGCGAGCCGAGGGTGCAGCTCGTGGCGGCGAAGCTGCCGCCGCCGGAGGTCGAGAAGCTCACCGTGCCGTCGGGGGCGGTGGCGCCGGCGCCCGACGTGTCGGTCACGGTCGCGGTGCAGGTCGTGCTGCCGCCCGCCGAGAGCGACGAAGGCGAGCAGGCGACGCTGGTGCTCGTGCCGCGCTTGACGGAGAACGTCTGGGGGTTCGAGAGCCCGCCGCCGGGGGTGGGGTTGAAGACGCGGATCTCGAAGTCGCCCAGCGTGGTGAGATCGGTGGCGGGGATCGCCGCGGTCAGCTGCGTGGAGCTGACGAAGGTGGTGGCGCGGTCCGAGCCGGCGAAGCGGACGACGGAGCCGGAGACGAAGTTCGAGCCGCTGACCGTCAGGGTGAAGCCGTCGTCCCCCCGGGCCTTGCTCGCCGGGGAGATGCCCGACGTCGTCGGGACGGGGTTCCCGACGTTGACCGCGTTCGAAAGCGTCAGCACGTTGCTGGCGTTCTGGGAGCAGCCGTTGTCGGAGTAGGCGACGAAGTAGGCGTTGTAGGTGCCGGTGGCCGATGGAGCGGTGATCGTGAAGGTGTCTGTCTTGGTCGCGCCGTTGTGGTCGGTGATGTCGACGCAGGTGACCGTGCCGGGCGGCGTCGTCGCGATGCGCCATCCGATGGAGCCCGCCCTGTTGTTGGACCCGTTCCCGCTGGTGACGGACACGGCGGCGGTGATGGAGGCGCCGGTGGTCACGGTGACGCTGCTGCCGCCGTTGAGCGTGGCGCTGTTCACCGTCGCGGCGGCGATGACGTAGGGGCCGACGAAGGGGCCCCCCTCGCCGAGGGGGGCGGCGCCGGCGGGGACGACCTCGTCGGTGGAGGTGTCGGCGATCGAACGGGCGAGGTTCACCCGGCCGTTGCCGGTCTGCTCGGCGGTACCGGCGACGTCGGCGTTGCGGGCCAGACGGCCCACGATCGTGCCCGGCGACGCGGCCGGGTCGTTGGCCCGCAGCAGCGCGGCGGCGCCGGCCACGACGGCGGCGGAGGCGGACGTGCCGGTCACGGAGGCGGTGCCGCCACCCGGCGTGCCGGCGACGATGTCGACGCCGGGGGCGGCGAGGAAGGCGGCGGCGCCGTGGTTGCTGCCCGGCCACAGGGCGTCGGCCTGGTCGGTGGCGGAGACGCCGACGACCTTGGCGTCGCCCGCCGGGTAGGCCGGCTGCGTCGACCCGTCGTTGCCGGTGGCGGCGACGAGCACGGCGCCCTTGGCCCAGGCGTAGTCGACCGCGTCCTGGAGGCTCTGGCTGAACTCGGGCGCGCTGAAGCCCATGAGGATGACGCTGGCGCCGTTGTCGGCGGCCCACACAACGCCGGCGATGACGTCGCTGTCCTGGCCGAGGCCCTCGGAGTCGAGCACCTTGACCGGCATGACCTTGACGCCGGACGCGAAGCCGACACCGGCGATCGCGGCGTCGTTGCCAGCGGCGGCGGCGGCGATGGTGGCCAGGCGGGTGCCGTGGCCGTTCACGTCAGCGTTGGGGTCGGCGCCGGCCATCGGGGAGTGGCCCGCCACCGTGCGGCCGGCGAGGTCGGCGACCGAGGGGTCGACGCCGGTGTCGAGGACGGCGACGACGGCCGACCCGGCGGGATCAACCGTTCCGTAGACGCTGTCCCACCCGATCTTCGGCAGGGCCCACTGGTCGGCGTAGGCGGTGTCGTTCGGCACGGCGGCGGCCTTGCGCGAGTGGTCGGCGTCGACCCGCAGCACCTGGGCGTCAGCCTGGTAGCGCCTCGTGGAGTTGGACGCCTCGGCGGACGGCACGGCGACGACCACCATGCCGAGTTGGGGCACGGCGCGGCGCACACTCCCGCCGTTGCGCTGCACGGCGGCCTGCTGCTGATCGGAGGTTACGCCGGGCCTGAACTTCACGATCAGCGTGCTCACCGCCGCGGGCGCTTGCGCCGCCGGCACGGCGAGGGCGCCCTGCGGGACGGCGGCGCCGGCGATCAGCGCGACGAGCGCGAGAATGGAGACCACGGAGGCCCGCAACCCACGCCTCCCTCCCGCCCCACCATCGGCGGGCGGTGTGGCGTTCGGCCCCGGGTTGCCCCACGTGGAGTGAGCGGTGGTGGACTGCGGCATTGCGGTCTCCCTCGAACGCGACTGCGGATCCTCGATCAAGGAACTAGTTATGACGGCCGAACATAAGGGTGGGATAAAGCCTCGCTGAAGGCGGCCGGAAAAAGGCCCTGAAGCCGTCGAAATGCCATAGGTCATCCGACCGTTTCTGGCGGCGGGTCACAATGTTGGGGTGACGGATCGAAAGGCGCGGGTTCTGGTGGTGGAGGACGACGGCCCGATCCGTTCGGCCCTCGACGTTTCCTTACGAGGCGAGGGCTACGAGGTGCGGGCCGAGTCCGACGGCACCCGGCTGGCCGAGGTTGCCGAGGGCTTCCGGCCCGACCTGGCCGTGCTCGACGTGCGCCTCCCTGCCGGCCCCGACGGCTACGCCATGGGCCGCATCCTGCGGGCGTCGAGCGACCTGCCGGTGCTGTTCCTCACCGCCGCCGACAGTATCGACGACCGCCTGGCCGGCTTCGAGGCGGGCGCCGACGACTACATGGCGAAGCCGTTCTCCATGGCCGAGCTGCTGGCCCGCGTCGAGGCGCTCCTGCGCCGGGCCGGGCGGCTGGCGTCGGCCGTCCGCCAGGTGGGCGACGTGGTGATCGACGAGGGCGCCCGGGTGGCGACGCGCAACGGCGAGAGGCTCGATCTCACCCACACCGAGTACGAGCTGCTGGCCATGCTGGCCAGGCATCCCGGGCAGGTCCTCTCCAAGACCCAGCTCCTGACCCACGTGTGGGGGTTCGAGGCCTACGGCAGAAACGTGGTGGAGGTCCACATGAGCGCGCTGCGCAAGAAGCTGGAGGCCAACGGGGCCCGGATCGTCCACACGGTCCGGGGCGCCGGCTACGTGCTGCGCTCGCAGTGAGGACGCCGTCGCTGCGGCTGCGGGTGGTCGCCGCCGGCGTGGCCGTGGTGGCCGTCGTGCTGCTGGCCGTCGACGCCTTCGTGTACCTCAACCTGAGGTCGAGCCTGGAGCAGAACCTCGACGATGTGCTGTCCGGGCGGGCGGCCATCGCCAGGGGGGAGGCCAGCGGGCGCACCCCCCAGCAACTGGCCGCCCGGCTCACCGAGCTGGGCCTGCGGGCCACGGTGCGGGGCCCCGACGGCCGCACCTTCGAGGCGAGCCCTGCATCACCTCGCCTGGGCGACAACCTGGCGCCGACCGGCGACGACCCTGACCAGCCGCCCGTCACCCGCAGGGTCGACCTGCCCGACGGGACCCAGGTCGTGGTGCAGGCCCGGCGGGGGGGCGTGGACAAGGCCTTGCGGCGCCTGGTGGCGCTGGAAGCGGTGGGAACCCTGGCCGGCATGGCCCTCGCCACGCTGCTGCTGGCCCGGGTGGCCCGGGTGGCCCTGCGCCCCCTGGAGGAGATGGCGGCGACGGCCCGGCGGGCGGCCGAGGGCCACCGGGGCGAGCGGCTGCACCCCGACCGGCCCCACACCAGCATCGGCGAGATGGCCGCCGCCTACGACGACATGCTCGACGCCTTGGAGACCGCCCTGGCAGAGGCCCAGGCAGCCGCCGCCCACAGCCGCCACATGGAAGAGCGCTCCCGGAAGATCGTCGAGACGGCCACCGACGCCTTCGTGGCCGTGGACCTCGACGGCGCCATCGTGGACTGGAACGAGGGGGCCGAGCGGGTGTTCGGCGCGCCCAGGGAGGACGCCATGGGCCGGGACGCCTTCGAGACCCTCTTCCCCCCGGAGCTGCGCGACGAGCACCGGGGCCGCCTCGAGCAGCTGCGGATCACCGGCGAGCGGCGGAAGCGGGGTCGGCGCCTGGAGACGCTGGCGCAGCGGGCGGACGGGTCCACCTTCACGGCCGAACTGATCATGTGGGCCACCGGCGAGGGGGCCGAGCGGACCGTGAACGCCTTCGTCCACGACCTGTCCGAGCGCCGCCTGGCCGAGGCGGCCCGCTACCGCCTGGCCGCCATCGTGGACTCCTCGGACGACGCCATCATCGGAAAGGACCTGGACGGCACCATCGTCAGCTGGAACCACGGGGCGGAGCTCATGTACGGCTACTCGGCCGACGAGATCGTTGGCCGCCCCATCAGGACCATCGTCCCCGCCGAGCGCCACCACGAGGTGGAGCGGGCCCTGGCGGCGGTCCGCCAGGGGCAGGGCGTCCCCCACCACGAAACCGTGCGCCTCACCAGGAACGGCGCACCGGTCGAGATCTCCCTCACCGTCTCCCCCATCCGCGACGCCACCGGCGCCGTCGTCGGCGCCTCGAGCATCGCCCGGGACATCACCGAGCAGCGCTGGCTGGCGTCGACCCTGGACGCCACGCTGGTGGCCCTGGAGACGGCGCTGGAGGAAGCCCGGGCCTCCGAGGCCCGGAGCCGGCGCTTCCTGGCCGACGCCGCCCACCAGCTGCGAACGCCCATGGCAGGGGTCCGGGCCTGCGCCGAGACGCTGCTGCGGGGGCCGCCGCAGTTCGACCGGGACCGGCTGCTGGCCGACATGGTGCGCGAGACGTCGCGGGCCTCCCGCCTGGTCACCGGACTGTTGCGGATCGCCCGCCTCGACGAGGGCGGTGAGCTGGCCCCGTCGTCGTGCGACCTGGCCGAGCTGTGCCGCGACGAGGCCGAGCGGGCCACGGTGCTGGCTCCCGACCTCCAGATCGTCGTGGACACCGCCAAGCTGCGCGGGCGGCCCACGCTCGACGCCGACGCCGTGCGGGAGATCCTCGCCAACCTCCTCGACAACGCCCGCCGCCATGCCCGGCGACACATCACGGTCACCACAACCACCCGCGACGGCGCCGTGGAGGTGCGGGTGGCCGACGACGGGCCGGGCGTGGCCGCGGGTATGGAGGAGCGGGTCTTCGAGCGCTTCGTGAGCCTCGACAACCGGGGCGGCTCGGGCCTCGGCCTGCCCATCGCCCGGGGGCTGGCCCGAGCGCATGGCGGTGAGCTGCGCTACGAGGCGGGCGCCTTCGTGCTCACGGTGCCGCTGACGGCGTCGGAGCCGGCCGGGGTGGGCGCCCGGTCCACCTGACCGGAGGCGCCGCCACGCCGGGACTGGGTGCCGGCCAGGCGCCGCAGCGCCCGTTCGAGGGCCCGCAGGTCGGCGTTGCCCACGAAGTCGTAGGCACCGGCGGCCAGCGCCGCCTGCCGCATGCTGTCGAACGAGGAGACCACGATCACGGCACACCGGGGGCAGACGGCGTGCAGGCCGGCGACCGCCCCGAGGCCCAGGTCGCCGGTGAGGGCGAGATCGAGCACCACCACGTCGGGCTCGGCCACCCCGGCGGCCACGATGGCCTCGCCCGCGGCGCCCACGTCGCCGACGAGGTCGTACCCGCACCGGCGCACGATGACCTCCACGGCGCGGCGGATGCCCGCGTCGTCGTTGCAGGACAGCGCACGGAGGGCTTCGGCCGGCATCACGACCAGTGTGAACGCCGATACTGAAGATGGGCTGAACTTCGCAGCGATTCTTCAGTTCTCGCGCCAGCCGCCCGTGTTGCCACACTTCCCCACGTCACGCCCGAGCCCCCGGTTGGGTCGCAGCCTCGCTCGGCGGGCCGATGGGCGCCTGCCCACCGGACCGGCTGGTTTGCCGTAGCGCCGGTTCGGTAGCGCCAGCGGTGGACTTGGAGCGCGCATGTTGGGCTGGCCCCAGTCGGCTCGGCAGGCCCCCTAACACTTGCGGTCGCCGCCCCGGATGCCGAGGAACCCTTACCCCAGCAGGCGTTTCGCGATCACCACCCGCTGGATCTGGTTGGTGCCCTCGTAGATCTGGGTGATCTTGGCGTCGCGCATCATTCGCTCCACGGGAAAGTCCCGCGTGTAGCCGTAGCCGCCGAGCAGCTGGACGGCGTCGGTGGTGACGGCCATGGCGACGTCGGAGGCGAAGCACTTGGCCATGGCGCCGGCCATCGACAGGTCCTCGGACGGGTCGTCGCCGTCGATCAGCGCGCACGCCCGGTACACCAGGTTCCGGGCCGCCTCGGTCCGCGTGGCCATGTCGGCGAGCATGAACCGGAGGCCCTGGAACTCGGCCACCGGCCGGCCGAACTGGCGCCGTTGCCTGACGTAGCCGGCTGCGTAGTCGATGGCACCCTGGGCGATGCCGACCGCCTGGGCGCCGATGGTGGGGCGGCTGCGGTCCAGCGTCCCCATGGCGATGTAGAACCCCTGGCCCTCCTCGCCGATGCGGTGCGAGGCCGGTACCCGCACGTGCTCGAGGATCATCTCGCCCGTCGGGCTCCCGCGAACGCCCAGCTTCTTCTCCAGCTTGCCGACGCGGATGCCCCAGTCCTTCTCCACCAAGAAGCAGGAGATGCCGCGATGGCCGGCCGCCGGGTCCGTCTTGGCGAAGACGGTGTAGGTGTCGGAGATGCCGGCGTTGGTGATCCAGTACTTCACCCCGTTGAGCACGTAGGAGTCGCCGTCGCGCACGGCCCGGGCGGACATGGCCGCCACGTCGGACCCGGCGTCGGGCTCGGAGAGGCAGTACGACGCCTGGATCTCGCCGGACGCGATGCGGGGCAGGTAGGCCTGCTTCAGCTCCTCGCTCCCCCAGTTGATGACCGGGATCATCCCGAGCTTGGAGATGAGCATCATCAGGCTGGTCGAGGCACAGACCCGGGCCAGCTCCTCGATCATGATCGCCTGGGTGACGGAGTCGGCTCCCGCGCCGCCGTACTCGGCCGGCACCCCGAGCGACGGCAGGTCGAGCGCCACGCAGTCCGAGAAGTTCTCCCACGGGAACTCGGCCCGCTCGTCGACCTCGGCCGCCCGGGGCGCGATCTTCTCCTCGCAGAACCGCCGCAGGACGGACCGGAAATCGCGCTGCTCTTCGCTCAGGAGAAGTGGCTGCACGCCGCCAGTGTGCCGCAGGCTCAGTCTGACGCCGCCAGGTGATCGACCAGCAGCGCGTTGAACCGCTCGGGGACCTCCTCGGGGATCCAGTGGCCCACTCCAGCCAGGGCCTCGAAGCGGTAGGGGCCCTCGACGAAGCCCGCCGTCGCCTCGGCGGCGGCGCGGCCGAGGGCCGTGTCGCCGTCGCCCCACACGTAGAGCGTGGGCACGGCGACCGGCTTCAGCGCGCCGAGCACGGCCGGGGCGTCCGCGGGGGACAACGAGCGGTACCAGTTGAGGGCGGCCGTCAGCGCGCCGGGCTGGGTGAGAACCCCGACGTACTCGTCGAGAGCCTCGGGCGCCGGGTGTCCCGTCCCGGCGAACACCCGGCGCAGGCCCTCGCCGTCGCCCGCCAGCAGGAGCGCCTCGGCCGCCCCCTCGGCCCGCAGCACCGCGATGTAGCTCGACTTGGCGGCCTGGTCGGAGTCACCCCCGAACAGCGCCTCGGCGAACGCCGCCGGATGCGGCATGGACACGGCGGTGAGGGTGCGGACCCGGTCCGGGTGGCGGGCCGCCACCACCCAGGCGACAGCGCCGCCCCAGTCGTGGCCGACCACGTCGAACCGCGCCGCACCCAGCCCGTCGGCCACCGCCAGCACGTCGGCCACCAGGTGCTCGAGGTGGTAGTCCTCGACCCGCCCCGGGCGGGCGCCCGGCGAGTACCCCCTCTGGTCGTAGGCCACCGCCCGGTAGCCGGCGGCCGCCAGCGCCGCCATCTGGTGCCGCCACTCGAACGACGTCTGCGGGAACCCGTGGAGGAGCAGAACCAGCCGGCCGTCCTGCGGCCCCGCCGCATGGGCGCTGAAGACGAGGGGCCCGACGGCGACCTCGAAGACGTCGACGCTCACTGCCGCCGGCGTCGCCTCAAACGAACAGGCTCCGCCAGTTCGCCAGCCCCGATCGCACCTGGGCCGGCGTCATCCGGAGGGTGGCCTCGGCGACCCGGTCCACCGCGTCGCGCTGCACCCAGTAGTCGTGGGCGGCGCCCTTGAGCACACCGGTCCGGAACTCGACGAGGCCCGCCGGCGCGTCGCCCAGGTACCCCCACAGGGTGTAGGCGAGCTCGAGGTCGTAGATGACGGGGGCCCGCCCGAACATCGACGCCCGCCGCAACGCCACGGCCAGCGCGCCGGCCACCGCGTCCTCGGCGTGCTCCCCGGGCGCCAGCTCGAGTCGGTCGCGGAAGCGCTCGGCCAGCGCCAGGCCGTACCCCTGGTCCGGCCCCGGCGACCCGAAGCGGGTGCCGATGGGCGCCCCCGGGTCCTTCAGCTCGGCCGGCCGGGACTGAGTCCACCCGCCGTGGGCGGGAAGGCGCTCGGCCGGCCGGACCCGGTCGCCGGCACTGATCGGGACGTACTCGGGCTGCGCCACCTGTCCACCCTCCGCGTCGTGCCGCCGGGACGGAACCTTAAGCGCCACTAGGCGCCGCCGTCGACGTGCTCGAGCCAGTCCTTGTAGCGGTCCACCTCGCCCTTCACCGTGGCGAAGAACACCTCCTGGACCTTGCGGGTGACGGGTCCCGGGTCGCCGATCTCACGGTCGTCCACCGAGCGGATGGGCACCACCTCGGCGGCCGTCCCCGACAGGAACGCCTCGTCGGCCGTGTAGAGGTCGCTGCGCAGTATGTGGCCGATCTCGCACTCGATGCCGAGGTCGCGGGCGATGGTCATCACCGACGACTGGGTGATGCCCTCGAGGGCCCCGGCACTGGTGGGCGGGGTGATGATCCTGCCGCGCTTGACCACGAAGATGTTCTCGCCCGTGCACTCGCTGACGTAGCCCTGGGGCGACAGGAGGATCGCCTCGTCGTAGCCCGCCTTGAGCGCCTCGACCTTGGCCATCGAGGAGTTCAGGTACATGCCCGTCCCCTTGGCGGCGGGCGGCATGGCGTTGGGGTCGTGGCGCTGCCACGACGAGATCTTCATGCGGACGCCCCGCTCGATCCCCTCGTCGCCCAGGTAGGTGCCCCACGGCCACACGGCGATGGAGACGTTCACCGGGCACGGCAGCGGGTTGAGGCCCATCTCGCCGTAGCCCAGGTAGACGAGCGGGCGGATGTAACACGACTCCACCCCGTTGGCCCGCACCGTCTCCTTGGTGGCCTCGACCAGCTGCTCGACCGTGTACGGGACGTCCAGGAGGAAGATCTTGGCGCTGTTGAACAGCCGCTCGATGTGGTCGGTGAGGCGGAACACGGCGGGGCCGCGGGGCGTCGCATAGGCCCGGATGCCCTCGAACACGCCGCAGCCGTAGTGGAGGGTGTGGGTGAGGATGTGCACCTTCGCCTCGTCCCAGGCGACGAGCTGACCGTCCATCCAGATCTTGTCGACCTTCTGCAACGGCATGGCTCAGACCCTTTCTGCGACGGCGTCGCCCAGCTCGGACGTGGTGCCCGACAGCGAGGACGCTGCCGTGACGGCCTTGGTGATGCGGGCGGCGGCCTCGGCCTCGCCCAGGAAGTCCAGCATCATCGCCGCCGATCGTACGGCGGCGAGCGGATTGGCCCGGCCTGTGCCCGCGATGTCGGGGGCCGAGCCGTGGACCGGCTCGAACAGGGACGGCCCGGTGCGAGCCGGGTTCAGGTTGGCGGACGCGGCGAGGCCGATGCCGCCGGCCACCGAACCGCCGAGGTCGGTGATGATGTCGCCGAACAGGTTGTCGGTGACGATGACGTCGTAGCGGCCGGGCCGCTCCACCAGATGGATGCACGACGCGTCCACGTGGTCGTAGGCGGTGGATACGTCGGGGAACGCGTCCGCCACCTCGTCGAACGTCCGCTGCCAGAGGTCGCCGGCGAAGGTGAGGACGTTGGTCTTGTGCACCAGAGTGAGGTGGCGGCGGGGACGCGACTGGGCCAGCTCGTAGGCGAAGCGCACGCACCGCTCCACGCCCATGCGGGTGTTCACCGATCCCTGGGTGGCCACCTCGTGCGGCGTCCCCCTGCGCAGGATGCCGCCCTCCCCGGCGTAGAGGCCCTCGGTGTTCTCGCGGACGACCACGGCGTCGATGCGGGGGCCCTCCATGGGCCGCAGGTTCACATAGAGATCGAGCTCGAAGCGGAGACGCAGCAGCAGGCCGCGCTCGATGATCCCGGGCGGCACGCCCGGCGTGCCCACGGCACCGAGGAGGATGGCGTCCAGCCCCCGCAGCTCGCCGAGCACCGAGTCGGGGAGGACGTCGCCCGTGCGCAGGTAGCGGTCGCCGCCCAGGTCGTAGTGGACGGTGTCGAGGGCCACCCCGGCGGCGCGCACGACCTTGAGCGCCTCGGCGACCACCTCCGGCCCGATGCCGTCACCGGCGAGGACCCCGACCCTGTGGGGCATGCGATTCTGCTCCCGAGAAACGAAAAACCGCCCACTTCGGTGGACGGTCGACAGCGCACACCGGAGGGGTGTGCACTACGGAATGACGGCTACCAGAGCGGTGGACACGGCAAGGCCACTGTACCGCCAAGCCCGCTTCGGGGTCTAGCGGTTACGGGTCGGCGCGCGCCGGCGCGGCGGCACGCCCGTAGGATGGACGGCCTATGAGCGAGACGCACCTCTCCCGACAGGCGCACGACCGCCTGCGCGAAGAGCTCGAGGACCTCACGACGCGCGGACGGGTCGAGATCGCCCGGGCCATCGAGGCGGCCCGGATGCTCGGCGACCTGTCGGAGAACGGCGACTACCACGCCGCCAAGGACTCGCAGGGGAAGATGGAGTCGCGGATCCGCCACATCGAGCGGATCCTCGCCCGGGCCACCATCGTCGACTCGACCGAGACGGGCGGCGCCATCGCCGCCGGCTCCACCGTGTCCCTGCGGTACGAGGGCGACGACGAGATCGAGCGCTACCTGCTCGGCTCCATCGAGGAGCGCGTCGACGACGTCCAGATCATGACGCCGGGGTCGCCCCTCGGGCAGGCCCTGCTGGGCAAGCGGGCGGGTGAGACCGCGGAGTACGAGGCACCCGGGGGCGCCGTCCTCAAGGTCGAGATCGTCGACGTGGCGTAGGCCCCCGCCCGCTCAGCGGTCGGGAGCGGCAGCCAGGTAGCGGGCCTCGAGGTCGGCGGCCAGGCGGCGGATGGCGGAGACGGCGGGCGACTCCGGCGCCGAGTCCAGGGGGCACACCCCGTCGCGGTCGGCGGCGGTGACGGCCGGGTCCTCGGGCACCACGGCGACCAACTCACTGTCGAGCGACGCCGCGAACTCCTCGAGGCGCTGCTCCTCGCCGGGCCGGGCCCGGTTGCCGACGAAGGCGATGCGCTCGACGCCCAGCTGGGTGGCCAGGCGATGGGCACGCCGGGCGGTGAGCAGGACCTTCGACTGGGGCTCGGCCACGATCAGCAGGGTGTCGACGTATCGCAGCGTGCCGCCGGCCCACGACAGGTGCTCGAGGCCGGCCTCCATGTCGGCGATCACCAC
>Ga0247717_1000032_pt1 | contig 36983 bp, 30 predicted proteins | sample 24E_NmetaG_FD_189047 | JGI IMG/M metagenome (GOLD analysis project Ga0247717, IMG submission 189047) | Soil microbial communities from hillslope of Landscape Evolution Observatory, University of Arizona, Oracle, AZ, United States - 2-4-E_N | ecosystem: Engineered > Artificial ecosystem >... | reverse complement strand
GGCGTGCGACCATCGCCGGATGGGAGACCCCCGCCCGCCCTTCTCGGAACTGGCGGCGCTGGTGGGCACGGAACACGTCCTGACCGACCCCGACGTGGTCGCCGGCTGGTGCGTCGACTGGACGGGCCGGTTCCGCGGGGCGACGCCCGCCGTCGTGCGGCCGGGCTCGACGGAGGAGGTGGCCGCCGTCGTGGCGTGGTGCCGTCGTCACGGCGTGGCCGTCGTGCCCCAGGGCGGCAACACGGGGCTGGTGGGCGGCGGCGTCCCCCTGGCCGGCGAGGTGGTGCTGAGCCTGCGGCGACTGGCGGCGGTCACCGACGGCGACGCCTTCGCCGGCCAGCTCACCGCCGGCGCGGGCGTGACGCTGGCCGGGCTCCACCGGGTGGCGGCAGCGCTGGGGTGGGCGTACGGCGTCGACATGGGGAGCCGCGACGCCGCCACCGTCGGCGGTTCGGTCGCCACCAACGCCGGGGGGACGCGCGTCCTGCGCCACGGCGACACCCGGGCGCAGCTCCTAGGGCTCGAGGCGGTCCTCGGCGACGGCTCGGTCGTGTCGCACCTGGGCGGCCTGGTGAAGGACAACACCGGCTACCACCTGCCGTCGCTCCTGTGCGGCAGCGAGGGCACGCTGGCGGTGGTCACCGCCGCCCGCCTGCGCCTGGTGCCCCGCACCGACGAGCGGGTCACCGCCCTCCTGGCCTTCGACGGCCTCGACGCGGCGGTGACCGCCGCAGCGGCCCTACGCCGGGCCGTGCCCTCGCTCGACGCGGCGGAGCTGTTCCTCGACGACGGCCTGGCCCTGGTGTGCGCCGTCACCGGCCAGGCCCGGCCGTTCCCGTCCGCCCACCGGGCCTACCTCCTGGTGGAGGCGGCCGGCGTCACCAGCCCGCTCGACGAGCTGGGCGCCGCCGTGGAGTCCGTGGACGGGGTGGCCGACGTGGCGGTGGCCGTCGGCTCGGTCCGGTCGGGCGAGCTGTGGCGCTACCGGGAGGCGCACACCGAGGTGATCGCCACCCTCGGCGCCCCCCACAAGCTGGATGTCACCGTGCCGGCGGGTGCCCTGGCCGGCTTCCTGGAGGACGTTCCCTCCGTCGTCGCCTCCGTGGAACCGGCGGCACGGACGTGGCTGTTCGGCCACGTCTGCGACGGGAACGTCCACGTCAACGTCACGGGGGTGGCCCCCGACGACCCGGCCGTGGACGACGCCGTGCTCCGCCACGTCGCCCGCCTCGGCGGCAGCATCAGCGCCGAGCACGGGATCGGCACCGCCAAGCGGGCGTGGCTCTCCCTCGGCCGCAGCGCCGCCGAGATCGCCGCCTTCCGCGCCGTGAAGAACGCCTTCGACCCCGACGGCATCCTCAACCCCAACGTCCTCCTACCCCCGACCTGACCGTTCCGTGGACGGAGATCGCCGCATACCGGCGCCCGACGTCCAGAGAACCGTTCGGACGGCGATCAGAGGAACTCGACGCCCTGGGCCAGCGGGAGGTCGTCCGAATAGTTGACCGTGGTGGTCTGGCGACGCATGTACGCCTTCCAGGAGTCCGAGCCCGCCTCGCGGCCGCCTCCCGTCTCCTTCTCGCCGCCGAAGGCGCCGCCGATCTCGGCCCCCGAGGGACCGATGTTGACGTTGGCGATCCCGCAGTCGGAGCCGGCGGCCGACACGAAGCGCTCGGCCTCCCGCACGTCGGTCGTGAAGACCGACGAGGACAGCCCGTGGCTCGCCGCGTTGTGCAGGGCCACCGCCTCGTCCCAGTCGTCGTAGGCCAGGACGTGGAGCAGGGGGGCGAAGGTCTCCTGGAGGACCACGGCCGACTGCTGCGGCAGGCACGAGATGGCGGGCCGGACGTAGAACGCCTCGGGGGCCTCGTCCTCCAGCTCCCGCTCGCCCCCGGAGACGACGGTGCCGCCCTCCTCGGCGACGCGGGCGAGCGCCGACACCATCGCCGCGTACGCGGCACCGTCGACCAGCGGGCCGACGAGCGTGGCCTCGTCCAGGGGGCTCCCCACCGGGAGGGTGCGGTAGGCGGCGATCAGCCGCTCGACCAGCTCGTCGTGGCGCGACCGGTGGACGATGAGGCGGCGCAGCGTCGTGCAGCGCTGGCCGGCGGTGCCGGCGGCGGCGAACGCCACCGCCCGCACGGCCAGGTCGAGGTCGGCGGACGGGGCGACGACGGCACCGTTGTTCCCGCTCAGCTCCAGCAGGCACCGCCCGAAGCGGGCCGCCACCCGGGGCGCCACGGCCCGGCCCATGCGGGTGGAACCGGTGGCGGAGACGAGCGGGACGGAGGGCGACGAGGCCAGCCGCTCCCCCACCTCGGGCCCGCCGAGCAGGACCTGGCACAGGCCCTCGGGAGCGCCGGCGGCGACAGCCGCCCGGTCGACCAGCGCGGCGCACGCCAGCGCGGTGAGCGCCGTCTTCTCGGACGGCTTCCACACCACCGGGTCGCCGCAGACCAGGGCGATCGCCGCGTTCCACGCCCACACCGCCACCGGGAAGTTGAACGACGTGATGACCCCGCACACGCCGAGCGGGTGCCACACCTCCGCCATCCGGTGGCCCGGCCGCTCGGACGGCATGGTGAGCCCGTACAGCTGGCGGGAGAGACCGACGGCGAAGTCGCACATGTCGATCATCTCCTGGACCTCGCCCCGCGCCTCGGAGCGGATCTTGCCCGCCTCCAGGGTCACCAGCTCGGCGAGCGGGCCGTGGTGGCGGCGCAGCTGCTCGCCCAGGAGGCGCACGACCTCGCCGCGCCGCGGGGCGGGGACCGCCCGCCACTCGGCGGAGACCTCCGCCGCCCGCTGCACCGCGGTGTCGACGTCGTCGGGCGTCGCGGCGGGAAGGCGGGCGAGCGCTCCGCCGGTGACGGGCGTGCGGGCGACGACGGCCACGACGGCGCCCGCACCGCGCCCATCGGGCCACGGGACGCCCAGCTGGCCGAACGCGGCCCGAGCCGCTTCCACCAGCTCGTCGGTCGGGGGTGGCGCGGCTGGCGGCCCGGCAGAGCGTGCGCCGACGGCCATCGCCCTCCATGATGGCAGTCCCGCCGTCGTCCGGGCCCCCGTGCCGTGGGAACGGCTGCTCGCGTCAGGGGAGGCGGGCACCCGTACCATGGCCGACGTGGGCACGGTGCTCGACCGGGTGGTGGTGATCGGGCTCGGGATGGTCGGCGAGCTGCTCGCTCGCCTCCTGCACGGCGCCGGCCACGGCGTCACCGGCGCCGACCAGTCGCCCCGTCCCGGCATGCCGTTCCCCGTCACGGCGCTCGACGTGGACGACCCCGTGGCCGTGCGCACCGCGCTGGCCGGCGCCGACGCCGTCGTCGCCGCCCTGCCCTACCGGCTCAACCTGCCCGTCGCCCGGGCGGCGGCCGACGTGGGCGCCCACTACTTCGACCTCTCGGAGGACACCACCAGCGCCTCGCGGGTGGCGGAGCTGGCCGACGGGGCCGGCACGGCGTTCGCGCCCTCGTGTGGGCTGGCCCCCGGGCTCATCGCCATCGTGGGCGCCTCGCTGGCCCGTGGCCTGGACCGGGCCCACTCGCTGGAGATGAAGGTGGGCGCCCTTCCCCGCCACCCGAGCGGCCTGCTGGGTTACGCCTTCAACTGGTCGCCCGAGGGCGTGGTGAACGAGTACCTGAACGACTGCGAGGTGATCCGCGACGGAGCCGTCCGACTGGTCCCCGCCATGAGCGACCTGGAGACGGTGTGGATCGGAGGCACCCAGCTGGAGGCGTTCGCCACGTCGGGAGGGCTCGGGACGATGTGCCGCACCTTCGAGGGGCGGGTCGACCACATGGACTACAAGACGCTCCGCTATCCGGGCCACTGCCAGCTCATGCGGTTCTTCTTCGACGAGCTGCACCTGCGCAAGGACCGGGCGCTGGCGGGCCGGATCCTGGTCGACGCCAAGCCGCCCGTCGACGACGACGTCGTCTACCTCTACGTGGCGGCCGAGGGCACGCGGGACGGCCGGTTCGTCCGCGAGCAGTTCGTGCGCTCCTTCGAGCCGCTGACGATCGACGGCCGGCGCTGGCGTGCGATCTCGTGGACGACGGCCGCCTCGGCATGCGCGGTGGTCGAGCTGGTGGCGGCGGGGAAGCTCCCGGCGGCCGGCCTGATCCGCCAGGAGGATGTCGACTACGGCGACTTCCTCGCCACCTCCACCGGCCGGCTCTTCGACGCCTCGGCGATGGCGGCGTGAGCGAGATGGACGGCTCCGCCCTCCACGCGCTGGTCGCCGCCTCGATCGGCGACGACCGGGCGACCGGGCTCCTGCGGGGCATGGTGCTCCACCCCGTCCTCCTCGTCCCACCGGAGGAGGACGGCGCCGTGCCCCGGGTGGTCGTCGCCCAGGCCCTCGCCGTGCTGCTGATGGACGACCTGCTGCACGCCGTCCCCACCGGAGCCGCCTACGTGCACGACAAGCTGGCGGCGCACGACAAGGTGTTCCTGGACCACGGCGCCGTGCGGACGGTGCGTGGTGTCGCATGCGGCGACCTGCCGGAGGGGCAGGAGAGCGTCACCCGGGCCCTCGCCGCCCTGGGCTATGCCCACAGGGACACCTACGAGCTGAACGCCCTGCGCATGACGGGTCGGTCGTGGTGCCACCTCGACCTGCCCGAGGACGTCCCGCAGTACTTCGTCAGCGAGCTGCACGCCGACCGGTTCTCCGCCCCGTTCCAGGAGGCGGCCGCCCGGGTGCTCGCCACGTCGCATGACCCGCTCACCGACGACGACGCGGCCGACCTCGCCGCCCTCGCCACCGACGGTTCGCTGGGCCTCGACCGCGCCCGGGCCCTGCTGCCCTTCCTCCTGGCGTGCTTCCGTCGCCAGCACCGGGCGCCCGCCGTGGCGGACTACGAGCTGCTGCTCGGCGAGTCGGCGGAGATGGCGTGGATCGCCACCGAGGGGACGGTGTTCAACCACGCCACCGACCGGGTGCCCGACGTGGTGGCGCTGGCCGACGCCGAGCGCCGGGCCGGCCGTCCCGTCAAGGACGACGTGGAGGTGTCCCGGTCGGGACGCATCCTCCAGACGGCCCACCGGGCCGCCATCGTCGAGCGGGAGCTCCGGGGTGACGACGGCGCGCCCGTCGTCCGCCACGTACCCGGGTCCTTCTTCGAGTTCATCACCCGCCTGCCGCTGCCCGACGGGTCGGGCGTCGACCTGGCGTTCGACGCCGCCAACGCCCAGCACATCTTCGCCATGACCCGCCGGGCCGAGTCGTAAGCGGCCTGCGCACGCCGATCGTGCGCCGGGCCGGTCCGCCCGGCGTGCGACCCGGCGGTGGTCAACCGCCGTGGCGGTGGATCCGACGGCCGGTGATCTCGCGGGCGACGATGCGGACCCAGTGCGGCTTGGCGTCGGAGGCCCACGAGCGCAGCGGCAGGGCGGCGACCTGCGACCGCTCTTCCGGCGCCGTGACCTCCACCGCCCGGCCCTTCACGAGCACGCTCCAGCCGGTGCAGTCGTCGAGGTTGATCCCGTCGGCCTCGAAGCACACGGCCGGCGTGAGCGCCAGCCCGCGGAGCTTGTTGCCGGCGTCGGTCCGGAAGACGACCGACTGCCGGTCGACCACGTGGTTCACGGGGTAGATCTCCGGCACGCTGTCGACGATGACGCCGACCCGGCCGACGGGGTGCAGCGACAGCAGCTTCCAGCACTCCGCCGGGCCCAGGTACTCGATCCACGGAGGTCGATCGAGGTCCGCCACGGGCATCCCGTCACCCGACCGGGTAGCCCGAGCCGAGCTCGCGGAGTGCGACGAGGTACGGCGAGAGCGACGGGGCTGCCGCCGCCGAGTACCGGCGGTCGACCTCGGCGTCGAGGCGGCGGGCGGCCTGCTCCAGGAAGGCGGTCAGGGACCGGCCGGCCACCCTGCGGCCGGCCAGGCCGTCGCCGAAGCCGCCCAGCGGCCCGAGGGGCACCGTGTACGTCCCCCGCAGCACCAGGGCGGCGGCCTCGCCCTCCTTGCGGGCCTCGAGCACCCCGGCGAACGCCGGGAACATGCGCTCCCAGCCGGCGGCGTGCCAGCGCACGGCGATGGTGGTCCGGTCGACGTCCGCTCGGGCGGTGCCCATCTCGACGACCACCCGCGCTTCGAGCCGGCCGGCGGGACCGAGGTCGATGCCGAGCGTCGTGTTCAGGCGGCGCAGGCGCCGCTCGTCGGGCGTGCTGTCGTCGGTGACCACGCTGGCCGGCTCGGCGACCAGCACCTCGCCAGCGCGGGCCATGGGTGCCCGAAGTCCTGTCGACAGCTCCACCGTCCGTCTCACGAACGCAATCGTGCCCGTCCCGCACCCCCGCCTCCCAGTGCCGAACGTCCCGACGTGGGCGGGCCCGCGCACGGCCGACTCGGGACCTTCGGCCCGCCGGCACCCGGCCGACGCCGCCGAGTGGCCGGATCGGGACGTACGGCCCGGCCCGTCCGGACCAACGGCACTCGAACCGGGCCGCGCTGCGCCCCAGGATGGAGGTGACGAGACGGAGGGGGCGTACCGCCATGAACCCATCGGGCAGGAAGGCGCCGCCCGTCCCCGTCCGCGGGGCGCCGGTCAGACGTTTCGGGCCACCTGTCCCGACCCGTCGACCCGGCGTGCCCCGCTCACGGCGCCGGCCGATGAGCGCCCCGGGTGCCATTGCCCCTGGCACCCCCGCTGCGCTCCGGCCGTCGCCGTGACCGTCGCCGGGCGCGCCGGCGCGCACGCGGGGCCGGCACCGCCGGCGAGGGTGCTGCGGGCGCGGCCCGGGCGCCGGGAGGACCGGCCCGTGGCCGGTTCAGCTCACGAGGCGGCGACGGCGAAGTCGGCGGCGTCCGGGACGTCGACGGGGTGGCCCCCGACCAGGAGTACCGGCACCATGCTGTCCCGGGCCAGTTCCGAAGCCGCGCTGCCGAGGATGGCCTTGGTGATCCCGGCGCCGCGCCTGCCCACGGCGACCAGCTGGTAGCCGTTCTCCACCGCGCATCGGGCGAGAGCGGTCGAGGGATGGCCGTGGAGGATCTCCAGCTCCGGCGCCCGTTGCGGGTTGCGGCGGGCCAGCCGGCGCAGGCGGTCGGTCGCGTCCGTCTCCTGGTCCCTGGCGCCCCCGTACGGCACCACGGTGGCCACCGTCAGTCGGCCGATGCGGTCGCCGAGGAGGGCGACCGCGGCGTCGAGGGCGGCCACCGAGGCCGACGAGGCGTCGTAGCCGACGAGGACGTCGACCGGTCCCGAGCCGGCGGTGCCGGGCTCGCCCACGTGGACGGGCCCGTGCTCGAAGTCCTCGCCGTGGCGCCGGGCGTCGAGGGCGAGCACCACGGCGAGCGGGCCCAGGACCGAGCCGAGCACGAACCAGCCGAAGCTGTTGTGCCCGCGCCGGCCCATGGCGACGGAGAGCGCGACGCCGACGGCGAACCACGTCGCGGCGAGGAACATCAGGTAGCCGAGGCTGTCGGACATGCGAAGCTCCTTTTCCGCCAACGATTCTGTGCCCCCGATGCGGAGGCGGCCCAGTGCCGAAGGTCCTGTGCCGAGCCGACGGAGGGCCCTGGGAGGAAGATCGCAGGCGCGGAACACTTGGTCCGTGGACACCAACCCCCGAATGCTCGCCGGACGGATCGGGCCTTGTCCCACGTGCGGCAACGGCCGACTGTCACCCACCTTCGACGGCGAGGAGACCAACCTGCTCTGCCGCGACTGCGGCTCCTGCTGGCACCTGGCGCTCGGCTGGATCGACCGGGTGAACCCGGCGACCTGCCCGGGCTGCCCGTCGCGGTCGACCTGCGAGCGGGCGCCTACCCGACCGAGCCTGCGACTGGGGACCCCGCGCTGACAGCCGGCCGCCGCGGCGGCCGCCCGACCGTCGCCGGGGCGCCGGCGGCCGGACCGCCTCCCGGGACCCCTCCCTGTCGGACGGCGTCGTGCGACGGCGTCCGCGGCATTCGCGGCATCCATCCACTTGGATAGGGCGTGACCGCAATGTCGACTTGTGTCGTTCAAACCGCCTTGGTACGGTCGCCATTGTCGCAATCCGCCGCCCATTCGCCCCCGGACGCTGGTGGACAGATGAGCGCTGCTCTGGTCCGCGCCAGGGCCGACACGGAAGGTCTCGATGCCGAGAGCCCTGGACGACGCGAGAGGTGCGCCCCGAGCCCGCTCCGACCTCGACCACCGACTTCAGGCGCGGGCCCTCGCCCTGGCGCTGCGGCCCGATGTCAGCGCCGACCTCGCCGCCGACTCACTGGTTGCCATGGCGGGCGCCACGCCGGCCGCCCCCATCGCCGTGCGCCGGGCGCTGGAGCGCCTGGAGACGGCCAACGGCGTTCGCCCGAACGACCTCACGGGTCGGGCGGTCGAGGCGCTCGCCATCGCCCTCGGCCGCGTCGGCAGTCGCCGGCCGCGCCTGGCGGCAGGCGACGCGGCATCTTCCTGAGACGAGGGCGCGAACACCGTCACGCCGGCGGGCGACGCCCAAGCCTCCAGCTACGAGGAGCGACCGATGCCGGCCCGGCGCAGGACGGCGGGCGGCACGCCCGCCGCCCGCCACGCTGAATAGGTGATCCCCCGACGGGCCCCGTAGCCCGGCGCCGCCTTCACGAACGCGTCCTCGAGGGCGCCCAGATCGACGCCGTCGCCGGTCATCCCCGAGAGCTCCTCCTGGAGGTCGATGCGCTCCTGGATGAGATGGAGCCGCCCCAACGGCTCGGCGGCAGCCAGCTGCTCCTCCACCGCGGCCAGGCGCCGCTCCACCGATTCCCGCGTCCGCTTGCGTCCCCGCTTCGGGCGGTTCTGCTCGAGCGCCTCGAGATAACGCCGCACGGCGCGCCCCTGCTCGCGTCCCTCCGCGAGCGCCGCCTTGTGCCGGTCGCTCATACCCGTCCGTCGTGCCGCCGCCTTTGCCGGTGCAGCCTTCTTCGCCATTGTGGTCGCGTGTCCTTGTGGTCGTGGTCGGTCGGTTCCGCGGTCACCCCCGGAATGGGGGAAGTAAACAACTTCGGCAGGACAATACAACGACCGGTTGCCCGGGGGAGGGACATGCAACCCCCCGTTGCCTCACACCTCCATTGTCGCACGCGGCCCGACGCCGTCGCGGGGTTTCCTCGCCAGGGGGATTGTCGCGGCGCCGGTTCCGAGGGACGATGGGCACAGGTCCGCGAGCAGGGAGGTCCGCCCATGAACGTCGTCGGCATCCTCGAGGCGAAGGGCGGCTCGGTCGAGACGATCCGGCCCGACGCGCCGGTCGGGCTCGCCATCCACCGGCTGAGCGACAAGCGCATCGGCGCCCTCGTCGTCTCGCCCGACGGGCGGCGGGTCGACGGCGTCCTCGCCGAGCGTGACGTCGTCCGTGCCCTCGCCCACCACGGCCCCCGGCTGATCGAGATGCCCGTGGCCAAGGTCATGTCCCCGGCGGTGACCTGCCGCCCGGACAGCTCGATCCGTGACGCCATGGCGACGATGACGCGCACCCGTCACCGCCACCTCCCCGTCGTCGACGGGGAGCATCTCGTCGGCCTGGTCAGCATCGGCGACCTGTTGAAGCACCGGCTCGAGGAGATGGAGCTGGAGGCATCGGTGCTCCGCAACGCCTACATCGCCGGCCGCTGACGTCCGCTGACCACGACGACCGGGTCACGAGGCGGGCCCGGCTGGGATCGAACCAGCGACCGAGGGATCATGAGTCCGATCTGAGCCGCTGCGAGCGCTCCTCGCCGCTCCCCTGGTGTCGCAGAACCCATGTGGGAAAAGGACATTGTGAGATTCCACCAGAGAGGTCAAGGACGTTGGCGGACATCGCCGGACGAGTTTGTTGGGCCGGATGTTGGGACACGCGCCGGTGTCGTCCTGAGCGAAGGCCACCACCCCGCAGCCCGGGGGGTCGGAATCCCTAGCTCACCGACCCAGCCGGCCAAGAGGGCTCGAAGTCGGCTCTGCCAGAGCGCGAGCAAGTAGTTGTGGCGGGTGAAGAAGTCGCTGATGTCCAAGGACCATGGAGTAGCTCACGCTCGGCTGTTCTTGCCCCCCGAGAGAATGGTTCCACGATGCCACGCTGATCGAGCACCTTGATGGGGCGGGGAGTGAAGACCCCCGGCTCGTGATCCGTCGACGCCCTGACTGGCGCATCGTTCGACGATGACGACGTCGATCCCCGCCAACGCCAGCTCGCACGCCAACATCAGCCCGGTCGGGCCGCCTCCTGCGATCACCACCGCATGCCGGTCACTGCCCCTCCCCCGCGAACGCTGCATCGGACTGGACGGGTAGGTCGAGCTACAGCCACGGCGCTCGACCGCCGCGGGGCTTGGCCACGCCTCCGACAGTCATGGCCGGGCCGGCGCCAGATGGCGGCTCCTCCGGGGTCATCACCCCTGGTCCGCTCCGGGAACGTCGTTCCCGTCACCGCTGCTGAGGTTCCCTCATGAGGGCTCGACCTCCACCTGCTCGTCGGCCTGCTCGCGGTCCGTGTGGCCGTGCGCCCTTCTCCCGAGGCCCCAGCGGTCGTCAGCAGTGGCGCCGGAGGGGTTCGTGGGATCCGGTCGCGACAGAGCCGACGGGGCCGGTGCCGGCTGGAGGTGGGCCCGGCGACGGTGCCGGGAGACCAGCGTCAGGGCGATCAAGCCGGCCACGAGGATCGCCGCGACGCCGACTGCTGTTCGCGGCGACGATTTAGCGACGGCCGGAGCCCGCTGACCGGTCGATCCCGATGCGGCGGACACGTAGATGGGGATGGTCAGCTCGCGAGGGCGGCCGTCGGTCCCGGTGCCCTTGACCCGGAAGAGGTGCCAGCCTTGCTCGGCATCGCGGGGGATGCGCACCCACACCGCGAAGTGGCCCTGCTGGTCCACGGTCGCGGTGGCCAGCAGCACCGGGACCGACTCGAAGTAGATCGACACCGTGCTCCCCGGCATGAAGCCGTCTCCGGCGACCTGGACCTCCTGACCAGGCTCAGGGGAGGCGTCGGTCACGGTCAGCTGCTGGTCCGACGGCGGGTACTGGGCGGCAGCCGGGGACGCGAGCATCAGCACCGCAGCGAGGCCAACCAGCGTGGTGAGCACTCGGCGAGCAGTCATCGGCCGTCCTTCGCGGTGAGCACCGTGTCGGCGTCGAGCCGCAGGAGTTCGTCGATGATCATGGGACCTCCGTCTGGGGTGGGCCGGGAGGAACTCCCGGTGGGTCTGGAGCGCACCTCGACCTTTACGCGGTCGGGCTCCACCATCGGCTGGCGGAGGATGTCGAGGCGGTAGGGGCCGGGGGCCACCTCGCCTTCCAGCGTGATGCGCACCGCCAGCGTGGCGCCCGGCGGAACGGTGACGTATGCCGAGTACACGTTGCGGCCCCGCTCCCTCCCGACCTCGAGCGGGACGACCTGCCCGTCGGCGGTGGCGGCGCGTGCGCGCAGTGGTGTGTACACCGACAGGTAGACGCGGTTGTCGCCGGGCGGGCCGGGGCCGGCGCCGGGCCCTCCCAGCACGTAGGCGGGGAGGCCGCTGGCCGGCGCCCGGTTCTCGAGGTGAATGTCGGCCACTGCGTCCATCTGGCCGCTGGTCGGGTCGAAGCGGGCACGGTACGAGATCGAGCGCCGGAGGAACCAGTCGACCTTGTTAGCGCCTGCGTTCTGGGTCACCAGGCCGAAGGCGTCGCTCCGCACGGGCTGCAGGGCGCCGGCCGCGCCCAGGCGGCTCAGGGCCCGCTGCTCGGCGGGGCGGGTGCTGTGGAGCAGGATGTGCTTGCCGGCCACCGCAGGGGCCAGGCCGCTGACGACGACAGGCATGGGGGGCATGTCGGCGGCGGCCAGACGAGACCACACCGCCTCGGCGGCGATGCCAAGGAACCTGACGCGTTCGTCGCCCTCGAAGCGGAGGTAGTGGTCGTGGAGCAGGACCGAAACGGCGTTGGCGGCGCTGAGCGGCTCGGGCCAGCCGGGCACCGCCACCGGCCCGGTGAGGGCGAGGAGGGCGGCCAAGCCGGCGGGGTCGACGCTCACCACGCCGTCGACCACCCCGCCGCCCTGGCGACGATAGAGACCCTCGGCCGCCTCGGCCACCGACGGGAAGTGGGGCGACATCGTCACGTTCTGCCACACCCGCTCAGGGGCGAAGCGGGCGTAGCGGGCCCGGAAGTCCGCCGGCCCCTCGAGTGTGGGCTCGGCCGCCGAGGCGGCATCGTTGAGCTCCGAGGTGCGACCGAACCGTTCGATACGCAGGCGGCCGTTCTCCGCCACCAGCACGCCGTAGTTGCCGATGATGCCTCCCGCAGCACGGGCTTCGGCGGGGTTCTGAACGGCCAGGAACCAACGGCGTGGGCCATGCCCACCGAGCAGCGCAGAAGCCAGCTGAGCGGCCCCGGCGGCCCGGTCCGCGTCACGATGGGCCGAGGCCAGGCGAGCCTCGGTCCGGTCGACAGCATTGGCCAGGGGAGGCAGCAGCCACGGCGAGCGAGCCGCGCCCACCCGGGCGTGCTCACGTCCGAGGGTGGCGGCTAGGGCGGCCAGAGGCGCCTCGACCGCTTTGACGCGGTCGAGGTCGAGACGCCCGGCCTGGACCCGGATGCCGGCGGCATCGGCCCCGGCGACGACCCGGGCCTCGGCTGCGGTCTCCTGTCCGGCTCTGGCCACCGCCCGTGCCGCCCGCAGCTGCTGGGCGACGACGGGAACGGCCAGCGCCGGCCGGGCGTACCAGGCATCCAGGGCAACCCGGCCACGCCCGAAGGCCGCTTCGGCGGCACCCAGCGCCTGCTCGGCACCCTCCCGGTCGCCCGACCTGGCGGCGGCCAGCCCCGCTTCGGCGGCCCCGGCGGCGGTGGCAAGGGACGGGCGCGCCGACCACAGGGCCTTGCCGGCACCGGCAGCGGCCAGCGTGGCCGACGCGGTGACCAGTAGGAGGGCCCACACCAGGCGGGCACGGGCGCGTCGGCGACGGGGAGCGGGGCGCGGAAGGGGCGGTGCGGTCATCAAGGGAGGGGCGGCCGCCTGAACGGGGCGCAGAGGTGTTTATCGGTGCGTACCTCGCCGCTCTTGAGTCGTATGCAGGCTTCGCCCGTCTCTGCTGTCATGCTCGGATCGAGAAGTGTGCCGCTGTTGTTCAAGTTGATTTAGGCAGCCTCCGATGCGTAGGTCATGCCCCCCGCCGCTCTGCCTCTTGCCCCGCGCTCCGCCGAGCGGCGTGGCATGCCCCGCGGCAGTCGGCTCGGGGACCACACCAACCGCTCCCGGGCAATTGGAGGCGACCGGCGGCTGGGCCTGGCGGCCAAGCGCGTCTTCGACGTGGTCGTCGCCACCGTCGTCCTCGTCGCTGCCGTACCGCTCCTGCTCCTCATCGCTCTGTTCGTCTGCATCGACAGTCCTGGCGCGGTTCTCTACCGGCAGCGCAGGGTCGGCCTCGACGGGCGGGTGTTCGTGATCCTCAAGTTCCGTTCCATGGTCGTGGGCGCCGACGCCCTACGGGACCTGCTGCAGCCGGCCAACGAGGCTGACGGGCCGCTGTTCAAGCTCGAGAACGACCCCCGGGTGACCGGAGTCGGGCGCTGGCTGCGCAAACTCAGCCTGGACGAGCTGCCCCAGTTGCTCAACGTGGTGGCGGGTGACATGAGCCTGGTCGGGCCCCGTCCGGCCCTGCCGTCGGAGGTGGCCACCTACGACGCGCGCACCGCCGGGCGCCTGTCGGCCAAGCCGGGCATCACCGGCCCCTGGCAGGTGTCCGGCCGCCACAGCTCCTCGTTCGAGGACTACGTGTCGCTGGACCTCGACTACGTCGAAAACCGGTCGTTCGGCGGGGACCTGGTCCTGCTCGCTTGTACCGTCCCCGTCGTCCTCCAGCGCACGGGGGCGTGAGCGGGCGGATACCAGAGGAAGTGCGTGGGCGCCCGAGGCCGTGTCTGTCAGACAGCTGCAGTCACAATCTTCAGGTCCCGGCTGGGCCCCTCTGGTTTCGGCCGGATCGATCGTACGAGTGGCGGCTCATCATGGCCCACTCCATGGGGCCTGGACGGTGCTCGTTCAAAACCCGCCTAGTCGAGACAGTCAGTTCGGCATAGTCATTCGCGCAACGATCTGCTGTGCGCTGGATGCGGCAATCGTGCGTAGCGCCGAAGCGGCGCAGAAGCGTCGGCTTGATCGTCGGATCGATGAAGTCGTGCAGTTCCACGAGATGGTCGGCGTCGAGCAGCCGCGGCTCGAGGTCCGGGTCGAGTAACGCAAGTTCTCCGCCCTCGATGTCCATGATGACCAGCGTCCGACCAGCCGGTATGAGCTTGAGCTCAGCGAGGGTGAACTCCCCGCGGACCTCCACCGTCACCCCGTTCAGCAAAGCCAGCTCGGCGCAGAGAACCCGTCCCTTCTCACTGATCTCGTAGGCGATGACATTGGCTGCGGGTACCCGCCAGGCGAGCCCGACGGCGTAATAACCCTCGGCTGCACCTACGTTGACGATGTTGTCGTACCCAACCGCGATCAACTGCTCGATTGTCGGGTGAAGCTCCTGCTCGTAGGAACCAAGAATCTTCGCGCCAAGATCACCATATGCCTCGACGTAGCGAAGCCCCTTGAACGGGCCGCGCTGCACCCTCCATACGGCAGCCTCCGCGACGGCGCGGCTCGCCGCCAGGTCGAGCCGGTGTTGTCGGCGAGCGCGTACAGCACTCCGTCGCCACCTGTACGCCATCCGCGCCCCAGCGTAGGCCGGCGGGGGCAGCTTGGCTCGGAGCACTTTCTCGAGGTCCACCGTCCTAGCCTGCCAGAACCAGCACCCGAGCGGGCGTGCTTGACCTGGTTATGGTTGACCAAGAGCGCCTTGACGCGGTCCCACCAGGACCTGAAAAAGACCCCCGTCCGATCCGGTGTCGCCCCGCGCGTTAATGGGCCTCCGTGGCAGATGCGGATCGATTTGGGCCTCTCGAGCGGTGCGCACCGAGTGGGCGTCGATCTCTGCCTGTCGCCGGCGCCGTGAATGGTCGGCCGTGCGGGTTGGACATCCGCCGTGGGCCCGCTCGTTCAAGACAGCGCGATGTGCCAGCCAAGGAAGCGGGCTCTTTCAATCTGGCCGGAGCCTCTCAGTCACCCAGTCCTCAACGACCGGGTGCCGAGGGAGGACCCCTTGAACGTCTCGGTGGCCACCTTCCCGCGTCAGTCGAACACTAGCGGTCAGCGTCTTCTTGTGCAGGTCGATAGCCGCTTATCTCTTACCCCCAGGTGCAGCTGCCTCGTTGCCGGTAACCGCATCCTTCTTTGGCCATCACGGCCGCTTTGAGTTGTGTGAACCTCGTCATTCAAGACAGGCTGCTACATCCCGATTCGTGGATCCTCATGGTCGAATTGAAACGCGAGGATCTGAGTGGCGACCTCGACGCAGGAGGTAGCGTCCTGTCGCACGCAGCGTGTAGCGGGGGTTGAGCCGGAGCGCCTCGCTCCATCGGCGCACGAACAGGCCCGCTTCATGGTCGCCGAGGGCCCCACGCGCCTGGTCGAATGCGGACGCGCCCCAGCCCAGTTGGGCCGCCCGGCGCGCCGCTCGAACCGATCTTTCCAGCACCTTGTCGCCACGCCGACGGGCGAGCTCCTCGTGCTGGCGCAGGACGGAGTCGACCCCGGCCGCCATGAGGACAGCATTCCCCGACACGTTGCCGCCGTGCCGACGATACCGGGCGAGTGGGTTGTCGTCGTAGGCGAAGCCTCCGAGCATGCTCAGGCGAAGCCAGAGGTCGAGGTCCTCGGCCGTCCGCTGGAACACGTTCCACCCACCCGCCTCGATCAGGCTGGCTCGGCGCACCATCGCGCTGGAGACCGCGACCCCGTTCCCGAGGAAGAGGTCGGCGTAGCCATCGATCCTGCGTGCGTACGGCCAGCGGCCGATGACACCGCTACGGCTGTCGATGAGCTCGGCGCCGGTATGGCACAGCACGGAACTGGGCTCCGCCTCCAACACCGCCACCTGACGAGCCAGCTTGTCCTCCCTCCAGGCGTCATCTGCATCGAGGAAGGCGACATACCTGCCAGCGGTGGCCGCGACTCCGGCGTTCCTCGCCGCGGCCGGGCCCCGGTTGGGTCGGGAAAGGCGGCAGATCCGCGGGTCCTCCCGGTCCACCCACGAGAGGTCCTCGGAGGAACCGTCATCGACGACCACGCATTCCCAGGCCTGGTAGTCCTGCGCAACCACGGAACGGAGCGCTTCAGCGAGGAAGGGACCGGGGTTGTACGCGGGTATGACCGCCGCGACGACGGGTTCCATCGGGGTCACCCGAACTACCGTGCCTGCGCCGCGTGCCTGGCGAAGCCCAGTCCGCTCGTCCCACCTGCTGTCGACAGCGCCAGCGGTCCGGTCATCGGCGGCGTACGGCCACGCAGTCGAGTTCGATCACCGACAGGTCAGGATTGACCGCAACAGGAAAGAAACCTGACACGGCGAATCCGAGGCTGGCCACTACGGCGAGCGACTCGGTGAAATCCGGCATGCCCTCGTAGACCGGCTGCAGGGACACCTCCGTCTGCATCGACCGCACGAAGGGCATCAGCGTCGCCGCGCCCTCCAGCACTTCGAGGTCGAAGCCCTGCGTGTCCAGCTTCAGATGGATGCGACGGTCTCGCAGGGCAGGCTCCCGCTCGAAGATCTCGTCCAGGGTGGCCACTCGCACGTTCTCGGTTCTCGCCCGGGCTACCGCTCGCAGATGAGGGGCGGACAGTGCCATCTCGGTCGGCGAGAGGAACGAGCTGAAGTCCGAACCCATGGCGACGTTGATGGAGGCCTCTCCAGCCTCGGCTCCGAGCGCCAGGTTGAACACCCGCCAGAGCGGGTCGGAGGCAGCCTTCTCCGCCAATACCTCGTGGCTGATGCTGACCGGCTCAAACGACCAGATCTCACCCCTGTAGCCCATGTCGCGGAGCGACACCGCGTAACGACCGATCTGGGCGCCGACGTCGAGGACGTGGTCGATCTTCTCCTGAGCGAATAGCCGGGACAGGTGCAGCGGCAACAGGGACGCCCGCTCGGCCGCCACGACCTCGATGCCGCGCGCCCTCAGCGCTCGGCGTCCGAGCGCCATCAGCCGGGCTCGTCGCCTCATGAGTCAGCCTCGGCACCATGCAGGGCGAGCGAGAACGTTGCCACCGCTCCGACACGAGACCATGGGGGCCGGGGCAGGCGCGACCGGGCGTACCTGGACCGGCCCAGCGGTACAACGATCGCTCGAGCGCAGCATGGGTGCCCCCTCGGCGGGCACCGCTCGGGCGCCGACGCGAGGGTATGGAACGGCGAAATAGCGACTTCGTCGTGTCTGGTCCTCACGATCCCAAGATCTCCTGATACACCTGCAGGTGGGCTCTCGCGGCCGTGGCCCAGTCGAAGGCCATGGCTCGCTCGCGTCCCGGTGCCGCCAGCCGGTCTGCCTCGTCGGGGTCCGAGAGTACGTCGTCGAGTCCCTCGGCCAGGCCTTCGCCGGTCGGCTCGACGAGGCGGGCCGCCTCCCCGCACACCTCGGGCAGTGCCCCGGCCCTGGCCGCCACGACCGGAGCGCCGGCGGCCATCCCCTCCAGGGCCGGTAGGCCGAAGCCCTCGTAGGTGCTGGGCACCGCCACTGCCGCGGCGCCAGCCATGAGACCTGCAACGGTAAGGGGCGGAAGCCTGCCGGGCATGGCGACCCGAGGCAGCGCCGAAAACAGATCTGTACGGCGACGGTCGGGCGGCCCGCAGAGAACCAGCATCACATCCGGATGTCGTGACGCGAGCATCCGCCATGCGTCGGCGAGCGCGGCGAGGTTCTTGCGTGTGGTCGCACCCGCGGCGTGGACGACGTAGCGTCCGGTGACGCCGAGCCCGGCCAGCTCTGCCTCCGCCAGCGGTGACGGACGACGGAATTCCTCGCTCAGCCCGTAGGGGATCACCCATATCCGCTCGACACCGCAGAGCTGGCGGATCTCCTCCTCGGCGAACCGCGACGGGCAGATCACCCCCGCCGCCCGGCGGGCGCTCCGGATTGCGAACCGCGGGAGGGAACCCTCGTCGGCGAACCTGGCCGGCGGCAGGTCGTGCACGGTGACGACCTCGGGTAGACGCCCCGGCGGTACCCGCAGGTCGAAGCGGTGCATCAGATCCGCCCGTGGGTACAGGGCCCGCCCAGCCAAGGCGGCCACCCCCGCCGGAGCCCGACTGACAAGCCGCATCGGGAGGCGTACGTCAACATTCATCTCGGCGCGGAGCGAGGCGACCGTGGTGCCGGCGAAGTGCCATCCATCCGACGCCAACCGGCGCATCGCCTCTTGGATCTTGCTCTCGTAGTGCTGCTGGCCCATCGGGCTCGAGGTGGCCAGCGACGCCCAGTGGACGCTGGGGCTCATCGGACCCACCGGCTCGGCTCTGCCCGAGCCGGGTCGCGTCGACACCGCTTCGCAGCGTTGCCGAATCGGGGGAACGTCGACGTGTGCCCGTAGGCCGCAGATGCGGCCATCGCCGGTGTCACACCCTCGTCGGGGACGGGGAGACAGGGTCAGCCACCGTAGGCCACCAGCAGCTCCTGGGCCGTCCGGTCCCAGGAATAGCGTTTCGCGGTCTCGCTTTCGCAACCCATTGGCGCGTCGATGGCCGCCAGGATCGCGGCTCGGATCTCCTTCGGGCTGTCGGGGTCCACCACTCGGGCGCAGTCTGCGAAGTACTCCTCCACGCACGGCCCCCTGCCGATCACGACCGGCGTGCCCGCAGCGAGCGCCTCAGCCGTGCTGAGCCCCGTCGTCTCGTAGTGGGACGCCAGCACGTGGACGTCCGCCGCGGCGTAGACGTCGGCCAGCTGCCCCGGCGACAGGTTCGGTATGTGGACCAATGACGGCAGCGCGTGCCGGCAGGCGTCCAGAAACGCCCCGTTGCCGGGTAATACCTCCCCGACGAGGACCAGGCGGCGGGGTACGCCCCGCATGGCGTGGCTGAGAGCCAGCTGGTTCTTTATGGGCTCGGGGCGCCCGACACAGAGCACGAAGGCCCCATGGCCGACCAGGGCGCGCCCCCTCTCGGCCGACCCACCGAAGAAAACCGGTTCGACGCCGCTGTGGACGACCGCCACCGGCGGGACGGGGGTTCCGGGGGTGTAGCGGCCGAGGTCGTCGGAGAGAAGGCGCCCTTCGGCGACGCTGTTGACCACGAGGAGGTCGGCCGTGGCGATCGCCCGTAGCGAGTCGCGAAACCGCTCCCATTGGCTAGCCCGTAGCTTTGGGTGGCGGACCCGGCTCAGCCCATGGTAAAGACGGTTCACGATTGATGCGCCCCTGCCCACCCTGCGCCTGACCGGCCCGAGCCGGACCGTCGCCGGAAAGTAGACCGGGCTCACCACCAGGCGCCCGCGGGGACGTCCCAGGCGAGTCAACTCGGTGGGGTCACCGAAGAAGTGCACGACATCGAATGGTTGTGTGGTCGCCAGGCCGGCACCGCCGATCACCACGTGGACGCCGGTCCGCCGCAACGCCGCCGCCGTTCGCAATTGCTGGGTCTTGTGGCCGCCCTGATGGGTCCACGTGTCCCCGTAGGGGACGATACAGACTTTCATCAGCCGCGGTAGACGTTGGTAATCGGATCACCGATCTTGCGGAACAGCACTATGAGGCTCTCACCTAGTGCACCCGTTCGGAACCGGGAGGAGCGTAGGAGCACCCGGCCGTAGATCTTGGGCACCGGAAGACGTCCGACGTTGTAGGTCACGGCCTCGATGGCCAGCCCAGCCCGCTCGCCGATTCTGCGCAGTTCAGTGAGGCTGACGGGACTGATGTGGCCGTTAGACCTGTAGTCGTTCTCCGAAAATCCCTTGGGGTACCCGCGCGCAAGGTAGCTCAGCCGGGAAGCCACATGCAGAATGTTGGGCGTGGTCACGACCAACCATCCCTGGTTGCGAAGGCACCGGGCTGCTTCGCGGACGAGCAGCAACGGGCGCTCCATGTGCTCGATTATCTCGATGGCGACGACGCCATCGGCTGTTCCCGATGCGAATGGCAGGCACACGTCTAGGTCGCAGATCACGTGTGGAGCCCGGTCGCACCAGAAATTTCCGAGCTTGAACTCGGCCGCTACGGCCCGATAGCCGCCGATCACCAGGCGATCAGTAAAGGAGCCGTGGCCGGCGCCCGCGTCGATTACATAGTGGTCACCGGGCGGGTCGATGAGTTGCGCCACCCGGAGATGCGTGTCAACTCCGGCGCTTGCATCTGGATCGAGGATCTTCGGTGGCAATTGTCTTTCCACGGGTTCAGTGGCCAACCAGCGACGTCAAACGAGCCGCCGCTGATCAACATGCGAGACGCCGCTGAAACTCGCTAGGCGCGTGAAGTCCGGAACGTTGGCAACGAGGTGATCGAACGATCCCATTCCGGCGACCTTGCCGTGTTCCAGGAACAGGATCTGATCGCAGCCGCGCACCGTCGTGAGGCGATGAGCGATGATCACCTTGGTGATGGATCGGTCGAGGGACTCGAGTGTCTCGGCGATGGCGGCCTCCGTCACGAGGTCGAGGGATGAGGTCGCCTCGTCGAGGACGAGCAACGACGGGCGCCGGTAGAGCGCCCGGGCGATGCCGATGCGCTGCCGTTGGCCTCCTGACATGCGGGCGCCCCTCTCGCCGATCATGGTGTCGAGGCCTGCCGGCAGTGAGCGCACGAAGGTGGCGAGCTGAGCCTGCTCCAACGCGCTCCACACCTCGTCGTCGTCGACGGCGAGGCCACGCCCGCCGAAGACAACGTTGTCGCGAATCGAGCCGTCGAGCATGAAGACGTCCTGGGGGACATAGCCGATGATCCGGCGCCAGGCGAGCATGTTCGCCCGATCGAGGGCGACCCCGTCCACCTCGATCGTGCCGTCAGTCGGCTCGAGCAGTCCGAGCAGGAGGTCGACCAGGGTCGTCTTGCCTGCGCCTGAACTCCCCACGATGCCGAGGGACGACCCAAACAGCACCCGCACGGTCACGGCGTCCAGTGCCGGGACATCGGCGGCGCCATAGCTGAAGGACACGGAGCAGAACTCGATTTGCCGCTCGAAGGCCAACGGTGCCTGGCTCACGCCGTCTTCGTGCGTGGTGGGCTGGTGGAGCTCGTCCTGGATCTTCCGCAAACTTACCGAGGCCGAGCGGACGCCGTTAAGGGTGCTCAGGAGCCGGCTCAGCGACGGGAGCGAGCGAAAGGCGATGGCGACGACGAGGCCGAGGGTGGCGATCGCCTCCCCGCTGCGCTGGAGGGTGAAGAGCCCGGCGGCGAGGAGGCCGATCCCAAGCGTCACCGACGTCTCGAGGATCTGACGGCTCGTCGCGGCAAGAAAGACCTTCCGTTGGCGCGCCGATGCGAGCTGGGCCCGGTGGCGGGCGTGCTCGCCGGAGACGACGTCGGTGGCGACGGCCACCTGGAAAGCCTTCACCCCGTGCAATCCCTCCATCATCGCCCGAGTGGTGAAGATGTTCGCTTCCTGCTCGTCGTCGGCGGCCCGGCGGACAGCCGGGGCCAGCCCCATGAGGAGCACGCCGGCGACGAGCCCGAAGTACACGATCATGGCGAGCGCAACGAGCGGCTGCAGGAGGGTCAGCGTAGAGGCGAGAGCGACCAGCATGAGTATGTCGACCGAAGCCAGTGCCGCAGCGCCGACGACATTGGCAGACACGTCGGCCGTGCACCAGCCGAGGACGGAGATGAGTTCTGCCGAGCTGCGCCGGAGGTGCGCGGCGTACGGGTAACGGAGGGCACGCTCGAAAACCCGCGTGGACAGCCATGCATCACTCTCCGCATGCAGGCGCGCCTGCATCTTCGCGGCGAGGAAGCCGAGCCCGCTTCTCAGAAGGAGGAGGAAGAACACAGCCGACGCCGCTCTGACCGTGAACTGGTCCCGGTTCGACGCGGAGACCAGGCCGCTCCAACTCGGTTGCTGTGCTCGATCGTCGACGAGCACGGCTATGACGCTGAAGAGACCACCGATCGCCGCCGCCTCGACGACCGCCAACACGACGGACAGCGCGACGGCAAAGGCCAGCCTGCGGCGGATCGTGCCGGGCAGGAGCCTGATGGCGTCGCGAACGACCGAAGGGATAGAAACAGTCGGGACGGTCATCACCGGCGCCAGCGCCGCGCGAGCGACCGTTCCCGAAGGTGATCCGCCGCCCGCCGGTAGACCTCGTCGTACTCCAGGGCTATGTCCGACCAGTCGACCCGCTCGGCTCGCGCCCGCCCGGCTTCCCCGAGCCTCCGCGCAAGGTCCCGGTCACCGGCGAGCGTTACCAGCGCGGCGGACAACTGGGCGGTGTCACCCGGTGGCACCAGGAGCCCGTTCTCGCCGTCGCCGACCAGTTCGGGGACGCCGCCGACCCGTGTCGCCACCACCGCCCGCCGAGCAGCCATCGCTTCGAGGTTTACGATGCCCATGGGCTCGTGGAGCGACGGCAGCACGAAGAACTCTGACCCCGTGAAGAGCGCGGGGACGTCCTCTCGGCTGGTCGCGCCGAGGAAGGCAACCCTCTTCCGCACGCCAAGATCGCTGACCAGCGCCTGGAGGCTCGCTCGCTCCGAACCGTCCCCGGCCAGGACGAGGTCATACGGGAACCCGTCACGGACGGCGGACGCGAAGGCCCGCACCAGGACATCGAAGCCCTTCTGCGGGACCAGGCGGCCAATCGCGAAGACGTAGGGACGACCGGTGGGCGACCCCGCGGGATGCACGTCGAAGTCGTCGAGCGACACGCCGTTGTAGACCACGCTTCCCCGCCCGCCCAGGTCGATGCCCGACCACTCCTGTGCTTCGGCCAGCGTGGCGGCGGAGCAGGCGGTGACCGCGTCGGCGTCGCGCAGCAGCTCACGCAGCAGTCCGGGGAGCACCCGGGACCACTCGTACACCCTGGAGGCGTCCATGGTGAGCTCGCCCTGAAGGGTGACCACGAGGGGAAGTGCGAGACGGCGGGCGGCGCGGAGTGCGTACCAGCCGTTGATACCCACGCACTGGACATGCACGACCGACGCATCGTGGGATCGGATGTCGGCGGTGACCCGGCGGGCGATGGCGCCGCGGGTCAGCACCGCTCCCAGGAACTGCTTCGGGGGCCGCTCGGCCCCCCGGAACAAGTGCCGGCGGACCTCTATGCCGTCCACCAGGTCGGTCGGCGGCAGGCTCTTGGGCCACCGCATCGTCACCACGAGAGGGCTGGCACCTGAGGCGCGCTGACGCAGCGCCAGCTGCCGGACGGCCTCCTCCACGCCGCCCATGTGCGGGTAGAAGTTGCTCGCCACGATCGCCGGCCTCGGCGACGCAGGCGCCGGTCGCACGTCGCGGGGTGCGGGCGAAGGCTTGTGAGAGCTCACCGACATCAGGCGGCCCCCAAAGGCTCGGACAGGGAAGGGTCGGCATGGCCGAGTGCCGCCCCGTAGGCCTCCATGGTCAGGCGCACCATGCGCTCGACGGAGAATTCCTCCTCCGCTCGCCGGCGGGCGGCCTCACCCATGGCCAGGGTGGCTTCCGGGTCGCCGGCCAGCCGGACCAGCGCGGCTGCGACGGCATCCGGCACCGGCTCGACCAGCAGGCCGGTGCGCTCGTGATCGACCAGGTCGAGCAGGCCGCCGCGGGCCACGGCCACGACGGGCAGGCCGGACGCCATGGCCTCGAGAGCGGCCATCCCGAACGCCTCCGTGGCCGGAGCCAGGTAGGCCCCAGCCCGGCCCAGCTCTGGCGTCACGTCGGCCACCCGGCCGGTGAAGCGGACGCGGTCGCCCATGCCCAGGTCGCGGGCGAGCGCCTCCACCCGGACCCGCTCGGTGCCCTCCCCGACGATGGTCAGCTCGGCGCCCGGAGGAAGCCCCGGAAGGGCGGTGGCGAACCCCCGCAGCGCCAACTCGTGGCCCCGGCTCCGGGAGTCGGCTGCCAGGCGACCCACGGTCACGAACCGCCCGATGGCGTCGGGGCCCCGGAGAGCGACGGAGGAAGGGCGGGCACCATGGGGCACGAGGACGCCCTTCCTCCCTACCCTGGCCAGCACGGCCCGGGACGGGCCGAGCGTACGGGTGACTCCGGCGTCGATGATGCACCGGCGGGCCCGGCCGGCCAGGCGCCGGCAGGAGCCGCGGCCCTCGTGGGCCAGGTCGAGGAAGTGGAACGTCTCGACCACGGGCCGGCGGGCCAGAGCGCCCGCCGCCACCGAGGCGGCAGTGGCATGGGTGAGGTGGGCGTGGAGGAGGTGGAACCGGCGGCTGAGCCTGGCCAGGCGCAGCACCGACCGGGCCGCCGCCCAATCGGTGAGTCGGAGGTGATGGACGGGAACGCCCCGCCCGGCGAGCACGTCGTCGAGCCCCTCCCCGCCCGCCTCGCACACCACCTCAGCCTCGACTCCGGCCGACCGAAGGCCGGCGGCCAGCTCCACCACGTGGCGCTCGGTGCCGGCCAGGCGGGAGGAGGAGACGACGAGCAGCGCTCTCAAGGGGGTCCCCGCGACGGGGCTCATCCTGCCCGCTCCGGCACCGGTTGCTCGCCGATGTGGCGGACCACCCGGGCCGGCGCCCCGACGGCGACGGCCCCGGCGGGGACCTCGCCCCGAACCAGGGCGTGGGCGCCGATGACGGCCCGCCCGCCGATGGTGGACCCCTTCAGGACCGTGACCTTGGAAGCCAGCCACACGTCCGGCCCGATCGTCACCGGCGCCACCCTGGTGGCCCCGGCCGAGGGTGGGAAAGCGGGGTCGTGATCGTGGTCGCGTACCGAGACGAGCTCGGCCAGGAACGTCCCCCGGCCGATGCTGACCGAGCGTCGGCTCGCGATCGTGCAGTGGTGGCCGAGGAAGCACGAGCTCCCGAGGTCGAGGGTGGCGCCGCCGTACACGGCCAGGGTCGTCCCGTCGTCGACCTCGCACCCGTCGCCGATGCTCAGCCGGGCGCCGGGCTCGAGGACGAGGCGGCACCACCTGCCGACCACCGCCCTGCGCCCCACTGTCACGCCTCGCCACCGCATCGCCCACACACGGGCGCGCACCCGCCCAATGACTCTCCGGCGCCGCCGCGCCAGGCTCACCAGCTCGCCACCTTCCCGAGATGCGGCTGCGAGACGGCATGGCTGTGGCGAGTGCCGGCGCCGGCGCGCCTCGGGGCACTGAGCAGGTCGTCGTAGGCGGCCGATGTCGCGGCGGCCACGCGCTCGGGCGAGAAGGCCGCCGCCGTGACCCTGGCCGCCGAGCCCAGGCGGGCCCTTAGCCGGGGGTCCGCCGCCAGCTCGGCCAGGGCCGCGGCCAGGGCGGCGACGTCGCCCGGCGCGAACAGCCTCCCGTCCACCCCGTCGGTCACGACCTCGAGCGGCCCGCCGGCGGCGGCGGCCACGACGGGCAGCCCGGCGGCCATGCCCTCCACCACCACCAGGCCGAACGGCTCGGGCAGGACGGAGGCGTGCACCAGCAGGTCGAGGCGGGCCAGCTCGGCGGGCACGTCGTCGACGAACCCGGTGAACTCGACCCTCCCGCCGATGCCCAGGTGATCGACCGCCGTGCGGAGCTCCTCCTCGTACGAATCCTCGCCGAACAGCGGCGCGCCGATGAGCACCGCGCGATGCTCACCGCCGGGGAAGGCACGGGCGAACGCGTCCAGGAAGAGGTGCTGGCCCTTCCAGCGCGCCAACCGCCCGACCATCCCGACGCGAAGGGCCCGGGTCGGGCGGTGCCCGTTCAGGGAGCGGGAGGGCGCACGGTTCACCATCACGGGGCTCGGCACCACCACGCCGGGCCGGCGGCGGGCGCCGAGGGCAGCCAGCGTGGCCCGGGAGTTGGCGATCACCATGTTGGGTGCCACCCGCAGGACGACGCGTACCACCCGGGCGGCGGTGCCCGGGAGGTAGTCGTCGGCGATCCGGTCACGGACGTGGCACACGACCGGTATGCCGGCCAAGCGGGCGGCCATGCTCCCGTACAGCGCGGCCTTGAGGGAGTTGGTGTGCACGAGGTCGGGACGGAGCTGTCGCAGGCGGGCTCGTACGGCGAGGACGTAGGCGGCGGTGTCCCACAGGCTCAGGAGGGGCACGGCGCCCGGCCGGACCAGGCGGCGGGGAAGCGAGCGGGCCCTCTCCGCCATGGGGAGCACCTCCACGCTGACGGCGGCGGCGCGCAACCTGGCCACCAGCGGTCCGTCCTGGGCCAGGATGACGTGCGCCTCCACCCCCTCCAAGGCCAGCAGCAGGCGCAGCAGCGCCAGCTCCCCGCCGGACAGCTGGGCGCAGTGGTCGAGGTAGACGACGCGCCGGCGCGACGGCTGCCGGTCGTGGCGGGCTCTGCGGGCCTGCTCCAGAGCAACGGCGAAGGCGCCGGCGCGCTGGTCCCACGTCGGGACGTCGGTTGCGGGCAAGCCCGAAGGCGGGTCTTCGAGGGCACGCCGGACCTCGGCGGCGAACGTCTCGGCCGGGCTGGTGCGCACCGGCTCCCCCAGGTCGCCGAAGGCGACCAGCGGGGTGGCGACGGTGGGCGTCCCAATGGCCAGGCACTCGTAGGCCTTGATCGGGTCGAGGCTCTCGGTGAAGGGCGTGACCAGGTGGGGAACGATGACCACGTCGGCGTGCTGCAGGTAGGCGGGGACGGCGTCGTGCGGACGGGCGCCGAGCAGATGGACGTTCGGGACCGCCGCCAGCTGGGCGGTGGAACCGGCGGTCATGGCGTTGGGGCCGACCAGCACCACCTGCAGGTCGGCCAGTTCGGCGGCGAGCTGCTCCACCAGGGACACGTCGAGGCGCTGATCGTGGAGGCTGCCCACGTACACGGCGGTCCGCCCGGCGGGCAGGTCGGCGGGCCGGGGCCGAGGCGACCGGAACCGCTCCACGTCCACGGCGTTGGGCACCAGCACCACCTCGCGGATCGCGCCCCTCGATTCGCGCAGGGCGGGTGAGCAGACCACCACCACGCCGGCCTCGGACAGGAGCTGGCGCTCGTCGTGCTCCCGTCGTCGGCGCTCCCGGGGCCCGACCTCCTCCAGCAACCAGTCGTCGGTGACGTCGTAGAGGCTGGGCCAGCCGGTCTCCCGGCCCAGGGAGGCGTAGGTCGAGTCGTTCACCCACAGCGTGGGCGTGGCGAGGCCCAGGCGTCGGGCTGCACTGCGGACCTGGCGGCGAAGGGACCGGTCGGCGAAGGGGCCGAGCGCCCGGGGCAGGACCTTCACCGGCCGCAGGGCCAGCACCCGGCCGGCGTCGTCCACCCGTCGCAGCCGCGGTCCGCCGGCTCGGGGCCACCTGCCATGGAGCAGATGAGCGGCGACATCGTGGGCCGGTTCCACGAACAGCACCCGCAGGCCGGGATCCCGCGCCAGCAGCTCCCGGACCAGAAACTGGTTCCGCCGCCAGGTTTCGTCCCAGGCCTCGAGCGAGCACACCACCAGCTCGGAACCGGGCGGGCCCGGCGATCGGGATCCTGCCGTGTCGCGGTGGACCCGGGTGGGGTGGCGGGACAGCACGCGGGCCAGGCGGGCGACGATCCGCGCCCGTTCCCGCTTCACGGGCGCCCCCCACCTGCCGGCGGCCAGGAGGGCAACCAGGCGCAGGAGCGAGCCGGTGAGCAGGGCCAGGCGGTAGCCGACGAGGGCGGGGGCGCCAGAGTGCTTGGCCACGAAGTGCTCGGTGCCCCGGCAAAAGTGCTCGAAGACGAGCTCGGGCGCCGCCTCGCCGCTGGCGCCCCCCACGTGCTCGGCCACGGCACCGGCCACGAGGGCCACCTCCCAGCCGGCATCGCGCACCCGCCGGCACAGGTCGGCCTCCTCGCCGTAGAGCCAGAAGCGCTCGTCGAAGCCGCCGAGCTGCTCGAAGACGTCCCGGCGGACGAGGAGGCAGGCGCCGACCACGAAGCCCTCGCGGTGCCGGTCCAGCCGGCCGCCCCCCAGCCGCAGCAGGCCCAGCGCCTCCGCCCACGCCCTCGGTGCCGACGGGAAGGGCCACCACGCCCGCTGCTCCCGCCCATCGGGCGCCACCAGCCGGGGCCCCACGACGGCCCGGGCGGGAGCGGCCCCGAGGTGCTCGATGAGCTCCTCCAGATCCCGGGCCACGATGCTGGCGTCGGGGTTGAGGAACAGGATCAGCTCGCCGTCTCCACGGGCCGCGCCCTGGTTGGCGGCCCGGGCGAAGCCGAGGTTCGCGGTGTTGCGGATCACCGTGGCTCCCTGGGAAGCGGCCACCTCCGCGCTGGCGTCGGTGGAGGCGTTGTCGACCACCACCACCTCGACAGACGGCGGCAGGGCGTCGAGGCAGCGAGGGAGCAGCACGGCCGACTGGTGGGTGACCACGACGACGTCGACCCTCATCCCGACGCTCATGCCACCACCTCGCGGTAGAGCTGGCGGTGGTCCTCGGCGACGGCCGCCCAGGAGTACTGCTGGGCCCGGGCCCGGGCCCGTTCGGCCAGGTTGTTGCGCAGAAAAGGATCGGCGGCGAGGGAGCGGAGGGCCGCCCGGAGGGCAGCCGGGTCGCCGGGAGGGACGATCAGCCCGCCGTCGCCCACCACCTCGGGCAGCGCGCCCGAACGCGACGCCACGACAGGGACCCCCGACGCCATTGCCTCGACGGCCACCCGGCAGAACTGCTCCGTCCAGTCCGTCGTGGGGAGCGACGGGATGACGACCACGTCGAACCGTGGGTAGATGCCCGCCAGAACGGCGTTGGAGGCGAAGCCCGAGAACCGGACGCGGGCCGACAGGCCGAGCTGACCTGCGCGAGCTTCGAGGGCCGGGCGGTAGGGCCCGTCGCCCACTACCTCGAGTGCCATCGAAGGCTCGGTCGACACCGCGTCCAGGATCACCTGGACCCCCTTTCGGTGGTCGAGGCGTCCCACGTACCCCACCACGATCCCGGCCCCCTCATCGGCGGGTGGCGCGACCGCGGCCGGCGCGAACCGGTCGACGTCGACCCCCAGCCCGAGGTGGCGGACGATCCCGCGGAAGCCCTTTCGCCGCAGGACGTGGCCGGCCTCCTGGTTGGCCACGTACACGGCGTCCGCCTCGGCCAGCGCCCGGCGCTCGAACCAGCGGAAGGGGAACGGGTAGCGCTTGTGGATGTTCTCGGCCGAGTACAAGAGCAGGGAGGCGGACCGGCGGTAGCGGCGGCGGAGGAGCCGGAGCTCGGCCACGGCCAGGCTGGCCGGTTCCTCGTGCACGTCGATCACGTCGAAGGCCGTCTGGCGGAGCAGGCGTCGCAGAGGCCTCGGGTCGTAGAGGAAGCGGAAAGGGTGCCGGCCCATCGTCCCGACGGGAACGACGAAGTCGTCGTCGCTCACGTCGAGCGTCACGTCCCTCCCACCCTCGTTCCAGCGGCGCGGGCTGACGACGTGCAGCTCCACCCCCCGGCGGCGCAGCTCGCGGTCGCGCTCCCGCCAGCCCGTGACCACCGCGCTGTGGTAGATGCGCAGGACCCGGAGGCGGCGCTCATGACGGGGGTCAGCGCGCCGCTCCCCCACTCAGCCGGCGTTCCTGGTCGTGCGGAAGAACCGGGAGCGCTCATCCTCACGTACGGAATGGCGCCCACGCGCCTCGCCGTAGCCGTAGCCGTAGCCATAGGTGCCGGAGGCCTCGAAGGTGCCGGGGTCGGCGGCGTTGACGACCACGCCCACCACGGTGGCGCCGGCCTGGGCCAGGCGGGCCCGCAGCTCGTCGAGCAGGCCGGTGCTCACCATCTCGGGGCGCACCACGACGACGATCGCATCGGCTCGGGTGCTCAACACTCCTGCATCGGCAAGGGGCAGGACGGGAGGGCTGTCGACGATCACCAGGTGGCTCTGGCGCAGCGACCCCAGGGCAGCCTCCATCGCCGGCCCGGACAGCGTGCTGGTCGGCTGAGCTTGGGAGGGCCCGGCCGTGAGGCAGCCCAGGGAGCCGCTCAGATGGGCGGTGTCCACCACCCCGGCGACCTCAGCGGGGTGGAGGCGCTGGTCGAGCACGGTGGTCAGGCCCCGCTCGTTGGGCAGGCCCAGCATCCGGTGCAGGCGGGGGCGGCGCAGGTCGGCGTCGACGAGCATGGTGTCGACACCGCTCTCGGCGAAGGCGATGGCCAGGTTGACGGCGACCGTCGACTTCCCCTCGCCGGCCAGGGCGCTGGTCACCAGCAGCACCCGCTGGTCCTCGCCCACCCCGGCGACCGCCAGGTTGGATCGCACGATCCGGTACGCCTCGGCCACCTGGGAGTCGGGCCGGTCGAGCACCGCCAACGGGTCGCGGCGGGCCCTGCGGCCGCCCAATCGCGGCACGACAGCAAGGACCGGGGAGCGCAGGGCGCCCTCCACCTCGCCTGCCGTGCGGACGTGGGCGACGAGGTGCTCCCGGGCCAGGGCCAGGCCGAAGCCGGCGAGCAGGCCCACCAGGCCGGCGATCGCCGCGGCGCGCGCCGGGCGCGGTGACACCGGCGAGCCGGGCACACCGGCGGGGACGAGGATCGAGGTCTCCCAGGCGGGGCTGGCCGCGGTGAGGCGCAGCTCGTGCAGGCGGGCCTTCTGCACGGCCTGGTCGCCGATGACCAGGTCCCGCCGCGACCGCAGTGCCTCGGCCTCGGCGTCCTGACCGGCCGCCTCGGCGGCGGCCAGCTCCCCCACCAGGCGGTCGAGGTCGCCGGTCAACTCGCCGAGGCGGGCGGTGACGGCCGCCGTCTGGCGGGACACGTCCTCCTCGGCCCGCTGGCGGCCGATGTCAAGATAGGCGGTGGCAACGGCGGCGGCCAGGCGCCGGGCCCGGCCGGGGGACCCGTCCCTGGCGGTGATGCGCAGCACGCCCAGGTCCTCCACCTGGCCAGCGCGCACCGCACCGGCCAGGGACGGGCCGGTGGCGCCGCCACCCACGGCCCGGGCCGCCTCGGCCAGCACGGCCGGGCTGGTGGCGATACGCGCCTCGGTGCGCACGCCGACCCCGCTGGCGGCGTCCTCCCCGCCGGTCGTTCTGGCCGAGAACAGCAGGTCGGTGGACGACTGGTACACGGGCGTCTGGCGCTGGGTGACGGCGCTGGCCACGCTCACGGCGACGGCGACGGGTACGAGCAGGGCAAGCTTGCGGCGCCAGAGGAAGCGCAGGTACTGGGCCAGCGAGGACGGCTGGGTGGCGGCAGACGTGATCATGGGGCGCTCGTCATCGTGAGTCGGGGTGGACGGGGGGAAGAGGTGGCGTCACCGTGGCGATGGGCCCACAGCACCAGGCCAGCGCCCATGAACGTGGCCAGCGCGACCCCCCGGGTCCAGAAGATGTCGAACTGGGCATGGGCGAGCGCGGCCACGAAGATGCCCGCTCCGGCCAGGCTGGCGAGATGGGCCTGCCCACCCGCGGCCCACCGGCCCGAGTTCCGTGTCGCCAGCCTCAAGGTGCCCACCACTATGCCGCCCAGCAGTACGACGCCGAACACGCCCGTCTCGGCCCAGGTGAGGAGGAGCAGGTTGTTGGGGTCGCCCTGGCTCCCCCGGCCCTTCACGACGGCCAGGAAATTGCCGGCGCCCACTCCGAGCGCCGGCTGGCGGCGGATTGTGGCCAGTCCGCTCGACCAGGTGAGCACCCGGGTGCCGGCGCTGGTGTCGGGGTCGGGTTCGTGGACGCCCGAGAACACGTTGCCGGGCACGGCGACCAGCACCAGGGCCACGGCCACGGCCGCCACCGAACCGGCCGGCCACGCCAGCGAGGGACGGTTCAATGCGGCGAGCAGTGCCAGAGCGGCGAGGGTCCCGACCCACGCGCCGCGCGACCCGGAGAGCACCAGGCCGGAGGCGATCGACACGGCGGCGGCGGCCATCAGGCCCCGTGGGCGGCGGTGGTCCGTCAGTGCCATGGCAACCACGGCGACGAGCCCGAACGACAGGACGAAGCCGATCCAGTTCTTGTGCATCCCGAGCGCGTAGACGGCGAACCACCGCCCCTGGATGGCGCCGGTGATAGTGGTGGCCGCTCCGAGCGCAGCGGACCCGGCGACGAGTCCCACCACGGCCCGGCGCACCGCCCGGCCGTCGGCCGGCATCGCATGGACGACGGCGACGCCCAGCAGCACCAGGGCGGCCCGCTGGGAAGTCTCCACCAGGACCCGCCCGGGATCGGCGGCCCACGCCGCCGACGCCGCCGTCCACACCACGAACCCCACGGCCGGAACCGCCAAAGGCCCCAGTAGCGGGCCGGGCTGGCGGCCGACGGCCCAGTCCACCAGGAGGACGGCGCCGACCACGAGGAGTAGCCCGTCGCTCAGGCTCACCAGCAGGCCCCCGGCGTTGAGCGCGTACGGCAGTAGGCACAGCGGCAGGAGCAGGGCGGTGGCGGCCGGGCGGTCCCTCGTGGCGGCTACCACCGCCACCAAGGCGGCACCGGCAACAACGGCGATCGGCCCCAACTCGACGCTGGCCAGCGCGCTGATGACGCCGCCGAGGACGCCGGCCGCCACGAAGAGCGCCGGCCGCATCAATGTGCCTCCGCCGTCTCTTGGGCGCCGGCCGCGTCGCCATAGCGGTCGAGGACGGCCTGCATGGGGTAGGGCCCGAGCCCCTCGCCGCCGCAGCGGCGGCACCAGCCCGGAAAGTGCTCCACGAGCAGGCGGAGCTTCCGAGCGAAGGCCTCCTCGGACCAGCCGTCGGCGTGGCGCTGCAGGGCGTCGGCGTCCCACGCCCGCCCGGCGGCAGCGGCCAGGGCCTCGGCCAGGGTGCCGGCGTCGGCGGTGTCCACCAACAGGCCCGTCTCGCCCGGGACCACGGTCTCGAGGGCGCCGCCGCGGGCCAGGCAGACGGCCGGCCGGCCGGCCGAGTTGGCCTCGATGGGCACCAGGCCAAGGTCCTCGTCGCCCGGCATGACCAGGGCTACGCAACGGGCGTACAGGTCGTCGAGCTCGGCGTCGACGACCCGCTCCCGGAACTCGACGCCCGACCCGGCCAGCGCGTGCAGCCGCCCACTGTCGGGCCCCCGGCCGACGACCACCAGCCGGGCCCCGAGCAGCCCGGCGGCCCCGATAGCCGCGTCGATGCCCTTGGAAGGGAGCAGCCGGGACACGACGAGGAAGAAGTCGCCCTGTTCGGCCACCGCCGGCCGCCGGCGAACCGGCGGGGGCAGCACCTCGGCCCAGCGGCCGTAGGTGTCGTAGATCTTGCCCGCGGCGTTGGCCGAACAGGTGACGAACAGGTGCGGGGTGGCGGCCGCCGCCAGGTCGAGTGTCCGCATGCGCCCGAGCAGACGCTTGGCGAGGACGGCCGATCTGGACGCGCCGACGTAGCGGGCCGTGTCCCACAGCCAGTGGGGTGGGCTGTAGAGGTACCCGATGTGACAGCCCTGGGAGCGCATCCCGTGGGCGAACGAGGTGCTCGACGACACCAACACGTCGGCGTCCACAGGGCCCAGCCGGCGCACCGCCCACGGGTACAGCGGCAGGCCGGCCCGGAAGTGGCGCCGGAGGGGGCGCACCCGCTGGAGCGGGCTGGTGCGCACCTCGTGGTCGGCGAACTCGGGGTAGGTGGCCGACGGCTCGTACAGCGTGGTCAGGATGGGGCTCTCCGGGAAGGCACGGGCCATGGCCAGGAACACCCGCTCGGCTCCCCCGCGCTGGGTGAGGAAGTCATGGGCCAGGGCCACCCGTGGTGCACTCACGCTGCCTCCCGAAGGAGGATCGCGGTGAACCTGAGAGCGACCGGGGCGCCGGCCCCGGCGAGCATACGGATGGGAACGATCTCACCGCCTCCGAGCGCTGCGCTGTCGGTGACATGGGAATGACGCAGCCGTGCTCCCGCTCTCTCATTCGCTGCGGGAGACCACCGGATCACTCTGCATGGGGGCCGAACGGCTACGAACCACCTGGGCATGAATGGCGCTCCTCTTCCATTTCGAGACTTGCGCCACCGGGTCCGGGGTAGCTCACCGACCAAGGTGTGCGGTTCGTGCCGACGCTCACACGTCAACCTGGCTAATCCAGCATACTACCCCTTCACGGCGATGAGCTCGAAATAGTCCGGACTTCGTACGGTGGAGATAAGTCAGCGCGCTCACGACGAGCGTTATCCCGCGTCGAAGGGGCAGCCGGCGTCGGCTGCCCCGGGAACCCCTGCGGACGAAACCCCTCTCGGCAGGCCGCTCTCTTCCGCCTGGCCCGCTCGTCGGCTTTCCGGCATTTCTTGCGACCCATACTCATGCGAGCTCCTGCGGTGCGACCGCCCGGTAACACTCAGCGCTCCGACCTGGCCGTCGACCATCCGAGATCGCCCCTGCTCGCCGCCCAGCGTGCCGAGAGCTACCGGTCGGTACTGGTGGTGCTCTGAGGACCGTGCCGAGGCCCGAACCGCTCACTGCCCGGCGCTGATTGGCAAACTGGAACGCGTCGAGCCGAATTCGGCCACACGCCGCAAGCTGCTGTGCCGCTCAGCGCCGGACTTGCTGATGTCGCCGCAACCGTCGTCGACACGGGAGCAGGTCGAAGGCATCGAAGTGTGTGGTCGCAAGTCAGGCTGGGATCGTCGGAGGCGGACTGGCGTCCAGCCGTCCGGCGATGGCAACGAGGCCGAGAAGCAGCTCGTGTCGTGTTTGGTCCCGATCGGCGCGGCCACAAGCAGGCCGGTGTCGACGACGAGCAACTCAGCCGCGCCCGAATCCTTCAGTCAGCATCCCATCGGCATGGGCAGCTCCGCGGCGGGAACCGGAGGCGTCCACGCCGGCAAAGGTGAGCCGCCGGCGGCGGGCCCGGAACTGCCGGGCGAGCACCTCGCCGGTGAGATCGCTCGGGCGCGACACCCTGCTCGGCCGCGGCTTGCACGACCCGTTCAGCCACCTGCTCGTCGATCTCGATCGTCCATCTGGTCATGATCCACCACCGTACGAACAGAGATCCCCCGCGTCGTCGACGAACCACCCCGCGTCAACAACCGACCCGACACAGACTTGCCGTTATCGCAAAGCGACAACGGCGCTGAGCGCTCGCGCGTGTCAACGACGCCCGTCGCGCTTTCGACTGGCATCCAGCACGTGGATACCGGGACACCGACGGACGACAGCGCCACCACGCCAAGCCGCCGTGTCCGGACGCACGAGACAACACGAAGGATGGAACATGCCGATCTCCAGGGACAAGCACAACGCACCGCTCGTGAGCGTCGAGGAGGCGGCTGACATCCTCGGCCAGAGCCGCTCGGCGCTCTACCGGGCCATCGAGCGGGATGACGTCCCCGTGCCCGTGTTCACCATCAACGGCCGCTACCGGATCGCTCGGCGCTCGCTCGAGCGGCTCATCGCCGGTGACCTCCATGGTGGAGCAGACGACAACCCGGAGCCCGCTACGGCCGGAAGCGGACCGCCGAGCGCCGGAGCGGTTCACCACCGTCCGCTGACTCACCCAGCGCCTCGCCGATGTGCTCGGCGGCTCGGCGGTCCTCCTCGGTGATGGCATCGGTGTAGTGGCGGGACATGTGCACGCTGGCCCAACCCATCCGCGCCTGCTTCTGGGCCTCGGAGATGACCGTGTCGAGCCTGGTCGACTGGAAGTGACGGAGCGAGTGGAGGTGAACGTCCGAGGCGACGCCGGCCAGGTCGCGGCAACGGGTGAACGCATGGGTGAAGCTGTCGGGGTTGGGAGGGGCCTCGCCCGAGGGCTCAGTGGAGAAGACGAAGCCCTCGGCCACCACCTCCACTCCGCACGCCTCGGCCACCACGCCGCGTTCGTCCCTGAGCTCGCGCAGCTCGTCAAGGGTGGCCGCGTCGAGCGCCACCACCCGCACGCTGGACCGGTTCTTAGGGCTCTTCACAATGACCCCACCGTCGTCGGCGACGACGGCCTCGTCGATCCGCACCGAAAACCGGTCCCAGTCGACGTCGGACCACCGCAGCGCGCACACTTCGCCACGTCGGGCTCCCGAGGCGGCGACCACGCGGATGAAGGCGGCCACGCGCCGGTCGTAGCCACGAGCGGCGGCGAGCACGGCCCGGACCTCGCCGAGCTCCGGCGCCCGCACATGCTCGGCCTTCTCCGGGAGCGCCCACTCCGGCAGGTCGGTGTCGGCCACCGGGTTCGGGAGGCGGTTGCCGCTCCACTTGCGGGCGAGGCGGCAGGCTCGGTGGAGGATGGCACGGATCTGGTGGACGCTCGACTCGCTCTGGCCCGCCCGCTTGAGCTTTCGCAGGTAGCACTCCACGTCGTACGGGCCGAGCGCCCGGATCTTGCGGCGGCCGATGTCGTCCTTGACGTGGACCTTCCAGATGCTGCGGTACCGCCGGACCGTGCTCGGGCTGAGGTCGTCCCACCCGTTCCGCTGCCAGCCGACGACGGCGTCGTTGATCGTCGTCTCCGGCCCCCAGTCCGGGACGAATGTCGCCGTCGCCGGCGTCCAACTCGGCGACCAGGCGGGCCAGCTCCCGTTCGGCCTGGCGTTTCCCGCCGCGGAAGCGGGCGTGCTTGTGTCGCACCTTGCCGGCCGCATCGCGGCCCAGGTAGACCCGAAGCTCCCACACTCCCGGGCTCTTCTCCCGCAGGCTCCCGGCCACCGCACCCTCCAACACTTGTTGGGCTGCTGTTGGGTTCGAGGGTAGCTCGGCCGAAGCGGCAACACCGGATAGCGCCCTGACCTGCGTTTTCCGGTGGGCCCGGCTGGGATCGAACCAGCGACCGAGGGATTATGAGTCCCCTGCTCTGACCACTGAGCTACGAGCCCGTGCGCCGTCAGCGTGCCGCGATGGGCCGAGGCTACAACCGGCCCGCTACCAGAGGTGCGGGCGTCCCCGGACCTGGGCCTGGAGCCAGCCGACGACGCCGAGGAGCACCAGGGCGATCAGCCCCGCCGCGATCGACGCCATCAGCGTGACGGGGTCCTGCGAGCCGCCCTCACCGCCGCCGAGCTCGGTGTGCAGCCCGGCCGCCTGGATCTGCTCGTCCTCGGCTGTGAACGGCAGGGTCCCCTCGAAGCCGCCCTCCCGGTCCCCACCCTCCACGTCCTCGACGACTGGCGGCGTCGACGCGGCGATCGAGCGCTGGAGCGTGGTGGTGGTGACCCGGCTCCTCGTGCGGGGCGGGACCGGCAGGGTGTTGAAGGTCGTGGTGCGGGTCGTCTTCGGCGCCGGCAGGAGGGTCGGCCCGGGCGAGCCGGGGG